>Ga0210391_10002010_pt1 | contig 17945 bp, 13 predicted proteins | sample IncBWC12OmetaG_FD_160573 | JGI IMG/M metagenome (GOLD analysis project Ga0210391, IMG submission 160573) | Forest soil microbial communities from Barre Woods Harvard Forest LTER site, Petersham, Massachusetts, United States - Inc-BW-C-12-O ... | reverse complement strand
CTCGCGCAAATTCCTGGCACAGGCGCCGGCGGCCGTATCAGTAAGCAAGACATTCGCGCCGCGATCGAAGGCGGCGCCACATCTTCGACAAGTGCGTCGAGGCCATCCGCAGGAGCTGCAGCTGCACCTGCACGCACGCCCTCCGCGCCGCCGCCTGCTGCTGGTGGCGCAACCGCGTCCGCAGCTCTCGAGACTGCTGTCCCGCGCGAGAGAATGTATTTTGGCCATTACGAAGTGCAGCCGATGTCGGTGATGCGCCAACGAATTGCGGAGCACATGGTGCTATCGAAGCGCGTCTCGCCGCACGTCTACTCCGTCGATGAAGTGAATGTTTCCGGCATCGCTGCGGTGCGCTCGAAGATGAAAGATAAATTCGAGCAGGCCGCAGGCACGAAACTGAGCTTCATGCCGTTCTTCGTGCGCGCAGCGGTCGAAGGTCTGCGCGCGTTTCCCACCGTCAATTCGTCGGTCGATGGCACGAACATCGTGCTGCACAAGGAGTGCAACATCGGAATCGCCGTCGCGCTCGATTGGGGACTGATCGTCCCGGTGATCAAGAACGCCGAAGAAAAGAATTTCCTCGGCATCGCCCGTTCGCTCAACGATTTGGCTGAACGTGCCCGTGCGAAGAAACTGAAGCCCGAGGAAGTGGCCGAGAGCACGTTCTCGATCACGAACCCGGGCACCTTTGGCGGGCTCTTCGGACTTCCTGTGATCAACCAGCCGAACGTCGCGATCCTCGGGCTGGGCACGATTGAAAAACGCCCGGTGGTGATTGATGACGCGATCGCGATCCGCTCGATGGTGTATCTCACGCTCTCCTACGATCACCGCGTCGTCGACGGGGCAGTGGCTCATCAGTTCATGGGCAAGGTGAAGCACACGCTCGAGAACTGGACTGAAAGTATTCTCTAAATTTCTGGTTCGTGCTTTCAGTTTGCTCGGCTGAGTCTCACGAAAACCGCGCCGCCTCCGGCACCCCGGATTTCGCTCCGTCCGAGCCGGCCCGGGAATCCCCTGCCGACGCTCGGCTGTTTCCCGCTCCCATGACCGCAAAGCGATCCACACCCGAACGAGAATCGAAATCGCCCTGGGGCACCTCGCCCTGGCAAATTGATTTCACAATCCCCAGCCAACCTGTCCCCGCATCGGTCGATTTCGCGATTATCGGCGGAGGCTTTACAGGTCTCGCAGCAGCCGCTTGGCTCGGCCATCTCGCGCCGGGAAAATCCGTCGCTGTATTCGAAGCGCTGGGCATCGGTTCAGGAGCGAGCGGCCGCACAGGCGGCATGGCACTCGCCGAAACTGCCGCAGGTGATCTGCCGGGCCTCGGCGACGTGCTCGGCGTCTTTCAGCAAATCCTCGCCAAACTTCGAATCGATTGCGATCTCGCGCTTCCGGGGGCGTGGGAGATCGGACGAAGCAATGGCATGCAGGGTTCGCCAATCGATTGGAAGGATTCCGGTAGGTTGCGCGTGGTGAAGGAGGTCCCGGGAGGAACGCTCGATCCGGCAAAGCTAGTAGCTGGCCTTGCTCGTGCAGCCGTGGAGCGCGATGCCTTCATCCTGGAGCATCAGCCGGTCACAGGAATTGAGTGGAAAGATCGTCCCGTGGTTGAAGTCGGCGGCGCGCACTGCTCGGCGGGCAAAGTTCTATTAGCAACAAACGCGCTGTCCCTGGATCTCACAAACCTTGCGGGACACGCCGAGCCAAAACTAACACTCGCGATCGCGACCGAACCTTTATCCGCAGTACAACTCGGAGCCATCGGTCTCGCTGGGGGAAACCCCTTCTATACGGTTGACCTGCCGTACCTCTGGGGCCGCGTACGGCGAAATCGCAGTGTGATTTTTGGCGCAGGCCTCGTAGATGCACCGAGATCACGCGATCTAACGAAGATCGATATCGGGAAAGGGAAGGCGCCGGAATTATTCGCGAGGATCGAACGCCGCATCCGCAGCCTTCATCCGGCGCTTGAAAAGTCGAAATTCACGCACCGCTGGGGTGGCCCGATCCTTTTTACGGAGAACTGGCAGCCGGTCTTCATGCGCCACCCGCGCAGCGAAAATGCAATTGTTCTGGGCGCATATGCAGGCCACGGCGTTGCGCTTTCGACATACTTGGGCGCCTGGTCCGCTGAAGTTTTGCTAGGGCGGCGCAAGTTGCCGCACTGGGGCGCGCTGCAGGATTAGCGGAAGCACACAGTCGCCGGATTGCCAGCTCTAGGGCAAGTCGCCGCTATTGCAGGCGCACGCGTAACTCCTCGGCAAATTTCTCGATCCGGTTCAGGGGAACGATCGCAATTTGCTGCTGCTCGAATAGTCTCACCATGAACTGCTGCCTGCGGTTATCCCGCGCGGGTTCGACTTCCGTGATCGCCGTGAACTCGGCGTCGGGCAGGCGGACCCGAATTCGTTCCGCGGTGTATGCCAGCACTTTCGCCTGTGCCGTATCGCGCCCGAGCGCCACGGCCTGCAAATAACCTCGCACTCCGTTCGTGTAACCATAATCCAGGCGCATCGGATCGCCCGGCTGCGTGAACTCCTCGACTCGAATGTTGCGTGCGAGACGCGGAACTCGCCGCCGGAGAAAGACATCGTTCAATCGAGCTTTGATCCAACCGCGGGTGCTCTCCAGGATTCCGCTGCGCGTGCGCGGAGGGGGCGCCACATGATCGTGATACAGGCGGTCGAGTTCGGCGTCGAAATCATCCGAAAACACGCCTACTTGAGGGCTCAACTGCAAGGCAGTTGAAAGCGTCTGATCGAGCGTTCCAAGATACTTCGCAACCGCTTCCGTACCTGACTCCTGAAATCGTGCGTCAAATTCCGAAGGCAAAGCGCGCAGCAATGCGTCATCGGCGCCGGGATAAAACCTTCGCACCCGCGCAATTTCGGCATCGTCCTCGATTACTCTCATGGCACGGCGCGTTCCGTCCGAATGTTCCAGCAGCACGCCAATGTTCAACCACTCGTCGCGAATCAAGTTCGGCACATAGCGCAGGATCCTGTATGTAAGCGTCGTGTGGCCGTCGTCATTCATAGTTCACATCCTTGTCGTCGTTCACTTCCAATTTGGAAAGGGCTGAAGCGAAGAATTCTTCGCGGAAACGATCAATTCCCGCGTCAAATTCCGCCGCCGCAAAAGACGCTCGAGTAGCTTCTCAAGCGCGCCTGCATCGTTCTCATACCATGCCGGTGGAATTTCGCTGGCCGCCTCTTCGACCACCGCTGGGTCGATTCGTTCCTCTATGCGCGTAAGCCACGGTTCGAACGACTCGATTCCGCGAACCCGTTCGTACACGCGATGCCGGGCGTATATGCCGCGCAGGGGAGCGTCTGGAAAACTCCACTCGCTTGCGTTGAAGCAGAAGCCGTTGTCGATCATTAGCGCGCGGTAATGAGATTCGCTCGCCGCGCGGAAGAAGATCGCTTGCCGCCCGTTCGTGTTGCAGGTCCACTTATCGAACACCAGCATGCCGCAGAAATCGCCTAGGTTTTCGACCTCGCGCAACTGTTCGTCAGGAAGAAAATCGTAAACGACCGTTTCGGCCGGCGAGCCTGGGTACCGCGACCCGAACTGCAAACCGGCCTTGCAGGGCGCGCGCCCGCGCCCAAGTTGCATTACCAGGTCGTCCGTATACGCGATCAGTTCCTCGCGCACTTCAACCACCGCTACAGGTGGCGTGGGCAGCCCAATCCTTGCTGCCAATCTTGTTGCAAGCAATTCGTTCGCCAGTATCCGCGCTCCCTGCGGGTTGTTCTGGAATTTCACCACGTAGTAGTCGCCACCGTCACGGCCAAATCGGGGGCCTTTTCCAGATGTCGCGCCGGCGCCAGTTCCCGTTTCGTAAGCAGTTTTGGAGTTAGCGCCGGAACTCGCGCCCGCGCAACGCATCAAGTGCGCCTGAGCACCTCCCCGCATTCTCCGAACTTGCTCCAAAGCAAGAGGCATTGGCTGCCCATGCTAGCTATCAATACCTGTTTATCGCAAGTGGAACATATCAAAGTGGGAATCGCCTGAAGCTAGGCAAATGAATTGAAGAACGCTGGGAACGCGGGATTCCGAGAAGTGCTGAAATGAAACATCGCGCACGAACCGGAGTAGGGTAAGCGCGAGTAGTGATCAAGTATCATGTGGCGGAACCAGAGGAAGGAACCGCGCCCGCCGTCGCGCGAGCGCAGTCCGCATAATAGGATCTCGAAAGCCGGCCGGCCCTTACCTTTTCTTTTTGCGGCGCGCAGCTTTCTTTTTTCTTGCAGGCTTGGCAACTTTTTTCTTGCTTGATTTCTTGCCAGCAGTCTTTTTCTTTGCAGGTGCCTTCTTCACTCTCCTGGCAGGCTTCGAGCGGCGCGCCGAGGCCACGCGCGGAGCCGCTGCGGGAGCAGGCTCACCTTCGTCTTCCCCGTCCGGCTCTTCTTCGATAATAATTTCCTCGACTTCTACAACCCCGCCCAGAGGCTGCTCGGCCTCTTCTTCTTCCTCTTCGAATCTGGGCAGCTCTTCGTCCTCGTCGTCGTGTGTCTTCAGGTAAAACATGGAACCTCCCTGGGTCGCTCTCAAGATTGCCGGACAGCTTTTTAGTCCTTGGCGCTTATAAACGGAGTGTCAGAAGTTTGTCAAGAAGCAAGCGGTTGAAAAACAGAAGTTTGTTGCAACTAGGCGGGGCACGCGGCTGAATGCGGTTCGTTTGGATATCGTATCTTGCAGAATTTAATATACTTAACCAAGGATAGCGTCCGCTTCGGTGGTTCTCCGTCGCGCCGGCTATCTTTGAACTACCAGCACATCACCCGCCGCGAGTGGGCGGTCCGCCAGGAAGGGATTGGAATTCCGCAACGCCGAAATCGTCGTTCCGTAGGCGCGTGCGATCGAGTAAAGCGTTTCGCCTTTCTTAACGTGGTGCTGCACCGCTTCGGATTTTTCAGCGTGCGCGCTCGATACGTTTTGAACGGCTGCGCTGCCGCCCGTGCTTCTGGACGCGCCGCCGAAAGTTTTCGGACTGTTCTGCGCCGACTTCGGCTTCGCATGGGCCGCGGGCAGCGGTTCGCCCCCAGCGTAGATTCGAAGACGCGCTCCGCGCGGCGCCTTCTCGCCACTGATGTGATTCCAGCGGCGCAAATCTGCCACCGTCACGTCAAATCGCCCGGCGATGCCCTCGAGCGTGTCTCCGCGCTGGACGCGATAATGAACCAGCTTCACTACGGGCGGGGCCGTAGGCACGTTCAATAGAAAGCCTTGCGGTAGCGTGGCGTGTGCTTCGAGATGGTTCGCATTCTCAATCGCCGGAACGGTCACTCGGTAGTGGCGTGCAACGTCGGCGAGCGTCTCGCCTGATTCCACAGAGTGCAGGCGCCAACTCGTCCACTTATCGATCGGCACTCGTTGAATGTTGTCTTCGAATTTCTGGGCTGTTCCTTTGGGAACGTACAGTAGGAACTGCGGATCGTTCGGCGTTGCGCTTCGTAGGAGCGAAGGGTTGATCATCCTCAAATCTTCAAGATCCCCTCCGGTGGCATCTGCCACGAGATGCAAATCGACCGGATGCCCCGGCTTCACCGTTTCAACCGCCGGCGGCTTCTCCGGCAGGATTTGGACGCCATACAACGCCGGGTCTTTGGCCACGAGCGCCATGGCAATGATGATCGGCACATAGTTCTGGGTCTGCTTTGGCAGCGCATGTCTCTTCTGCAACTCCCAGAAATCGGCATAGCCGGTGCGCTGAACCGCCTTTGCCACATTGCCCGGCCCTGAGTTATACGCAGCCATCACGAGGTACCAGTCCCCGAACATCGCATACAGGTCCTTCATATGCTGCGCGGCGGCATGTGTGGAGCGCTCCGGGTCGCTGCGCTCATCGATCCAGTATGTGCGGTCGAGACCGTACTCCTCGCCGCGGTAGGGCATGAACTGCCAGATGCCCCGGGCACCCGCCCGTGAAACCGCCTGCGGCAGAAACGCGCTCTCCGCTTGCGCGAGATAGATCAAATCCTGCGGAACGCCCTCGGCTTTGAGCGTACGGCGAATCATCTCGTTGTAACGCCCCGCGCGCTCGAGGCCATGCTCGACCACGGCTCGGCCGCGTGCACTGGTGAAATAGCTCAAATACTGGAGAACGGACTCGTTCACTGTGAGGGGCAAATCATGCGGTACCGCAATCAATTCCTGCTCCGCCTTGGCTAGAAGGCGTGGATCGCCCGGGGGCAGCGTCAAATCGGCGATTTCTTCAATCGGAGCGGGGATTCCGGGATTTTCTTCGTCCTCCTCAGCGTTGTTCTGGGCTTGTTGCTGTTCATAACTCTGCGTAGCATCGCCAATTTCGTCGAATAGCTTGGAGAGCCGAGGATCGGATTCCACGGGAAAGCCACTCGATTGAATCAAGTCCACGGCGCGATCGAATTCCGCGCGGGCTTTTTCAAAGTCGCGTGCCTTCAGTTCTTTCTGGCCCGTATCGTACGCGGCTTGGACCTTGTCGACCAGAATGTCGATTGCCGGCCGGACGGGCGCTTGAATCATGCTGAAATCAACCGTGTGACCGGTGAAGGGAAGCGATTCGCGAACAAACTCAGGAGAAACGGCAGCGACGGGAGTTGCAGCTGGTGGATGTGCCTTCACCTGCTTCTTGGACGTGTCGTCGCAGCCAACGAAGCCCAGCGACAAAGCTAGCGCCCCTGCCGTCGCTATCCCCGTCCGACCTGTGATCCGTCGAGTCATGTAGTCCCAGTGGGCGAGGTCTAAGACCCGCCAGTCCAATGAACTCAGATGTCGAGAAAATCTTACGAGTTAGCCGCGCTGCGGTCAATGGAACTAGCTCCGACCGGCGTTTATGAAATGAGGACACTCGATCCGGGTCTGAGCGTACTGGCGCGGGATCGCTCGGATCCCGCCGCTGGGTTTGCCGCTTCGGGAGCGGCCGCTGGTTAAAGTCTCCACTTTGGGAAGCCGGGAGTATAATCCCACCCGAAACCGCTTGAAATGAGAACCGAATCGGTAAGCCTGGTCGAAGGCCTGGACGACAGTCCGTAACCCGGAGGGTTCGATGGCTGGAACACCCGCAAACGCAATCAACGTCCCACGACCGCCAACATTCGCGACAGCCGCCGAGGAACGCCAGCATCGCAAGCGCATGCTGGCTGCGGCTTTTCGACTATTTTCACGGTTCGGATTCGACGAAGGTGTAGCCGGCCACATCACGGCGCGTGACCCGGAACGCCTAGATCACTTCTGGGTGAACCCGTTCGGCATGCACTTTGGCCAGATTCGCGCGTCTGATCTGATTCTAGTGAATCACTACGGAGAGGTCGTCGAGGGAAAATACCCTGTGAACGGAGCCGCGTTTGCCATCTACTCGCGGGTCCACGCCGCGCGCCCGGATGTTGTCGCCGCTGCGCACGCGCATTCGATGTATGGCAAGTCGTGGGCTTCGCTCGGGCGTTTGCTCGACCCCATTACGCAGGACGCCTGCGCGTTCTACGAAGACCACGGGTTGTTCGAAGACTTTACGGGAGTCGTATATGAAACCTCCGAAGGCGAGCGCATCGCCCAGGCCCTGGGCCAACACAAAGCCGCGATTCTGCGGAATCACGGATTGATCACTGTTGGTCAATGCGTGGAAGAAGCGGCCTGGTGGTTCATTACCATGGACCGGAGTTGCCAGGCGCAACTACTTGCGGAGGCGGCCGGCGCGCCGGTAAAAATCGATCACGCGGCCGCGATTGCGACGAGAGAAACCGTAGGAAGCCATATGGCGGGATGGTTCCAGTTCCAGCCGCTGCTTGCGCGAATCATTCGCGATGAACCGGATTTGCTCGAGTAGGTTCTTCCCGGGAGCGTTGCGTGCCCGCGTGTACTCAACGCTGCCGGGGCTTGGGCCAATCGGCTTGCCGGTCACGAAGCCAAAGAACTTCAACTTCAACCGTGGAGACAGGTTCCGTGAGTAATTTTATGTACCGAATTCTCGCTGTGGTGTGGCTCAGTGGCATGATCGCTGCTGCTCCGCCTACGGCGCAGAGATCCTACGATCCGGGCGCTTCCGACACTGAAATCAAGATTGGCAACATCGCTCCCTACACAGGCTGGGGCCACGAATATGCCACCGTCGCACGGGCAGAGGCGGCATATTTCCAGATGATCAACGATCACGGGGGCATTCACGGTCGAAAAGTTAATTTTGTCAGTGCGGACAACGCCTCAGAAACGGCTAAAACACTTGACGTCGCGCGCACGCTGGTGGAAGACGACAAAGTGCTGCTGATCTTCAGTTCCATAGGAACGGAAAGCAATCTCGCGATCCGCGAATACATGAACGAGAGAAAGGTCCCACAACTATTCGTCGAATCGAGCTCTGCTGTCTTCGATGATCCTGTGCACTTTCCCTGGACCATGGGATTTTTCGCCACCTATCGGAGCGAAGGAGTGGCCTACGGAGAATTCATTCGGCAGAATCACCCCGACGCTAAAGTCGCGATTCTCTATTCGAACGACGATTCGGGAAGGGAATACCTGGCGGGGCTTCACGATGGGCTTGGCGAAAAGTCTTCGGTTCTTATCGTCAAAGAAGTCCCTTATCAGGTTTCGAGCCAGCCTCTCGGTCCACAGATTGCCGCGCTCAAAGATTCAGGGGCCAATATCTTTGTAAATTTCTCCGTCGGGCCGTACGCCACCCAGTCAATTCGTACAGCCTACGACATCGGATGGCATCCACTGCAGCTGATTCCGAACGCATCGCTATCGGTCGCGGCATTTCTTGAACCAGCCGGCCTCGAAAAGGCCAGCGGAATTATCTGCAACGCGCGGTCAAAGGGTTGGCTGAGTCCTCGAGCGCAAGAGGACCCGGCGGTGAGCGAATTTCTCGACTGGATGAAGAAGTACAATCCGCAGGCAAGCCTGCACGATCAGAACAACGTCGCAGGTTATGAACGCGCGCAAGCGCTCGTCGAAGTTCTTAAGAAATGTGGCGACAATCTCACTCGTGCAAACGTTATGAAGCAGGCGGCCAGCCTAGATCTGGAACTCGGCATGCTTCGTCCGGGGATCAAGATTCAAACGAGCCCCACAGACTACCAGCCGATCAAACAGTTGTTCCTCATCCGCTTCGACGGCAAGCAGTGGGTTCCGTTCGGCGGCATGATCGGGGATTGAGTTCTCGCAGGCTGATCGTAGTCTCGATCCGAGCCGGCTCGCCGTGAATCGCGAATTTCCGCAGTCGTCGCAAACGGCGAGGAAGGATATCGCTTACAATTTGAAAACATACAGCAGGAGCCGCGTCATGAACAGATCCACGATGAGGACGACCACCGAAGATACGACGAATGCTGAGATCGTGGCGCGACCGACCCCAGCTGTCCCGCCTTTCACGCGAAAGCCCTGGTAACAGCCGACTGTTGCAATGATGAATCCGAACACAAGCGGTTTCGAGAAGCCGATAAAGAGGTCGCCGAACTCCAGAGCCTTGATCGCACGCGACCAGAATTGCTCAGCGCCGAGATGAAGCGTGAAACTCGCAACCAGAAACCCGCCTAGCAGTCCAGCGCAATCTCCTACGGCCACGAGCAATGGAAGAGTGATCACCGTCGCGAGTACTCGCGGAGTCATCAACTTCCGCACCGGATCGATGCCAAGGCCGCGCATCGCGTCCACCTGTTCGGTGACGACCATTGAGCCCAGCTCGGACGCCATTCCCGTCGCATTGCGCCCGGCCACTAGAAGCGCGGTGAAGACTGGCCCCAGCTCGCGAAGAAGGGCCAGCGAAACGGCGTCGCCTGTGAGCGCGGTTTCACCGAACCGCGTGAATTGAGAAGCGGCGTTCAGGACAATTACTCCGCCGACGCAAATCAAGGCTACAACGACGATTTGCAGCGAGCCCACGCCAATCAGGTCCATTTGTTGGACGAGATCCGTGAAGTAGTGCCTCGACGTAAAGATGTTCCGCACGGACTGAAAGGCGAGCAGCGAGTAATCCTGCACCGAAAAAGTCTGCATCTTCAAAGCATTTCCGATGCTTGAAGGAACCGAAGGCGAATTCACAGTTACACTCCCGTCACAAAGGGTGGCACCAATGTGTGTTGAAACTCTGACGAATGCCAGTACGGGAACGATATAACAGGATAGGCCCGGGAAAAAGCCAGCATGTGTGAGACGTGCGCACCACGGAGATACGACAGGAAGCTTTGAGTAGCCGCTGTGTCGAATAGCGTCGTGAGCCTTGACGGTTTTCGGCTGACCTTAACGCAATGCTGTGTGATAGCCGCGCGAAACTACAATTGGAATCAGGAGCCCAAAATGAAGAAGCCTTGGATCGCTTTTATATTGAATTTTATAGTCGCCGGAGCAGGATTTGCGTATCTAGGCAAGTGGGCGTGGGCAGGTGTCAACTTCGTCGCTGCCATCGCGATCGGATTGCTCGTTTACCATTTCAGTCCCGACTCACTCAATACGGCTTCCGTGATAGTGGCTGCCGCGAGCGCTACCTTCGCAATGACTACCGCAAAAACGATGAATGCCAAGATGACACCGCAGCCGGTTGCGGCACCTCGTTCCTGAGACGTCTGGTCAAGCTCCAGCGCTGAGGTTGCTATCCTCGCCCTCGGATTCCGCTTTCGACGAATAGCACGCCCACCTGCACTTAGGCGGTTTACAGTAAGCCCCTTGAAGAAGTAAGGCTTTGCCCCGATGTCCCCCGTGTTCCGCGCGCACTAACCTCGTCGAAGCTTTTGAAATCGGGTTGATTCGAATATCCAGATGATTTTGAATGGGAGGCGATAATGTTCGCGAAAATTGCTGCGGTCTTTCTCGTGCTCTGGCTACTCAGCTTTCTGGCATTTCACATTACGTTTGGCGCGATTCATCTTCTGCTCGTGGTCGCCGTCGTGTTGTTCTTCGTGCATTTCCTAACGGGCGGCAGCCGAGCTACGACTTAAGCGAGAACAACGATGACGTCGACGCCTGTTTTCAACATTGCGTTTCAAACGGTGGCCGCGTTCGTCATTTTTGTTACGGGCTTTGTGGCGATTTTCGCTTCAGTGCTTGTGTGCGTCGCAGCCGTCTGGATCTTGCTTCTGTGCGCGAAGCGCCTGGCGGTTCTGCTGGAGGGCTCGCAAACTAACCGCGCCCCAATCGATTCGACGGATGAATCGAGAGTTGAAGCGACGGAAGTTGCCGCCCGCTTTGCGCCCGAAAGGGTTCCTGCGAGAGTTCGTGGCTATCTAGAAACCACTCGCCGGCGCGTTGTCGCCGGTGGCGTGGCCAGCTTTAAGAGCTGACCGATAAACTCGGCGGCCTCGGTCAGCGCGTATGGAGCTTTGTAGCACTGCGCTTCAGTTTGCGTCCAATCCAAAGTAGATCCAAGGTAGGGAATTTGCATGGCGCGATTTGGCACGCTGTTACTGAGCTTCGGCTTGTTCTGCAGCTCGATCGGCTTCTGTTCAATGCCGCCTCACGCTCGTGTAGCAGCTGACACTGGCAGCTCGACCGTTGTCCGAACCGCGATGAAAAATGTCGAATTCCATCTCACGGATCGGATCGTCATCTATGTCGCCGCGCTGAATGGCAAACTAACGCCGAAGCAAGGCGAAATTGCCATATTTGACGACAAGAGCTCGTTCGGCATCGATGTGGATTCGGCAAACGTTTCGATCACCCCGGCAGCACTTTCGAATGATATGAACGATTTTGTATTCGCCAATCCCGACGCACCGTTGAAAAAGCTAAGTGCCACGATTAAGGACGACGAGCTCACTGTAAAGGGCTTACTTGTGAGCAAAGGCGGGATTCCGTTTGAGACAACGGGGACTCTTTCCGTGACGCCTGAAGGACTGATTCGCGTTCACACAAAAAAGGTGAAAGCTCTGAAACTTCCCGTGAAGGGTCTCATGGACATGCTTGGCATCGACACTCAGAAGCTGATCGATACGCAGAAAACGACCGGCGTCAGCGTCGACAAGGATGACCTGATTCTCGATCCGGGACGACTCCTTCCGCCGCCGCAGCTGACGGGCCACTTGACCAGCGTCGCGATCGCAAACGGCACGATTGAGCTGACATTTGGCGGTGGCCAGGATTCGCGGAAGAGCGCGCCGGTCAAAGAGACGTGCGCAGCGCGAAATTTCGTGGGTTTCAAGGGTGGCTCGGTGCGCTTTGGTAAGCTGACGATGACGGATGCGGACTTGGAATTAGTCGATGCGAATCCCGCCGATCCCTTTGATTTTTCGCTCGACCACTACCGGGCGCAGCTCGTCGCCGGCTATTCCAAAAGCACGCCGCAGAACGGGCTTTGCGTTCATATGCCCGACTTCAACAAGATTCATCACGCCGCGAACGAATCGAAGTGAATCCCGGCGGTTCGCGTTCCGCTCGGGCGCGCCTCGCATCGTACTCGCCCGAGCGGAAACGAAGTTCATCTAAAAACGGTAGACGAGAGCCAACTGCCACTGCCGCGCATCATTGACCGTGGAGTTGAGGTTCCCGAAGTTTCCCGGAGTTCCGATATTCGTGCTCGGGGGATTGAAGTTCGGGTGATTGAACAGATTGAACGCTTCCGCACGGAACTGCAGGGAGTGGCTTTCCGCCCATGGCATTTTGAAATCCTTCAGGATCGCCAGATCGGTGTTGACGTAGTGCGGCCCGCGGATCACGTTTCGGTCGCCCGTCGCGCCGCCAAACGGAAACGCAAACGCACCCAACGCATTTGTCTCGCTTGAGAAGTACTGCAGCGTCGTTTGTCCACCTACAGTGACTTCGTGGATGCCGCCCTTCACATCCGACTGAGTCCCCACGAATACTGCGGGAGCGCTTTGCGTGAAATCAATCGGGAACGTGTTGGTGTCAACCTTGATCGGGAAACCAGAGTGTGCGATCACGATGCTCGATACTTTCCAGCCGCCGATTACTTCGTCCAGAAGGCGCCCGGAATCGTGGCCGAAGGTTTGGCCACGTCCGAATGGCAGAGCATATTCGAAGTTCGCAGACGCAACGTGCCGCGCATCGAAGTTCGAGTTGCCGCGGCAAACACGAAGGTTCCGCAAATCGCAAACCTCAGCCTGGCCTGCGCTCGAGAAATTAATCAGATTATTCTGGATGTCAGAATCATTGTCGATCGAATGGGAATAGGCGTAATCGAATTCCAGCGCGAGACCGTGGGACAGCCGGTGATTCAATCGAAGAAGCAGGGCGTTGTAGTTGGACGAGGAAAAGTTGCCGATAAACGCCGCCGCGCCGTTCTGGGCAAGGAGCCCTGAGTTCAAGGGAAGCAGCCCTTGCGCCGGGTTTCCTGCGTTGATATTGGCAATTCCGAGAAGGGTTGACGATACATCTCCGTTCGTCCAGACGCCCTGTTCGAGTCCAGCCGCTAGGTTGGTGCAATTAAGATTGGTCCCTGGTCCAAAGAAGAAATTCGAGAGCGCGGGGCAAGTAAATCCAAACGCCGCCGCGGAAGCGCTCATCTGGTTTTCGAACCACGGCTGTGCGGTTAGTGCACCGGGTTGCACTCCCGCCTGAAGTTGCTGTTGAACGTTACCGAACGCCGTGTACAGGAATTGTCCGGACGTCGCGTCCTTCACGTTGAGGGTTTGAGCCACGTCACCCACCGCAGTGAGCCTTCGCCCCAATTTTCCGAAATAGCCCACGTCGAGAAGCCAGTTACCTGGCAGCTCGCGTTGCACGCTCAAATTGAAACTCATTTCGTACGGCGTCTTGTAGTGGGGATCAAAGTTAAACAGTGTGACGTTGCCTGGACCGAAACCGCCGGTATTGAAGCCAATCGGTATTCCGTTGGCATCCAGATTCGGAGTGAAGGTGGGCCTCGGTGATTGACCTGGCGCCGGCGGGGGCGGTAGCGTTGCGTATCCCGTAAATCGTGGATCGGTCGCGAGGCTGTTGCCTTGCACGCCAAACGAGTTGCTGAAGAGAAAGCTCGTCTCGTCCAACTCGAATCCTTGCCCGATCAGGTTCACGTCATAGTTGATTCCGAATCCCGCCCGAATGCTCGACTTCCGATCTCCCAGCAAATGGCCAAGAATTCCCTGCGTTTTTGATGGTGAGTAAGCAATTCCGAGGCGCGGCGCAAAATTCTTGTACGACGGCTGGTAGTAGCCTGGCGCGTGATTGGCCGAGCCGCCCAGTCCGTAGGAGATCAACGGCGCTGCATCGGCTCCCTCAATTCCAGCCGCTGCGTTCGCCATTCGCACGCTGAAAACGCTTTCGGCGCTCTGGTTCGGAATGGCTTCAAAGCCATTCACCTCTGTAAGCGGATTATGAAATTCCCATCGCAAGCCGTAGGTCACGGTGAGATCGGAGCGGATATTCCAGGTATCTTGCGCGAAGAACTCGTACTCGGTAGCGTGGTAATCACGGATCGGAATCGTTCCTTGCGGAATCGGATTGCCCGCTTTGTCGAAATTGAAGCCTGCTGTGAACGACGAAATCCTGCCCAACGCTAGCGGAAAGAGCGTATCCCATTCGCCAAGAGCCACGCTCGAACCGTTGATGTCGGACGGGCGAAGGTTAGCAGTCAGCGACTGGAGCCCTCCCCCCAGACCGACGTTGTAGTTGTTGAAGTCCGTTAGATTTCCCGACTTGAAGATGGTGGGCTTGATCACGCCGCCGAATTGGAGTGTGTGCCGGTTCCGTACCCAGGTGTAGGTATCCCGCAGCTGGTACACAGGAACGATCGGGAACTGCTCGTTGAAAGACGTGGATCCCGGAACGGGGCCTGTGGGCGCCCCGTCGACGAACGGTGCCGTGATGATATTTCCGTTAAAGAAAAACCCCAGCAGGTTTGGAAAGTTCGGTTTCTGATTCAGCGGAAACACGAGAACTTGATTCGTTTCTCCGAACGACACTACGTTACTCATCGTCGGTGAAACTGTCCATGTATCTCCCACCACCCACGACCGCGAGTGATCGATGATCGACGCCAGGGGAGCTGAGTCACCTGGGAATACCTGAATCACGTGATTGGTAAAATCGTCGTCGTTGCTGCGATCCCACGTGCCTCGAGCAAATAGGCGGTGGTTCTTGCTGAGCTGGTAATCGACCTTGCCAAGAAATGTGTTGTCCTTGCTGTGGACCGGCGCCGTGAATTGGAATCCGGCAGTATTTACCAGGTCGCCGACCGTGTTGTTGTTCGGCGCTGGATAGGGGCGACTCTTAAAGAAACTCAAGAGCGCTTGGTTTGCGCCCATCCCTTGAGGGTCGAGCGCCGTAAGCGAATTAGGGCCAGTGAGCGGAGTGGTGCTGATGCATTGGGGCGCGCTTACGGTATTTGAAGCCGCTCCGCAACCGGCATTGTCGTTAACGTAGTTCAATTGGCCGTTCAAAACTTGGGCCATCGGCACGACGTCGTTGATCTCTTGGCTCTGTATGGCGCGAAGTCCATTGTAAGTGAAGAAAAAGAACAATTTGTCCTTCACGATTGGGCCGCCAATATCGCCTCCGAACTGATTCCGGATTAGCTGAGGGCGCGGTATTCCATTCAGATTGTTGAAGAAGTTATTCGCCGCAAGCGCGGAAACGCGATTGAAATCGTAAGCCTGCCCGTGAAAACTGTTTGTTCCGCTCTTTGTGACGAGTTCCACCTGGCCGCCCGCGCTGTGCCCATAGGAAGCGTCGTTGCCGCCCACCGTCGTCTTGAGCTCCTGAATGGAATCCAGCGGAGTGTTGATGACGGTTACGAATGCCTGCCCGATACGGTTGTCGTTGATATCAAGGCCATCGAGCGTGATATTCGCTTGATCGCCGCGCGTCCCTGTCACTACGCCGGCTTGGGAATCGTCGTTTGTTCCAGTGACAACCCCGGGCGCTAACTGCAACAGCGCCGCAGCATTGCTGACAAAAAGACTCGGAAGGTCCTGGACACGATCGCCGTCGATCACGGTACCGATGCTGGCGTCGGTGGTATTCAGGCTTACTTCGCCCTCGCTTTTTACTTCGATTGTCGTTTTTGTGTCGCCGAGATCGAGTTTCGCGTCCTTCGTCTCTTTCGTTCCTACGGCCAGGGCTACATCAGCGATTATGACGGTCCGGAAATTGGCCTTCGAAAAAGTTAGAACGTAGTGCGCCCCGGGAGGTATCTGCTGAAATTGATAAATGCCCGCGCTGTTCGTCGTGGTCGACGCAGTAAAGCCGGTCGAGGAATCTGCGAGATTTACATTCGCTCCCGCGACGACCGCTCCAGAAGGATCGGTCACCACGCCAGTAACGCTGGATGTCGCTTGCGCCATCGTGCGCGTGCCGCTCAAGAAAAGTAACGCCGCCGCAAAAAACACCAACGCCCGCAATGCAACACGGCTCTCTCTCATTCCGATTGCTCCTCGCCTCGAATTTTTCTTCATGTGAGCGACTGAATCCTCATCGAGAAGGATTTGGCGCTGCCTGCTATCCCACTCGCGGACACACCAAACGGTTCCCCGTTTTGATAAGACAGAATTTAAGAATCGCTGCAGAACCTAGCTGCACGACGTTTGCCACTCAGGGCAATCGCACGCGCTAACATCTGCGGCGATGTCGAGAACGTGACATGGCGCAATGCCTCTCGGTCTTCGGCACTTAAGAGTGATCTATGGCTTGCGGTCATACCTCTTTCAGGGCGGGAGTGGAGCAAAACGAACGAGGCAGCAAGACGGATGCAGTTCTGAACGCAACTGTTCGGATTCTAGAAATGTTTTCTACTGAAATTCGGATAGTTCAATGAGGTCGGAGGCGTCGCGGGTTGATGTCCGGCTGGCCTTTGGTTAAAAGCATTCTACCGAAGAGCTTGTCGCAGATCCTCGATGAGGTCAGAAGGATCTTCGAGACCTACCGAGACGCGCACCGTCCCAGGTTCTACACCCGCGCCACGAAGTTCGGGGACCGACATATTGTAATGCGAGGTGTAAATCGGGAGAACCACAAGTGACTCAGCGGCGCCAAGGCTCGCCGCAAGAAGGAAAATTCTCACGCGGTCGCAGAAGCGCCGCGCGGCAGGAAGCCCACCTTTCAAATCGAACGCGAGCATGGCGCCGAATCCCTTCATCTGGCGCCGCGCGAGTTTGTGGTCGGGATGCGACGGCAGGCCGGGATAATGTACTCGCGAAACCTTCGGATGCTTTACAAGATATTTCGCTACGATCATTGCCGTTTTGCACTGGTGCAGCATTCGCAGTTCGAGAGTTTTCATCCCGCGAATCAGCAGATATGCCGCTTCAGGATCCATCGACCCGCCCAGATTGATGATGTTGTGGCGGACTTCATCGATGATCGCGCGACTGCCCGCGGCTGCACCTGCAATCAAGTCCGAATGGCCCGAGAGATATTTCGTGGCGCTGTGCAGCACAATATTGAAGCCGAGCTGGATCGGCTTTTGCAACACAGGGCTCGCAAAAGTATTGTCGATAAGCGAAATCAGGCCCCACTCCTTCGCAAACCCCACCGCTTTCTGCAAGTCGACGAGACGAAGAGTTGGGTTCGTGGGCGTCTCGATGTAAAGAGCCTTTGTACGCGGATTCACAAGCTGCTGGATGCCCGCGAGATCCGATTCCACATGTCGGACGACGATGCCGAAGCGCGGAAAGTTATCGCGCATCAATCGATACGTTCCGCCGTAGGTTTGACGCGTGGAAATCACTTCGTCACCGGCTTTTAACACGGCCAGGAGCGCGCTGGAAATCGCCGCCATTCCAGACGCCGTAACAATCGCAGCTTCCGCGCCTTCGAGCGCGGCCAACTTTGCTTCCGCGACGGCGAGTGTGGGGTTCCCATAGCGCGTGTAGATGTATGCCGAGCTTTTCCCCTCGGCCCAGAGCTTCATTTCCTCTGTGCTCTTGAATGTGAAGTTCGCGGTACGCGCAACTGTGGTGCCTACAGACGCGCCGACGTGAAAATGATCTTGACCGGTGTGAATGGCGAGTGTCGAATCACCCCACTTCTTCTTCCGCTTCGCGGCTTTTTTCATGTGGGAAACAGCTTCAGGC
>Ga0210391_10002008_pt1 | contig 17958 bp, 15 predicted proteins | sample IncBWC12OmetaG_FD_160573 | JGI IMG/M metagenome (GOLD analysis project Ga0210391, IMG submission 160573) | Forest soil microbial communities from Barre Woods Harvard Forest LTER site, Petersham, Massachusetts, United States - Inc-BW-C-12-O ... | reverse complement strand
ATCCTGTCCAATGACAATGTTCACAAGATCGTGAGTCCGCGAACCGTGCACGCGCTGGTTAACCGCGGCTTGCTTGAGTGGACAGCTTCTGGTCGTACGCTGTGCCTGACTGAAGACGGTGAGACTTGGAGTGCGGTGGAATCGTAATGAAGATCGGGGTTTTGGGCACGGATTAAGTGTGTTCACTATTGCTCAGCAATAAATTGTTCCATCCGGATATTCTTGCATTGTGATGTCAGCAATGTGTGATGTTCGCGGTAATCTCCTCGCCACATTTGATTCTTGTATTGCAGAAGTGACAGTCCCGCAGCCGAGCACTGCGGAACATAAAGAGCGAGCTATAAAGACTGCCATGAAGGTCCATGCTGTTCTCTCGGAGCACATCAGCAGTTGCACCAAGTGTGCGCAATGGCTGGTCGATGTCGCGAAGGGAGAAATACGGAAGAAAGAGGTGATCCAGCATTGAACGACGTTAGCATCCATCCGGCGCGGTCTTTTGTTTGTGACTCCTGTGGAGCTCGTTCCGAGCTGGGAACTGTGGTCGGCTGGAGAGTGTTCGTTACCGGGAAGACGAGGCAACACACTTGTCCGCATTGCAGGGAAACCGTCAGCGTAGCCACGCTGAACGCTGACCATCGCTACGATAAGAGATCCGCTTAACCCGGAGAATGTAAGTCTACAATCCGCCCGTCCTGATCTTGGACACCACCGTTGCAGCAGCGGTCCCCAATCAACCCTTGGAGCGGCTGCCCGTTGTTTGTCAACGTTGCCGAGCGCGAAGGCTTCCGCGATGCGCTGCTTGTTGGATCGGCGTTGGTAGCGTCCCAGACCCGAAAGTCTCAGCAATTTGAGACGCAATAACTTGTTGCGCGGATGGTGATTCTGCATCCAACAATGACAGACGGCACCGCGCTAACGTGAAATTTGGGATCGACAATAGGCGGTGTCGTCCTCCGAGGTGGTGGTACAGTGGATGACCCTAAACAAAATCATGCAAATCGCTATGTAGAAACACCGAACCGCGAAAACTCATGGGAGGGCCTTCGCCTCCGCCAATTCGGAATAGATCCCGACGCAGACCCCATCAAAATTTTGATACAGCTTTCGGATCATTACTTGAATCTCTACTGCAAGCCCTAAGTACCTTCAGAACGCCGCTTTCCGCCCGCATAATTGGCACTCAGCAGTGATCCAGGTATTCCCGGCATTGCGCTGCCCTAACTGGGGATGAACCGGCGCATTCTAGAAGTCACCAGACGCTTCCAGAAGGGGGTTCCGGGCATCCTTGGCGAGTCCCCGAGTAAGAAACAAGTCAACGTCCGCGTGATCCCCACCAGTCAGGCAATCAACGAGTCCGTAGACCTCGCGCACGAGATATTCAATCGGGTGTTTCGGAAGGTGCCCGAGAAGATGCAGTAGGGTGCGTCCTCGTCCAGTTCACAGGCCGTGAACCTGCTTCGTCATCTGGTAACGGCGCATCTGCGTCTTGTCCATCTTCGAGACTCTATGGAGCACCGGGCGGGAATTGAACCCGCGAATACTGGTTTTGCAGACCAGCGCGTTAGCCACTTCGCCACCGGTGCTCTCGACCCGCCGCGCAGTGGCGCGAGGCGGAGATTCTATTTAAAAGACTACTGCGGCTGCTCCACAGTGCGCAGATACGGCTTGACCGTCTTGTAGCCCGGGAAAATTTTGTCCGCTTCTTCGTTGGTGACAGCGCCCGTGATGATGACGTCGCCTCCCTGCTTCCAGTTCGCCGGCGTCGCAACCCTGTGCTTCGCGGTGAGCTGGATCGAGTCGATGACGCGAATGACCTCGTCGAAGTTGCGGCCGGTGGTCATGGGATAGGCCAGGGTCAGCTTGATGCGCTTGTCGGGTCCGATGACGAAGACGGTGCGGACGGGCGCGTTGTTGGCCGGGGTGCGGCCTTCGGAGGTGTCTCCGGCGTCGGCGGGAAGCATGTCATAGAGCTTGGCGATCTTCAGCTCGGGGTCGCCGATGAGCGGGTAATTGACGGCGTATCCGCCGACGTCCTGGATGTCGGCAGCCCATTTGCTGTGATTGGTAACCGGGTCGACGCTGAGGCCGATGACCTTGGCGCCGCGTGCCGTGAACTGGTCCTCGAGAGCGGCGACGGCGCCGAGCTCGGTGGTGCAGACGGGGGTGAAGTCCTTGGGGTGGGAAAAGAGCACGGCCCAGTTGTCGCCGATCCATTCATGGAAGTGGATCGTGCCCTGGGTGGTTTCGGCGGTGAAGTCCGGTGCCAGATCGTTAATGCGGAGTGACATGTCGAGTTGCCTCTTTCCGAAGTTCGAATCGTTCTAAAACTAAAAACCCACCTCAGCAGTTGTCTGCGGGTGGGTCAGTGCGCTCAGTACCTTGACTTCGCTCAGTAACACACCTGCGTGGAGCCGCCACGACAGCAGCAGCACAGACACATACAGGTTGGAGCGAATCTGGTCATAATCTTTAGAGAGAAGCGGGTGCTTGTTCGCGCTTCTGAATAACGAGGATAGAACCTGAAGGGATTGGTGTCAACGCATGGCCAGAAGCGAATTTGTTCGCGAATTGGAATATCAGCTTTGCGATGTGTTTACTGCCACGCCTCTTGAAGGCAATCAGCTGGCGGTGTTTCTCGATGCCGGTAGCCTCAGCAGCGAGGAAATGCAGGCGCTGGCAAAGGAGACAAATCTTTCGGAGACGACGTTTATCTGCCGCCGCGATGCACCCACAGAGCGCGAGCGGGGCGTGCGGGTGCGCATCTTCACAACGCAGGAGGAGCTGCCCTTTGCCGGGCATCCGACGCTGGGAACGGCGGCCACGATTCGCAGGACGTTTCCGGAGTATGAGGGCGCGGCGAGGATTGTGCTCGATCTGAATGCCGGACCGGTGCCAGTGGTGTTTCCTGCCGATCGCAACCGCGCTGGTGACAGATCGGCTGGTGACAAATCGGGCGCGGCCTTCGGTGAGATGATGCAGCCCGATCCAGTCTTTGGCGCGACGCATGATGCCGCGACGGTTGCGCCACTGCTCGGCCTGCGTGCAGAAGACTGCGCGACGGAGTCCCAGCCACAGACGGTCTCCACCGGGCTGCCTTACTGCGTCGTTGCGCTCCTATCGACGGAAGCGCTGGGGCGTCTGCGTGTGGATCTGGCGAGGAGTGAAGAATATTTTCGCGGGTCCGATGCGAAGTTTTTTTATGTGATCGCGCCAGAAGCGTCCGGCGTGTGGCGGGCGCGCATGCAGTTCTACAATGGGGAGGATCCGGCGACAGGATCGGGGGCAGGCTGCGCCATTGCATACATGGTGCAGCATGGAATTGCGGCTCCGCGCGAGCAGTTGCACCTCCGCCAGGGCGTGGAGATCCGGCGGCCGAGCGATCTTTATGTGAGTGCAAATTCCGTTTCGGGAAAAATCGCGGAAGTGCGCGTGGCGGGCAGCACAGTTCGTGTTGCAAATGGGCGGTTTTTCCTTGAGTGATTCACATGGTTTCAACAGGCCAACTCCAAGATTCATCGCGCGATCACATCTTCCGGTGAAATGTTGGCCCAAAACGGGACGTTTCTTCGCTTATTCTTCTGTATTTACAGGCACCCCCACTCTTCGTAATCTTGGCAAGCGTTTTGAGAAAGATTGAAGCGCAACTTTCGCCGAATTAAACACAACTTAACTTAGAGCGAGAGCGCCCTGCATGTGCGCCCGCCGCTGTCTGCCATGTTCCGGGAAGCATACCGCGAAGCGCGCAGGCCGCGAACGGCAGCGCAGGCAAACGTGCTTGGCTCCTTGCTCTCCGCATCCTGGTCCGACCGGATCGCGGCTCCGTGCTTGCGCGGACAGCATGCCTTCGTGCGCTGTCTCGCCATTGCGGACGGAGTCGTATTTTCCATTTTCGGGCCAGGGTGCGGGAACCGAAAACCGAGCCGGGCGCGTGTGATATGCGCCCGCATACTGAAGCTCGCGTGCGCTGCGAGAGAGCAAGGAAATACATGAGGCCCAAGAAAACGATTCTCTGCGTCGATCACAACGAACAATCTCTTGCCGTTCGCAAATTCATGCTCGAAACCCGCGGTTATCGCGTGCTCCCGGCTCTGTCCAGTCAGGAAGCCCTCGAGATATTTCGCCATGGCGGCATCGATCTCGTGCTCAGCGACCTGGTGATGCCGCAAATGGACGGCAACGAAATGGTTCGCCGCATGAAAGACATCTCGCCGGAAGTTCCCACCATCCTGGTGAGCGCCACTGTCAAGGCATTCGAGCGCGCCAACCGCGCCGATGCTTTTCTGCCCAAGGGAGCCTGCACTCCGGTTGAAGTGCTCGAACGCATCCGCCTGATGGTGGCCCGTAAGCGCGGCCCCAAGAGGGCAGTGGCGCACCCTGTGCTCGACTCGGTGCGGGAAGTGGTCTTCGACGGAGCCGCACACTCGGCAATTGCCTAGGGATGGCGGCGCGGTGAGCAATCCTTTGGTGGGCATTCCATTTACAATCAACGAGTGCAGCCCATCATTCGCGCCGAACATCTCGGCAAGGTCTACCGAAGCGGCAAGGTCGAGGTTCCAGCTCTTCGAGACGTGTCGTTTTCAATCGAGCCGGGAGAATTTGTTTCCGTCGTTGGCCCGTCGGGGAGCGGCAAATCCACGCTCTTCTACCTGCTGGGTGGTTTGACCCGTGCCAGCTCCGGAAAAATCGTGATCGCCGGTATTGACTTCGCCACTCTCGACGATGCCGAGCGCACGAAGATGCGGAAGTCGAAAATCGGCTTTATCTTCCAAAAATTCAACTTGCTGCCGACGCTTTCAGGGCGCGCCAACATTGAGATTGCCTACGACATTTCGGGACGTTCGGACCCTCTCGACCCGGCCTATCTCGCGGACCTCACCGACATGTTGGGCATCAGCGGGCGCCTCGATCACCGTCCGTCGGAGCTATCGGGAGGCGAGCAGCAGCGGGTGGCTATTGCCCGCGCTCTCGTCACACATCCGGCGATCGTGCTGGCCGACGAACCTACAGGCAATCTCGACACGAAGAACTCCGACGCCGTGCTTGAAATGCTGCGGCGCTCCAACCGCGAGTTCAAGCAGACCGTTCTCATGATCACGCACAATCCTGAGGCTGCGGCCATCGCGGATCGCATCCTGCACATGCGCGACGGCGAGATCACGGGGATCGAGGCGGGTACGGGACGGGTTGCGGCGCATACCTGGTAGACGAAAGCAGGCAGCAGCTCATTTGTCTGGGCCTATTTCTGGGAGGATTCATCGATGAGGGGCACGAGGTTGATGCGCCTTACGATGGCCTGGAACTGCGGATTGGGGCGCATGGGATCGTAGACGGGGTCGATGTTGAGATAGATCAGCGCGCTTGCGTGCTCGCCGCAGGCTTTGTCCAGCCATTCCAGGGTCTTATCCGTATCACCCAGGGCCGCGTAAACTCCGGCGATTTCGGCGGCGGAGACGTAGCGCTCTGAAGAGTCGCGAATGAGAGTGTCCAAAATGCTTTGCGCTTCAGCGTTTCGATGCGAACGGGCGTAGCAACGCGCCAGATAGGCGCGCGCTACCGGATCGTTATGCGAAAGGTCGACGCCTTTTTGGAATTCCGCACAGGCCTCCTTGAATCGGTCGGTATACATGTACGCGAGCCCGAGAACGCGATGTGCCTGTACGAAGTCGGGATTGAGTTCGATGGTCTTAAGCGCCTGGGGGATGGCGCGATCGTATTCACGCGCCATGAGATGGTGCCAGGCCATGTGCTCATTCATGAGGACATCGGTTGGAGCGATCCCCAGAGCCAGCTCGCTCTGCTCGTGAGACTCCGGAATGCGGCCCTCGGCCATCAATTCATGCGAATACCAGTGGTGCGCGTTCATGTAGTTGGGGTCCAATAGTAACGCGCGCTTGAATTCGGCTTCTGCTCCGGACCAATCCCAGTCGTAGACGAGTTTGATGTAAGCGAGCGAAGTGTGCGCCGCCGGCGAAGTATCGTCAAGCGCGAGCGCTTTTTCCGCTGCTGCTTTGGCTTTGGGCATTGCCACCTGCGGGGAGAGGAAGCCATTGCCATAAGAGCCGGCCAGAATGTATGCATCAGCGAGTCCCGAATAGGCGGCTGCGTAGTGGGGATCGGCGTCGATGGCCTGGCCAAATAGATCGAGACTCTGCCGCACTGACTCCGCGCTGCGGCTTTTCAGGATAGAGCTGCCCTTCATGTAGAGTTCGCGGGCCTGCGGATTCTCCGTCTTTCGCGAGCCGGGATCGTACCTCCGATAGATAAGCCCGCCGCTCGTCACCACGATGATCGCGACAAGACCGAGGGTCCACCACTTCCACGGCAAATGCGGTCGGGATTGGTTCTTGTCGATTTGAGCAGGTTCTCCGGGTAGCGCCCCGGCGAGACCAGCGGGAGCGGGTCTCGCGCTGAGCTCGGAGGCAATTGGCTGGCTGGCCTCCTTCGCGGACTGCAAATTTTCGACAACCGGAGCGTCGAATCGATAACCCCGCTTAGGGACGGTGGCGATGTAGGCTCTGCCATCGGGTTGCTCCCCCAGGAGCTTTCGAAGAAGGGAGATATTGACGGTGAGGTTGATTTCCTCAACGAAGCTATCCGGCCAGATGGCTTTCATCAGCTCATCGCGACTGATCAATCGGCCATGCCGCGCCACGAGCATGGACAACAGTTCAAATGCTTTTGGCGCCAGGGAAACGCGCACGTCGCCGCGCACCAGCAGATGTTCGGTGGGATAAAGCCGAAACGGACCGAAATTATAACTTGTGCCCTCGATGGGAGCGGACATCTCTCCGTCCTTCGTCTCCAACAAAATCCCAAGGATTCTCCAAGCATATTCCAAGCGCATGCAAACAAGGGACATCTGATGTGCCGGGATCAGTAAGAAGAGAACCCAGAGGCCCGCCCATACGAGAGAAAGTTTCGGCCCCGGAGAACGGCTATTTCTCCCAAGAAATCATACAACTAGCCTTGTATAGAGAAGCCGCTTGATCAGATTCCACTCTGGCGACCGAGCGATCCAAGATAATTTTGAGACATTCCAAACGACATTAGGCGGAGGGATTTTCTACTGTGGGTTTGCGGCTGAGGAGTGGACCTCCCGGCCATGCAGATTCAAGCAAACAGGAGAATTCCAATGCTATCCACGCGCAATGCCCGTATTCGCCAGACAGTCGCAGGTTTTGTACTGCTGGCCGCCTCCACCTGTTTCACAATGGGTCAGAGCAACCGGTTCCACCCAATTTCTTCCCCCGGGTCCAACGACGCATTTCTGCCCAGCCCGGTGAGAAGCGCTTCCACCGTGCCCTCCAACGGCGACGTGAATCCTTATGGAGTCGCCTTTATCAAGAACAATTTTCTCACCGGTTCAGGTCCGCTCCAGCACGGTGACGTCCTGGTCTCGAACTTCAACAATAAGCAGAACCTTCAGGGTACTGGAACAACGATTGTCCGGATTCCCCAGAGCGGCGCGCCGACAGTTTTCTTTCAGGGCACAGCTCCTCTCGGGCTCTCTACGGGTCTGGGCACACTGCAGTACGGCTTCGTGCTGGTGGCCAATTTGCCTACGAAGGATGGAACATCCGCAACCGCGGGACGTGGTTCTCTGTTGGTGATCAACAACCAGGGGAAATTGATCCAGACTTTCACCAGCAGTCAGATTAATGGACCCTGGGACGCGACAGTTGTGGACAATGGTGACCTCGCCACCGTCTACATCTCAAATGCTCTTGACGGCACGGTGAGCAGAATCGACTTCGCTGTAAGCTTGAGCGGCCTGACGAAGATCGACCACTACACGATCGCTTCCGGATATATGCATCAAGGTGACCCGGCGGCCTTGTTTGACGCTCCAACCGGCCTCGTCTACGACCGTCAAACAGACCGGCTGTATGTTGCTTCCACTTTGGACAATGCAGTTTTTGTCGTGAAAGACGCATCGAAGCGGACCTCAAGTGCCGGACCAGGCGACATCGTCTACGACGACAATACTCACCTGCACGGAGCTCTGGCGATGGCGGAAGCTCCGAATGGCCATCTGCTGGTGACCAACAACGACGTCATCAACAGCGATCCCAATCAGCCGAGCGAAATTGTTGAATTCACGAAGCAGGGCGAGTTCGTCAAGGAAATTCCGGTCGATCCGAACCAGGGTGGATCGTTTGGACTGGCGGTAAACAAGGAGAGCGACGATATGGCGGTCCTGGCGGCGGTGGACGACAACACTGCCTCGATCACGATCTGGACGTTGCCGCTCAACTAACTCGCGAGAGTGCAATCGGATAGATGACTGCTTCGGACAATGAACCGAAAGCGAAAAGCCGGGAGGAATTCAAACCAGATTTCCTCCTGGCCTATTTGCGGGGTTTGTGTCGACAACCGCCACAAACCGTGCGCAGTCAAGAATGCGCGAACGTCAAAACGAAAAAGAAAAGGGCAAAGCTATGGAACGCGTTAGCGATCAAATCTGTACCCAGTCCGTCCCTCCTTCTCTAATCGAATTTCTGCTCGGGGATGGCATACGCCGCGGCTGGCTTGAGGAGCACCGCATTGCGATGTATAGTGCGCCGGCGGACTACAGCAGGTCAACCCCTGAATGAGCCTACAGCTGACACGGCGGCGGCAGGTTCGGGCCATAATCGAAGTGGGACCGCGTTGACCGCTCGCAGACCCTGCCGATATACTCGAAGAGTACCCAGCGGGAGTAGCTCAGTGGTAGAGCATCGCCTTGCCAAGGCGAGGGTCGCGGGTTCAAGTCCCGTCTCCCGCTCCAGTCAGCTCGGATCCGATCTCGCTCAGGCGTGCATCACCGGATTGGCTTCCTGTATGACGCCTGAAGTAGTATTTCCTGTCCAAGGCGCGGTACCCAAGTGGTAAGGGAGAGGTCTGCAAAACCTTTATGCGTCGGTTCGATCCCGACCCGCGCCTCCAAAGTTTTAGGAAATTTCCTGCAGAGTCAAAGAGTTGCGGGAAAGTTCCGCTCACTCTCAATCCTGTTGAATGGCGCTGAATCGCGTTGAATCCGTGCGGCAGGCGGACTAAAAGCGGACTGAAGAATTATTGTCAGTTGATCGTGCTGCCAGTTTGGCCAATCATCTTTTGGTTGATCGCTTCGAGACTTTCCTCAAATCGCCGCATTGCCTGCTGCTTGTGATCAGCAGTCGGATGCACATAGCGCTGCACGATCCGAATCGAATTGTGGCCGAGGATGGCTGCTAGTGTTGCGAGATCGATTCCGGCCTGAGCCATTCGGGTGGCAAATGTATGCCTGAAGTCGTACAGCACGAAGTTCAACGAGGCCCTAGGCTTCGAGGCACTACAGGCGCGATCATGGGCGCCATTTAATCGTCTCAAGTGTGTCCCCGATTTACGGTCGGATGGGAAAATCCACATCGACAGGCCTTGGCACCGCCGTGCAAGAATGGCCAAACTCTCTGAAGTGAGGTCGAGGGTTCGACGCGCAGCTTTCGATTTTCCTGACGCGATGCGCAATTGTCCCCGATCGAGATCGATGTCCTGCTTTCGCAGTGAGAGTACCTCTTCAGGCCTCATCCCTTGATTACGCATCAGACGAGCAAGATCGTATAGGTTCGGATTCTTTGCAGCCCGCGTGAAATACTCCCGTTCTTCTTCCGGGCTGATCACGTGGATTCGAACCGCATCCGCATCTGATGGGATTTTGGTATTGAGGAGAGGATTTGTCTGCGCCCAGTGTTGCTTGATCGCAAATTTGAAAAACGTCGAAAGTGCATGTAGGTCGTGACGGACAGTAATATCACGCACCTTATGCTCGTTCACACGCCAGACTTTGTAAGCCTCAATTTCGCCCTCACGAATGGTGCTCACTGGCTTGCGGGCGAAGAATTCTCTTGCACTAGCCATACTTGTGGCAATTCGACGGTGGCTGTTTGGATGGGCTCGGTACTCCATCTTGGCCCAGGACAGGAACTCGTCAACTGCGTAGCCAAACTCGCGAATTACGATGCGTGGCAACCAGGCTCTTCCTTCCAATAAAGCTCTACGATGGTCTGCCTCCAACTGTCTCGCCTGGGTCACCGCTCTTCGTTAAGTGGAAGATACAGTCTTCCAATCCTGCCGGATCTCCTGATAACGGAAACAATCGACCAGATGGTCGTTTACCATTCCGACGGCCTGCATGTGGGCATACACGACCGTCGAACCAACGAAACTCAATCCGCGATGCTTGAGGTCCTTGCTGAATGCATCGGATTCGGGCGAAGTCGCAGGAATCTGCCGCGTGGTTTTCCACCGGTTCAGCTTTGGCCGTCCGTCAACGAAACGCCAGCCGTAGGAATCGAAGCTCCCGAACTCTTCCTGGATTTTGAGAAATGCGCGTGCGTTGCGCACGCGGACTCGATTTTCATACGGTTACGAATGATCCCAGAATCTAACGCGAGCTTCTCGATTCGTCGCGCAGAAAATCGTGCGACTTTGTCGGGATCAAATCCATCGAAAGCGCGCCGATAACCTTCCCGCTTCTTCAGAACGATCGTCCAGCTCAAACCGGCCTGTGCACCTTCGAGCACGAGAAACTCAAAGTGCTTGCGGTCATCGTGGACCGGAACACCCCATTCGCGATCATGATATTGGAGCATCAGTTGATCATCGATGCCGACCCATGAGCACCGTTTTTTGGTGACGTCGTCGTTCACAGAGTCACTCTCTCAAGTGTTTCTTGACATAAATGTTATATTTATCATAACAATATATGTCCAGGATTAACAATCAGTTTTCAGTCGGTGTTCACATCATGACAGCGCTTGGCGACCATCGTGGTGAACAGGTGACATCGGCGCATTTGACCGCAAGTGTGCGGGCTCATGAATCGCAGGTCCGCAGTGTGCTGTCCAAACTGGTGAAAGCGGGCTTAGTGGTGGCATCTCGGGGCCGCAATGGTTTTTCATCCTTGTCGCGGCCAGCGAATAAGATCAATCTGTTGGAAATTTACAAGGCAGTAGAGGCACCTCCTGTTTTTTCGATTCACGCGTATTCAAAAGAAAAGACGTGCCGCACGAGCTGCACGCATAAAGAGGCAATGGCAGAGCTGCTGGAGGACACCCAGCGAGCGGTTGAGACTCGGTTGAGCCAGCGAATGCTTTCTGAGATGGTCGAAAAAGCGAGGAGCTACAAGTAGTTTTGTTTTGCCCAGTTAATGTCCATTTAGAAGTGACATTCTAGGAGATAAGGAGAAATCTCGTCCGCGACGCCACGGAGACGCCTCTGGCGCAAGGCCTTGGAAGACTACGACGAGGCGATACGCTTCCGGCCAGACTACCTCAACGCCTTTTCCATCGTTGCAACGTTTGAGCGGATGCAGGCGATCCGGATGGAGCGATCGAGGACTGCGACAAGGCTCTTGGGTTGAAACCTGATGATGCCTACGCTTTGCATGCCCGCGGATTGGCGCGTGCCGAGGAGGGAGACTTAGACGGCATGATCCGGGTCTATTCGGGCCGATCCTACCGGTTAGATAGTCACGGCGAGCGGAAGGTCCGATTCAGCCTTTCCCATCGCCTTTGGCTGAGCGGAATGGGAATCATAGCGACGGCGACACCAACTGCCCACGCAAAAATCTGCTTCCCCGCTGCCGACGTCTGGCCATGGTGCCAGTTTGCTCAGGCAGGGTGAAGACGACATGCGAGTAAGGTACAGGCGACAGTCTCGAAGGCTGCTTCTGCAGCATCACTGGATTTCGCATAATATCCTTGTATGTCTCACGCTCCAGCCGAACAGGATAAGAGTCGTCCCAATACATTTTCCGTCGATCATGTTGTGCCGGCGGAAGGGCTCATTTGGACTGAACCTTTGCGCGCTCACGTGGCTAAGCGGTTCCGCCGCAGACTTCTGTTCCTTCCAGAGTCGGAGAAGGCTGTCACGAATGTTCTGTATGATTCCATTTCATCAAGGGCTTTGTCGCAGGAAAAGCGAGCTCGCTTCGAAACAAACGTGGTTAGCAGGTGCCATCCACTAATCGATGCTGTGGCTACCGCTTTCAGCCAGCATCGTCCGCTAACGCTCTCTCCTGATTGCATCTGGTTGGTTATCGAGCAGGGCTTCGCACATCACGTAGCGGAGAACGCCGAGACTCTGCGCTATCGTCTGGTTCGGCACACGGGACGCCAAGAACTTACTGCGGAAGTCTCTGAGTTGAGTCTGGCCAGCTTTGAGCTTGCCATTTCGAACTTTTCATCACAAATTCGTGACGCATCCGATCCCGTATTGCACGAAACGCTGATCTCTGACTTCTCCACCACCACGCCAGCGATTCGGACTGCCAGTGAAGTGGTCCTGATGGACTGCTACTCCAGTTACTTTACCTATGCAATGCATTGCATCTGCGGCATACCGAGGATCACGGTCACTGGATCTCTGAATGACTGGCAGCGTATTCGCGCACGAGTGGAGGTGTTCGAGACATTCGATCTCGGGTGGTGGGTGGCTCGACTACGCCCTATCCTCGATCAGTTCATACGAACGGTTGATGGCTACCCAACCCTGGAGTTCTGGCAAGCAATTTATAAACCGAAGCAGGCTTACGGGACCGAGACGGTGACCGGGTGGATCGCGGATTTTTTCCCCTACTTGAATGATTCCCCAACGCGGCGCCGGAATCATATCTTCGGATATGAACGCCAGGATTGGGCGATCCCAGTTGAAAATGGCGTTGAAACTCGACGGGGCTTCGGCGAACCCGGAGCGGAAAAGGGTGTGGCACAGAAGAGTTTCCCTTCTGGGCTCGCCAGTGTTCCCGTTAAGCTGGGCCTTCCGAACGGCTCAACCAGTGAGATGGACCTAGTTGCCGGTTTCCTCGCCGTCGAGCAAGACCCAGAAGATCTCGCGCTCGAACCGGTGATTAGCTGGTCTGTCGCTGAGCGGGCTCCTACACAACCCGTGGTGATTTAAGACCATATTTGATTTGGCTCTGCATCGAGCGGAAATGCGTCTCCGCAACAAGCTGCTCAACTCGGCTTCCAAGTCATCCCCATCCAAACAGCTTCAGTGGGTTAGTTCATTAGGAGGAGTCCTGATCTTCTGAAGCGAGGATCGACCCGTGGGATAGAAGCCATTTGTGGTTACGAAAATCCGACGTTACATTGCTTAGATTGCTGCTTCGCTGATTCCTGTTATCGTTCAGAGTTGGATAAAGGCGCACAGAAACCGCTAGGCGCAACAGAAGCGAGGTTGAGGCCCGGAGAGTACCCGCTTGGCTCTGCACAGTCCAGGGCGGCTGCCAGAGCCTTGCTGGAGCGCCGCCTTGCGGGATTGAGGCGGATTGACGTTGTAAGCTCCGTCCCCCGTCCCGGTGCCAACGGAGAAAACATCTTAGCGGCGTCTGTACCGGATTGTCTGCTCCAGTAGTCATGCGGCGCTTAGCGGGTCATGCTTGGCCTATGCAAGCCCATACAAGCCGCCACTGGGCACAAAATTGGGCACAGCTGAAACGGAGCTCCGGTTACGGATGAAGCTTTCTTCTCCGTGTCCATAAGGCCGACGGGCTCAACAAAAATGCCTTCAAATATGAAGACGTAGAGATTTCCTGTGCTCGGCAAAATGCGGTGGATGAGACCTCTACCGTGTCAAATCTTGGCCCCGAGTCCCATGGTGCGATACCGAAGGAGCGCAAGTGATATGGAAAACCAATATTCATGCGCCTGTGGCGTGCATCTTGCCGTCCGCACGTGACCCAGAGTGATACTCAGTAATCCCCTGTGATTCGGGTAGGGATGGCAGGGTTACGACACAAGCAACGACACAAGCCACGCTCCGCGTTTCCCCCTCTTCAGAGGTATCCACTTTCGCCAGCATTTACTCCGTCGCTTAGAGTTACCGACCAACCGCCGGGACGCGGAGGATAGCGCTGACAGAACGCCTCACTGAGTGACTCGCCCTTGGCATCGCTAATTGATGACGGCAGGCCACCGCGGCCGATGTGACGTCCTACAGTACCGACGAAATGCGAGGAGATGCCTGGTTTGTGATTGGTAGCGCCATCCGGGGTCGAACTCGAACTCGCCGCCTTGAGAGGGCCATCTGAGGCGTTTTGGCCCAGTTCGCACCGACTCGGCAAAGTTCGCAAAAACCCAGTGTTTATGCGGCTTACAACACGTTTTATTCTTGCATCCGTTAGGAGGCGTTCGCACCCATTTATCGGTTCCATCGTCCCCACAGCGTTCCCGGATTTTTGTCCACATCAATTCCATCTCGTGCGTTCGCGATCCAGGTTGCACATGATCCTTTTGACGGCGGCACGTCGGCTCGGTAGACCTCTCAGTTGTTGACCTTTCGCTGCTTCACAGCCCAAGAATCATGACAACATGACCAACGTGAGAAGTCTGCCGCCGGTGAGGAGCATCCGAGAACAGTTCCACGCATGCAGCGAGTGAAGGAGGGCTTGGGGGCTCAGATCATACAGTTCGATAAAAAAACTGTCGGATGCCGGACTTTGAGCCTGAACGGCTGCAACGCTGATGTTGGAAAGTCTTTGAGGTTCAGGGTGACGATCACTTCGGTCCACGCGTGTACCGCGGCCGCCATGAAGTGTCGATCTCTTTCGTCATTAATCATCGCGGGGATGAGAACTTCGGAGTCGTTGACTACGGCAATCCGGAAGTGCTCTATGATCGCCCGGTTCTCTTCTGTTCTTTTCCGGGCTTAAGCCGATCTTCCGGACGAGCGCGCTCAAGCTCGCCGACGTTTTCGGTGACCAGGGCAAATGCAAACGGCGCTCTGCAAGACGCAGGGCGTATCGCAGAGTGCCGTCGGTACCAGTGCGCATGTATGCAAGACGACCGCGAAATCAGCATTCACGGAACTTGCCTATTCAGAGGGCGGAATTACGTCGTAGACATCTTCTTCGACCGCCTCCGGCGATTTCACCCAACGTAGACATCGGTCCGAACTGCTGTGATCTGCCACGACACTTCACGTGCGTCATGTTTGTGGCGATCTTGAACTGAGGGTTGGGGCGGTGGAGCTCCCAAAGCCTATCAACGAAAATCCTCAACGAGGGTCAGGTGGCTGGAAGCGCTGATCAGCCCGGAATAAACCATCTTTTTCCCGTCCGGAGAGATCGAAAGCCCGACGGTCGGCGAATACTTCAGCAGGTCCAGCACAGGCGCCTGGCCTGTCTGGGGATCGATGCGGCTGAGCGCGTACTGCTGGCCAACAATCGAAAGCGCATAAACGCCATCCCTGGAAAGCGTCCAGTAGTCGGGATAGCCTGCGGGAGGACCATCAAAAACCTTGCGCTCACGCCCTCCCGCGACCGGTTGCTGCCATAGGCCGGCGCTCGTGTATTTCGTGTAGTAAATCCGCTGGCCGTCGCCGCTCACCATCGCGAACACGCCCCCGTCGGTCGTGATCTGCTGCGGAGCATGCGAGCCATCCACCGGCACCCTCCAGATCTGCCATGAGCCGGAGCGATTGGAGCCGAAATAGAGATACTGCCCATCCGCCGACCAGCTCGGCGCGACATCGTTGTAGGTGCCGCTGGTGATCGCCCTGGGCTTGCCGCCGCTGGCATCGATCACATAGATGTGAGCGAAGGAATCGAGCCGCGCGTCGAGGGCGATCAATTTTCCATCGGGCGACCAGCTGGGATCTCCCGCGGATTGCCCCGGGTTGTCGGTAAGTTGAACAGGGTTGCTGCCGTCGATTTGCGCGGCCCATATCTCGCGCGAACCTGAACGCCATGACTGAAAGATGATGTGGTCGCCCGCGGGAGAGATATGCGGCGCCGCGTCTTGTTCACTTGAAGTAAGAATCACCGCGGGTGTGGCCGATTTATCCGCCAGGTCGATGGCGAAGATACCCCACATGGCACTCCCGTGAGAGTAGATCAGCCGGTGGCCATGCTTTGCGATGGCCGGCGCATAGGCATCGTCACCCACTGCAGCCAGGCGCTGCGGATCGCCGCCCGTAGCTTTCACGCGCCAGAGCGAGAGCGCGCCGTTTCGGCTGGATGAAAACACGATCGATGCGCTGTCCTCGGTCCACGCAAGGCTCATCGCCAGGCGGCCGCGCGTGATCCGCTGTACCGGGCCGTTGGGAAGGCTCATAACGTAGATGTCTCGCGCGAACTGCTCCGATCCCCGGATGAAGGCGAGCATGCGGCCATCGGGTGAGACGGCGGGAAAAAAATCTCCGTCCCAGAGCAGCGGTGGAGCAGTGATCGACTGAACGGTTCTGTCGCGGAGAGACAGCTCGATCAGGTAGCTCGGGCCTTCGAGCGTATTCTGTTGCGGAAAGATCAGGCTGGCGCCATCGGCCGTCCACGCGAGGCCGCCGTATTCCCTGGCTGAATTGACGGGCAGGGTGTAGATCTCATCGCCGGTGCCTCTCGAGGGCGGAACGACGACAATGCTGCTGTGGGTATCGTCCTTGCGAACGAATGCGATCTGGCTGCCGTCGGGAGACCAGACGGGGTTGAGCTGGTTCGCGGGCTGCTCCGGGCTGAGCTGCGTGGGCTGCTCGGAGTTCAGCGACCTTATATAGATCTGGCCATAGCTCTTCCCCTCCTTGCGCCAGACGTAGGCAACCGATTTGCCGTCGGGAGAAAAGCTGGTCTGGATCTGAGATCCGGGGTCGGTGGTGAAAGGACGGGTGACATAGGCACTCGTCTGCGTGGAATGGCCGCGATAGAAGCGCGAGATGATGGCAAAAGTCGCAAAAACCAGGAGCAGCACCGCGGCAAAGGCGGCAAGCCAGATAACCGGACGCCGCGAGGCCGGGACTTTGATAGGATCTGCGACTATATCTGCGAGCGCTCCCGTCGCGGCATCCACAGCGGCCGCCCCTTCGACTGCCGCCAGAGGCGCGAAGGTCTCGGGGGGCTCCGTAACTTTCGTGGCTATCCCGTTGGATTCCCTGATGACAGGAGCGACCAGACGATACCCCACCTTGGGGACAGTCTCGATGACAGAATCATTATGGAAGGCCCGCCTGATTTTGCCGATCGCGCGAATAAGAACATCCTCGCCGACCACGACATCTGGCCAGACCTGGCGCTGCACCGTCTCGCGCGTGCAGACTTCGCTTGGCTCCGTGGCCAGGGTCAGCAGCACTTGCATGACTTTCGGCTCAAGATGGACCGTCTTTCCATCCCGTTCCAGTGCATTCAGGCTGGGATGGACAATCCAATCGCCGACCTGGAAATCCCCGTGCAAAAATTTTGCTCCTCTCACAACGGATTATATCCCGCGCGCTCGACGCATTGCCTCGCAAGCCCAGCGAGCTTTTATTTGAAAACAAACGGCTTAGTGAACATCGGAAAATCTTCGGGAAAAGGTTCTCCATTTTCCCTCGCCATTCAAAGCTTCCATCGCTACCTTGATCCCGGAATTTTTTGGAGCCGATTGCAGCATGCTATCTGGTTCCGAATTCCATTCAGCCTGGAGGCCCGTCCCATGCTCGTACCATCAGATTCCAACGACAGTAAACAAAAAGAGCTGAGCCAATTCCACAGGGTCGCAAACAACAAGCTTCGATTTCCAGGTATCCATTCCTCATTTGTCTGGAGCGCGGCGGCATTTCTGCTCGTCCTGCTCATGGCGCTCGCGCCGCCGGCCAAAGCTCAGCTCGCCGTCACCACGGCCGCCATCGGCGGCACTGTGCAGGATCCGAGCGGCGCCGTGATACCCAACGCCACCGTCAGGCTGACCAGCAATGAGCGCGGCATCGTTCGGGCTACGACGACCAATGGAGCCGGGCGCTACACCTTCTCGCAGCTTCCGCCGTCGACCTACACGCTCATCGTCCAGGTCAACAACTTCACGCGGTATGAACAGAACGGGATCGTGCTGAATGCCGCCCAGGCGGCCACACAGGACGTGACCCTGAAGCCGGGATCGGTCAATCAGGAGGTGGTGGTCAACTCCGGGGCTTCCATGCTGAATACGGACAATGCAAATGTGTCCACGGACATCAACGACAAGCAGATCGTCG
>Ga0210391_10002004_pt1 | contig 17982 bp, 9 predicted proteins | sample IncBWC12OmetaG_FD_160573 | JGI IMG/M metagenome (GOLD analysis project Ga0210391, IMG submission 160573) | Forest soil microbial communities from Barre Woods Harvard Forest LTER site, Petersham, Massachusetts, United States - Inc-BW-C-12-O ... | reverse complement strand
TCATCTTCGTCGTTTTGGTCAAATACTTACAACTGTTTTTCCCGCCGCGCACGGTATCGCTGAATTACTTTATCGCGCAGAGCCTTGGTTCGCTCATTGGCGTGGCGCTCTTCTGCCTGTTTCGCGGTCGTCTCATGGCGCTGAGAGCAGACCTGGCTGGCGGGGGCGATCGTCCGATGATCGCTCTCGGCAGCCTCTATGTCGTGGGCTGGCTGCTTTTTCTTCTGTTTCCGTTCGATGTTGTACTGAGCGGCGAGGATCTGCGGGCGCGGGCCGCTGTTCTGCCGCAGCTGTTGCTGTCATGGCCGGGGGCGAAGTTGCCGCTTGGCCTGCGCCTGGCAATACCTTTGGCGGAGGCGGCCGCGACGATCCCGATCGGCGTATGGCTGGCTTTGCTGCGCCGGAATTGGCCGCTTTTCAGGATTGCGCTCATCGGTTTTCTGATGATGTCGGCAGCGATCGCTGCAAGCATGTTGTTGCTCGATACAATCCCCTCCGTCGCTGGCCTCGTTTTTCGGACCGTCGGCATCATCCTTGGCGGCATGCTGGCGCGGCGCCTGACCGGCAGCGATCCCGGCCCGTGGCACGATCTGCTTGCGCGGCTCGTGCCGGGGCTGATTGCGCCCTATGTGGTCGCCGTACTTTACGTCAAGAATTTGTTGTCGCTTGACTGGCGGACGATGCCGCAGGCGCTGGCAGCGCTTGATTGGCGCGGGCTTCTGCCATTTTTCAACGACTACATCGTCTCCAAGGAGCACGCGGCGCTGAGCGTCGCCTTCGAACTGATCTGCTATGGCCCGATCGGGGTGATGATCGCGCTGCAGCGCGGCGGCGGGCGCGTTTCCATCTGGCTCGCGGCGGCGGCGGCCCTGGTGTTCTCGATCGCGGTCGAACTCGGTCGTTGGCTCAGGCCGGGGCTGCAGCCCGACTTCAGCGACCCGATTGTCGCCGCCGTTGGCGCCGGGCTCGCCGTCAACCTGACGGCGCTGTTTTGGCGTGCCGCGGCGGCCCGACCCGCTGCCGCAATCGGAATCGGTGCGCGGGAGCGAGGCGGCGCGAGCCGGGGCGGACAGATCTTGGGCACTACTTCCAGGGCGGCTGACCGCCGGAGCCGAAAGCCCCTTTGTTAGCGGCGACTGCGCGGTTTCCAGGGCCGTTTGGCGGCCATCGGGGCGGCCCGATGCGGTCGACTTCACAGCGTTTTTGTCTCGGGCTTGGCGTCGGCGGGCGGATTGGCCACATTAGCGCTCGACCAGACCGGGGAATACGATGGCGAGCGAGACGGCAATAGCCTCAGCGGGGCGCGACTTTATCCGCGACATCATCGAGACCGATCTCGACACCGGGCGGACGAGCGAAGTCGTAACCCGGTTTCCGCCTGAACCGAACGGCTACCTTCATATCGGCCATGCCAAGGCGATCTGCCTCAATTTCGGCGTCGCCCAGGAATATGGCGGTCGTTGCCATCTGCGGTTCGACGACACCAACCCGACCAGGGAGGAGCAGGAATACATCGACGCGATCGAACGCGATGTCCGATGGCTCGGCTTCGACTGGGGCCGGCATCTCCATCATGCATCCGATTATTTTGAGCAGCTCTACGACTGGGCCGAGCATCTGATCCGCGCTGGCAAAGCCTATATCGATGACCTGCCGGCCGAGGAGATGCGGGCAATGCGCGGAAGTTTGACCGAGCCCGGCCGCGACAGCCCCTATCGCGGGCGCGGCGTCGAGGAGAATCTGGATCTGTTCCGGCGCATGCGCGCTGGCAAATTTCCAAACGGCGCGCGCGTGTTGCGAGCCAAGATCGACATGGCTTCGGGAAACATCAATCTGCGCGACCCGGTGCTGTACCGGATCCTGCACACAGCACATCCGCGCACCGCCAGCAAGTGGTGCATCTATCCGAGCTATGACTTCGCGCACGGCCAATCGGACGCGATCGAGGGGGTGACCCATTCGTTGTGCACATTGGAATTTGAGGATCACCGTCCGCTTTACGACTGGCTGTTGGACAACTTGCCGGTGCCGTCGCGGCCGCGGCAATACGAGTTTGCGCGGCTCAACATCAATTATACGGTCCTCTCGAAGCGGTTTTTGACCGAACTGGTGCGTCAGGGCCGGGTCGACGGCTGGGACGACCCGCGGATGCCGACCTTGGCCGGGCTGCGGCGGCGCGGCGTGCCGGCGGCGGCGATCCGCGATTTCGCCCGCCGGGTCGGTGTCGCGCGCGCCAACAGCCTCGTCGATGTCGGCATGTTCGAACACGCGGTGCGCGAACATCTGAACCGGGTCGCGGCTCGGCGGATGGCGGTGCTGCGCCCGTTGAAGCTGGTCATCGCAAACTATCCCGAAGGTACCAGCGAGGAACTCGACGCCGTCAACAATCCGGCCGATCCCGCCGCCGGCACTCGGCGGGTTCCATTCAGCCGCGTGCTTTACATCGAGCGCGACGATTTCATGGAGAACCCGGCGAATAAATTCTTTCGGCTGGCGCCGGGGCGTGAGGTGCGCCTGCGCTACGCCTATTTTATAACCTGCCGCGAGGTCGTGAAGGATGCGGCGGGCGAGATCGTCGAGCTGATTTGCAGCTATGATCCGGCGACGCGCGGCGGCGACGCACCCGACCGGCGCAAAGTACCGGCGACACTGCACTGGGTCACGGCGGCACACTCATTACCGGCGGAGATCCGCCTTTACAACCCGCTTTTCACCCGTCCCGATCCCGGCGCCGACGGCGATTTTTTTGCCGACCTCAACCCGAATTCGCGCGAAACATTGACCGGGAGCCGTGTCGAACCGGGGCTCGCCGTGGCGAGTGTCGGCGACGCGCTGCAATTCGAGCGTCAGGGTTATTTTTGCCTCGACCCGGATTCACAGCCGGGCCGTCTCGTCTTCAACCGCACCGTCGGCTTGCGCGACAGCTGGACCAAAGTACAAACGAACGGTTGATCGCGATCGGCGGCGCCAGCGAGGCGAGGCGGAGAGCCAGCGGCGCGAAGCATTCGGCAGGGCCGATGCTGAGCGGGGCTGGTCGCGCGCCGGGCGGGCTGCCCATCGGCGAAGTATCCGGCCGTCAGCTGTGCTTGATATCCGCCAGCAGCTTTTCCGCGTTGGGTTTGTCGGCAAAAGCGGCCCCCGAGCCGAGCAGCTTTTCGAGCATGGTTTGAGCATCGGCGGCGCGCCCGGAGCGATTGAGCGCTACGGCGAGGTGGTATGCGATCGCCGGATCGGCGGGGGCTGAGACATTCGCGGCGGTCAGATAGGTTACCGCTTTGCCGGCATCGCCTTCGGCAAGCAGGATCCACCCCAGGGTATCGTCGATCTGCGCGGCATTCGGTGCTGCCGCCACAGCCCGCTCCGCCAGTTCCCGCGCCTTGTTCAAATCGCCCTTCTGCTGATAGAGCCAGGCGAGGTTGTTCAAGGTGGCTGGGTCAACCGGGTGCGCGTCGAGAATCTTGGTGTATTGGGCGATCGCCGCACCATAATTCTTGTTTTCGAGATACATCGACGCCAGGGCCGAACCGACGACGTAGTTGGTTGGATCGTTCGTCAGGCGCGCGCTCAACAGCGTCTCGGCCTTGTCGACGCTGCCGGTGCGGCTATAGAGCCGGGCCAGCGCGGTGATCAAGCCATCGTTTTTCGGCTTGTCCGCAAGGTCGCGTTCGAGCAGTCCAATCGCCTCCTTGCTGCGCCCCGCCTGATCCAACAGCGCAGCCGACACCAGATCGTAGAGGATGTTGTCGGGGTCGTTCCTGGCGAGGTCGCGCGCTTTGGCCAATCCGGCGTCGACGCCGCCGATTTCGCCCGCCACCCGGATCAGGTCGGCCTTGATCGTCGGGTTCTGCGGGGCGCGGTTGAGCGCCGCCTGCAATACAGACTGGGCTTCAACATAGTTTTTCGCCTTGTTCAAGGCGGCGACGTAGCGCGACAGGATGTCCATCGAGTTGGGAGCGAGCTGATAGGCGCGCTTGTATGTGGCCAACCCGCTTTGCAGGTCGCCGGCGGCAATTTGGGCGCGGGCTTGCACGTCGAGAACCTCGACATTTGACGGGAATTTGGCGGCGAGGCCGTCAGCGGTCGACGTGGCGTTTTTCCAGTCCTGGCGCACCAGGTAAAGGTTGACGAGCTTGACCCCGGGAGCGGCGTCCTGGGGCGCCGCGGCGTTGGCGCGATTGATCTCGTCGACCGCTTCCGCCCATTTCTTTTCGGCGATCGAGACGTCGGCGAGGCCAAGCAGCCCAGTAACGTCGCCCGGCTTTTGCGCCAACAAATCGGCGTATACTTTTCTCGCATCGGCGGTGCGACCGGTCGCCAAATAAAGCGGCCCGAGCACCACGCTGAGCCCGGCGTCTTTGGGATCGGCTTTCGATCGGCTGGTCAGCACCGCTTCGGCTTTGCCGAAATGTCCGGTGCGGATGTAGACGCGGGCCAGCGCCACGGCCAGCGCGTCGTCGGTCGGCCGCGCCGCCAGCGCTTTTTCGAGCAGCGCTGTGGCGTCGTCCCAGCGTCCGGCATCCTCGTAAACCTGGCTTGCTACGATCGGATAGGCGTTATTGTTCGGGTCATCCTTGGCATAGAGATTTGCTCTGGAAACCGCGGCGTCGACGCCGTCGAGCTGGGCCGTCACCTGCACGAGGTCGGCCTTCAGCGCGCTGTTCTTGGGGTCGCGATCGATCGCGTCGTTGAGGGCGCCGCTTGCCTCGCGGTAATCGCCGGCAGAGGTAAGCAAGGCGAGGTAGCGCGCCAGCAGCGGTTTCGAGCCGGGCGCCAACGCGTGCGCCCGCTTGTAGCTTGCGATGGCGCCATCGCTGTCGCCAGCCCCCAGCTGGGCCTGCGCCTGCGCCTCGAGGATATTGAGGTCGGAGGGAAATTGGGCGTCGAGCGCGCCCGCCACCGCCTTGGCGTCGGCCCAATCCTGCTGCAACTCGTAGACGCGCACCAACGCCAGACCCGGCGCCGGGTCGCTCGGAGCGGCAGTCCGCGCGCGATTGATGTAATCGATCGCTTCCGGCCACTTCTTTTGGATCACGGCAACGTTCGCCAAGCCGAGCAGAGCGACTTCGTCATCCGATTTTTTCGCCAGCGCTTGCTGATACAGCTTCTTGGCATCGTCGACGCGCCCGGCCGACAGGTAAAGCGCCGACAAATCGCTGCTCGCCGGGGCGAAATTCGGGTTTGCCGCGAGCGCGGCGCGAAACGCGGTTTCCGCCCCCGACACGTCCTTTTGCGCGGCTTTGACCATCCCCGACAGGGTCTGGTAGAGCGGATTGTTGGCGTCGCGCTTGACCAATGCTGCGGCAACCTGGGCGGCTTGGTCGAGCTGGCCGGCACGCAGTCGCGCCAATACCAGGGTTGGGCCGGCCACCGGCGCACCGGTCTCGGTGTCGAATACCCGTTCGAGTTCCGCCAGGCCTTCTTTGCCTTGTCCGGCGCCGATCTCCGAGATCGCCATACGCGTCTCGATCGTCGGGTTATGGGGGTCGATCGCGGCCGCCTTGTTAAATTCCTGAAGCGCCAGTTCGGGCTTGCCGCTGGCCATGTAGGCGTTGCCGAGCAGGGTCAGGGTCTCCGCATCGGCTCCGGGCTTGGCGGCGACCGGCTCTAAATAGCTGATCGCGCGCCCCGGAGCGCGCTGGCGCAAGGCCGCCGCCGCGGCGAGGCGCACCGCCCGGCGGTCGCCCGGAGCCACCGCCAGGTACCTGCCGAGGATCGTTTCGGCCTGGGCGTATTCCCCAAGCGCGAATTTGGTCGCGCCCTGCAGGTAATACCCGGCCGGATAACGCGAGAACATTGGCGACAAGCGATCAAACAGTCGGTCGGCAGCAGCGTATTGCTGCTGTTTGGCGTCTTCGAGGCCGCGCAGGTAATTGCCCATGAAGATGTCGGGATTGGCTTTAAGAATCGGGTCGAGATCCTCGTCGGCGGCCTTGTATTTGCCCTCGGCGATGTTGAGGCTGGCGCGGCTCAGGAGCACCGCGACATTCTTTGGGTCGATCTTGAGAGCCGCGTCGAAATCGTTCATCGCGGCCTGCGTATCCCCTCGGGAGCGCGCCAATTCCCCCTTCACTTGCAGTGCCTCGCCCGAGCGCGGATCGGAAGACAGCACGGCGTCGAGCAGCTTGTTCGCGTCGGCCGGTTTGCTGACCGCCAGCAGCCGCGCCATGGCGATCTTTGGCGCCGCCGCGTTCGGATCGAGCCTGATTGCGTCCTGCATCAGGGTTTGGGCTTTGGCGTTGTCGCGCAGACCTGCCGCCGCCATGCCGAGCGCCCAGCGCACCTGACTTTCCAGAGCGGCGGGGCGGTTGCCGGGCTGGACCAGGTCGGCAAGATCGGTGAACTTGCCCTGGCGCAGCAAAGCCTGATCGAGAACCGGCAGGTAGTCGGCCTCGGCGCCATTGTGCTCGCGCGCCGCGCGCGCCTCACGCTCGGCCGAAACCGGATCGCCGAGCTGCAGGTAGACGCGGGCGAGGCGGGAGCGCAGCTTTGCATCGTCCGGCGCGTCGCGCACCGCGTTTTGCAGCTCGATCGCGGCGGCCCGCAAATTGCCGCTGGCGATGTCCTGGTCGGCCTCTTTTACCGCAGCGGACGGATCGGCGGCATCGGCCATGGGAGCGGCGGCGATCAGCGCCGCTATGCCAAACGCTGCGCAAAAACCCGAAAAACGGCGGCGCGCCTGAGGCATTGTCAATCCCTTCTTCCCTGCCCGGCGTTCACCCGTCGACGCCGAGCTGGTGCTGCTGCATCAAATCGTAAAGTGTGGGCCGGCTGATCCCGAGCAATTTGGCCGCTTTCGACAGGTTCGCGCCGGCCTGGGTCAACGCCAGCTGGATGACCTCGCGCTCGGCGCGCGCGCGGGCGGCGCGAATATCGAGCGATTTGCCTTCGTCCTCGCCAGCCGCGAGGTCGAGGTCCGCAGCGGAGACCAGTGGCCCCTCGGTCATCACCACGGCGCGCTTTACCCTGTTCTCGAGCTCGCGCACATTGCCGGGCCACGAATAATCCCTGATCGCAGCGAGTGCGGAACCAGCCAGGCCGCGCGCGGTGCGACCATATTCCGCGGCGAAGCGCCGCAAAAAAAAGCTGGCAAGCACGATCGCGTCCGCCGGCCGGTCGCGCAGCGCCGGAACCCGCACCGTCACCTCGTTGAGTCGATAGTACAAATCTTCGCGAAAGCGCCCCTCGGCCATCATCCGGTCGAGGTCCTGATTGGTGGCGCAGACGATCCGTACATCGACCTGAACCGGGCGGCGCCCGCCGATCCGCTCGACGATCTGGTCCTGCAAAAAGCGCAGCAATTTGACCTGCATCGGCAGCGGCACGTCGCCGATCTCATCGAGAAACAGCGTGCCTTGATGAGCGCCTTCGATCCGTCCGATGTTTTGTCTAAGAGCACCGGTGAATGCGCCCTTTTCATGGCCGAACAGCTCGCTTTCGAGCAATGTCTCGGGAATTGCCGCACAATTGATCGGGACAAAGGGGCCGTTCGCCCGCGGGCTGAGCTTATGGATCGCGTGGGCGAGCAGTTCCTTGCCGGTGCCGCTTTCACCGAGCAACAGAACCGCCACATCCGTCGGCGACAGCTTTTCGATGTTGCGCAGCACCCGCAGCATCTCCGGACTGGTGGCGATGATGCCGTCGACCGGCGAGCCGGTCGCGGCGTCGGTCAGCCGGCGGTTCTCGGCCTCGAGATCGAACATCTGCTCGGCGCGGCCGACGATCATCCGCAGAACCTCGATGTCGATCGGCTTCTGATAGAAATCGTAGGCGCCGAGCGCGATCGCGCGCAGAGCGTGCTCGCGGGTTTCGTTGCCGGTAGCGATGATCACCTTGGTTGCGGGGGCCAGTTCGCGGATTTCGGACAATGTCGCCAAGCCCTCCGACGCGCCGTCGGGATCCGGCGGCAGGCCAAGATCGAGGATCGCAACCGGCACCGGATGCCCGCGCAATAGCGCGATCGCTTCGTGACGGTTGGCGGCGGCTTGCACCTTGTGCTCGGAGAATGCCCAGCGCAGCTGCCGCAAGAGTCCGCTGTCGTCGTCGACGATCAGCAGCGACTTGGCGGCGGCGGGCGTCGTGACGTTCATGCCGCAGCAGAGGGTCTGGCCGGCTCGCGGTTCTCGACGAGCGGCAGAATGATGCGCATTGTCGTACCCGCCCCTGGCCGCGAGATCACCTCGAGGTCGCCCCCCGCCGTGCGGATCAGCTCGCGGGTCTGAAACGCGCCGATGCCGTAGCCGCCCGATTTCGTCGACCGGAACGGCAGAAACAACTCGTTGCGGATAAAGGCCTCGTCCATGCCGATGCCGCGATCGACGACGTCGATCAGAAACCGCCCCGAGCTGCGGCGAGTGCGAACGACGACGCGATCGCCCGCCGCCGACGCGTCGAGTGCGTTTTGCACGAGATGGGTGAGCGCCGAGCGCAGCCTGTCCGCGGCGAGAGCCACACTGCACCCCTCGGCATCGCTGTCGGTTTCCGCCGCGACCGAGAATTCCGCCGCCACCGCGGCGACAATCGCGGCGGGGTCAACGGGATGCGGCGCCGCCGCGCCGTCGGCCTTGAGTTGGCTCAGCAGGTGGTTCATCCGCGCCACCGAATCCTCGACCGTCTTGAGCATGTCGCGTTGAAACTCGGGGTTGTCGATATAGCGCCGCGCATTGGTCACGATCAGGCCAAGCTGGCTGGCGAGGTTCTTGATGTCGTGCACGACGAACGCAAAGCGTTTGCTGTATTCGGTCAACAGTTCGGAATCGCGCAGGCCTTTGGTCGAACGCTCTTCGGCGAGATAGCTGGCGGCTTGGCGGCCGGCGGCGCGCAGCAGGTCGAAAGCCTCCCACTCGAGCGCCACCGGATGCGTCGGCCGATCGAGCACGACGAAGCCAACGATTTCATGACGGTGCGACAACGGCACCGCCAGCCAGGCCCGTGGCGAGGCGAAGCCCCAGCCTTCGCTCGCCGGGTCGCTCGGACATTCCTGGATCCACCCGCCGTCGCGGAACCCGGCGAGAAACAAATCGTCGATCGTCACGGTGGCCCCATGTTCGCTCCGCGCGCGCCACGCTGCGGTGGGGCGGTACCCGACCCCGGGACTCGCCGACCACAGCATCCCGGCTGGGCTGTCGACGAATTCGGCAAGCGCGCGGATGATCCTTACTTGCAATTCCTCCGCCTGCCGGGGTTCGGAAACGAGATCGATGAATTTGAGCCATTCGATGCGATAATCGTAGCGATGGGTGAAGAAATTCTTGGAGATCAGAGATTTGAGCCGCTGCCGGAAGCTTCCGGAAGAAAGCACCGTGGCCAGCACGACGATGCTGCCGAACAACATCGCCAATTGCAGAACGAGCCCCCAAGCGCCGCCGAACCCGCGCAGCAGCATGGCGACGACGGCGACCGCCAGCAGAAAGCAGCCGCTGGCCAACAGGGTCGCCGTATGCAGCACCACTTGGCGAGACACATGGATGTCGACCCGCCATTCGCGATTGCGCGCCATCGCCAGCGCCAATAGCGGCGCCATAAAGGCCGCGGCGATGGCGCGGCCGAGCGCCAAACCCGGATCGACACGGCCGAGGGTGATAAAAGCGTCCGAGAACAAAAAAAGCTCATAGGCAAAGAGCAAGCCCAGAGCCAGACAGACCGGCCAAACATGCCAGCGCCGCAGCGGATCGGTGTTGCGCCACAGGTTTTCAACCGTCAGCAGGCCCAAGACGCCAAAGCCGATGCGCATCAGCACCTGCGCGTAAACCTCCCAGGCGCCAAAGCCGACGAGCAGAACGCAAACATCGACCGCGACGGCGACGCTGCAGAAGAGCGCCGACGCCGCAAGGTAGCGCCGGCCGAGCGCCGCGCCGTCGCTTGCCCCGGCCGCGACCAGCGAAACCGCGAACATCAGCCAAGCCGACAGCCGGACACTGTCGAGCACGCCCAAGACAGCGACCGGGACCAATCCCGACGACGCCGTGGCCCCGGCCCATACCGCCGAAGCCAGACAGCAGCCGATAATCGCGGTGCCGGTCCGGCTCGTCCGCCCGCGCAATATCATCAGGCCGATGATCAGGATGAACGCCAGCGCGCATCCCGAATAGACCGTTTCGACGACGATCCTGGCCAGCGTCGTTATCCTATCTTGCCCCGTGATTCCAAAAAATCACCCGGGCAGTCTGAAGAAGAATTACAAAATCGAGAAAGATACTGCGGTTTTTGACATAATAGAGATCGTACGAAAGCTTGCATCGTGCGTCCTCTATCGAGGCGCCGTAAGGGTAGTTGATCTGCGCCCAGCCGGTAATACCCGGCCGCACCCAGTGCCGCTCGTGATAATAGGGAATGACCGCGGCAAGGTTGGCGACGAAATGGGGGCGCTCCGGGCGCGGACCGACAAAGCTCATATCGCCGCGCAGCACGTTCAGAATTTGCGTCAGTTCGTCGATCCGCAGCTTGCGGATGACGGCGCCGACGCGGGTGACGCGCGGATCGCCTTTGGCGGCCCATTGCGGACCGCTTTCCCGTTCGGCATCGGCCTGCATGCTGCGGAATTTGAGGATCGTGAACATACGGCCGCGATAGCCGACGCGTTCCTGGCGATAAAGGATCGGCCCTGGGCTGTCGAGTTTGATCAAGCAGGCGGTGACCAGCAGCAGCGGCGCCGAAAACACCAGAAGCAAAAGACTGACGACGATGTCGAAAGCGCGCTTCAGCAATTCGTCAAAGAGGCCGCAGCGAAAGCCGTCGGAATAGAACAGCCAGCTCGGCCGCAGCGCCTCGAGATCGACCGTCCGCGTCTCGCGCTCCCAAAAATCGAGGAATTCGGTGACGCGGATTCCGGCGAGCTTGCAATGCAGCAGCTGGCGCACCGGCAGGCCGCGCCGGTCGTCGGTGGCGACGATGATCTCGCTGGCCCCGAGCTGACAGCCGAGATCGGCGAGCGCGTCGGCCCCGGCCTCCGGCCAGTCGACGGCGTTGGCGCTGCTGACAGCACCACGCTCGCCCGGCATTCGGATAAACGAGACCGGGACGAAATGTTGGTTTGCCCCGTTTTTGACCAGGTCGGCGATACGCGCCGCCTGGGTGCCGTTGCCGAGGACGGCGATGCGCCGTTTCAGCAAGCCGCGGCCGAGGGTGATCAGAAAAGCGCCGCGGGTCAGCGAAATGCAGGCGAGCCAGATCAACGTCGCCTTCAGCGGCAGGTTGCTGTTATCGGGCAGATGCTGAAGCCCCGCTCGCCAATAAGTCGCCGAGGCCAGCACCAGCATCAGCACGAGCACGAAGGCGACGGCGATCTTGCTGAGCAGCGAGCGGAAATCGACAAAGCTCTGTTCGCCGTAGAGACCGACCGAGACCATGGTCGCGACCGCGGCCACCGACAAGCCCGCGGCAAGCTGGGCCGGGAGGCGCGTGACGCCAAATACCAGCGGGGTAGTCCCCCCCGACTGAGACAGCATCTGGTAAAATGCGCCAGTGATCAGCAGGGCGTCCAACGACACCAGCAGCACGACCGAAACAGGGACAAAATGTCTGAACAGTCTGAGCTGCATCACAAATTGAAATTTCGTTAATAACGCCGGTCGTCGTGGCGGGACGGCCCCGTCCGTAGCGCACGAGTATAATAACCGCAAACGGCGCAGCCGTCCAGTAGAACGCGCTGTCTAGCGGTTTCGACCATTCCGCGAACGATCGGAGCCCGCGGCGACAAGCCGGTTCTCGGCCGGCACGCGCGCCCGTCAGTCGGCGGCGCTCTTGCGATCCGCCGGAGCCATGTTCCCGGTTCGCGTCGGGTCGGCCTCGCCGGCGCCGGCGAGCATATCGCGATGGCGCGCGAAGATGTCGCGGATCCAGTCGATGACGGCGCGCACGCAAGCCGCCCGGCGCAGATCGCGATGGACGATGACCCAGTAGTCGGCGGCGAGTTCCGGCACCGGATCGGTGGCGCGCTCGAGGAGCGGGTCGCTGTCGCCGGCGAAGCACGGCAACAGCCCGATGCCGACGCCGGCGCGTATCGCTTCGACCCGCATCGCCAGATTGGAAGCGCGCAAAACCACACGCCCGCCCGAATTGCGGATTTGCTGGTCGAGCCAGCGCGCGCTGACGTAATGGGCCTGCTCTTCGGTATAGGTGATCCACGACGCGCCGCGCTGGGGGCCGCGGACGGGCTCGCCGCCGTCGCGGCGGCGATAAAGCGCGCCGGCGATGGCGCCGACCTTTGCGACGACCAGATTGCCGGCCTCGGGTACGCCGTGGCGCAGCGCCAGATCGGCGTCGCGGCGCGCGAGGTTCGCGGTTTGCGGCGACTCGACGAGCTCGAGGATGATCCCCGGCGGCAGACCGTCCTTCCCCGCGCGGCCGCAATGGCGGGCGAGCAGGCTCTCGGCCCATTCCCCGACCGAAACGCGGACCGTGCCGCTCAACGTCGGAGAGCCGGCGACGCGGCGCCGTTCAAGCGCCAGCGCCGCGCTTTCGAGCCGCTCGGCGGCAGCGACCAAGGCCTCGCCGGCGGGGTTGAGGCGCAAACCGTCGGGCAGGCGGTCGAACAATGTCGGACCACCGAACGTCTGTTCGAATGCCGCGAGCCGCCGACCGACCGTGGGTTGGCTCAAGCCGAGCGCCCGGCCGGCCGCGCGCAACGACCCGTGACGGGCAACAGCGAGAAACACGCGAGCGTCGTCCCAATCGATCGAGCCGGACCCGTTGACAGCAACCATGATACTGTTCCGTATCACTGCTAGTCGAATTTGTCGAGTCGTGAAACTCAGACGTACCGGTAGGATAAGGCGTCTCGGGTCGCGCGCACCCGGTTGCGCTCTTATGCGTAAGCTGCTCTCGATTGCGCCGATGCCGACGGCGATTGCCGGCAGGGAGAAACCAAGATGTATTTTGACCGACGCCTGTGGGAGTTGACGCGCGGGCTGCGCGGCTGGATCGCCTTTGCGATCCTGCTGGGACTCGTCGCCTCGGTGGTGGGCATCGCCCGCTTCGTGATCCTCGGCGTGCTGCTGTCGCATGTCTTCAGCGGTCGCGGTTTTCTCGCGATAGCGCTGCCGGCGGTTGGCGTCGCGGCGGCGGTGATCCTGCGCGGCGCCATCGAGCATCGCCGCGCGATGCTCTCGCACCGCACCGCGACGCGAGTGCAGGCGGAATTGCGCGGCCGGCTTTACGACAAGATCGCTGAGCTGGGACCGGCCTGGTTTGCCGGCGAGCGCACCGGCGGCGTCATGCTCTCGATTGTCGACGGCGTCGAGCAATTGCAGACCTTTTTCGGCCAATATGTGCCGCAATTGTCGATCGCGGTGCTGACCCCGGTGGCGATCTTCGTCTTCATCGCGTTCTGGGACGTCCCGGTGGCGGCGGTGATGCTGGTCGCGGCACTGGTGACGTTGATTGCGCCGACCGTCTTTATCCATATCGAGCGCCGCAGCAGCCAGGGCCGCCAGCAGGCGCTCAAAGCCTTCGGCTCGGAGTTTTTGGACGGCGTCCAGGGATTGCCGACGCTGAAAGCCTTCGGTCAGAGCCGGGCCTTCGGCCTGCGGCTCGCCGAGCGGGCGCGCGAGCTGTGCGACAGCAGCTTGCGGGTATTGTCGACCGGGGTCATGACCCGCGGGATCACCGATTGCGGGGTGGCGATCGGCGCCGCGGCGGCCTTGGCAGTGGCGGCGTGGCGGGTGTCCCACGGGCTGATGAGCATCCAGGCGCTGTTGATCGTGCTGATGGCCGGCACCGAAGTATTCCGCCCGTTGCGCGATCTGCGCATGGTGCTGCATCAAGGGATGCTCGGGCAGTCGGCGGCCGCCGGCATCAACGCGCTGTTCGCGGCCGAGCCCTTGGTGCCGCCGCAGCCGGCGGGCACGGCGCAGTCGAATGTGCCGCTGGTCCCGACAATCGCCTTCGAGGATGTCGGTTTTTCCTATCCCGGCGGCCGGGGTGCCGCCCATGACGGGCTCTCCTTCAACGTCGGCGCCGGGGAGAAGATCGGCATCGTCGGGCCGAGCGGGTCGGGCAAATCATCGGTTGCGCGGCTGTTGCTGCGCCTCTTCGACCCGCAGCGGGGAAGGGTGCTGATCGGCGGGCGCGACCTCAAGATGCTCGATCCCGAGGCGGTGCGCCGGATGATCGCGGTCGTGCACCAGGACACTTATCTGTTCCACGGCACGGTCGAAGAGAATTTGCGGCTCGGCAAGCCCGGCGCCGACGATGAGGAGATCGCGGCCGCGGCGCGCGACGCCAATGCGCACGAATTCATCTCGCTGCTGCCGCAGGGGTATCGGACGATGATCGGCGAGCGCGGCGTCATGCTGTCGGGCGGCCAGCGCCAGCGACTGGCGATCGCCCGCGCCTTGTTGCGCGACGCGCCGATCCTGATCCTCGACGAGGCATTGTCCTCGGTCGACGCCGAAAACGAGGCGGTGATCCAGCAGGCGATCGACCGCCTCGCGGCCGGACGCACGACCCTCGTCCTGGCGCACCGGCTGTCGAGCGTGATCGGCGCCGATCGCATCCTCGTCCTCGACAAGGGCCGCGTCGTCGAAGAGGGCAGCCACGTCGAGCTGATCCGCCGCGACGGACCCTATCGCCAGCTGATGGGGGCGCAGGCCGAGGAGCGCGCGGGCGACATTACGCTGGACGCGGACGCCGACGAACCGGACGCCGCGGGCGAGCGCGAGCAGATCGATCTCGCCGCCGAAACCGCGCCGGCCGAACTGGCGAATGCCGCCGCGGCGGTCGGTTGGCCGGCGACGCTCGGCACGCTCTTACGGATCATCGCGCCGTGGCGCCGGCGCTTCGCGGTCGTCATCAGCTCCGGCATCGCCCGCGTCGCCGCCTTTATCGGGGTCGGCATTCTCAGCGCGCTCACCGTCGCCGCGGTCAAGACCGGGGCGCCCTATGGCTATCTGCTGATCCTCTTGGCCTTGGCCGCCCCGCTCGCCGGGCTCCTGCACTGGCTCGAATCCTGGCTCGCCCACGACATCGCCTACCGGCTGTTGGCGGAAATGAGGATCGCGTTGTTCGACAAGCTCGACCGCTTGGCGCCGGCCTATCTGTTGCGGCGGCGCTCGGGCGACTTGATCGCGCTCGCCAGCCAGGACGTCGAAACCGTCGAGTATTTCTTTGCCCACACCGTGGCGCCGGCGTTGGTGGCGGTGCTGGTGCCGTCGGCGGTGCTGACCGTGCTGGCGGTTGTCGCCTGGCCGATCGCGCTCGCGCTATTGCCCTTCGTCCTGTTCGCGGCGCTGGCGCCGGTGGTGACGCGGGCGCATATCGACCGGCTGGGGGCGCAGGCCCGCGATGCGCTGGGGCTGCTCGGCGCCTACGTCACCGAGACGATCCAAGGCCTCGCCGACCTCGTCGCGTTTCAGGCGGTCGCGGGCCGCCGCCGGACCTTTATGGAGCTGGTGCGCGGCTACCAAAACATCCGGCTGGAGCTGCTGGAGGATCTATCGGCGCAAACGGCGCGGCTCGAAACCGTGACCGGGCTCGGCGGGCTCGCGGTCGCGGTGGTCGGCGCGCGGCTCGCCGCCGAGCACCATCTGCTGCCGACAACCTTGCCATTGCTGATCCTGATCTCGCTGTCGTCGTTTTTGCCGATATCGGAGATCGCCAATGTCAGCCGGCAGCTTGCCGATACGATCGCCTCGACCCGCCGGCTTTATGCCGTGCACCGCGAAGCGCCGGCGGTTGTCGACGGCCCGCTATGCCCGGCCGAGCCCAAAGGCGGCTCGGCGATCCGTTTCGAAGGCGCGAGCTTCATCTATCCTGGCGCCCGGCGGTCGGCGCTCAGCAAAGTCAGCCTCGACATCCCGGCCGGCGCCACCCTGGCGTTGGTCGGCCCCTCGGGCGCCGGCAAGACGACGATCGCCAGCCTGCTGTTGCGCTTCTGGGACCCGACCGCGGGACGCATCCTGATCGACGGCGTCGATCTGCGCGATTTCGAACTCGACCACCTGCGCCGCCGCATCTCGCTGGTGTCACAGGACACCTACCTGTTCAACGACACGTTGCGCGCCAACGTGGCGCTCGCCCGGCCCGAGGCCGACGAGGCGGCGATCCGCGAGGCACTCGACCAGGCGGCGCTCGCTGATTTTGTCGACAGCCTGCCCGAGGGCCTCGACACGCAGGTCGGCGAGCGCGGCGTCCAGCTGTCGGGCGGCCAGCGCCAGCGTGTGGCGATCGCCCGCGCTTTTCTGAAAAACGCCCCGACATTGGTGCTCGACGAGGCGACCTCGCATTTGGACGCGGTCAGCGAAGCGCTGGTGCGCACTGCACTCGACGCCTTGATGCGCGACCGCACGACGATCGTCATCGCCCATCGCCTCTCGACCGTGCGCAACGCCGACCTGTTGGCGGTGCTCGATCACGGCCGTCTGGTCGAGACCGGAAGCCATGCCGAACTGGTCGCCCGCAACGGCCTCTACGCCCGCCTGATCCGCCACCAGATCGAAGGCGCTCGGCCGCCGCTGCGCGCCGTCGGCAATTAGAACCCGCTGAGACTCCTTCGCGTTGGCCGGACTTGTTCCGGCCATCCACGACTTGCGTTGTCGACCAGAAAGGCGTGGACCACCGGGCCAAGCCCGGTGGCGACAATTTCGGGGCGGGGGTATACGGGTAGGGTGCCGCAGCAATTCTCCCTGGGAGGGCAGATGGCAATAATGCCTGCAAAAACTTACGCCGCATTCAAGGCGGCAGGCGTCTCGGATGCCGAAGCCGAAGCGGCGGCCGAGGAGATCGCCGCGTTTGAAAATCGTCTTGCCAAAATCGAACGCGATTTGGTTCCTCTCAAGTGGATGCTTGGCATCGTTACCGGTGGTGTTGCCGGGCTTTATGCTCTGGTTGGACCGGGTATCTGGCTGCTGGCGCGCATTGCTGCCAAGATCGGCGCTCTCGGGTAAGCGCAAAGCCGGAAGCCGATATCACGGTTGTCAACGAACTAGACGTCGCCGGAGAAAAGCATGCCTGACGATCGCCGCGTGACCCTCTACCATTCGCCGCACACCCGCTCGACCGGGGCGCTGATCCTGCTCGAGGAGCTGGGCGCGCCCTACGATCTGCACGTGCTGAACATGAAGGCCGGCGAGCAGCGCCAGCCGGCCTATCTCGCGGTCAACCCGATGGGCAAGGTGCCGGCGCTGCGCCACGGCGATGCGATCATCACCGAGCAGGTCGCGGTCTACCTCTATCTCGCCGATCTGTTTCCCAAAGCGGGGCTGGCGCCTCAAATCGGCGATCCGCTGCGTGGCCCCTACCTGCGCTGGATGGTGTTCTACGCCGCCTGCTTCGAGCCGGCGGTGGTCGACCGCGCCGCCAAGCACGAACCGGCGCCGCAAACGATGTCGCCCTACGGCGACTACGACACGATGCTGAACACCGTGGTGGCCGAGCTCACCAACGGGCCATACCTGCTCGGCGAACGGTTTACCGCGGCGGACGTGCTGTGGGGCACCGCCCTCGGCTGGACGACAATGTTTGGACTGGTCCCCAAATTGCCGGAGATCACGGCTTACGTGAACCGCGTCGGCTCCCGCCCCGCCGCCGCCCGCGTCCAAGCCAAGGACGCCGAACTCGCCGCCGCGCAGGAGCCGGAGGCGTAATCGATCGGCTCAGCGCGCCGGAGCGCGGCCGCTGACTTCGGCGCCGGCGTCCTTCGCCATCTTCAGAAGGGAGTCCACGCCAACCAAGACGCGATAGAACTCGCGCTGCACCGCGCGATTGGACGGGATTTTGACTACCAATCGGTTATCCAACGCCGGACATGCCGAATAGGGCGTCCGAACCACTTAATCGAACAAGCTTCCAAAATCCTTGAACAAATCTCAGCGAAGCAACGACCAATTAACAGGAGGGAAGGAGAAATCATGACTCAAGGACTAACACTAACGGACCCTCTTCCTCGCTGCCGCAACCGTTCCCAGTTCATTAGTATTCTCCTGACGCTTTTCGTCCTTTCAGGATGTGTTTATCAACAGCAAGGGCAACGCTTCGACGCGTCGGCAA
>Ga0210391_10002002_pt1 | contig 17986 bp, 15 predicted proteins | sample IncBWC12OmetaG_FD_160573 | JGI IMG/M metagenome (GOLD analysis project Ga0210391, IMG submission 160573) | Forest soil microbial communities from Barre Woods Harvard Forest LTER site, Petersham, Massachusetts, United States - Inc-BW-C-12-O ... | reverse complement strand
GGCGAAAGTCGCGGATTGGAATTTCGCGTTTGGCAAGCAAAGCCTGTGGTGGGGGCCGGGAGAGGGCAGCGTTCTGATTTTTAGCGACAACGCGGAGCCTATCTATATGTTTCGGGCGAGCCGTATCAAGCCATTCGTCCTTCCCTGGATTTTTGGCCGACTGGGGCCGATAAAAACGGATTTCTTTGTGGGCAAGCTTTCGGGGAACGACTATCCACCGCGGCCTTTGATTCATGGCGAGACCATCAGCCTGAAACCCACGCCGAATCTGGAGGTGGGATTTTCCAGGACGGCTGAATTCGGAGGAGTCGGGCGCGCGCTTACGCCTGCGGCCGTTTTTAACAGCTACTTCGATTATTTTAAATCGTCGGTGCTGTATGGGTCCAACGATAGCCCCGGTAAACGTAACGGTGGATTTTATTTTAATTACCGGCTGCCATTTCTTCGAGATTGGCTGTCAATTTATTCCGATGCGATTTCGGATGACGATCCTTCGCCGCTCGCTTCTCCGCGCCGCGCCGGGATTGATACGGGAATCTATCTGGCGCACTTCCCGAAGATACAAAAGCTGGATCTGCGGGTAGAGAGCACTAACACGAATTCCGTCTCCTCGAGCCGCAACGGACAGTACATCTACTACGACAGTTTTTTCTATCACGATTTGTACACCAACAAAAACAACCTGATCGGCAGCTGGATCGGCAGAGAGGGAACGGGCATACAGGCATGGAGCAATTATTGGTTCAACGCGAGAAGTTCTGTGCAATTCGGGTACCGGCACGCAAAGGTCGCGCCCGATTTCATTCCGCAGGGAGAAACCGTTAACGATGAATGGGTAAAAGCAAATTGGTGGATGCGCGGAGTTTTAAACGTGTCGGCGTCGGTGCAGCACGAGACGTGGCTGGCGCCGGTGCTGGCGCCCACGCGGCAGACGAACTGGACGTCGTCGGTTGGGATCAGCTTTCAACCGCACAATTTGGAAATGCCTTTGCACTTGGCAAAGCAGCCAAGCGGTAGCGATCAGTCAAGTGCGGTTTCAGCCCCATGAATGCAACTGGAATCAAGAGAGCGTGGAATTGATGCAAACGCGGTCCAATCCGAATGCGGTATTGCCAGAGGCGCCGGAGTCTAACGCGACGTTCGAGCCGGCGTGGAACGAGAACCCGGCGCGCGAGCAAATTTTGCCAAGACTGCGGCTGTTGTGGGGCATGCGGAGGTTTCTGTTTCGTTGTGCGCTGGTTGGATTTTTCGTCGCGACACTTATCGCGTTTCTGATTCCCAGCGAATACGAATCGACCGCGCGCCTGATGCCTCCCGATTCGCCGCAAGGCGGCGGATTGGCGCTTATGGCGATGCTCGGCGGCGGTCAGAGCGGAAGCCCTGGGCTGGGCTCGCTCGCAACGGATCTTCTGGGAGCAAAGACGACGGGAGCGATGTTCATCGCCGTGATGCACAGCCGCACGGCGGAAGACAGCATTATCCAACGATTCGATCTGAAGAAAGTGTATTGGACGCGACTGGAGCAATCAGCGCGAAAACGACTGGAAAGAAACACCGATATAAGCGAAGAGCGCAAGAGTGGAGTGATTACGTTACGCGTCACCGATCACGATCCGAAGCGCGCGACGGCCATGGCCGGCGCGTACATAGAGCAGCTCGACATTCTCACGGCGAAACTGAATACATCCGCGGCGCATCGCGAGCGCGTATTTCTGGAGGATCGGCTTAATAAAATCAACGTCGAGCTGGAATCGGCGGAAAAGGATTTCAGTCAGTTCGCAAGCAAGAACGCGACGATCGATATTTCTGCTCAGGGCAGGGCCATGGTGGAAGCCGCCGCATCATTGCAAGGCCAGTTGATTGCTGCGGAGTCGCAACTCGAAGGCCTGAGGCAGATCTATTCCGACAACAACATTCGTGTGCGCTCGACGCAAGCTCGCATCACCGAGCTGCGCAATCAGATGCAAAAGCTGGGAGGCACGTCCGCCGGAAATGCTGCCCCCGCTAGCGATCAGAGTCCTACAGACAACGCGTATCCAACCTTGCGTCAATTGCCACTTTTGGGAGTGCCGTACGCAGATAAATTCCGCCAGCTGAAGGTGGAGGAAGCTGTTTACGAAACGCTGACGAAGCAATTTGAATTGGCAAAAGTCCAAGAGGCAAAAGAAATTCCTTCCGTAAAGGTGTTGGATCAACCCGAAGTGCCGGAACGCAAGTCCTTTCCGCCGCGAGCGCTGATTATATTTCTGGGAACCGCCTGCTCCGTGCTGTTGGGAGCGGTGTGGGTGTTTGGCACGGCGCGCTGGCGCCAGATTGATCCGCACGATCCCGGAATGAAATTCGCGCAGGAAGTTTTCGGGACCGTAAGAGCGGGGATGCCGTGGGTGAGTGCGAACGGCTCGAACGGGCATGCGGGCGCGAATGGGAATTCAGGCAGTAGTGGTAAGCAAGCTGACGAGCGGAGCAAGACGGCGTCAGCTTAGTGGCGGGAATGCGGTTACAGTGCAGATACAAATAGGGTTAGGTCACATTTGCCCTGTAAGTGACGGGGCGAAGCTGTCTGTCAGCGGTAGCGCAGACTCGGGATGCGGAGCGATGGGCGATATGTGTCAACTGGACATGAGTCAAGGAGTCGCACTTTCATACACGCCTTCGCCCAGCGAGTTACGATGGTACGCCGTTTACACTTGCGCCCAGCACGAAAAAAGCGTCGCGAAGCAATTGACGGTACGCTCCGTCGAGTGCTTTCTTCCTTTGTATGAAAAGATGCGCCGCTGGAAAGATCGCCGTGTGAAAATCCAATTCCCGCTATTCGCGGGCTACGTTTTCGCGCGTCTTTCGTTAAAGGACAGACTTCGTGCAGTCCAAGTGCCCGGGATCGTTCGCCTCGTGGGTTTCAATGGCCATCCAACACCGCTGCCCGACGACGAGATACTGGCGTTGCGTAACGGACTTTCGCCATCACTCGAGGCCGAACCGTGTCCCTACGTTCAAGTCGGTCGCCGTGTTCGCATCGTGTCCGGGCCGCTCACAGGCCTCGAAGGAATTCTTCTAAAGAGAAAAAGCGGAGTCCGGTTTGTCATTTCTTTGCACCTGATCCAACGATCCGTGAGTGTGGAAGTGCAATCAACGGATTTGGAACCAGCTTAGGAAGCGATAGAGACGGCACAGCGAGCCACTGCTCAGAAATCGCATCGGCCACTTGGACCTCATACTCTCAAAAGGGGCCCGCAAAGCAGTTGCAACTATTCTAGAGAATATAAGGACCGCAACCACCTATGAAAAGGGCGCTGATCACCGGCATTACGGGGCAAGATGGTTCGTACCTTGCCGAATTGCTGCTCTCTAGCGGCTACGAGGTCCACGGCATCAAGCGACGCTCGAGTAGTTTCAATACCTCACGTATTGACAACATTCTTCCCGATTGGCATGAGCGCGCGGCTCGGTTGTTTCTGCACTTTGCCGACCTCTCTGATTCAACCAGTTTGATCAAGCTCCTATACCGGATTCAACCAGATGAAATCTACCACTTGGGTGCACAGAGCCATGTAAAAGTTAGTTTTGAATTACCGGAGTACACTGGCGACGTCACCGCTCTGGGAACGATCCGTTTACTGGAGGGAATACGCGAATTAGGGTGCAAGACCAGGTTCTATCAAGCCTCGAGCAGCGAAATGTTTGGAACAACGCCCGAGTATCCGCAGCGGGAAACCACACCTTTCCGGCCCAGCAGCCCGTATGCTTGCTCCAAGGTATTTGCGCACTGGATTACCGTGAACTACAGGGAAAGTTACGGCCTCTTCGCATGCAACGGCATTCTTTTCAATCACGAATCTCCGCGCCGAGGAGAGACATTCGTGAGCCGCAAGATCACTCGCGCAATCGCACGGATTCGCGCGGGTCTGCAAGAGAAGCTCTTCATGGGTAATCTTGATGCCAAACGAGACTGGGGGTACACGCCGGAATACGTTGAGGCCATGTGGCGCATGATGCAACTCGACAGCCCTGACGACTTTGTGATTGCTACCGGCGAAACGCATAGCGTTCGTGAATTCCTGGAGAGCGCGTTTCAGTACGCCGGCCTGGACCCCGAAAAGTATGTCGAAATCGATCCTAGATACTTCCGTCCTACGGAGGTCAATTATCTTCAAGGCGACGCAAGCAAGGCTGAGCGCATCTTGGGCTGGCGTCCCAAGGTAAAGTTTCATGAGTTGGTAAGGTTGATGGTGGATGCTGATATCAAGCTGATTGAAGATGAACTGAGTGGCCGTCCGATACTCCAAGACTCGACCCGCGACTAGGGCCTTTTCCAGGATTCCCCTGAGTGACAACCTCGCGGTTGATTTGCTGTCGTCGTTCTTCCGGACGAGGTTTTGTACTGAGCTCTGGCAGCAACTATGAATGCCATGTTTTCCTTCTCTACCCGTCGTGAATCAGCTGATAAAGGCATCCTTGGAACTCAAACGCTTTCCACGTTTCAGACACCGGCTCTTGGCGAATTTGGCCGGCTCGGCATGGTCGACACTGATGCAGTTGGTGTGCGTTCCTCTTTACATCCGATTCTTGGGCATCGAGGCTTTTGGATTAATCGGCTTCTACCTGATGTCCCAGGCTGTGCTTCAAGTCTTGGATTTAGGGCTCAGCCCTACGATGAATCGAGAAATGGCTCGCTATTCGGTGCAGCCGGAGAAGGGGGACGAGGCCCGCGACCTCGTGCGTACGCTGGAGCTTGGTTACTGGCTCATCGGAATCCTTATCAGCGCTGCACTGGTGGCCGCATCGCCGTGGGTCGCGACTCATTGGATCAAGTCTGGTTCCCTTCCAGTCAGCAATGTCAGAGAAGCCGTCATGCTGATTGGCGTATTGGCATTATTCCAATGGCCCGTCAGTTTTTATCAAGGTGGGCTGATGGGGCTTGGCCAGCAGGTTCTTTATAATGGCCTCGTCATTTCCTTTTCCACTCTCTCAAATGTCGGAGCTGTGTTGATCTTGTGGCGCGTGTCTCCTACCATTCGGGCTTTTTTCTTGTGGCTTGTTGCAACGAGCGCTGTTAAGACTGTATTCTTCGTCACTTTTCTCTGGAAAAGTCTTCGCCCGGCTACTCGACCTTCTCGATTCGATTTCGAGAGGGTTCGGAGCATCGCGAGCTTCGCCGTCGGAATGAGCGGCATCACTGCGTCCGCCTTGGTTCTCACTCAGTCAGACAAGGTGATCCTTAGCAAGGTGTTTAGCCTAAGAGTCTTCGGCTACTACACTATCGCCGGAATGTTCGGGGCTGGCGTCGTCATGATCGCCTCCTCCGTATTTAACGCTATCTATCCACGGCTCTCTGCTCTCGTGGCGCAGGGTGACGAGGACGCACTAATACGGCTCTATCATGAAGCGACTCAGTTGATGGCGGTGCTCATTTTGCCTTTGGCAGCCGTGTTGGCGCTCTTTTCGACTGACATTCTGCAGATGTGGACCAGAAACGCCGATGTAGCACGCCATGCCGGGCCTATTGCGACTCTATTGGTGATCGGATCCGTCTTGAACGGCTTGATGAATTTGCCCTACTCCTTGCAACTGGCATACGGTTGGACGAGTATCGGCCTGCGTATCGCCATTTTTTTAGCCATCGTTTTTGTCCCCGCGACTTGGTTCATGGCTACGAAGTACGGTGCCGTAGGTGCTGCGTCGGTCTGGGCCGCATTAAACTGTGTCTATATGTTGATTGGCGTTCCTCTCACCCATCGCCGTTTCTTGCAGGGAGAAGCGCAGCGCTGGTTGGGCGAGATTGCCGTGCCCCTTGTACCTGTGCTGTTCATAGTCGTTATCGGCAGAGCATTAGTTGTAGCCTCGATGTCTCAGCCTGTCGCGATTTCCGCAATATTGCTGCTACTCTTTTGTGCGACTAGCGCGGCCGCGCTAGTGTCGTCCTCGATTCGGCGTTGGTTGGTCAGCCAAGTATTGAGACCAATGAGACCAAAAATTTGATGTTAAGACAGCTCAGGCTCTATGCAAAGCGCTACCCCTTTCTTGTGGAACTGTATAGGTCCGTCCATCCGGGACTTGTCCTCTCCGATTGGTGGAACACTTATTTTCCCAAGTCGAAGAAAGCGGTTCTGACTCCGCTCGGTTTTCGGTTAGTGTCGTGTAACTACGCCGCCAACCGTGCGATGCAAGAAGGAACGTTCGAAGTAGAGGAAACGGAGATCATTCGACATCACTTAAGCGGCGCGGACGCATTCGTAGACATAGGCGCAAATATCGGCTTATACACCTGCCTGGCCCGTTCGGAGGGCAAATATGCTATTGCAGTCGAGCCGCAGCCTCGAAATCTTGAATGCCTGTACGCCAGCTTTTCATTAAACTGCTGGACGGACACCGAAGTGTATCCGCTGGGCTTGGGGGATAGGCACGGCCTTGTCATTTTGTACGGTGCTTCAGGCCCTAGCGCTTCGCTCGTCGCCGGCTGGGCAGCATTCTCTAAGCGCCACCAGCAGATAATTCCTCTGACAACGTTGGACACTCTAGTTGGCAACCGGTTTGACGGAAAGAAACTTCTGATCAAGATAGACGTGGAAGGGGCTGAATACAGCGTTTTGAAGGGGGCGAAAAATACCCTCGCCATGTCCCCCCGTCCGAGCTGGTTGGTTGAAATCTGCCTAAATGAGTATCATCCCGCTGGGCTAAACCCAGAATACTCCGCCACGTTCGATATGTTTTGGACTCACGGGTACGAAGTCAGGACTGCGGACCGTCAAAACCGGTTGGTCACGCCAACGGACATTCGCGACTGGATAGCCGCTAAGCGATCTAACCTCAAGACGTTCAATTATATTTTTACGCCGATTGGGAAATGAAAATCGACGAGCCAGACTTCTCGGGTTCCCGTAAACATGGTGCCTCACTCGTAGATGCTTGGAGCCTGGCTCGGGTCTTGAGCGTCAACCTACAATGTGTAGGCGAGTCGCGGTCCGAAGTGGAAATTGCATCCTCAGCCGCGAACCTCCTGGATTGGAAGCGTTATTGCGCCAAGTGAGTCAAGCCAAAACGCTGATTAGAGTTCCTGCTAGGGGAACTCTGAGCACAGGAATGAAACTTGGCCGTGCTTTCCTTGGAACTGTCTTGTCCCCAATCTACTGGTTCCTGGCGCATCGCTACCGAGCACCGGGGTTGAAATTTCAAAGAGACTGCGCTCTATTGGCCTTCCGTTTGCTGTTTGGTGGGAAAGCACCACTTTCCTATCGGGAAATCTATCATATTCTCTTCTGGCCGATGGACTCCACCAGGTATTTTGAATTTGCATTCATGTGGGAGGCAGTCTCACGGCTATCATTCTCACGCTACCTGGATGTTTCATCGCCGCGGCTCTTCCCAATCATCCTAACGCTTAAAAGGAAAAATCTTCTTTCCGACCTAATAAATCCGGACCTCGTTGACCTGGCTTCGACCGCCGAGTTGGTTAAGGCGTTACACCTTGAGAGCCACTGTAATCTTCATGGCTGCGTCGTCAGCCATGCACCATTTGATAAAGGTTCTTTTGATGTGGTCACAAGCATCTCGGTAGTGGAGCACATTCCACAAGACACCCAGGCCATTGACCACATGTGGAAGTTATTAAAGCCGGGAGGGCGGTTGCTTCTAACATTGCCGTGCGGGGCTCAATCTTCTGAGCAGTATATCGACAGAAACGAGTACGGCTTGCTGGCCGCAGATGACGACGGGTTTTTTTTCTTTCAAAGATTGTATGACGCCAAACTACTTGAGGAGCGAATTTTCTCTGTCACCGGGCGTCCACGCCGGAAGGTAGTTTATGGTGAGAGATATCCGGGCACTCATCGCAGATGTTTGGAGCGAAAGTGGACCGACCCTCTCTATCCCCACTGGCGAGAGCCATACATGATGGGCGAGGACTTTTGCTATTTCAATGATCTCCAGGATCTCCCCGGAGAAGGTGTGATCGGCTTAGAGTTCGAAAAGAATGAATAACCTCAAGCTCTCAGTGTGCATAGCGACGTTGAACCGGAGCAAATTCATCGGTGCGACCCTGGAGACCATCATTTCCCAGGCGACCGATGAGGTCGAAATTGTGGTATTGGATGGAGCTTCTACAGACGGCACCAGGGATGTCGTTCGGCGATACCAAGAACGTTTTCCGCGGCTGCGTTACTTTTGCCAGAAAGCAAATATGGGAGTGGATCGTGACTTTGCTGCAGCCGTGGGTCTGGCGCAGGGCCAATACTGTTGGCTGTTCAGCGATGACGACCTCCTGATGCCTGGAGCGATTCAGACTGTGCTCGATGCCATCGATGGCGGGTACGCACTCATCATCGCAAATGCCGAAGTACGAAATGCCGATTTGTCGAAGGTGCTCCAGCCGCAAAGGCTTACCCTGAATGTGAACCGGATTTATGAGCTGGGCGAGAGCGATCGTCTCCTGGCGGATGTCGGAGGTTATTTAAGCTTTATCGGGTGCGTAATCATCAAACATGAGTTGTGGGACGCGAGAGAGAAAGAGAAGTATTTCGGCTCGTTTTTCATTCACGTCGGCGTGATATTCCAAAGCCCGCTGCCAGATGAAACGCTCGCCATCGCCAAGCCGCTCATCTCCATCCGCTATGGCAATGCCTCATGGCTTGAAAAGTATTTTGAGATTTGGATGTTCAAATGGCCCAGCCTGATCTGGTCCTTCGGGGATTACCCGTACGCCGCCAAGCTGCATGTGTGCCGCGAAGAGCCGTGGCGCAGGCTCAAGACCCTATTGCTTCAAAGGGCCAAGGGTTCCTACACGATCAATATGTACCGCAAGTGGCTAGAACCGCGGTTAGAATCCTCCTCGGCTCGGGCCGCGAGCAAAGCAATCGCATATTTTCCGGGACGCATTGCGAACCTTTTGGCACTCATTTATCTCTCTTTCTTCATCCGCGGCTCTACGCGCCTGCTTGAACTTTTAGACCTGACCGATAGCCCTTTCTACATTGGCAGGTTTCGCAAGCGGCGTCCGATAGCAAGCGAAAGCCAGCCTAGCCTGCGTGTCTCCCAAGAATTGCGGCGCAGCGATCTGTAGCTCCCTCGGCTTTTTGCTCAGTGCTGTTGAGCAAGCACGACGGGCACTTTACATACACCATGCCAACTGCTCTGATTACCGGAATAAGCGGCCAAGATGGTTCTTACCTTGCGGAGTTTCTCCTGTCGAAGGGATACCGCGTAGCGGGCACGGGGTCGGATCAATCTTCTGATCAGCAGCGCATTCTCCCCATTCGTGACAGAATCGAAATCGTCGACACGAATCTGCTCAGCCAGGAGTTGGTGGAGGATCTCTTGTGCAGGTACAAACCGGACGAGGTATACAATCTGGCAGCGCGTGCGTCGAGCCGTGACCTTTGGACGCAGCCTGTTTCGACCGGAGAACTCAACGGGCTAACCGTTGTGCGCATACTCGAAAGTATCTGCAAGCTCGATTCCCGGATCCGCTTTTTCCAAGCGTCCAGCAGCGAGATGTTCGGCAACGCCACACAAATGCCGCAGACTGAAACGACGGCTTTCCATCCCCGGAACCCCTACGGGGCGGCAAAGGCCTATGGTCACTGGACAACCGTTCTTTACCGCGAGCACCAGCAACTTTTTGCCTGTTCTGGAATTCTCTACAATCACGAAAGCCCTCGACGTGGACTTGAGTTTGTCACTCGAAAAATCACGCGAGCCGTCGCGATGATCAGCCTTGGGGAGGAAAGGAAGGTCCGATTGGGACGGCTGGACGCGCGGCGTGACTGGGGGTTCGCCGGCGACTACGTCCGGGCGATGTGGCTGATGCTTCAACAATCTCAACCGGATGATTATATTGTCGCTACGGGCGAGACTCACTCGGTGCGCGATTTTTGTGAGGTGGCCTTTGGGCACGCAGGATTGGACTATAGAGAGTTTGTGATTGAGGACCTGGACGACTGCAGGCCAGCGGAAACTGCACAACTTGTCGGTAACGCTACAAAGGCGCATCGCGACCTGGGTTGGAGACCGACGGTCACATTTCACGAGCTGGTGCGAATGATGGTGGACGCCGATCTGAAGATGATTCGGGAGGAACGTACGCTCGCGGATCGAGCCCATTCCTCCACAACCGACGTCAGAACCAGCATATTGTAAGAAAATCTAACGGAATAAGAGGACGTGCGTGATAATCCGAGATACATGTCGAGTTTGTGATGGGCAATTTGATCCGGTTCTTTCCCTCGGCGAGCAGTACGTCTCAAACTTTCTTTTGCCTGAGCAACCCGATGGCGTCAAGGCTCCGCTCGAATTGGTACTCTGCAAGCGATGCACGTTGCTTCAGTTGCGTCACACCGTGCCCGGTGAGGCGATGTACCAAAACTATTGGTATCGTTCGGGCACCAATCAAACCATGCGAAACGCTCTCGCCGATATCGCCAACACCAGCGAACGATTGATGAATCTTCGCGCAGGAGAGGCGGTACTCGATGTTGGCTGCAACGATGGCACTTTGCTCGCCTCGTACGAGACAAAAGGTATCTTCCGAATCGGCTTTGACCCCGCGGCGAACTTGGCCGCTTCTGCGGGCAAGGTAGCAGACCGGGTGGTCAGCGGCTTCTTCGAAGCGGAAGAATTTGACCGCGATCCTGACCTGAATACTTGCCGGCCCAAGATCGTGACTTCCATCGCGATGTTCTACGACCTGCAAGACCCGAACAAATTTGTTTCGGATATCAAGCGCATCATGCACCCGGCCGGAGTGTGGGTCGTGCAGATGAGCTACCTGCCGCTCATGCTAAAACAGCACGATTTCGGAAATATTTGCCACGAACATTTGGAATACTACTCCTTGGAATCTCTTGAATACTTACTGAAACTTCACGACTTTGTGGTTTCCGATGTACAGCTCAATGACGTTAACGGAGGCAGTTTTCGAGTTTTCGTCCGTAATCGCGGGGCGGACGAGGCTCGCTTTGGCGACGCCGCTTATCGTCAGCTCGCGGCAGGCCGAGTCAACGCGCTTCGTGCTGAGGAGGCCAAAATGGCTCTCGGCGAGACCAGCACGTACCGGCAGTTTTCCGTTTGGGTGGAACGCATCAAAGATGATGTGTCGCGGTTCATTTCCGACCAAGTACACCGTGGCAAGAAAGTGGCCGTGTACGGCGCCTCCACCAAGGGAAATGTCATGCTGCAGTATTTCGGCCTGAACTGCGGCTTGATTACCTCAGCGTCAGAACGTAATCCCGACAAATGGGGAAAGGTGACGGTCGGCACCCGCATTCCCATCGTCTCCGAAGAGGAAGCGCGAACCGCTAAGCCGGACTTTTTCCTTGTATTGCCGTGGCACTTCGTCGAGGAATTCCGCGATCGCGAGAAGAATTACCTGCTCGATGGCGGGAGGTTCATCGTTCCTCTTCCACACTTTACTTTGATCTGACGAGACCCCTTTTGCGTGGAATCGAAATTGGCTAGATCCCACATTCAAGCACTAAGCTTCGCGACGCGTCCCGCGCGTCACTTGGCGAGGCGTATTCTCGGTCGTTATGTCAAGTCTCAGAAACACTTTCGTGCGCGAGTGGAGAGTCAATTCGGACTGGAAATCGGCGGCCCCAGTGGCATTTTTCAGGATGACGGAGCACTTCCACTCTATCGCTATTTGCAGGGCTTAGACAATTGTGTCTATTCTCTGGACACGATTTGGGAAGGTAGAAGAGAGGAAGGCCCGACATTTTCCTTTCACCCTCGAAAGGCCAATGGATTCAATTTCATTCGAGAGGCAACAGACCTAGTGGGAATCGCCGATCAGCATTATGAATTTGTCCTGTCGTCGCATAGCTTAGAACACACTGCGAATCCACTAAGGGCTCTTAAGGAATGGATCAGGGTTGTTAAACCAAACGGATCAGTCGTCGTTGTGCTTCCAGATTATCGTCATACATTTGACCACCGGCGCAGCCCGACTCCAATCGCACACATGCTTAAGGATTACGAGCTCCGAACCGACGAGCGAGACCCAACTCATCTCAAGGAGATTTTGGAGCTGCACGACTTGTCTCGCGACCCGCTCGCGGGTTCCAATGATCATTTCCGTCAACGATCGCTGCAGAACTTTGAAAACCGTTGTTTGCATCATCACGTTTTTGATGAGCACAACAGCCGGCAGCTCTTGGAGGCAGCTGGTCTCACCGTAGAGCTTCTCGAACTCGCCAAGCCGTTTCACATCGCTATGCTTGCTCGGTGTCCTTCAGAACGAGCATGAAGCGGCAACCGTCAGAGAAATATGCGCTTGGTGTTACAGCATTTATTGTTCCCATTCAATTTTGGCGATGTCGCGTCGCGCCCATTCCTTGACGCGACTTGAAACTAGGAAACGCTTAGCTGGCCCCGAATAGCCAAGCCCACGAGATATGCCCACGACACACATATCCAAATGCCAAGAGTCGGAAGCGGCGCGTAGAGTAGCTGCTGGACGCAAATCGTATCTGCTCACCGCGACCCTTGCGCTTCTCTTTGTGGCCAACATTTTTGATCCTCTTGGCTCGCTCGGACTGAAATATCTCGCATTCCTGTTGGCAGCTTTGTCCGTATTTTGGACGCTAAGATATTTTGATCTAACGTCGCGCGAGTTGGGCTTGGGTTTGGTAATCTTTGTGGTTTGGCCGACATGGTCGCTGCTCCTTGGTGCGGCAAGCGGCGGGGACCTGTCTGTGGGCGTGACTCAGGTTACGCCGTTCATCTTTGCGGTGGTTCTAGCCTTAATTCTCCCCGCTGTCGATGCCCGAGTTCCTTTGCAGACATTCTATGCATGCCTGTTGCTGCTCGCGGTAGCGGTCATTGCCTCGTTCGCATTGATCGTCTTTTTGCCTGACAATGCTATCAGCCAAACGGTTTTTGATTATCTTGTGAGCTTGCAAGGAAAAGAAGGCTCGTTTGGGATCCAGTCGTTTGATGGTCTTGACGTTCCATGGATCTACTTCACAAGCACTCTTTTTCTTGTTCCGGCGTTCGTTTATTACCTGTTTGTTGGCAAAACCCTCCGCGCCGGCATAACCTTGTTGGCCCTTGGTTTAACGTTCTCAAAGGCCGGACTCACACTCAGTGTCGTATTTGGCGCGTTTTATTCTCTTTCCGCTCTCTTTAGTCGTTCTGCTACAGGTGTCACGAATGGGACCAAGACGCGGCCACTACAGGGTTTTCGCAGATTTCTGCCAATCGCGGTCGTAGGCGGGGTTACTCTGTTGATCCTTTCATCTCTCCCCACCTTTTCAGACCAGATAATGGACGCATGGGGGGGCACGTCAGATACCGCCTCGGTTCGGATAGGCCACTTCCATTCTGTGATGGATCTGTTTGTAGAACATCCTAGCTATCTCCTCGTTGGGCAGGGCGCCGGAGTCGCTTTCTTCAGCCTCGGTGAGTCTGAGAATGTTCAAAGCTTCGAGATTGACCACTTAAACGCGATCCGGAAATTCGGCTTACCCTGGTTTATCGCATACTCGGCCATCGTTTTTTACTCGGCGCGCAAACTCATTGCGACCGGTCGAAAGGAAGAGCGAGCCTTCGGGTTCGCGCTAATGAGCGCTTATCTCGCCGCCGGGACAAATCCGGTTCTCCTGAGCTCGTTGTTCGTCACCATGATGACTCTTTCTTACTTTGTTCAGAGGCGTTGCTCTGTGCTTGCGGATACGCAAACAGCACGGTAGCACACAGTTCTGGAATCGGGCCGACGGGTCGGCGTGACCAATAAGGTCCCGGCATTCCTGCGTACGTGAATTTTCCTCAGGGCAGCGAGTTATGATTGCCGCCGTAATCGTTCTCTATTACCCAGATTTGACACTTCTCGAGCGTCTCTTAGCGAGCCTCGGGGGGCAGGCTGACAGAGTCGTAGCAATTGACAATACGCCTGGCTCATCTGCGACGCTTGCGCCGTTTCTCGAGCGTTTTCAGTACGCGATCGCGTATATCCCGGTCGGGGATAACAAGGGCATTGCCGAAGCGCAGAACATTGGCATACGCGAAAGCATCAGAGCTGGGTGCTCGCATGTGCTTCTACTCGATCAGGACAGCGTACTCTCGCCGGGTATGGTGGACAAGCTTATCGCCGCTGAAGGCGAGCTGCTGAAGGCGGGGATAAAAGTTGGCGCAGTCGGTCCGCGGTATGTAGATGGAAAAACAGGCATCCCATCGTTCGCCATCCGTTACGGCGCGGTCACAGTCCGCAAAATCGCCCTCGATCCCCTTTCAAACATGCCTGTTGAAACAGACATTCTAATAGCTTCCGGGTCAATAATTCGGACTGCGACGCTGCAGACCGTCGGGATTATGCGGAGCGACCTGTTCATTGACTTGGTTGATACGGAGTGGGCGTTACGCGCACGCAGCAATGGATATAAGAACTACTGTATTCCGAGCGCAATCATGATGCATAGCGTTGGCGACGCCGCTATCAAGGTTTTTGGTAAAAGCGTGTATCTCCACCGCGACCTACGGAAATACTACAGGCTCAGAAATGCCATGTACCTCTTGCAGGTGTCGAGTATGGGGTGGCAATGGAGAAGCTACATCTTGCGGTGGATCCCATATTACGTTTCTCTGAGTTTGTGGACTTCGGAACACAAACTATCCAACGCACGATTGCTCCTAAATGCGCTTTGGGATGGATTGCTTCGGCGGCTCGGCCCGGCACGGCAGTACCAAGGAACCTAGCCGTGAGCCTCGATAGCAGTGCGTCTTATAGGGAAGGGCGATGAGGCTAGCAATCCTAGGGGCACGAGGCATTCCGGCGCGCTATGGCGGGTTCGAAACGTTTGCCGAGCAGTTGGCGGTCCGGCTCGTCGAACGCGGGCACCATGTCACTGTATTTTGCGAAAAAGCCGAAGGTGCCTGCGGCCAGTACAGGGGCGTGGAGCTTCGCTACGCTTCGGCGTACCATCTCGGTCCACTCAGCACCGTGTTGTACGACGCAGCGTGTTTATGGCAGGCGCGATCCACTTTCGACGTGATCTACATGCTGGGCTATGGCTCCTCGGCGCTTTGCTGGCTGCCACGTGTCTGGGGTGAGCAGGTGTGGATTAACATGGACGGCTTGGAATGGTCGCGTGCCAAATGGGGTCCGATCGCCCGGTGGTACTTGCGGTGGGCTGAAGCAATCGCGATGTGGACGCCAGATCGAATTATCGCCGACGCTGCCGCGATAAAAGCCAATCTGCAGTCACGTTATCGCGAACTACCTCCTTGCGATGTGATTCCCTACGGCTGTGAAATTGTGAGCAGCGCCGATGCTGAGCAGCTAGACAGATTTGGGTTGCATCCCCGGTCTTACTATCTCGTCGTCTGCCGCTTTGAGCCCGAGAATCACGTCAAGGAAGTTATTGAGGGTTTCTTGGATTCCGATACGCCCGCGCGGCTTGTGTTGGTTGGAGATTGTTGCAGGCCGAGCCCATACGTGAGATCCCTGACCGGATACAAGGACCAGCGACTTCGCTTTACCGGCCCAATCTACGACGTATCACTCCTTCAAGCACTTCGTTATTTCTGTCGCGCTTATCTGCACGGACACAGCGTCGGCGGCACGAATCCATCGCTGCTCGAGGCGATGGGCTGCGGCAATATTGTGATTGCGGATGACAACCCTTTTAATCGCGAGGTGCTGGGCGACTCAGGTCTCTTCTTCTCTACTCCGAAAGAGGTCACCGCCTGCATTCATACAGTGGATTGCGGCAGCAGGGACCTAGCCAGGATGAAAGCGAACGTGGTCGAGCGCGTGGCCGAGTACTACACCTGGAATCGGATCACTGATTATTACTGCGAATTAATCACGCTCGCGCGGTCTGGCTCTGGCGGCCGGCGCGAGAGCATTCACGCTGCGCCTGGGCTGGCGAATGAAGTAGAAATGGACACACTAAGCAGTCGCTGAGTGAGCCTTCCAAGCGATCCAAGTCGCTCGAATTTTGTAACTGGCATTTTCAGCCGATCGCCAAGTGCAGCTGCGAGAATTCGCTGAGCGTTTCGAACCCTTCAATAAGCACCGATATCCGTCAGCACCGAATTAACTTTTAAGCTTCCTACAAACCAATAGCACGTACGGAGATGCCTGTGATCGCAAGCGCATATCTGCTTTGTTTCTTGGTAAGCATAGCGCTTTCCCTGGTTCTTACGCGTGCGGTACGCGACTATGCGAACGCGCGTGGCTGGGTCGCCACCCCCGAATTGGACCGGCACGTTCACACCAAGTCGGTGCCGAGGCTCGGTGGTGTTGCGATTTTCGGCTCATTTATGGTGGTAGCCGGCGTCACGGCGTTACTCCTAAAATTGACGGGATTCGCGCCTGCTTTGTCAACTCGAACGGCCATTAGCATTTTTGCATCAGCTCTAATTATTTTCCTACTCGGTCTTTATGACGACGTGCGTTTCGTGGGCCCCTACTGGAAGTTTTCGATTCAATCTCTGGCGGCGCTGATCCTTTACACTGGCGGTGTTGGAGTCCATCGACTTGATCTGCTGTCGTCGGGACGAACGTTAGGGGCCGTCGCGGGACTGCCCTTGACGGTGTTTTGGGTGCTGCTGATTACCAATGCGTTCAACTTGATCGACGGACTCGATGGCTTGGCTGCCGGTTCCGCCTGGTTCTCGGCGATCGTCGTGTTCGTCACGTCGCTTCGAGAGCCCAATGCCATCGTGACTCTGCTCGCAATTGCGCTTGCCGGTTCCATTCTCGGGTTCTTGCGCTTCAACTTTCATCCCGCATCGATTTTCCTGGGCGACTCCGGCAGCATGTTCATCGGATTTATGCTGGCCGCGCTGGCTCTCGCGGGATCGGAAAAAGCGCCAACTATGATTGCGGTCGCAATCCCTGTGATTTCCTTTGGCCTCCCGATTCTCGACGTCGCACTGGCAATCTCGCGCCGCTTTCTGAGCGGCAAGCCTCTGTTTCGAGGGGATCGTGAGCACATCCATCATAAGCTTCTGAAGCGCGGTCTGTCGCAGCGAGGCGCCGTACTCGTTCTCTACGGCGTCACTTCTTGTTTTGCACTCTTAAGTCTCATCCTGCTGCACGATTCGGCGATGATCGCGCTGGTACTGGCGGTGATAGGGATTGGCATCGCGCTGGGAGTGCAGTACTTGGGCTACGTGGAGTTTTCCGAGTTACAGGACGCCTTGCGTAGAACTGCCGAGCGCAAACGTGCGCTCGCCAACAACGTGGAAGTGCGGCGTGCCGTGGAAGCTTTGAATTCTTGCGCGGACTTCCTCAGGATGTGCGCGATTCTCCGCGACACTCTGCCTGCAATCGGATTCGATGGATTCCGTCTAGGACACAACCTGGGTGAGATATTTTCAGGAATTCCGTTCTCTCCGATGCAAAGGACGGCGGACGGTGGGTTGCAGTTATTCTGGGACGATGCTGGAAGCAGCGAATCCGTTTGGGAACTGAGACTGGAACTGAACACGGAGTCGCATCATCGATTGGGGCACTTTTCTTTGCTGCGCAATGGCGTGGACAGCCCGCTCCTCGTAGACTTCAATCTGCTAAGTTGCGCATTTCGCAGCGCGCTTTCCGGGGCCGTACTGCGATCCATGAATGGTCACCGATCTTCCGTGCGACGCCCAATGCCAGGCAACGGCCCCGCTGCGGTAAAGATAGCATCTGCTGGGTCATCGGACTAAAGGAAGAAACGCTGTTCTCCGCTATCCTCAGGATGCATCGAGATTGGGGAAGCGGGGGGCGACGTTGCTCGCTGCCGAAGAAAAATTATCGAGTAGCTTTTCAACCGCCGCGAATCGGAAACTCCGCTTGTGATTTACCCGCCTGCCTCGCCGCCGCAGTTCTGCTGATATCCCGTCGTAATTCCTACCATCAGCGTTGGTGTGGATAACCGGGTCTACGACTCCGGGTGGTGGTGTGGGTTACGTCGAATGGCCGGCATGGGCAGCCATTGCGGCGCCACCCTCATTCTGAAAAGCCTCGTAGATGCTGAGCCGATCCACCACGCCGACTTTGCGCAGGATCCGGTGA
>Ga0210391_10002001_pt1 | contig 17988 bp, 15 predicted proteins | sample IncBWC12OmetaG_FD_160573 | JGI IMG/M metagenome (GOLD analysis project Ga0210391, IMG submission 160573) | Forest soil microbial communities from Barre Woods Harvard Forest LTER site, Petersham, Massachusetts, United States - Inc-BW-C-12-O ... | reverse complement strand
AAAACAAAAGCGCTATGAAAGGAACTGCAAAAAACATACCTCACCCCGCGCCCTCCGAGCGCGGCACGAAGACCCTCGCTTTTCCCTTGACTTTACTTATCATGGATGTCCGCGAAGCCGGTTTTACGTCCACTTGCCAAAGACACAGAACGATCTGAAGAGTTCGATGAGCGCATTGGCTTGCGGGCGCAAACGTCTGTTGTTCACGACAACAATCACGATTTGGGTCTAAGACCGTACCCCATTTCCATGTAAGCTATCGCGTTGGAGGCCACATGACCGTCAGACTATTCTCCATCGCATTCGCATTCGTCGTGTTGTTGCCATCGCTGCACGGGCTCGCCCAACAAAGACAATCTCCGATTGCGTGCCCTGCCACAGAGCAAGCGGTGCGAGAGGTTGAGCATCAGATTTGGGCTGCCTTTCGCAATCGCGATCTAGCTGCGCTCGACACTCTTATCGACGATGATTACATCGCTACCGGTGACGACGGGACGCGCAGGAGAAAGCAGGAAACTTTGACGGCGGTCAAGAGGCCGGAAGGCGACATCCATACCGAGGCATCTGAGCAACCGGAAGACTTTCATGTGATGTTTACCAACCGAGTCGCAATTCTGAATTTCGCGAGATGCTGGACAGACTACGAAAGGAAGATGGGAATCAACTGGGGCGCTACCGTCAGGGTCACGATGGTTTTCGCGTGCAAGAATGGCGGATGGCGAAATGTGGCTTTCCAAGAAACCGACATGCCAAACAAGAACCGTAGGCCTCTCGCGGGCGCAGGGGAGCACTTCGACGATTACGTCGGACATTATCGTTTCGGAGAGAACGGCGACAAAGGCGAGGTGTCGATCACGCGACTCGGCGACAAGCTCTATGACACTTGGGCGGACGAGGGGGCTACCGAACTTCTTCCCGGGAAGTACGACATGTTCTTCAGCCGAGAAGATGGCTCGGTAGAGAGGTTCGTTCGAGATAAGTCTGGCAAGGTGACCGGAATTCTCTACACTCTTGGTGACGGTGAGTTCGAAGCCAAGCGACTGCCATAGCCTACCCACGCTGGTGAGATCGTGGGCAAACAATCGTCATATCGCTTACCACCCGAAATTGGCTCGTCACTGGGTGGGTGGTCGGCAAACGGGAAGTTGAGATCGCTTCCGGGTAGCCCGTGACTCGACCGGAATCCGCCCCGAGGGCTCCAGGCCGGAAATCTCCTCAGCGAATGCCCCTGCTGCTTGATTGCATCTTTCCTGCCGGCTCGCCTGCTTGTTTCACTAAACCGGCTTCGAGGGTCAGCCTCTGATGGACGGAGACTCTGGAGTTTGCGCATGTTTGGACGGATAAGTCGCGGAATTGAGCGCCTGGTTCTCCCTCCAGCCTGTTCATCGCCTCGCGATTGAGCCTCTCGGCGCCGTTCCTACGCGGTACTGGCAGGTAACATTCAATCAATCTTCTGTGCAAATCGTACACTTGCCAATCGGCGAGCGATGTTGGGGAAAGCCGGTTTGCCGGCCATGTGGATCACTTCCGAGTTGCCGTAATCCACGAGGCTAACTATTCATGACCGCTGCACCTACGCTCAAGAACCGGTCGCGCCGGCAATGGGTAGCTCCTCAACTCCCATTCGGGATATCATGAGGCGCAAGTCGGGGAAGAATTGGGGCCCACTTCACACTCTCTTGTGCTGATGAAGCTTCCTATACATTTGGCCAGACTATTGTCGTGGGCGACGTTAGCCTCTCTGAGTCCCCCTTTCCTCTCAGCACCGTCTGCGACTGTTCCCGGCGATCCGCTGACAGGAAGGGGCAATGTAAATCGGAATGTTCTCACGTACGGCGAGCTCTTCTCGAACACTGCCCCCGTGTCTCCCGTCGACGACATGACCGGCTTTGCCCTGCCCGCCAGTGCGGCTGCACCATCGCAGATTTTTGAAGGTACTTTGACGCTGTCCAACCCTACATCGAGTCGCGGCTTTCGACTTCTGCGTGACGACGAAAAGATCGACACCGGAACCGATTCCCCATGGCGGCACCTCGCAAACTTCAGCTTCCAATTTGTGCAGAACGGCAGCTATCTCATTCCCATTCAGCAAGGACTTGTCATCACCGGCAGTTCGGCCTGGAACTACATTCTGGGTCCGGGGCGCGTCTGGCAGGAGGACGGCGACCATGGTTACATGCGCGCATCTTTGCCCTTTGCTCTAGTGTTACGAAATCAAAACTGCGTCCATAACGGTGAGATGACGTTCCTGTTCAGCAACAAGAAGAGCCCTCATGTTTCGCAGGTGCGGTACCAGATCACCCAGGAAACTTGCGAATATTTCAAGTTCAACATGTGGGGACAACTATCGGCCACTTACGTTCCCAGCAACGTTGCAGGGGCGGACGAAGTCCGGAAAGCAACAGCGGCCGAGATGGCAAATCGGCTGCCGACCAAGCCTTTCAGCGCGCTCGCCGCCGACTATCCCAATTCTGGTATCGATCTGGCGAACTTCATGAGCGGCCGCAAATTTCCGGAAGACGTCACGACGTACGGGCTGTTCATCAACGGCGTCCATTATGTCGGCAACTGCCAGACGCGTTACGGAATGTATGCGTTCTGCGACAACATGCGGTTCGCGTCGTATTCGGTCGCGAAGTCGGCGTTTGCAGGCCTGGCTTTGATGTGGCTAGGGCAGCAATATGGGAGTTCTGTCTACGGGGAACTCATACGAAACCATGTGCCGCAATACGTGGACGGCGGCGACTGGACGAACGTTACCTTCGCCAACACCTCCGATATGGCCACGGGAAACTACATCAGCACAAAAGAGGAAGAAGATGAGGACGGCCCTCTGGAGCAGACGTTTATTGATGCCGAGCCTTACCCCGAGAAAATTAAAGACGCCTTTGCACCATTTCCTCACAAAGCAAATCCGGGCACGACTTTCGTCTATCAGTCGTCGGCGCCATTCATCCTGACCCAGGCCATGAATAGCTACCTTCAACAGCGGCAAGGGAGGGGAGCCGACATTTTCAATTCCATACGCGACACGGTTTACAAGCCAATTCACCTGAGCCAGGGTGGGCTGACCATGCTGCGCACCGATAACAGCTCTGCGGGAAAGCCGTTTGGAGGTTGGGGGCTGTACTTTATCCAGGACGACGTTGCCAAACTCGGCCGACTGCTCAACAACAGCGGGGGCATGATTGACGGCAAGCAGGTGCTGGAACCAACCCGGCTGAAAGAGTCGTTGTTCCGTACTCCAGATCCTACTAGCATGAGCCTGCCCGTTCCGTGGAGCGAAACGCCGGTGCAAAACGCCTACCGGTATCACAACTACTTCTGGGCGAGGCACATGACAACCGCGGAATTCCCGCAGTACCACTGCGATTTTTGGGTGCCTCTTATGAGCGGGTTCGGCGGGAACTCTGTGCTCTTATTGCCGAATGGCGCAACCTTTTACATCTTCAGCGACGGCGACGAATGGGAGTGGTTTGGGGCAGTGAACGAGATCAACAAGATCGCTCCCTTTTGTCACTGAACGTCTTTGGGCGCAAGCCGGTCGAACACTCTTCTGCTTCTGACGAACGATGGAGTACCTTCACATCCTTCACTCCGCCCTGGCGGCGGAAGTCCCGACGAAGACGGAGTCTAGGCAATGGCAAACGCGCTTGTCGTCACATGGCCGAATAGTCCGCATATCGGACAAGTGCCCTCGCGATCCTGACAGCGAATACGAGCTCTTGGGGAAACTGTCGCGGCTCTCTGTGGATTCAAACTGACCCACTACACATTGGCAAAGGAGAGCAAAGGAATCGGATGCGAGACGGCGCTGTCGTTTGCGCGTCCCGCACAAAGTGTCGGGGCTGCACCCGTCCGTACATAAACCAAATATGTCGGTTTGGATGGGCTCTTTATTTGAATAGCAATAGATGACCGCGTTCAATTAGTGCTTGGCGTGGACAACATGAAGGCCAGCGTGTCCGGGCGCGAGTCCTTGAACGGCGGGGCCGAACCTGGAGGCGATCTCCTCGAAACTGATGTCTTCGATGCCAGAAAATCCGTGTGAACGAAGAATCGCTGCAATGCCAGCCGGCTCGAAACGGCTGGCCCAACGTTCATCCATTTTCTCAAGCTGTTCGGTCCGCTCCTTTACTAATTGCCTCATCTCTTCTGAGAACGCCTGCGGGGGTTCCATGTAGTCGAACACCACCTCCGAGTTCTGGATTGACGACATGTAGTCCAGAGTGCGGCCGATAGCGTCCCGTGTCAGGTATGGCACGACCCCGAGCCAGGTGAAAAACGCGGGCGAGTTCTGCTGAAAGCCTGCGGCGACGAGCTTCTCCCCCACATCGTCCCGCTCGAAATCGACTGGCACGAGAATAAGCCATGGCGGAAGTGCGATTTGAGCTTCAGCCAGGCGCTGGCCTTTCCATGCCTGCGTCGCGGGGTGGTCCACCTCATAGATACGGATCTGTCGTGCGCCATGTGGATTCCGGAGAGCGAAAGTGTCGAGTCCGGCGCCAAGGATGACGATCTGCCGAATCCCTCTTTCGACAGCTTTTGACAAAGCATCTTCCGCAATCCGGCTTCGCGCGGCGGTGAACAGACGTCCGATGCTGGCCAATGAGTGTTGGTTCGCAAATTGAAGCACGCCCTTTTCGTCTTCACCCAGAATCTTCATGGCAAATGGGTCATAGAGGATTGAGCCATGATCGAGCACCTGATGAGCCGCTCGTTGTCGGGCGATCATCAGGGCCGTGCGGCTGGGTTCACCAGGCTTCATGTTCGAGGTCTCCGTTTTCATCAATAGCTGATCGCACGAGTTGTCGTGTGCGCGACTTGCGGTTCCGGTGGTTCAAGGGGCCATGAATCCGCTTCATGGCCGATTGTGCCTTACCGGACACGTGCGATGAACCCTTAAGCGACGCGCGAAAAAGTTGGCCGACTATTTCCTTCAACTCGCTACAATAGAAATAGACTACAAAAGCCCGGCACAAAGCCGGGCTTTCGTCTTTTTTGCGGAGCAATCAGATGCGCCCGTAACTCCTTGAGAATCTTGGATTCTCTGATAACTAACGCAGAATCAATGATTTGCCGAAGATGAAAAGGCTGCCCTGAATTTAGGGCACTTTTGGATTATAAGTCTTTTAGAATCAGATCAAATGAAATAAAGCGAATGCTTTCAGATATTTGCCGACACACCTATTAGGTAACTTACACCGAATCAGATATTTGCACAATTGAGGGGGGAGGGGGGGAGGGGGGTACCCCCATAGCTCTTAAACCGGCGGCGGATTCCGCTCTATAAACTGCCGCTGATGCCAGTAAGGATAGATCGGAGTCACCGCGCTCGCCGCATCCAGCTTCGCGACCTGCTCGGGCGTGAGGTTCCAGCCCGCTGAGCCCAGGTTCTGTTTGAGCTGCTCTTCGTTGCGAGCGCCCATGATGATGCTGGCCACCGTAGGCCGCTGCAGTAGCCAGTTGAGAGCAATCTGCGGAACCGATTTGCCGGTTTCCTTCGCGACTTCGTCGATGGCATCGACGATCTTGTAGAGAAACTCATCGTCGATCGGCGGTCCGTATTCAGCGGTCTGAGGAAGACGGCTGGTCTCCGGCAACGGATGCCCGCGCCGGATCTTGCCCGTGAGCCGGCCCCATCCGAGCGGACTCCAGACCAGGGTGGCGACCCTCTGGTCGATGCCGAGCGGCATCAGCTCCCACTCGAACTCGCGGCTCACCAGCGAGTAGTAGGCCTGGTGGGCGACGTAGCGAGCCCAGCCGTACCGCTCCGAGACCGAGAGAGACTTCATCAGGTGCCAACCCGAAAAATTGGAGCAGGCGATGTACCGGACCTTGCCGGTACGAACCAGCGTGTCGAGCGTCTCGAGCGTCTCGTCGACCGGAGTGGTCGCGTCGAACGCATGCATATGGTAGATGTCGATGTAATCCGTGTCCAGGCGCTTGAGGCTGCCATTCACCGACTCGATGAGGTGATAGCGCGAGGAGCCGACATCGTTCGGTCCGTCTCCCAGGCGGAAGGTGGCCTTGGTGGAGATGAGCAGGCGGTTGCGCTTGCCTGCAATCGACTTGCCCAGGACTTCCTCGGCGAGACCGTTGGAGTAAACGTCGGCGACGTCGAAGAGGTTGACTCCGGCATCGAGGCAGAGATCGACGATCCGGGTGGCCTCATCGCCCCTCGTGGTGCCCCACGCGCGAAAGAATTCGGTGCCACCACCGAAGGTGCCCGCGCCAAAGCTGAGCGCCGAGACCTTCAGACCTGAATGGCCAAGCTGTCTATATTCCATGAACAAAGGATGCGCCAGGGATGCGAAGGTCTCAACCGACCGCCGGGAATTGGTAACGAAATTCACGACTGCCGTGGATGAGAAGTTGCGGTGCCGTGCAATCCTTGCGTATAGTGCGATCAAAGCCACAGATAAAACGAACAGGAGCAGGAAATGCCTCCAACAGAAGCCATCAGCGCACCGGCAACCATCGGAAAGTCAGTGCAGATCCGCGGCGAAGTCAAGGGAAGTGAGGATCTTCTCGTAGACGGCGTAGTCGAGGGAACGATTACCCTGACCGAAAGCCGGCTGACGATCGGTCCGAATGCAAAGGTGCAGGCCAACGTGTCGGCGCGCGACGTGGTTGTGGTGGGAACCCTCAACGGCGATGTCCTGGCCACCGGCCGGGTGGAGCTACGCGCAGGCGCAAACCTGGTCGGCGACATCCGCGCGGCGCGGCTCTCGATCGAGGAGAATGCTGTGTTCTCAGGCAAGGTAGACCTGGTACTGCCCACCCCAGGTACTTCGGAGCGAGGCGGGGTCGCAACGCATTCGTCGTCCACCGCGCCCGCCAAGCCCGGGACAATGTTTGCTTCAAATTAGTCGCTTCTGACAGAGGCCCACTCGACACTGTGCTGCGCAGCCTGTTCAATCGAGAACCATCCCGGCCTGAACGTACCAGCCGCACGGTGCTTTCAGGGCCGCGCATCCCCCGCCATTCAAGCGGCTGGGGCGCCATGCTCAAACACCTCAAGGAAGAAGAGAGCCTGCGGGTACTGGACATCGGTCCAACCTCCCCAAGCAACATCAACTTCCTCACCGGCCTGGGCCACAGCTGCTACATGGCGGATGTGGTCCCCGAAGCGCTCACCGGGCAGTGGGTCACGCCGCCGACTGAAGAGGGAGGCGATCCCGGCTTCGACGAGGATGCCTTTTTCGAGCAGAATCTGAACTTTGGCGGACGCCTATTTGACGTGGTGCTGCTGTGGACCACGCTTGACTACATTCCCGAAGGGCTGGTCAAGCCGTTCATCCAGCGTCTGCATGCAGCGATGAAACCGGGCGGACGGATCCTCGCCATCTTCCACACCAAGGCCGTCGGCCCTGACACCACATTTTGCCGCTACCACCTCACGGACGGCGACACCATCGAGATGCAGGAGTCGGAGCCGCACCCCATCCTCCGCGTTTATACGAACCGCAGCATCGAAAAGCTTTTTTCGCGCTTCAGCAACTACCGTTTCTTTCTCGCCAAAGACAATATCTACGAAGTCATCATCACTCGCTGAGGCGTGGCCGCCGCCGGCGCACGCTTGTGAGGCGATTCCTCCGCCGGCCAGAGCGTTCTCTGTAGCGGCTCCCGGCGGTCCAGTTCCCTGCCTGCGTCCTCAGTCATCAAGCCCTCGGTGGACCTGCGCCCCAGTCCATACTTTCTTGTGACTGCCCCGACCAGGTCGCCGACTCGCTTCTGATAAGCCCTGGACACGAAGGCCGACTCGTCGTAACGCCTGGCATAACTCCCATCGAGTTGAGGAAAATGCTCGTGAACAAATGCCAAGAAGGTTCCCTTGGAACATGGCCTGAGAAAAAGTGGATTCGCATAGAAGAAGCTGGCATCCGCGTCGCGCGATTTACGGGCCATGATGTCCAACGAAGAGGCATTGTCGGTGATGCCAGGCATCAGGGGCGAACACATTACGCCCGTTCGCAGCCCCGCTTCGCGCAGCCGTCGAACGGTGCGGAAGCGCAGATCGGGCCGCGGCGCGCGGGGTTCTAGGATGCGGGCGAGTCTGGCATCATGCGTCGTAATGGTGATGTGAAGCGACAGTTCATTCCTCGCGGCGATCAGGCGAAGCAGATCGATGTCCCGTTCGATCAGAGTGGCCTTGGTCACGATGCCCAGACTCAGCCCGCGTTGTTCGGAGATGACCTCCAGGATGCTGCGCGTAACCAGGGCGCGTTTCTCGATGGGCTGGTAGGGGTCAGTGGCCGTTCCCAGCGCGATCTGTTCGCCGCTTTTCAGAGATCGAAGTTCTTGCCGCAGTAGCCAGGCGGCTTGTTGCTTGATGTAGATTTTGTGCTCGAAGTCGGCTGGGTCGCGCATCTCCATGAACTCATGCGTGTAGCGCGCATAGCAGTAGCGGCAGCCGAACTCGCAGCCCCGGTACGGGTTGATGCTCCAGCGGAACGGGAGCCCACGCCGGGAGACGGATTTGTTCAGGAGAGAGCGCACGGGGAGGGTGCGAAACTCCACCAGATGGCCCTCGCCCGCCTGGCAGCCGCTCGCGGCGAGCCGTGCGATACCGCGTGGAGGCGGCTCCGAAGCCTGTGGATCCGGCCTGTGGTTGTCCGATTCCAGGATGTGAAAGAGGGATTGGTATTTCGCTTTTTCTTCGCCCATATTTGCACCATACTCCCGCCTGACACGACCGTCAAGAAGGACATTCGTACCTGAGATTGACGGTCGAATTGCCGAGCTTTTTTTGCGCCAGAGTGCGAGCATCTAACAGCCCGAAGGCACTATGCTCATCTTGGGCAGCCGCAGTTTTCTCACAGGAGCTTGATCGCATGACAGACTTTAGAGGGTCAACCATAACGTGGCTTGGGCACGCCGTGGTACACATCACCACCGCGAAGGGAACCGAGATTCTTATTGATCCATTTCTCAAACACAATCCCAAATATCCGAAGAACTATAAGTTGCCGGAAAAGCTTGACCTTCTATTGCTGACACATGGGCACTCGGATCATCTCGCCGATGCTGTCGCAGTAGCCAAGCGGGGCAGCCCGCAGATCGTCGGAATCTTTGAGCTGGTTGCATGGATGCAATCGAAGGGCGCGAACGATGTTGTAGGTATGAACGTGGGCGGCAGCTATAAATATCGAGATGTAACCGTCAGCATAGTGGAGGCGCGACACAGTTCGAGCGTTGAAGATGACGGGAAGTTTTTATATGCAGGCGAAGCAATCGGATTTGTGATCGCGATTGAGGGCGGCCCCGTGATATATCACGCGGGAGACACCAGCGTCTTTTCGGATATGCAGATCATTCGCGAGCTGTATGCTCCCGAGATAGGATTGCTTCCGATCGGCGACCATTACACTATGGGTCCGAAAGCGGCTGCGCTGGCGGCAAAGTACCTGGGAGTCAAGACGGTTGTTCCCATACACTATGGGACCTTTCCGCAACTCACGGGAACTCCGGAGGAGTTGGAAGGCTATCTTAAAGGGTCGGGCGTGAAGGTTCTAAAACCGGCTCCGGGCGAAGCTCTACATTAAACTATTCATTTGCAACGCTGCAAAACTACACGGCAGACCATCACAGTTGGAGACGATCTGCCTTTGCTGCTTCGCAACCACGATTAGGATTTTGCAGATTTCGCAGGCTTGGCAGCAAGTTCCTTCCTGCGTTCGGCCCAACGGCGTTTCATGGCCTCGGCTATCTTGCGACGGCCTTCGGGTGACAACTTGCGCTTTACCGGCGCCTTTGCAGCCTTCTTAGGAGCCGCGGGGCGTCCGCGTTTTGCAACCTTGGCACGTCCACCTGCCAGCAGATCTCGCGCCTGCTGCAAGCGTGCTATCTCATTGTCGATCTCGACGAGAATCTGACTAACTTCCACTATTCCTCCATTTGCCTTCGGTCCTGACCGGCGAAAACATGCCAGTCAATTGTCGGGCGCTCCTGAGTAACTTAAACCACCGTCCCAGACTAACTCTCGGAGCAATTCTTGCCAAGTTTTCAAGCAAGAAAATAGTTTTTTCAAGCAACGAAATATGTTTATATATACGCCGCAGACCGGAAAAAGTTCTTAACTTTCCGTCTATGAAGGATGGTTCTAATCGTCCTGGCTCGTGTTGGGTAGTTCCCGGGATGATTTGGGCGCGGGGATCGAATAGTCCAACCCTTCGCGGTAGGAAGAGCGAGGACCCTGGCCAAGCGCAGTGCCGGTGCGGTTGCCATCCTGCGTATAGCGGCGCAGGTCTTTCAGCGTTTCAACTTTGTCGCGCGCGTATTCGGCAGCCAGTCGCGTAAGCGCATAGGTGAGAATATCGCTGTGATGCAAACCCTGCGTCTCGGGATCACGTCTGAAATTAAGCCACAGACGATGAACTAGTTGCACATCCTCGCCTTGCAAAGTGGGAGCATGCGGTCCAATGTGGAAGGACTGATCCTGACCGTCAGGCATGATCACGTAGAAAGTAAATTGGCGCTTGGGCTCGGGCAGCGCTTCCCATGCCTGGCCTACGTGATAAGCCTGCTCCTGCGCAGACATCTTGGTAGAAAGACCAGATACAAGAGCCGCAACCTCCAGCGAATTCGCGGTCTGTACCAAGGCAGCAAAGATATCGCCGGCGGGAACGACTAACAGAGAAATATGCTTGCCGAAACTCTCGGCAACCGAGACGGCCTTAGTAAAGAGCATCTGCTCGTACTCGCTGAAGAGCTGTTCGTCGAGATACTCGGGCCCGCCTGCGCCCATCATGCGCGCGGTGAGCACAACGATGTCCTGCTCGTCGGTATTGGTGCGCGAGAGCGCCCACTTGAGGGCGAACGGATTCGCATAGTCGCGCATGGTAACGAGAACGCCGTTGGGCTTGATCTCCAGCGCGGCCCGGCTGATAGTCTCAGGCTGCTCAAGCTGAAAGTGCTCCTTCATCTGCTTGACCGTTACAAGTTGCTTCTTCTGATTTCTGTGCTCAGAAATGGTGAAGATGACAAAGAAGGCCGCAGCAAAGGCGACACCGCTCTCCGTGGCAACACTCTTGGTAAACAGATTGACAATCGCTGTCGTAAGCAGGACCAGGAAGACCGAGAACAGACCGACGGGCAATTCCGTCTTGCCGATCCTAATATTGATCGGGACTTTCCAGCCACGTTCTCCTTTGTATTTCCAGCGAAGGACTAACATCGCAAGGCTATTGAAGGTAAAACTCCAGATCACTCCGAAGGCATAGGCTTCGCCCAGCGTGATGACGTTACCGCGGCTTACAATAATGGTGAATAACTGCAGGCCGGTGACCAGGTTGATGATGCGGTAGCTCGTCCCAAATCTACGATGCGGCTTGCGGAACCAGTCGGTGAGTACGCCGTCCTCGGCTACACGCATGAGCACGCCGGTAGAGCCGATGATGGATGTGTTGATGGCGCCGGAAAGAATGAGAAATCCTACGATAACAACAAAAATGCGAAAGACAATTTTGAATGTGAGTGGCCCAACGACATTCATCGCCAGGCCAGCAATCAGGTTATCGCGATAGACCGGAATGCGAACTGAGTCGGGAATGAGCATTACAGCGAGCAGCGAGACGATGCCGGTAAAAACCGTGCTGTAGATGGCGATCACGATCGCAGCGCGCTTGAGGTTCTTCAGCTTTGGGTGTTCGATCTCGCGGTTAACCTGGGCGAGCGTTTCCTCGCCGCTCATGGCGAGGATGGAGTGGCCGAAGGCCATCAGGATGCCGAAAAGACCGAGTGAGGTTGCGAGTTTCGTTCCGCCGAGGAATCCGAGCGCGTCTTTGGAAAAGTGCAGGTTCGACGGCGTGGGCAGCGGCGGAAATTTTGCGCCGACGTGGATAGCTGACCAGATGCCCCATCCCAGCAGGAGGACCACCATGATGGTGGTGATCTTCATGACCTCCAGAGCCTTGTCGCTTGATTCTTCGATGCCCTTGGTGTTCTGCCACCAGTAATAGATGGTGACTGCCGCGCAGAAGACCGCGGAGGTGCCATTGACCGGAAACTGCCAGGCCGCGTGATTGCTGTAGATCATGGCGGCCGGCAGCCATCCGTGCTGGGCCCCGACGGTCATTAATTCATTGAGAAGGCCCGTGATGTATTGCCCAGCGGAGACGCCGGAGATCGGGCCCGTGAGAATGTAGTCGAACATGAGCGCCGAAACGCTCAGTTTGGCGAAGGTGCCGCCCAAGGCTTCCTTGACCACGCGATACACACCACCGCGGGTAAACATCGAGCAACTCTCAACATAAACGGCTCGCACCGCAAAGGAGAAGAGCATGATGCCGAGGATGAACCAGGGCGCGGCCTTCCCAACTGCCTCTTCGGCGATGCCTCCAGCATAAAAAGCCGAGGAGCCAAGGTCGTTGAGTACGACTGCCGCCGCCCGCCAGAAGGAGATGAAGGTGAGCATTACCGAAGAGGCGACCACTAGCCTGACTCGGTTGGATTGCGGGGCGGAAAACGTTTGTCCAGCTGGCATGAGTTGTGGGCGTTTGCGAGTCAGAATCTGACAGATTCCCGGGCCATCTTCGTCCTGACGCTCACGGCTGAGTTTATGTCTGTTAGGGGGCGGCGTCAATGCGCCAATATGAGGATAAGCTCAGCGTATGTTTCTGCGCGCTAGTCTCCGATCAGCTCATTGAGATCTTCAAAAAAACTGATAACCACCACGACGGCAGAGCCCGCCAGCCCGATAAAGAAGAGAACGGTAAGGAGATACATCCCGAATTGCAATAAAGCGGTCACCGAACGATTGTAAACCCGCGCGCAGGTGAGGCAACTGCCTTTGCAAATTCGGAATGTTAGACTCGGCCTCGATGGCCGTGATTTCCAGCCGGACGCCCGCCGTCCGTGATACCGCTACTACGAGGCTCTTGCCGACGACTCTGCTGGCGCTTCTCTCCGGTTTCTTGCTGAATCTTCCGTTCCCGATTGCCGGACCGCTGCCGCCGTGGCGTGCTGCGTTTGCATGGATCGCGCTGATTCCCCTGATATACGCACTGCTTGCACCGCAGTACGCTGCACATCCTCGCTATCTGCGGCGCAGCGCGCTGGTCGCCTATCTTGGCGGCATGCTTTGGTACACGCTCAATTGCTACTGGATCTACCAGACCATGCATATCTATGGAGGCGTTCCGGCTGCGGGCGCAATGGGGATTCTGATTCTTTATAGCGCGGTACTCGGCCTTTACTTCGGTCTGTTCGGGCTCGGAATCGCGTTCCTGCGTCGCGTTTCTGGCGGGATAAGACTGCCACTCGTGCTGGCTCCATTTCTCTGGGTCGCGATCGAGCTGGCGGGATCGCGTATCACGAGTGTTCCGTGGGATCAGCTCGGATATTCGCAGGTCGACAACTTTCTGCTGACGCGACTCGCGCCAGTCACCGGCGTGTACGGGATCTCCTTCGTCCTGGTAGCTGTAAATGCTCTGTTTACAGCCGCGCTCCTTGCGCCATCGATCCATCTCCGCATGCGACTCGGAGCGGGTGCAGCGCTGGCTGCCGTGCTGTTTCAGCTAGGCTCGTGGATGCCGCCGAAGCCCGCTCCCACGCAAGCTACGGCAGTGCTGCTGCAGGCCAACTTCAGCGTAACCGAGAACAACGACTGGCTCGGCGAGGATTGGGACCGCAACATCGCCCGCTTCCTGCAGCAAAGCCAGAATGCAAGCGCGCCATGGTATGAAGGCGTCCCTGAGCCATCCAACCCGTTGCGGCAAAGTTCTTATCCCAAAGCTCAGTATGCGATTTCCTTGATCGCATGGCCGGAGTCTCCTTCGCCGTTCACCGAAGGCGATCCCCGATTCAGGCTGGCGATGCACGAGCTGGCGAAGTCGACTGGCGCGGCCATCGTGGCTGGAAACCCTACCAGCGCGTGGGAAATCGACGACACGGGAACGCGCGTCCTGCGCGACTACAATTCGGCGTCCTTCATTTCACCCGATGGCGAATTCATCGGGCGCTACGACAAGATCCATCTGGTGCCGTTTGGCGAGTACGTTCCCTATCGCGACTTGTTCTTCTTCGCGCACCATCTCACCAGGCAGATTGGCGACTTCGCGCGCGGCAAGGAACGCAAGGTCTTTACCACAAACGGCCATCGCTACGGAGTATTCATCTGCTATGAGTCGATCTTTGCCGATGAGGTCCGCCAGTTTACGCGGAATGGCGCCGAGGTATTCGTGAATATCTCCGACGATGGCTGGTACGGAGATACCAGCGCTCCGTGGCAACACCTGAACATGGTGCGGATGCGGGCGATTGAGAATCAGCGTTGGATACTGCGCGACACCAACACCGGCGTGACTGCTTCGATCGATCCCTACGGACGCGTGGTGCAGAGCGCCCCACGTCATATCTTCACTTCCCTGGCGGCGCAATACGGCTTTCGCGACGATCAAACCTTTTACACACGCCACGGTGACGTCTTTGCCTGGCTCTGCGCCGCTGTCGCCCTCCCTACCATCGTGTTCATCGGACGCTCGAAGCGTTCAGCTTGAGGCGACTCCTTCCCACGGCTGAAGAACTTTCACTGAGGCCATCCCCGCTGCCGTTGCCGCCTTGATGCCCATTTCGGTATCTTCAAAGACCAGGCAAGCTTCAGGTGCTACTCCCAGCCGGTCGGCCGCCATCAGAAAGGCCTCCGGATGCGGCTTACCATTCCGGTAATCGCCCGCGCAGACCAGCGTTCGAAAGTGGTCGAGAAGCCGCAGGGTGCGCAACGACTCGGTTACGCTCTCCCGCGAGCTACCCGAGACGACTGCAAACGGAATGCGACCATGCTGGGCTTCGATATGCTCCACCACCTCCGGCACCGGCTGCAGCTGGGGAAGTAACTCGTAGTAGTACTCCTCTTTGCGCGCGGCTACCTGCTCCACCGGCATCTGCAGCCCCTGTTCTTCGTTCAGTGACCCGATGATGTCAGTCACCAGCCTGCCGCCCCACGCGTAAAACGTCTCTTCCGGAAACTCGCATCCCCACTCTCCCAGAGCGCGCTTCCACGCGACGTAGTGCAGAGGCATCGAATCGGCAATTGTTCCATCGCAGTCGAACAAATACGCCTGGAAATCTCCGGGGGGCAGAATCAGTTTTCTTGTCTGGGTCATTTCCTCTATGTTCACACATTGACCTGAGGGGGCGCCGTCTCGGCATGTGAAGTGTGGGTTACAATCGAAGAAAAGACAGGTCTCTCAAAGTGTTGAACGATCTCGAATTCGCCTACACTCCCGTGCACGACAAAGTCCGCGACCTGCGGGAGTATCTTTGACGCTCCTCGCCTCAAATCTGAACTAGCTACTATCGAACAGAAGCTTTCCGATCCCAGCCTGTGGTCCAATCCGCAGCTTTCGCAGCCCATCATGCGTGATCGCAAGCGGATCGAAGCCCTTCTCGCGGACGACGAGGAGCTCGCCCGTCGGACAAGCGACATTCAAGCCTATTTCGACCTGGGACGCGAAGGTGAGCCGATCGAAGACGATCTGAAGCGCGAGATCGAATCTCTTAATCGCTTTGCTGAAGCGATGGAAACGCGCACTTTGCTCTCCGGTGAGACCGATCCGTTGAATGCCATTGTCGTCGTTCACCCTGGCGCCGGCGGCACAGAAAGCCAGGACTGGGCGGAGATGCTCATGCGCATGTACCTGCGCTGGGCTGAGCAGCAGGGCTTCAAGACCGAGATAAACGACATTCAGGATGGCGAAGAGGCCGGCATCAAATCGGCCACTTTCACGATCACCGGCGATTACGCGTTCGGGATGCTATCGGGCGAGATTGGCGTGCACCGTCTGGTGCGCATCTCTCCCTTCGATCAGGCGAAGCGGCGGCACACTTCGTTCGCGTCTGTCTTCGTATCCCCGGAGATCGACGACTCGATCCAGATCGACATCAAGCCGGACGATATCCGCACGGATACCTACCGCTCAGGGGGCAAGGGCGGACAGCACGTCAATACGACGGACTCAGCGGTACGCATCACGCATATTCCGACGGGCATTGTCGCGGCCTGCCAGAACGAACGCTCGCAGCATAAAAATCGCGAGCGGGCAATGAAGATGCTGCGTTCGCGCCTCTACGAACACGAGCTTGAGAAAAAGCGCGAGGTCACGAAGAAGCTCGAAGACTCAAAGCTCGATATCAACTTCGGCTCGCAGATTCGCTCCTATGTGCTGCAACCGTACCGCATCGCCAAGGATCATCGGACCAAAGTGGAAGTTGGCGATGTAGACAAGGTTCTGGACGGTTACCTTGAACCATTTATCCGCGGATATCTGCTGATGCGCCGGAATGGCGGCGTACCAGTGGCCGTCGATATCGGAGACGATCTGGAGTAAAGCTGGTTCACCGAATTTTCTTGGCCTCCGCATGATTTGAAGCGGGCGTACAACGCCAAAGCAACAAACACTTGCCAAGCGCCGTCAAATTGAATAACTTCTACCCGGAGGCTTGATTGCCCGGAATTCTTGGAATTGCTCGCGAGACCTTCCCCCAGGAACGCCGCGTTGCTCTCGTCCCCCGTCAATGTGAGGCCCTGCGGAAGGCTGGGCTCGAGGTCATCATCGAGCAATCGGCCGGCGTCGAGGCAGGCTTCTCCGATGAGTCATATGTCGCCCGTGGTGCGCGGGTCGGCAGCCGCGAAGGGGTCTTCCGGGACGCAGATATCCTGGCGCAGGTTCGTTGTCTTGGCGCGAATCCCGAAGCTGGCCGCGCCGATCTTCCACTGTTTCGCCGTGGACAAGTGCTCGTTGGATTCGGCGAGCCTCTGACGGCTCTCCGTGAATGCTACGATCTGGCAACGGCAGGCGTATCGCTGCTGGCTCTCGAACTCATTCCCCGCATCACGCGCGCGCAGAGCATGGACGCCCTGTCTTCGATGGCGACAATCTCGGGGTATCGCGCTGTGCTGCTCGGTGCGAGCCAACTTCCGAAGATGTTTCCCCTGCTGATGACGGCAGCCGGCACCCTTACTCCGGCCAAAGTCTTCGTACTCGGAGCAGGCGTGGCCGGCCTGCAGGCCATCGCCACGGCGCGGCGGCTGGGCGCGGTGGTCTACGCCTATGACGTGCGGCCTGCAGTCAAGGAGCAGGTGGAGAGCGTCGGCGCCAAGTTCGTGATGCTGGATGTCGATGCCCAGGCCTCGGAAGACAAGGGCGGCTACGCTAAGGCTATGGACGAATCCTTCTATCGTCGCCAGCGCGAGCTGCTTACAGATACTCTGCGAGAGCAGGATGTGGTCATCACGACGGCCGCGGTTCCGGGACGCAAGTCGCCTATTCTGATTACAGCGGAGATGGTAGGGGCGATGCCGCCGGGATCGGTAATTGTGGACATCGCCGCGGAGCGCGGCGGCAACTGCGAACTCACGCGGCCAGGCGAAACTGTCGTCCATAACGGAGTCACGATTCTTGGGCCGCTGAATCTTCCGTCGCTGGTTTCCCACCACGCAAGCCAAATGCTTTCCTCCAACATAGCGGCTGTCGCCAAACTGCTGGTACGCGATGGCCAGGTGGGGCTGGATCTGGAAGACCAGATCATCCGCGAGGCTCTCGTGACGCACGAGGGCAAAGTGGTCCATCCCAAAGTTGCGGAATTGCTGGCGGCGGCTCATGCGTAGGTAGCGGTAGGGTTCAGGGGCAAGTAGTGAGACCTCTAGGAGGGAAGTATGCCGGCGGACTTTATTTCGAATCTTTATGTATTCATCCTGGCAGGGTTTGTCGGATTTGGGCTCATCAAGCGGGTATCGCCCCTTTTGCATACGCCGTTGATGTCGCTGACCAACGCCCTCGACGCCATCGTGGTGGTAGCAGCGATCATCATCACGGGGAGGCATGAGACGGCGCTGACCACTACGCTGGGAGCGATCGCGGTGGCTGCCTCCTTCAGCAACATGGTGGGCGGATTTTTCATCACCGACCGCATGATCCGCATGTTCAAATCCGGCGCGGCCAAGAAATCATGAACGCGGCGGCCATTCAGCAGTACCTCGACTTC
>Ga0210391_10002000_pt1 | contig 18001 bp, 18 predicted proteins | sample IncBWC12OmetaG_FD_160573 | JGI IMG/M metagenome (GOLD analysis project Ga0210391, IMG submission 160573) | Forest soil microbial communities from Barre Woods Harvard Forest LTER site, Petersham, Massachusetts, United States - Inc-BW-C-12-O ... | reverse complement strand
CTATCCACACGGCGTGCCGCTCCTTTCGGCAGAATGAGGCGAAGCGCATTTATGGTGCCGCGACGGTTCGCGTTGCGCGCGCGGTCCAGCCACAGCAGAGCAAACGTGAGGCTGTTTTCTACCGTGTCCGCGGACTCCCCGTCGGGAACGGCAAGCACAGCGAAGTGCGAAGAGCCGCGTCGGAGAAGGCCGCGGGCGTAATTGCCCGAGATGGAATGCTCGAGATCGGGAGAGACGCTCAAAGACTCGAGAGATTCATCGGGAAATTGTTCCGCGAGGAGACGTCCGAGCGAATCGCAGAATGCTTCACGCGAGAGGTCGCGCTGGGCGCGCTCGTATTCGAGGCGAATGAATTCGAGGCGGTCGGGCTTGGCGCGCCCGAAACGCTCCACGGCTAGCGCGAGCCGCTGATCGGAATGGTCGGTGATGGCCAATACACGGCGCGTTAGATTGTAATTTTCCGACCACAGGTGCAGGAGAGGCTTCTCCGCGGCACCGCGAACTTCCCAAGAGAGTCCGGAGAAGGGAGCCACCCGCCCGCCGTTCTCACGAATCTCGATAGAGCCATCCGCGGTGAATTCCTTGAGGCAGGCCTGCAGCTCGATAGAGAGATCCACGCCAAAGAGTATAAAGGAAACAATTACCTTGTGAACTATTCTTTCTTGGGAGTAAACAGGATGCCGGAGACGCGAACCAAAGGTTGCTGAATATTCCAGGAAGAGGGGATGTGTTCAAAGGAGACTTCGAAGCCACGGTGTTCGCCTGGAACAAACGCGTTTGGCTCAGCCGAAAAAACGGGACGGGATTCTCGCAGAACGATTTGGCCAAGTTCGTCGGAGAATTCGACGGTGAGCTCGACATTGGAGAGCGCCAAGTCGCCCGAGTTCGTGAGGCGGCCGGCAAGCGTGGTGACTTCCTGATTGAGAAAATTTTCGGCGCGGCTGAGAGCTAGATCTTCAATTTGTAATTTTGGCGCGTAAGCCTGTTCGGCCGGGCCGAAGGGCAGATGAGATTCGCGCGTACTGGAAGTGGGCCGTCGCGTTGCGCCGGGCCACATCAGGATGACCAGAGCAATAGCGATGGTGGCCGCGCCCATCCATGCGACCCAGGAGCGGCTGGTCTTTGGCTGCGGTTGATCAGGCGTTTCGATCTGCAAAGTATCATGCATGGAATGCTCTCAGAGAATGATGCTGGCCTGAATGCGCCGAGGCGTCAAGCGCCTATGAAGAGCGTTGGCGAGAGGAAAAAGTTGGCATGATTAACAGCCGTGTCTAACAGCCACCGCTCAGCGGCCAACGATGAGGCGCTGAACTAGTGGTTCAGGAAGGTTGGCGGCGCGCATACGTTCCTGGACGGACGAAATATCGTAGGGCACTCGCCAGAATTCCACGGTCTGATGTTCGAGATCGGCGATGGCAAAGCCTGCACGAGGATCGCCGTCGCGCGGCTGGCCGATAGAACCCGGATTGAGAAGATAGCGGCGCGGCTGTTCGATGCGCAGCGCGGAAAAAGATTCCGAGGCGCGCGGACGGATCTGAAGCACTTCAAGATTGGAATCCTGATAGGAGAAGCCGCCCTGATGATGTGTGTGACCAAAAAAGGTGACTTCAGCGCTGGAATCAAGAAGCCCGTCGAGCGCTTGCGCCGGCGTGAATACGTATTCATCTTCATCTTGAAACGCGCCGTGCACCAAAACGATTCCATCAGTGGCAAGAGGGCCGTGTGGAAGTGCGGAAAGCCACGCAAGGTCCTCTGGGTTTAGCTGCGAACGAGTCCAATCTACAGCAGCTTTCGCAACGGGATTGAAATCGGTCGTGTCCATCAAGCCCGCCACAGCTTTGTCATGATTGCCACGAATGGTTTGCGTACCGAGTTCGCGAAGGCTTGCAACCACTTCATGCGGATCGGGGCCGTAGCCGACGACATCTCCGAGACACACGGAAACGTCCCAGCGGCCCTCTGCAGAATCAAGTGCAGCGGCCAAGGCTGTGGCGTTTGCGTGGAGATCGCTAAGTACGAGAATGCGCATTCATGTCATCCGCAAAATGCCCTTGAGTATAGATGATGCGGGGAGCCGATGCACGTTGCAGAGGGAGAGTTGCGCAAAGTGACAAAGAGCGACGGAGCAGCAGCCAAAAGGTTTCACTGAGATTCTGCATATTTACGGAACTTTTATAAAGATAGACGGCAAATTAGACTGAGAAGAAAGTTAGCAGTGCAAAACCAAGCAAGAAATCAGAAAGATTAAAGCAGAAAATCTGATAGCCGACGAAACATTAGCGGGGCCCGGCTCGTCTATACATGTGCAGCCGGATGGGCTGCGCAGGCAAGCAGAGGATCAAAAGAAAAACCCCGCGGTGGCAGCCGCGGGGCGATGACACGCAGTCTTTCCGGCCGTTAGTCCAGGAAGAACGAGGTGTCTTGCGGGTGAGACTACTCGCCCCGAGAACGCGTGTCAACACTCTGTTCAGCTTGCGCAGCGGAAAGTTTGGCTGACTCGATCCTGACGGAAAGGAAGTTGACACGCATGAAATTCAATTCGATTCTCCGCAGTCTGGCACTGGTAGCCGCTTTGGCGTCGACAGTCCCGCTCCTCGCAAAACCCTATAGTAAGACCATAAACATCGCTCAGTCGGCAAAGATCGGCAAAGCTGATCTGCAAGCAGGTGAATATCGCCTGATGATCGACGGAAACAAGGCCACCGTCCAGAAGGGCAAGCAGACCATCGCGGAAAGCGAAGGGCGTTGGGAAGATCGCGCGACGAAATCATCGAATGATTCCGTGCTCATCAGCGACGGGCAGGTGAAGGAAGTCCGTTTTGCGGGACAGACCCGCGTTTTTGTATTCAACGAGTAAGCGAGGAGTTCTGTGACTCCTTTCGAATGGACGAGAGGGAGGCTGCGTGTGACCGTAGCTTCCCTGCTCGTAAGCTTTTCGGGACAGTTATTGAAATGGCAGGAACCGGCTTCCGCTTCAGCGGAGACGGTATACCGCTTTTTGCGGCTCCTCCGACGTCAGAAAGCTTTTACTTCTTTCGGAAATACTCCTTAGCTGTCATCCACGAATCAACATGCAGTCTCCGTAGCTGTAGAACCGGTAGCCCGCTTGAACAGCGTGGTTGTAAGCTGCGAGCACGTTTTCGCGGCCCGCGAAGGCGCAGACAAGTGCGAGCAGAGTCGAGCGGGGCAAGTGAAAGTTCGTGAGCAGGGCGTCAACCACCCGGAAATGAAATCCAGGATAGATGAACAGGCGGGCATCGGCTCTGCCAGGGAGTAGCAATTCTGAGGAGCTGGATTCAGCTGCGCGAAGAGCGGCAGCTTCCAGAGCACGAACGACTGTAGTGCCTATGGCTAAGATCGTGCGGCCTGCGGCGCGCGCTTCTGCGATGCGCTGAGCTGTTTGAACGGGAATCTCGTAGGACTCTGAGTGCATCACGTGGTCTTCGAGCGTTTCCGTGTGGACCGGCTGGAAGGTGCCCAAACCGACGTCGAGTGTCAGCTCGCAGATTTCCGCGCCACGAGCGCGGATCATTTCCAGGATTTCCGCTGTGAAGTGCAAACCTGCGGTGGGAGCGGCAACAGCACCGGGCCGTTTGGCGAACACTGTTTGATAGCGCTCGCGGTCGGCGGCTTCATCGGTCCGGTGGATGTAGGGCGGCAAGGGAACGTGGCCGAGGCGTTCGAGGTGTTCCGAGACGCCGCATGTGTCACGTGAAACAAAGCGCAGGGTGCGCAGACCCAACTCGCCGCGGGAAATCACCTCGGCTTCGAGTTCCCCCTCTCCAAATAACACGCGTTCTCCGGTTTGCATTTTGCGGCCGGGGCGCACCAGGGCTTCCCACGTTTGCGAATCCATCTGACGGGTCAGAAAGACCTCTACTTTGCCGGTGAGATGCTCTTGGCGCGTGGTCCGAGACGGCGGCTGAGAGTGAACACCTTCGCGGCGGCCAAAGAGCCGGGCAGGAATCACACGAGTGTTATTCAGGACGATAAGTTCGTCACCGCGAAGGAGGTTTGGAAGATCCGCAAATAGATGATCGCTCGGGCTGCCTTCGGTCTGGGGGAGCTCGAGTAGGCGGGAAGCATCGCGACGGTCTAAGGGGCGCTGGGCGATTTGCTCGGGCGGCAGGTGGTAATCGAAGGCATCGAGGCGCATCAAGGGCGAGTCTAGCAGCATCTGAAGCATAGAGATGAAGGGAAAGTAAGGAGTTGATGGGCAGAATGAGTCCGGGAATCTATCAGCGAAAACTCTGCTTAAAAATCGGAGCTCCTCTTGTATTCTATTGTAAATAAAAGTGTTAAGTCTGACATTAGAAGCCGGAACAATATTTGACAATCGTACGCTCATATAATATTATTTTATCTGTGTAAGATAATCCGAAGCAGATCAAAGTTGATTTAGGAGTAAGCGCGGGGACTCCGGCAGTTGCGGCTAAGTAAGCCAGCGACATTGTTGTGGTATGACGGCAACTGGCCAGTGCGCTAGCCCCTTTAAGAAGCGAGGTAGAACATGTTGAGATTTGAAAAAATGACGGTGAAGGCGCAGGAAGCGCTGCAACAGGCGAACGATGTGGCGGCACGCCACGAAAATCAACAAATTGAGCCGGTGCATTTGCTCGCGGCGCTGGTGTCGCAAACGGACGGCGTGGTGCCGCCGCTGCTCGCGCGCCTGGGTATTCGCACCGAAGCATTAACACAAGACATTGAGCGCGAGATTGCGCGCCTGCCGAAAGTGCAGGGCTTTGCCCAGCAACACATGAGCAAGTCGCTGAACAACGTTCTGGAGCGCGCGTTTGATGAAGCGGAGCGATTCAAGGACGAGTACGTTTCAACGGAGCATCTTTTTCTGGCGCTTGCGGGAGAGGAACGCGATCCTGCGGGGCAGTTGCTGAAGCGACAGGGTGCAATGCACGAAGCGATTTTACAGGCCCTAACGAGCGTGCGCGGGACGCAACGCGTGACGTCGCAAAATCCGGAGGCGACTTACGCTTCGCTGGAAAAATACGCTCGCGATCTGACCGACTTAGCGCGACGCGGAAAGCTCGACCCAGTGATTGGGCGCGACGAAGAAATTCGGCGGGTGATGCAAATCCTGGCGCGGCGTACGAAGAATAATCCTGTATTAATCGGCGAACCTGGAGTGGGCAAGACGGCCATCGTCGAGGGGCTGGCGCAGCGCATCGTTTCCGGCGACGTGCCGGACGTGCTGAAGACAAAGCGGCTTGTGGCGCTGGACTTGGCGGCGCTGGTGGCCGGTGCGAAATTCCGCGGAGAATTTGAAGAACGGTTGAAGGCGGTGTTGAAGGAAATTACGGAGGCGGAAGGGCAGATCATTCTGTTCATCGACGAACTGCATACGCTAGTGGGTGCAGGCGCTGCGGAAGGCTCGATGGACGCTTCCAACATACTGAAACCGGCGCTGGCCAGGGGCGAGCTGCGCGCAATTGGCGCGACGACCCTAAACGAATACAAAAAGTACATCGAGAAAGATCCAGCGCTGGAGCGTCGCTTTCAGCCGGTGCTTGTCAGCGAGCCCACAGTCGAAGATACCATCGCGATCTTGCGTGGCTTGAAGGAACGCTATGAAGTTCATCACGGCGTGCGCATCAAAGACGCCGCGATTTTGGCGGCAGCAACGCTGTCCCACCGCTACATTTCCGACCGCTTTCTGCCTGACAAAGCGATTGACTTGATCGACGAAGCAGCGGCGAGCCTGCGCATGCAGATTGATTCTCTGCCGGTCGAGATTGATGAGATCGAGCGGCGGATTCTGCAGCTTGAAATCGAGCGACAATCGCTGCTGAAAGAGAAGGACGCGCATTCCAAGGAACGGCGCAACCAAATAGAAAAAGAACTGGCGAAATTGAAAGAGGACTCAAGCGGCCGGAAGGCACGCTGGCAAGCGGAAAAAGAAGCGATCATGAAAATCCGCAAGCTTAAAGAGCAAATCGATCAACTCAAGACGGAGGAACAGAAATTCGAGCGTGCCGGCGAGTTGGCGAAAGTTGCGGAAATTCGTTATGGCAAGATTGCCGCGGCTGAACAAGAACTAAAGAAAGCAGAAGAGCGGTTTGCGTCGGTGCAGAAAGATTCGCCGATGCTGAAGGAAGAAGTCGACGAGGAAGACATCGCGAAGCTGGTGAGCAAATGGACCGGAATTCCGGCAGGGCGTCTGCTCGAAGGTGAAGCCCAAAAGTTGGTGCACATGGAAGAGCGGCTGCGGCAGCGCGTGGTTGGGCAAGAGGAAGCGCTGGGACGCGTCGCGAACGCCGTGCGCCGAAGCCGCGCTGGATTGTCCGATGCCAAGCGACCGATCGGCTCATTTATTTTTCTCGGACCCACAGGCGTTGGAAAAACCGAGTTGGCGCGCGCTCTGGCGGAATTTCTCTTTGACGACGAGAAGCTCATGATCCGCATCGACATGAGCGAGTACATGGAAAAGCACAGCGTGTCGCGCCTGATTGGCGCCCCTCCAGGTTACGTTGGATACGAAGAAGGCGGGCAGCTTACAGAACAGGTGCGAAGACACCCCTACTCGGTAATTTTGTTCGACGAAATCGAGAAGGCAAACCCGGACGTTTTCAATATTCTCTTGCAGATCCTCGAGGATGGCCGGCTGACCGACGGCAAAGGCCGAACTGTAGACTTCCGCAACACAGTAATGGTGATGACCAGCAACGTTGGCTCGACGGCGATCTTTGAGCTTTCGGAGAAGAATCCAGAACGCGCGCGAAAAGAAGCGATGGAAGCCCTACGCGCGGCGTTTCGGCCCGAGTTCATCAACCGCATCGACGAGATTGTGATTTTCAATCCGCTAGGCAAGGAACAACTTGGCCGCATCGTCGGGCTGCTCTTGAAGAATGTCGAGAAACTGCTAGCCGAACGGCAAATCACTCTGGAGCTTACCCGCGCGGCGGAAGAACTTCTGCTCCGGGAAGGCTATGACCCGGCATACGGAGCCCGGCCGCTGCGCCGAACCATTCAGCGGTTGATTCAGGATCCGCTCGCGATGCAAATTCTGGAAGGCAAAGTGCTACCCGGCGATCATATTCGCGTGGATCGCGACGGACAGAAAGACACGATGCGCTTCGAACGCGCGAAGGCCAAACAACCGGCCGCAGCGGCACCTGTTTAGTACTCACCCGCCGCTGGAAAAGCGGATAGAAGCCCTGCGCGAAATGACCGTTGTCCCCAATCGCTAATCCCCTTGCGGATAGATTCGACCCAAATGTTGTATGCATTGCGTAATCTTTCCCCGAAGGACTTAAACCGTTTCAGTGCTCACTTTCCGGCTTGTTTCTAAACCATTGATATTTAGGCAATTAGGATTTTTGCACTTCGGCGAAGCTTTGGTGAATCAAATGCAACGACTGTGGGCATGCCGAGCATCGGCACGGGGCCACGGGGGGACCGTAGTCATGAGCTGTCGAGACACCATCCATTTGATTTGCTGGTACTTAGAGGGAAGACTCTCGCCGCAGGTTGCGAATGAGATCAAGCAGCATTTGGACACTTGCTCTGACTGCCACATGGTTTTGGACGCCGCGATGAGCACTTTGGACAGATATTTTACCCCGATCAAAGGCTCCGATGAAGAGCCTGCCCCTCAAGCAGCCTGATTAGAATCCTGTAAACATTTATTTGAGAATGACTTATGACAGGGCGGGTTATCTCGGCTCGGTCAAATCTCCCCTTTTGAGACCACTTCCTAACCGCGCACGTCCGCTCCTTTCAACAACAGCAAAATTTACAGAAGCGCGACCAACAACGTAATCTTTACTAGTACTAGTACGTATAAACCTACCCCTTTGTTTTCCACTTCCTTCCGACAACCTCATGCATCCACTTGGTTTACGTGAGAACGGCGCAAGAATCCGCATTTGGCGCAAGGGGTGCACCTTTCCTAAGCGCACAGGGGGGAACCCCAAAGGAGAAGGAGTTTATGAGCGATTTTCAGGATCCTATTAACCACACCACGACCGGGACCCCACGTTGGGTGGGATTGGCCGTAGCCGTATTGGGTGGAGTTTCTTTGCTCGGTCTTGGAGTCGGCTGGAGCGCGTTGAACCACGCGAACAGCGTTGAGCAGTCCACGCAAGCCTCGGTTAAGCAGTCAAATGATGCCTTGGCCCAGCGGCTGGCGAAAGAAGACGAAACCAATCAGGCATTGCAGAGCGACCTGAAGGTCGTCACGGACAAGTTGAATTTGACGCAGGGCGAACTGATCGCCGCGCGTAAGCAAAACAAGAATGCGACGGCTGCCGTGGACCAGAAGGTTGAAGGATTGGCAACGTCTGTTAAGGCCGAACTCGCCAACAAGGCGAACTCGGGCGACGTGGACAAGCTCAACGGAGACGTCTCAGGCGTAAAGACCGACCTGGATGCCCAGAAGAATAATCTTCAAATGGCCCGCAGCGAGATGGGAACACTGATCGCGCGGAACCATGACGAAATCGACCAGCTGCGCCGTATGGGACAGCGCGACTACTTTGAGTTCACAGTGACGCGCAAAGGCGGAAACCAGAAGGTCGGCACGATTCAGGTCGAGCTGAAAGACACGAACACCAAAAAGAACCAATACACGATCAACGTGTTGGCGGATGACAAGAACTTTGAGAAGAAGAACCGCTCCGTAAACGAACCGATTTTCTTCTACACGGGTGGAACCCGCGCAGCGCTCGAACTGGTCGTCAACAAGGTTTCGAAGACCACGGCGTCAGGTTACCTGAGCGTTCCGAAAGCACCCGATACGACAGCAGCCAGCAATTCGGGATCGGGACAATAAAAGGTTCGCCACTCACCACAACAGAGTTGTAAATTCTTGAGAGTAGAGGCAAAGGGAGGGTTCCAGAGACCCTCCCTTTTTTTTCTTGCGATGACATCCAACAATTTCTTTCGCGCGTATGATGGGAAGCGCATATCTGGACGGGTAACAGGGATTGTGCCAAGCTGATGTCCGCCCGGCCGATCATCAAACGCGGTGCAATTTTATTGGGGGAGAACGAAATGAAGATACGATTTACAGCTGTACTCGCGGCAACACTCTTTGCAGCAGGATTGACGATGGCTGCGGACGGAACCTGGACCGGCTATATTTCCGACAGCAACTGCGGAGCAAAAGGCGCAAATGATAATGCGCGCGAGTGCACCATCAAATGCGTGAAAGGCGGGGCGAAATACGTGTTCGTCAATGACGCAGACAAGAAAGTGTACGTTGTGGACGCACAGGACAAAGTGGCGGACCACGCCGGGCATCATGTCATCGTGAAAGGCACGGTCGATGGTGGCACTCTAAAGCTCGAAAGCATCGAGATGGCGCCGGCCAGCGGCAAGTAAGAGTTTCCAATACAGAATTCTCTCGACGGGCGAGGCTTCGGCTTTGCCCGTTTGTTTTTGCCGGTTTTGCCTTCTGCGTATTTTTGATTTTTGAAAGATCGCTGGATTCCGCTACGATACAACCTGAACTATGGCGACAACTCTATTGCACGCCGGCCGAGTGCTGACTCCGACGGCGCAAATTACCGACGCAGGTATTCTGATCCGCGAGGGCGTGATCGAGGAGCTCGGGCTCCGGGAGGGAATGCGGCTGCCCGACGGCGCTCAGGAAATCTCTGCCACTGGTAAGACTGCAATTCCCGGCTTTGTGGATGTGCATATCCATGGCGCTGGCGGGCGCGACGTCATGGAAGGCAGCCCGGAAGCACTCGCTGGAGTGACAAAAACAGTTGCGCGGCATGGGACAACCTCGTTCGTGGCCACTACCGTGACCGCAAGCCCCGAGGACACGATTCGAAGCGTCGAAGGAATCGCGCACTACATTTCGCAACAGCACGAAACGGACGACACGCGAGCGGAAGTGCTGGGGATTCATTTTGAGGGTCCGTTTCTCAGTCCGGCGCGGCGAGGAGTGCATCCGACAGAATGGCTGAAGCTGCCCTCGGCGGAACTTCTCGAGAAATTTCTGCAAGCAGCAGCGGGGAACGCGCAGATTTTGACAATTGCGCCCGAACTCCTCGGCGCCATGCCGTGCATCGATGCGGCGCGGAATGCAGGAATGGTCGTGGCCATGGGCCACACAGATGCGACCTACGAGCAAGCTCGCGCGGCGATTGCGCATGGAGTTCGTCATGCGGTGCACGTCTACAACGCCATGCGGCCGTTTTCTCATCGCGACAGCGGTGTAATCGGCGCGGTGCTTACTTCACCAGAAGTGACCGCCGAGCTGATCGCGGATGGCGTCCACGTCGAAGAAACAGCGATGAAAGTGCTGCTGCAAGCTAAGGGGCCCGAGCGGATGATATTGGTCAGCGATGGCACTTCAGCGACCGGGATGCCGGATGGAAAGTACATGCTTGGAAAGCTGGAAGTTACCGTGAGCGGAGGAATTTGCCGTAATTTGGAAGGAAAGCTGGCGGGCAGCACGCTGACCCTGGATAGGGCACTGAGAAATATTGTTGGTTTGGGAATTCCGCTCGCGGACGCGGTGCGCATGCTGACCTTGAACCCTGCGACGCTTCTCGGAATCGAGTTCAAAAAAGGCGCGCTGCGGGTTGGGGCAGATGCGGATATGGTACTTCTGGATGAGGGACTGCAGCTTACCAATGTTTGGGCGCGCGGTTCAGCAGTGGAATAGACTCGCCCAAGCACACATACTCAAATCTAGTCAGGACGCTCGTACAAAGAAAAGCTTCGGGAGAATTAAGGATTTAGCGGGATGTTGAGATTTTCGGCCAACTCTTCGGCGTCGAAGGGACTGCAAGCAAAATAGCGACCGCCGACTTCCAGAGTTGGAACCTTGCGCCTACCATTGTTGGCCTTAATGACGATTTCTTCCGCAGACGGATCTCTCTCGATATCTACCTCACGAAATTCCACGCCACGTTCTTTCAGAAATGTTTTTGCGCGCCGGCAGTCCGGGCACCACATGGTGCTGTACATCGTGATCGGTTCCATAAGTTGTCTCTGCCCATTAGATGTCGCGGGAAAGGTTCGGTCGCAAAGCAAATACGTTGAGAATGCCTAATGCGTCAAGGAGCTTGCACGATCGCCGTGCGTCGTCTCGTTGCGTATTCACCAACCTTGATGCGGATGAGAGCCCGTTGCAGCGCGGCGCTCGCACGAGCCCAATCGATATCGGGATCACTCGCCGCAATGCGTGCCTGGGCGCGCTCTAGAGCTTGTTTCGCACGCTCGATGTCAATTTCTTCGGCAAGCTCCGCCGTCTCTGCTAGCACGGTAACTCGATCCGTCAGGACTTCCGCGAACCCGCGAATAATGGCCAGATGCTCTTCTTCCTTGCCGCCAGCATCGCGGAATCTCAATTCCCCGATACCGAGCTCGGTAATCAGTGGCGCATGTCCCGGCAAAATGCCAAGCTCGCCGTCGGCGCCGGGCAACACTACCTCGACCACGCTTTCGCGCAGTAGTTGGCGCTCCGGTGTGACAATAACCAGCTCGATGGCGTCGGGAAGCATTTACTTTATTATGCGCTCGCCTTCATTTTCTCGGCCTTCGCCAGCGCTTCATCAATCGTGCCCACCATGTAGAATGCCTGCTCCGGAATATCGTCGTACTTGCCTTCGACGATTTCCTTGAAGCTGCGCACGGTATCCGCAATCTTGACGAACTTGCCTTCGAGGCCGGTAAATTGCGCGGCCACGAACATGGGCTGCGATAGGAATTTTTCAATTTTACGCGCGCGCGCCACGGTGCGCTTGTCTTCGTCGGAAAGTTCCTCGATACCCAAAATAGCGATGATGTCCTGTAGATCTTTATAGCGCTGGAGGATCGATTTCACTCCGCGTGCGACGGCGTAATGCTCCGCTCCGACGATACGCGGATCGAGAATGCGCGAATAGCTGGCCAGCGGATCAACGGCAGGATAAATTCCACGCTCAACGATCTGGCGGCTCAGGTTCGTGGTGGCGTCCAAGTGCGTAAACGTCGCTGCTGGAGCGGGGTCCGTGTAATCGTCTGCTGGAACGTAAATGGCCTGCACCGAAGTAATAGATCCGGATTTCGTCGAAGTGATGCGCTCCTGCAATTCCCCAATTTCCGTGTTGAGGTTTGGCTGATAGCCGACGGCGGATGGCATGCGGCCGAGAAGAGCCGAAACTTCCGATCCGGCCTGAACGAAACGGAAAATGTTATCGATGAAAAGTAGAACGTCGAGATGCTCTTCGTCGCGGAAATATTCCGCGACCGTGAGTCCCGTAAGGCCGACGCGAAGACGCGCGCCGGGCGGTTCGGTCATCTGGCCGTAAATCAAAGCTGCGCGGGACTTCTCCGAATTACCCGGGACAACAACGCCGGCTTCCTGGAATTCCAGCCAAAGGTCGTTTCCTTCGCGCGTACGCTCGCCGACGCCCGCGAACACAGACACGCCGCCGTGCTGCATCGCAACGTTATTGATCAATTCTTGAATCAGCACGGTCTTGCCAACGCCCGCGCCACCGAACAATCCAATTTTTCCGCCCTTCAAGAAAGGCTGAATCAAATCGATGACTTTGATTCCCGTCTCGAACATTTCGAGATTCGTCGACTGATCGACAAGCAACGGTGCAGGCCGATGAATCGGGTAGTTCGTTTTGCTGACGAGCGGCCCAAGTTGATCCACAGGCTTACCAAGAACGTTCATAACGCGGCCCAGCGTTGGCCGGCCCACAGGAACAGTAATTCCCGATCCCGTATCGAAGGCCTTCATGCCGCGAACAAGCCCTTCCGTCGGTTCCATGGCAACCGCGCGCACGCGCCCTTCGCCAAGATGCTGCTGCACTTCGGCCGTCACGTCGATAGGCTCGGGCACGTTGAAGCCTTCGCTCGTAATGCGCACGGCATTATAAATGGCCGGCAAATGTCCCGATTCAAACTGAACGTCGAGCACCGGCCCAATGACCTGCACGATGTGTCCGACGGCTGCGTATTTCTCTGCCATGCTTTCTCCTAAGCGCCGTAAGAAGCGCCGCTGACAATTTCAATAATCTCTTTCGTAATCGCCGCCTGGCGTACTTTGTTCATGTGCAGCGTGCGCGCTTCAATCACGTCGCCGGCGTTTTTCGTCGCCGCTTCCATCGCCGTCATGCGCGCCGCGTATTCTGCCGCGGACGATTCCAGCATCGCGCGAAGCACCTGTGTCTCGATGTAGCGCGGCAGCAATTTTCCTAGCAATTGCTCTTCGGGCTGCTCGTAGATGTAGTCGATCTGGCCAGACTCTTTTTCTGAAGCCGTTTCTTCGCTTTCGCTAATAGCTTCCACGGGCAGCAGTTTTTCCACCTTCAAGTCAGCGACCATCACGCTCTTAAATTCACTAAAGACAATGTAAACCGCGTCAATCTCTTCCTTCGCGTACAGCTCGGTCACAAGTCCGGCTATCTCGCGGGCCGTCGCAAACTTGACGCGCGCCAGAACGTTTACATATTCGCCGGCAAACTGGAACCCAGCACGCTTGAGCGTGTCCCGGCTCTTCTTGCCCACCGGCACGACGGTGATCTTTTTATCCTTGTTCGCGCGGAAAAACTCGTTCGCCTTTTTCAAGATATTCGCGTTGAATGCTCCGGCGAGGCCCCGTTCACCGGCGAGCACGAGCACAAGGGCCCGCTGTTCTGGGCGATGCGCGAGCAACGGATGCTGTGGCTCATCGATGCGCGACATCGTAGAACGCAGCACGCGCGCCAATTCTTGCGCATACGGCCGCGCTGCCATCGCTGCTTCCTGCGCCTTGCGCAGGTAGGCCGCAGAGATGAACTTCATCGCGCGCGTGATCTGCTGGGTATTCTTCACCGAGCGAATGCTGCGCCGGAAATCGAGAAGTGTGGGCATCGTTGGTCGTTACGAATTCATTCCTATTTCGCTGTCGCGCCAAGAGCGGCGGTGAAGCTTTCCTTGAAAGTGTCGACTGCTTTCTTGATTTCCGCCCTGATACCGTCGTCGAGAGCCTTCTTCTCCGCGATCGTTTTCAGGATCGCCGGATTGGTGGTTTCCACATACCGCAGAAACTCTTTCTCGAAGCGGCTCACTTCCGGAACGGGAATGCTGTCGACGGCGCCGCTGGTCGCCACATAAATGCTTAGCACCTGTTTTTCCACGGACAGCGGAACGTATTGATCCTGCTTCAAGGTTTCCGTGAGTCGCTGCCCGCGCGCAAGCTGTCCCTGCGTCACTTTATCGAGCTGATCGGCGCCAAACTGCGCAAACGCCGCCAGTTCGCGGTACTGCGCCATATCCAAACGCAGAGTTCCTGCCACTTGCCGCATGGCCTTGATCTGCGCGTTACCACCGACGCGGCTTACAGAAATACCTACGTTAATGGCCGGACGAATACCAGCATTGAAAAGGTCGGCTTCGAGGTAAATCTGTCCGTCTGTGATGGAGATCACGTTCGTCGGGATGTACGCGGAGACGTCGCCAGCCTGCGTTTCAATCACAGGCAGCGAAGTGAGCGACCCCGCTCCAAGCTTATCGTTTAGTTTCGCGGCGCGTTCCAGCAAGCGCGAGTGGAGATAAAACACATCGCCAGGGAACGCCTCGCGTCCTGGCGGACGGCGCAACAGCAAGGAAATTTCGCGGTAGGCCTGCGCATGCTTTGAAAGGTCGTCGTAGAACGTGATGGCGTGGCGTTTCGTATCGCGGAAATATTCACCCATCGCACAAGCGGCGTACGGTGCGATGTATTGCAGCGAAGCCGGTTCGGCCGCGGACGACGCAACGATAATTGTGTACTCCATCGCGCCCGCATCGGTCAGCGTTTTTACGACTTGCGCTATCGTCGAGCGCTTCTGCCCGATTCCGCAATAAATGCAAGTAACGTCGCCGCCCTTTTGATTGATGATCGTGTCCAGAATCACGGCGGTCTTGCCTGTCTGGCGGTCGCCGATGATCAACTCGCGCTGGCCGCGGCCGATCGGAATCATCGCGTCAATCGCTTTGATACCAGTTTGCAATGGCTCGCGCACCGGCTGGCGGTCCAAAACGCCGGGAGCGATGCGCTCCAAAGGATTGCGCTGCTTCGAAGTGATGGGTCCCTTGCCGTCAATGGCCTCGCCCAAGGGATTTACAACGCGCCCAATCAAAGATTCGCCCACCGGCACGGACATAATGGTGTTCGTGCGCTTGACGACATCGCCTTCTTTCAACAATTGGGACTCGCCCAGAAGCACAACACCAACTTCTTCCTCTTCCAGGTTCAGCGCAATGCCAAAAACATCGTATGGAAACGAAAGCATTTCTCCGGCCATGACTTTTTCGAGTCCATGGACGCGCGCGATTCCGTCGCCTACGCTGATGATCGCTCCGACTTCGTCGACCGAAACGGTCTGCTCGTAGTTCTCGATCTGCTCGCGCAGAATCTTGCTGATTTCATCTGCCTTGATGTTGGCCATGCCTGCTCCTGAATTCTATTCCGCTACTCCGCTGCGAGACGCGCGCGCATTTCGTTCAAACTATTGCGCACCGAACCGTCATAAATCGTGTCGCCCACGCGCACAACCGCGCCGCCCATCAACGACGGGTCCAGCGAATACTTTGCCTGGATTTTCTTCCCGGTAAGACGCTCGAGTGTTTGTGAGAATTTCTTTTTTTGCGAGGCGGTGAGCTCGGTGGCGGAAGAAATCTCCGCTTCGGCGACGCCTTGCCGCTGCCGGATAACATCCTCAAAAGTAGTGAGAATTTCCGGAAGGATGTGCGTACGCCGATGATCCGCAATGACAAAAAGAAAATTGCGAATAATCTTCCCCGCGCCGATGCGCGCCGCAATTTTCTCAATGACGCCATGCTTCGCTTCGCGCGGCACACCGGGACTCGTTAGAAAATTCCGCAGCTCGCTAGACACCTCAAAAGCAGCCGCAAAATCGACCAATTGTTTGAGGGCCGCGTCGGCCGCTCCCTGCGCAAGCGCGACATCCGCGAGCGCATTGGCGTATTGGAGCCTGGCGGATTTCAATTCGGCCTTCCTTCGAGGCTCTTCACGAACGTATCCACAAGCGATTCCTGTGCCGCCGGCGTCAACTGCTTGGCAAGCAGGGTTTCCGCCCCGTCAACGGCAAGCGCTGCCGCCAGCGCCTTCAGTTCCACGCGCGCAGCACGCCCTGCGGCTTCAATTTCCGCCTGAGCCGCGACGCCAACTTTCTTCGCGTCGCTTTGCGCCAGTGCGCGAATGCGTTCAGCTTCTTCGGCAGTTTCGCGTTTCGCGGTAGTTTCAAGCGCGGCGATTTCCTGCTTCAGATTCGCCAGCTTGGCCTCCGCTTCGCGAACCTGACGTTCTGCTTCTTCTCTCGCTGCGGTTGCCTTGGTAATTGCTGAACTGATCTTGTCGGCATTGCCTTGGAATTTCGGTGGCAGATACTTGGCAAAGAGCCAGATCAAGAACGCCGCAACGATCGCGAAATTGATCCACTTGAAAATTTCGCTCGTGCGTTCCGTCGCCGAGTTCCCGCTTTCTTCCGCCGCATGTGCGCCGAGAACGACACAAAAGAAGAGAACAACCAAACTTGAGATAATGAACAGCCGCCCGGCTTGCCCAATTTTGTTTTGTTTCATCGAAATGTGCCTCATCGGGCCTCTCTAGTGGAGCTGCTGGGGCGGGGCGGCGACTGCAGAATACGCCGAGCAATTTCGGCGGAAAGTTGTGAGACGGTTGTTTCGATTTCGTGGCGTGCAGCAGCCAACTCGCCGGCGATGCGCTCTTTGCCTGCGGCAACCTGCGTGGTAGCCGCCGCGCGAGCGTCTTTGATCACTGCGGCGCGTTCATCCAGCACCTTTTTGCGCTCAACTTCCTGCTGGGCGTACACCTGTCCGCGCGCTTGCTTCAAGGCGTCCTGGTACTGCTTGGCCTTCTCGGCGGCAGCCGCTTGCGCCTGCTCAGCAGCTTTCTGCGCACCCACGGTGCGAGCATCGCGCTCGGCCATCGCGGCCAGCAGCGGCTTAAAGAAAATCGCCCGTAAGATGAAGTAAAAAAGGAGGATGATCAGGACTGTAGGCACAGCCTGAAGGAAGAGTTCTCCCAGTTGGTGAACAATTTCTTGCATTAAGTTGTGTAGCCTAACACTCGCTTTGGGGCCACGGACTGGCCACCGGATTGGCAGCCGCGCCGCGCCCCCCTACCCGGGAAGGGGCTATACGGTGGGCCTGTCGCTGCCTGAATAAACAGTATTTTATAACATCCGGTGCGGGTTTGCGTCAATCAGGGTGGCTAATCACTATTCTTTGACCCTGACGTTTTTCTTGAACGGTTGCCGCTTCAATTTTGAGGCTTGGGTTGAAGCTTTTCTCCGATTGTGATCGGTTGCATCTGCATTAGGCTCCTGAAATTCCGGCCGGGCATGCGCTTTCCAAAACGAGTTCACCGCACCCTCCGCCAGCCACTCGCGATCCACGCTCGATCCAAAAATATGCCGGTACATCATCGGCCCCAAAAGCAGCGCAACTCCTAGCTCTTCGTCCAGCACGACCGGAAGCATCCCGCGGTCCACCCCTCGTCGCAGCAATTTTCGCAAAAAGTCGCGCGATCGTTCCATCACCCGCGCTCTCCAGGCGCGCCCAAACTGCTCATTTCTTGCCGAATAGGCGATCAGATGCGGCATCAAGCGTTTCTGTATGGCCGCTTTCTTGGGCGACGGTTCGTATTTCAAAAACGCCTTCAGGTCCTCGCGCAAGTCGCCCGAGTCGAGTTCCGGCGGTCCCTCGTCCAGTTCGTGAACATGCACCAAGACTTCGAGGCACAGCGCATCCTTATCCGCCCAATGTTTGTAAACGGTTGCTTTGCTGACGCCCGACGCTGCCGCAATCGCATCCACACTGGTTGCATCGATTCCGCGTTCGGCAAACAGTTTCGTCGCCGCCTCCAGAACCTTATGGTGCGCGCGTTGGCTGAGTCCTCGAGCCATCTTCCTAAATCTCGATCTTCGAAAAGCGCCACGCTCCCAGGCAAATAAATACCGCGGCCACGCACAGTAAAACTAAAGCATCCGTGTACATGCTGAAATGGCTTACTCCTATTAATGCCGAA
>Ga0210391_10001998_pt1 | contig 18014 bp, 14 predicted proteins | sample IncBWC12OmetaG_FD_160573 | JGI IMG/M metagenome (GOLD analysis project Ga0210391, IMG submission 160573) | Forest soil microbial communities from Barre Woods Harvard Forest LTER site, Petersham, Massachusetts, United States - Inc-BW-C-12-O ... | reverse complement strand
CGCGCGGGCCGAAAGATGCCGCAGTCACCATCGTCGAGTTCGGAGACTTGCAGTGTCCAGCTTGTAAAGCGGCGCAGCCCGCGATCGAAGCATTGGTTGCGGCGGAGCCTAAGGCCCGCTTCGTCTTCCAGAACTTCCCGCTGGAGATGCACAACTGGGCAGCGAAGGGAGCCGCTTACGCCGACTGCGTAGGCCACGCGTCGAACTATGCGTTCTGGAAGTTCGTGGCAAAGACCTACGAGACGCAAGCCGATATCACCGCCGAAAACGCCGACGAAAAGCTTACCGCCCTTGCCGACAGCGCAGGCCTGAAGGGCGCGGATATTGCAGCCTGCGCCACCACTCCTGTAACCAAAGCTCATGTGGATGCGTCGATCGCTCTCGGCAAAGCGGTCAACGTGACCGGCACGCCGACTCTCTTCATCAACGGACGCACCATCGGAAACGTGAGTCAGGTTCCCGCCGAAGCACTCAAGGGATTGGTAGAATTCGCCGCAAAAGAAGGGAAGTAACGATTGGCCAATGCCCTGGCCGTAGAGCCTAGAGCTGGGCTCAAAGGTACAGTTTCATTACTTCTCGGTGACCCAGATCTCATCCGTCGCGCGGTCGTGGTTGGCTACGATATGCGGCGTGATGATAATGAGCAACTCGTCGTTCTCGATCATCTTGTTGTTATCGAGAAGAGCCTGATTGAATCCCGGAATGCCGGAGAGGCCGGGAAGACCAGCCATCGAGTTTTCATCAGTGGTTGAGATTTGGCCTGCAATCACGGCGGGCTCGCCATCGCGCAGGCGTATGCCGCCTTTGTACTCCTGGTTCGAAATCACAGGCGCGCCGTTCGAGCTTTGCCCGGTCAGCGCTCGAACTTGCAGCTCGATCGCCACCGTCACGTCTCCATTGCCATGAATCGCCGGTTTTGCCTTAAGGTTCAACCCGAGATCCTCGTAACTGACCGACGGAAACGGCGGGACATAGCTCTGGTTTCCCAGCACCGCGGAAATCGCGGGCGAGTTGGCGATGGGAGCGTAGCTGGCAGTCAGGACGGGATAGCGCTCGCCCAGGTGGAAGGTGGCGTCCTTGCCTTGCGCGGCGCGCAGGGTAGCGCGCTGCAAGCTGCGTGCCCACGATTCGTTGAGTGAGAGTGCCGCCTTAAGTTGATCGAGGCTCACGCCGGAGAAAGTCAGGCCGCCGCCGAACGTCGCTAGCGGCTGGCTGAAAATCGACCCCGCCTGACCCTGCAATTGAGCCAGCAGCCCGGATAGCGCGGAACTTCCTGCCTGATTGATGCCGCCCGAAGAAATCAGTTGGTTGACGAGCGATGAGATGCTTTGCCCACCAAGCCCTGCTAGAGCTGCGACCGGAAGGTTGTACATGTTGAAAGTGTCCGGAAGGTGCATGCCGATTTCCCGGGTGAAGGTATGGCTGATCTGGTAAACCTCCATATCGAATGCCACCTGCGGCCGATCGCTGGTCAGTTGCTGCACTAATTTGGTGCAAGCGGCCAAGGTCGCCTGGGGCGCACGGACCTCCACGGTTCCGATCTGTCCAGAGCTGATCTTCTGAAAGTCGCAGATGTTGCGCAGCGAAGTCACCAGCTCAGTTGCTTCCTGCGGCGTGGTCGCGCCCGGCACGGTGAAAGTGGCGAGCGACATGCGGTCGAATTGCTTGTGATTCTCCGTGTTGTCGGCGGCGATCAACATCTGGTGTGGTTCGAGCGCGGCCCACATAGTCTTGCTGGCGCGGCAGGCCAGGTTCAGCGCGGTCGAGAAGTCGATATCGTCCACAAAAAATCGTACCTGCTTGGCCGGTACCGAATCGTCGAACTGCGCTGTGACGCCGTAGGAGGATCCCACCTCCTTAAACAGGCCGCGCACATCTCCGTGATAGTGAAAAGAGGCTCGGTCACTCTTCGGGTTCAGGTGGATTTCTGTCGAATCGGCCACCGCCGTCGGCAAACTCGGCGGAGAAGCCGGATCGCGAAGCGCTTCCTCCAGGCGCTTTTGCGTGTACTGATTGTCGGGATCGAGCTTCAACGCAGCCTGAAATTCCAGCGCAGCCGGTTCGCGCTGGGCGTCGGCCATAAGCGTGTCGCCACGCACCGTGTGCTGAAAAACCATCTGCGACTTCGCGACTTCACGCGCCGAAAGGAATTGCACATTCTGTGGAGCCAGCCGCGCCGCCAGATCGAACTGATCGAACGCTTCTTCAAAATGCTTGCCGTCTTCCAATTTCAATCCGCGGGCGTAAGCATTGCGCGCCTGTTTCAGATCTTTTTTCGTGGGCGCGCAATTGATGCCGCCGGGCACGCCGCTGCCGCAGGTGACAGAGCTCTTTGCCGCGGGGACGACGGCGGCATCGTCGGCAGCAAACAACGGCAAGGCCGCCAGAACCGCAATCAGAAAGAGTTGGAGAAAGGACGACCGCATCCGCTTGATTTTACCCTGCCGCCTGCTTCTAGCCGATTACCTATTAGTGCCGGGTACCTTCGGTAACCCGATCCGACAGACCGCACGTTCAGAACGGAACAGCACAGTTTTCTTGCAGAAAGCTATGACAGCATGAGCCTTTCGATGGCGTGGGCCTTTCCCGTTTTCTCATCGCAGTCGATGACCACGGCGCATAGCCGCACATCGCCGGTTGCAGGCTCAAAGCGCACCGGCATGCTATTGAGAAATTTGTTCACGACCAGTTCCTTCTTCACGCCGATCACGCCGTCATAAGGGCCGGTCATGCCCACGTCGGTGACGTAGGCTGTTCCGTTCGGCAAAACTCGCTCATCTGCCGTAGGCACGTGAGTGTGCGTTCCCACAACCGCGGTCACACGTCCGTCGAGATACCAGCCCAGCGAAATCTTCTCCGAAGTCGCCTCGGCGTGGAAGTCGACGAAAATTATCTTGGCGTCGATTTTCTTCAGGAGTTGGTCGGCGATGCGAAAAGGATCGTCATTCGCAGCCATGAAGACGCGCCCCTGCAGGTTGATGACGGCGTAAGGCACCTTCCCCTTATGGCCCTGATACATGCCCCAGCCCGGCATATCAGCGGGGTAATTCGCAGGCCGAAGGATGCGGCGTTGCGGACTGTTTCCATTGCCATCGACCATCTGGAAGTAGTCGAAAATTTCACGCTTGTCCCAGACGTGATTGCCGGTGGTGATTACGTCGATGTCGAGTTCAAAAAGTTCTTCGGCGAGCGCAGGAGTGATGCCAAAACCCGCTGCCGAATTCTCGCCGTTGGCAATGATGAGATCAATTGCATGGTCGCGGACGATGCCCGGCAGTCGTTCTTTAACGATGGTGCGTCCGGGCCGTCCGAAAATGTCGCCGATGAAAAGAATCCGCATGACTGGCAGGTAATTTTGATGGTAACACGCGCAGGAGGCGGTTCATTTTTGCTTCCCACGACGAGCTAATTCTGCTTGGTTGCAAGCTCGGCCGTGCGTAAAAAATCGTAGTTCCCCGCCGGATTCAGTTGCACATCGCGCACCCGTTTGTTGTGGACGATGACATTGTCGAGATACCACAAGTCGATGTAGGGCAGTTCCTCAGCCAAAATCTGTTGCACCTCGGCGTAAATCGGCTTGCGCACGTTGGAATCGATTTCGCGTCGCGCCTGGTCGATGAGCGCATCCACTTTCGCGTTTGAGTAATGGCCGCGGTTCGCCCCATTCGGCGGAAATCTCGACGAGTGAAATACGTAAAAGATATCGGGATCCTGGTTGCCACCAACCCAGCGCAATCCGTAAAGCTGAAACGCTCCGTGAACGACATCGGCAAGAAATGTAGCCGATTCGAAGCTGCGAATATCGAGTGCAATCCCAACTTCGCGCAACTGCTGTTGCATGACCGCGACCATCAGACGAGTGCTCTCGACCGTGGACGTCTTCATGGTGATGTGAAAGCGCACACCGTTTATCGGAGGATACCCGGCAGCATCCAGAAGTTGGCGCGCCTTTTCCGGATCGTGATCATAGGACGGTACGTTTCCATTGTAGGCCCAGCTTTGGGGCGGGAGAACGCTGCGCGCCGGCTGCGCCTGCCCACGCCACAAATACTCGATCATCGGCCGCCGGTCGAGGGCATACGCAATCGCCTGGCGCACTCGCACGTCCTGCAGAATCGGATCGCGCAGGTTGAAGCCGAGATACTGGATCTCGGTGCCGGGCGCTCGTTCGACGGCAAGAAACGGTTCGCGCTCCAGAGTTAGCACGGTGTCCGGCGTCAGCGAATTGATAGATAAATCGCCCGTGCCTTTGCGCAGTTCAAGGGCCTCCGTGGTCGTATCAGGGACGATCGCGAAGTGCACGCCAGCCAACTTCGGTTTCTCGCCCCAGTAGTAGTCGTTGCGTTCGATGATGACTTCTTTGTCGGTTTCGGCGCTGACAAACTTGAATGGTCCGGAGCCGATGGGATGGTTTGCGATCTCGCTTCCACTTCCGTAAGGCACAATCCCGATCGCCCCATCGGAAATATTCCATAGCAGTGCCGCATCCGGTTCTTTCATGCGGAAGAGGACTGTGAAATCATCCGGTACGTCGATACGATCGACGAAGCGATACGTCGACGTCTTGGCGCTCCGAATCTTGCCGGTGAGCAGTGAATCAAAGGTCCACTTCACATCGCGGGCGGTGAGCGGCCGCCCATCATGAAATCTCACCCCGTGGTGCAGATGAAAAACATAAGTGAGCGGATCGGAAATCTCCCAGCGCTCGGCCAGTCCCGGGGCAACGTCGAAGTTGTCGCCGCGTGAAAGCAGGTCATCAAAAATCAAGTTGTCGATGCGCTCCGATTGCGCATCCACGCCGATCCTGGGGTCAAGATTGGCAGGGCTCGATTCGATCAGCATCACCAGCGTGTTCGGGTCAGCCTTGTGAGAGCAGGAAAGCACGGAAGCAAGCAAAGTAAATGCGGTGAGAACTACGGCAATTCGCGGCATCACAGGCAGTCCACGCACATCTGCAATAGCTGATTCGCCGTGTTCCAGTTACGCGTCGTGGTGACTACAGACAGCACGCGGTCGAGAGGAGTTTTCATCAAAGTGCTTTGTGAAGTTCCGTTCGGAAGGTAGAGGTAAATTTCCTTGCCGAGGCAGCAGGAGCGATCCGGCTTCATCGTCATCGTTTCCAGCTTCTCTAAAGCGGATGATGCAGGCACATTGGACAAGAACATTACGTGGAGTTTAGTGGGCTCGATCCCGCGATCCTTTAGAAAAGGATTGTTTGCAATCGTCTGTTTCAATTCGTCTGCAGTTCTTAAGATAACGGAGACCGAATGGCCAAAGTCGCCTAAGATTCGCTCTTCAATCTTCCTGGACAACGAGGACGGAGAAACCTTGCTCGCTTGGAATACTACATTTCCGCTCTGGATATAGGTCGCAACCTGATCGAGGCCGAGCGCTTCAAACGATTTTCGAAGCTGATCCATCTTGATCTGCTTGTTTCCGCCAACGTTGATTCCGCGAAGCAGTGCAATATAGATTGGCATGTTTCTTACAAGTTTCTTACGTGCTCAAATTCGCTTACGAGTTCTAGTTAACGATACGAGATTTTACCAAGCACCGCTGGCCGATTTGCTCCGGTCGCTGAAGGAACGTTCGACGTCCGATTGTGCCAGGTTTCATACGCTAAGACGGCAAAAGCCACCGCTTCTTTCGCGGCGGAAGGCAGACCGAATTCGTCGGAGAAACGCAGCCGCAATCCGAGCGCCGCGAGCTCGCCGGTCAACATGGCTACAAGCGTCGAATTCTTCGCTCCGCCCCCAGAGAGAATCATTTCTTGACAGTGTCCTTTCGCAAGTTTTTTTGACGATCCTGGAATCGCTAGCACAAAACTGCGAAGAGCATCGGCAATCGATCTTGCCGTCAGCGCCGTAGCCGTGGCAACTATGTCGGACTTTGCCGACCGTTCGCACATGCGAACAAATTCGGTCACAAACTCCCGCCCGAACTCTTCGCGGCCAGCGGTTTTAGGAGGCTTCTTCCGAAAGAAGTCGCGTCCTAATATTTCATTCAAGATTTTATCCAGCGTTTTCCCCGAAGCCGCAATTCGCCCATTGCGGTCAAATGGCTGATTGAATAATCTTTGCGTGACGGCATCGATCACCATGTTGCCCGGCCCTGTATCAAACGCAATCAGATCCTTCGCAGCAGCGCCAGCCGGAATCGCGGTAAGATTCGCGATGCCGCCGATGTTTTGCACAATTCTTCCCAGGCGTGCGTTGCGGAAGAGTATGTAGTCGAGGAAGGGAACCAGCGGCGCGCCATGTCCCCCTGCGGCCATATCAGCCGGACGAAAGTCCGAGATTACCGGGGCGCCGACCCGCGCTGCGATGATCGCCCCCTCGCCCGTTTGCCACGTGGCCGCCACTTTGCGCCCGAGAAAGCGCTGCGGCTCGCCTTGATGGTAGAGAGTTTGTCCGTGGCAGCCGACTAGATCGGTTTTCAATCGAAACTGCCGTTCCGTTGAGAGCACAGCGTCAGAATAAAGTTCACCCAATAGAAAGTTCAGTCGCGCGAGATCGGCTACGTTGGCGCGCGAAGCATTCATGGCAGCCAGCACGGCTGCACGAACTCTCTTTGGATAGGAGTGTTCAGCGTGCCCGAGCAGTTCGAAGTTTGGACGCGCGGCGCGGGCATGGACACCATGCATGCGCACCAACGCTACATTGATGCCGTCCGCGGAGGTCCCGCTCATCACTCCGGCCACGATCATGTCTTCGTTTTGCTTTTTCATCGGTGCGATAATCGGCGCGGCGAAGGCGAAGTCTGCGCGGAATAAGTTTTTTCACGACCCTTCTCCCGCCGGTCTAGAGCCGCAAGCCTCACTTCTTCGCCGAACTCCCAGAGGTTCCGCGTAAGCTTCTCAACCATTCTCGAGGAGGGCGCCGACTTTCGCCGCAGTGGCTTTGCCCACTTCTTCTTGAACGCAAGCACGCGCCGCACCGATTCATCGATGCGCTTTGCAAATTTGGAATCACCCTCCGTCATCTTTACCAACTCATCATAAGCTTGTGCAACGTAGTTGGCTCGATGGCAGATCAGGCAGAGATCTCCGCCACCACGCACGAACTCAACTGCGGCCTGTCCCACCGAAGCCGCTGACAAGACCGCGCCCATCTCGAGATCATCGGAGACGATCGGGTTGCGGTAGCCGATACGTTTGCGCAGAATGTCTGTAATCCATTTCTTGGAGATCGAAGCCGGAGTGCGAGCCGGCGTGACCAGCGGATACGCCGCGTGCGAAATCATCACCAGGGGCAGCTGCGTTCGGAGCATGCGGTACGGGAGGAGATCCTCGGTCCAAAGTTTGTTCAGCGATTTCTTTATCGCGGGCAGTTTGTAATGGCTGTCGAGTTTCCCTTCTCCGAGGCCGGGAAAGTGTTTGCCGCATCCCAGCACGCCCGCACTTCGAAGCCCCGCGAGAAACTCGCGAGCATAAGCAACCGTTTCACGCGGGTTCGCCGAAACCACTCGCGAAGCCATTACACTGCGCGAAGCTTCAAACGCCAGATCGAGAGCAGGAGCGAAGTCGACGTTGAATCCCAGAGTGTGGCAATTCTCTCCTATGATCTGTCCATGTTTGCGAAAAAGTTTGCGGTCGCCGGTGGCGAAGACATCCGCTGCTGAAGGTGTAGGACCGAGAATGTCGCGGAAGCGATCCACGAGGCCGCCTTCAAGATCGACGCAGGTAAACAGTGGGGTCGAGACGCACTTCTGGCAATCGCGTAGCAACCGCCATGTCTGCTCGGCCGTCACGATGTTGCGTGCGAACAAAATCACTCCTGCTGGCTGCAGACGCTTGAACAGTGAACTGAGACGCGGCGTCATCTCCACGCCGTCGAACCCGACGATCAGCAGTTGGCCGATTGTGCACGTTTTGAGGGCTGTTCGCGTAGCCGCCATCGGAAGTTTCTTTTACTCTGGAGCACTCTTGTTGGTCAGATTTCCTTCTTCAGCTCTGCCAGCAGATTCAACGCCTCAAGCGGTGTGAGCCGATTAAAATCTACTTCCCGCAGCTTCTCCAGTACCGGCTGGGAAATCGGCGTGAAAATGGTCAACTGCGTCGGAGGAGGCGATGCTCCAGGCGAAAGATGTTCTGTGAGCTCGCGCTCCGCCGATTCATGTTCCGTCAGCACCTCGCGCGCCCGCGTGATCACTTCATTCGGGAGTCCAGCCAGCTTGGCGACCTCGATGCCATAGCTGCGGTCCGCTGCTCCTGGCTCCACTTTGCGCAGAAAAGCGATTCCGCCACCGGTTTCCTTCACCGAGACATGATGGTTTTTCACTCCAGAGAGTTGTTCAGCTAATCCTGTCAGTTCGAAATAGTGCGTAGCAAAAAGAGTCTTCGCCCGCACGCGCGCATGCAGATATTCGACTGCGGCCCAGGCAATCGCGAGGCCGTCATAGGTGGAAGTTCCACGTCCAACTTCATCGAGCAAAATGAGCGACCGCGCGGTCGCAGTATGCAAGATTGCCGCAGTCTCCGTCATCTCGACCATGAAAGTCGAACGGCCGCGCGCCAGATTGTCGCTTGCGCCGATGCGCGTGAAGACACGGTCCATCACGCCGAGCCGCGCCGAGCGCGCCGGAACGAACGATCCCATCTGCGCCAGAATCACTATGAGCGCGGTCTGCCGCAGATACGTCGATTTGCCGCCCATGTTCGGTCCAGTGAGAAGAAGAATCGTATGCGTGCTGGCATTCAGGTAAAGATCGTTGGGCACGAAGCGCTCACTGCCTCCGGCCATTTCCTGCTGCTCGATGACAGGATGGCGGCCCTCGATGATCTCGAGATCGCCACTGCCGCCATCGGTTGCGGTAATGAAGTGTGGCCGGCAATAATTTCGCAGAGCTGCGACATGAGCCAGCGAGGTGAGCACATCCACTTCGGCCAGCGTCAGCGCGGTTTGCCGGATTCGTTTCGCTTCGGACGCAATTGCTGCTCGCAACTCAGTGAACAGCCGCCGCTCGATCTCGACGATCTTTTCCTGCGCATCGAGAATCTTGGCTTCGTATTCTTTCAGTTCGGGCGTGGTAAAACGCTCCGCGCCTACTAGAGTCTGCTTGCGTTCGTAGTCCTGCGGAACGAGATGCAGATTCGGCTTCGACACTTCGATGTAATAGCCGAAGATCGAGTTGAACTTAACCTTGAGAGATCCGATCCCGGTCCGGCCGCGCTCGCGCTGTTCAATCTGCGCTAGCACCTGCTTGCTATTGCGCGAGAGTTCGCGAAGCTCATCCAGATCGCGATCGACCCCCACCGCAATCACACCACCGTCGGCGAAGCTGAGCGGAGGTTCAGCCACGATCGTTTTCTCAATGCGTTCCCGCAATTCAGTCAGTTCGTCAAGCGATTCGCGCAAACTCTTCAGCCGCTCGGCCGGAAGCCTTCCGGCTGCATTCTTGATTGCAGGAATCTTAGCGAGCGACGCCGCCAGCGCCAGCACGTCTCGTGGATTCGCCGTCTCAAGCGTCACGCGGCTTAAGAGACGCTCCAGGTCGAGAACGCCATCGAGCGCGCGCCGCAACTCTTCACGCGCGATTGTTTCTCTTACACTCGCTTCCACCGCATCGAGGCGGGCATTGATTTCTGCAAGATCGAGCGAAGGCCGCAACAACCACGCCCGCAGCAACCGCTTGCCCATCGGCGTGATCGTGGAATCGATCGAGCGAAACAGTGTAATCCCGGCATCGGTCCCGGCGAAGAGTGGTTCAATCAACTCAAGGTTTCTCACCGTCACCGCGTCGAGCACAAGGCAATTTTGCCGCTCGTACCAGCCGATGCGGTCCACGTGATCGAGTGCGCCACGTTGCGTCGAACGTACATAGTAGAGAATCGCCCCCGCAGCTGCTGCCGCGGCGGTCCGGCCCGCTAGTCCAAACCCTTCGAGCGATAACACTCCGAAATGATTTTCCAACAGCGGAATCGCGTGGTCAGGTGCGAAGATCCAATCGTCGAGCGGAGTTTCGGCCCATGCGGCTCCAGCGGCGCGTGGCTGAGGCAAGTGAGTGGGCAGCGTATGTACGGGTGCGGCAGCTTCCTGCGTCCGGTCGAGCGAAACTTGGCGGCGCCTTCCATCAAATAGCGGAGCCGCCGAGCCATATAACAATTCCTTCGGACGGAGCTGCTCGAGTTCTTCCTGCACACGGCGCAGAGCGTTTTCGCCTGAGAACTCGGTGGCGCGGAATTCTCCCGTGGAAAGGTCGAGGGCCGCGAACCCCACGCTTTCGCCGACCTGCGCCAGAGCCGCGAGAAAATTATTTTCTTCTGATCCGAGCAGCGAGTCCGCCGCGGTGCCTGGCGTGACTACCCGCGTCACTTCCCGCCGCACCAACTTCGTGCCGATCTGCTTCTTGGCCAGGCGCGCGTCTTCCATTTGCTCGCAGATGGCCACCTTGAAGCCTTTGCGGATCAGCTTTCCAATGTAGCCTTCGGCTGCATGATGCGGCACGCCGCACATCGGCACGGCGATACCCTTCTCCTTGTTTCGTGAGGTCAGCGTGATTTGCAACTCTTTCGCGGCGACAATCGCGTCGTCAAAAAAAAGCTCGTAGAAGTCTCCCAGCCGGAAAAACAACAACGCGGTCGGATGTTCTTTCTTGACGGCAGCATATTGCCGCATCAGCGGAGTGGACGGCTCGGTCATGCTTCGGTTGAAGTAGCGGGCTGTGCGCGGATTATAACAAAGGCTGGAACGGGGCTTTTTTCGCTGCGCTGGGAAATCGCAGTTGACGCGGCTTCTCCCGCGGTGCTTTCCTAGTGCATGGAACTCCGCAAAGATCCCATCACGCGCTCCTGGGTAATGACAGGAGATGATCCAGCCGAGGGCGCGTCCGGTCCGGAGACTGCTTGCCGTTTTTGTCCGGATGCCGCCAATTCGCCGCAGGTCATCGCCGCAACCCCTAGCGCCGGCGCCTGGTCGGCGCGTTCTGTGGTGCATCCCACGCCGCTGTATCACATTGAAGGCGAGCCCGGCCGCCGGGGTGACGGCATTTACGACCGCATGAGTTCAGTCGGCGCGCACGAGGTGCTGGTGGAAAACCCCAGGCACGACCGGCATCTGTGGAATGCCAGCGACGATGAGATCGGGCAATTCCTTCGTCTGGCGGCCGAACGCATTTTGGATCTGAAGCGCGATCCGCGCATCAAGTACGTCAGTCTTTTCAAGGACTATGGCCCCGGTGCCGGCCAGGAGTTCAGCCACCCTGCCTCCCAGATTACCGCGACCATGTTCGTGCCGCGTCGCGTGCTTTACGAACTGCGCGCGGGTCGCGAATACTTTCAAGCCAAAGAGCGATGTGTTTTTTGCGACATCCTCACCCAGGAAGAGCGCCAGGCTTCGCGCGTGATCGAAGCCCGCGGCGATTATGTGGCGATTGGGCCTTACGCTCCGCGCGTTCCTTATGAGACCTGGATTCTGCCGCGCAATCACGAAGCATCTTTCGAACGCACGGGTCTTTCGAAACCGGGACTTCGGGTCAACCTCGCGGCGCTTTTGCGCCGTACGTTGCAGCGGGTGCGCACCATCACAGAGGCCTTTCATCTCGTACTGCACACTTCGCCCAACAGTCTGCATCCCTCGAGAACTCTCGGCTATTGGAAGACGATCGATGACGACTATCACTGGCACATCGAGATCATGCCGGTAATCTCTGCTAAGGCTCGCTCTTACACTTTCAAGGAAGTGTATTACTCGCCGGTCAGTTCGGAGACCGCAGTGAAGCAACTGCGCGAGGCAAAGATTGAGGGGTGATCTTCGCGGATGCCGGATCGATGCTTATACGACGCTTGCGGCCTTTGACCTCTGGTAGCTTTCCAGGTGCTGCTACAATCCGTGCCCTCAGGAGAAACATCCTTGAAACCTCTGTTCTGCATCGTTTTGTTCCTCATCACAGCTTGTGCTCAAAGTCCCGCGCCCGCCTCCAAGCCCTCAACGGAAAAACCGAAAATCCTCTGGCAGAAACTCGGTGTAGCAATTCATGATGTCGATCAGAACCTCGACGGCGTGATGGGCGTCGCCATTGAAGATCTTAAGACTGGAGACCAATTCTTTTTGCATGAGAATGAGGTCTTCGCCCAGGCTAGCTCGATCAAGATCGCCGTTCTCGCGACGCTTTACGATCAGGTGCAAAAAGGCAAGCTCAAGCTGACCGATCTTTACACCGTCCAGGCGAGCGATCTCGTCCCTGACAGCGATATCATGGGCGGACTCACACCTGGCGTCACCCGCATCACCCTGCGCGATCTTGCCACCATGATGGTCGCCGTCAGTGACAACTCGGCCACCAACGTCCTGATCGACCGCGTCGGCATGGAAAACGTGAACGCCATGCTCGATTCTCGCGGCCTTTCTAACACACGTCTGCGCCGTAAGATGATGGACCTTCAAGCCGCGAAGGAGGGCTGCGAGAACATCTCTACGCCGCGCGAGATGATGAGTCTGCTCGCCGCCATCTACCGAGGCGAGGTGCTGAAACACGAAAATCTCGGCGATTTTTTTAAGGTCTTGAGCACCAACAAGGATTCGTGGATTCCCAGGGATCTTCCCGCCGGCCTCAATATCGCGAATAAGCCGGGTGCGCTCGAAGGGGTTCGCAACGACTCAGGAATCGTTTTCGTCGAGGGCAGGCCTTATGTGATTTGCGTGATGACCGCATTCCTGCAGAACGAACGAGACGGCGAACAGGCCATCAGCAAGGTTTCCTTCGCGGCATGGCGGATGTTCGACCGCCTCGCGCGCGCCTCGGAGTACGGCCGGGTGGTTTCTCCGGGGAACGGCAGCCGGTGAGGAAGCAACTCGCTCGCCCTACCAGCGAACCATGCCTTCCGGATCATTCACCAGAACAACTTCATACTTCTCCAGCATCGGCATGAGGAGATTCTCCAGCTCACGCTTCCATAGCTCACCTTCATAAAATTTCGCCTTCATCGGCTCACGCGAAGGCAGATCGGGAAAGCCACGCATAAAGAAGAAGGTGTCGGGATCTTCGACGGAAAGGAATGGACCCAAGATCTTCATTCCGATTTCTGTATGCGCCGGAATCGACTTGGATCGGAATATCTCCAGAAACTCCGTGCGCTTGCCAGGTTTGATTTTGTAAGTACGCATTTCGATGATCATTGATTCGCCAGTCTGGGGTTCGCCAGTCCAGGAATGCTGGCGCGGTTCGAGCAAAAGATCAAGAGGAATTTCGAACGGAAGAAATATCAGTTCACTCGGCCCTCGCCGACTTCTTATGCATTTCCAAACCGTGGCGTAGCAGTTGTCCCGCCGCCTCGGCTACGACCGGCTGCGAAAATAAATATCCCTGACCCAGATCGCAGCCGAGTTCGCGCAGCAGCTCGAACTGCTGCATGGTTTCAATGCCTTCGGCGATTACCTTCAGCTTCAATTTGTGGCCCAGCACGATGATCAGGTCCACTGTGTCGCGAGTGATGCGGTCCGCTAGCATTTCGCTGATAAGAGAACGGTCAATCTTCAGTGCGTCGACCGGAAATTGCCTTAGCCCGATCAACGAAGAGTTTCCTGTGCCGAAATCGTCGAGGATCATGCCAATTCCGAGGTGCTTGAGTTGGGTGAGAACCATGACCGTCACCTTGGGGTCAGCCGCGGCGACGGCTTCTGTTATTTCGAGTTGCAGCTTCGAAGTCTCGATCCGGATCTCGTGGATCGCGGCTCGAAGGTCAGTCACGAAGCGGGCATCGGTAAACTGCCGAGCTGAGAGGTTTACATTAATAGTTACGGCATGCGTCGCGTGATTCTTTTCTTCCCACTCTCGTAATTGCTGGCATACCTTAAGGATCAGCCATTGACCGATAGAACACAGCAAGCCGGTATCTTCAGCGGCGTCGATAAACTTGTAGGGCGAAATCAAACCTTGCTCGGGATGCTGCCAGCGCAGGAGCGCCTCGAATCCTGTAATCTGCCGGCTATCAAGTTGCACGATCGGCTGGTAATACACGCAAAATTGACTCTTCTCGACGGCTTCTCGCAGTCCTGCTTCCAGCCGCAATCGATTGACGGCGCGCGTATGCATGGCTTCATCAAAGACTTCGCAGCGAGATCCTCCGAGCGCTTTTGCCCGCCGCATTGCCACGTCGGCATCCTGCAAGAGATTTTCGGGCCGAGTGTGCGCGGACGTTCGCAACGCGATTCCCACGCTCGCCGAGGGACGTACCTCACGGCCATCCAGCAGGAAAGGCTCCGCAACAGTTGCAAGGATTCGTTGTGCCGCCCGCATGGCGTCGCTCGGATCGACCACAGCCTCAAGCAGGATGGCAAACTCGTCCCCGCCCATCCGGGATAGAACCGCATCTTCTAGCGAGTCGTCTTGCGGACGCGAGACTGTGTCGTCGGTCCGCAACTGCGCTCCGAGACGCCGGCCCATCTCGACGATCACCTGATCGCCCGCCACCGGACCCAGAGTGTCGTTGATCTCTTTGAAGCCATCCAAATCGACGAACAGCAAGGCGTATTGGCGTTCTGGATTTCGCTGTGCCCGAAGATAGAGTCGCTGCAGCCGATCCAGAAAGAGAGTCCGGTTCGGCAATCCAGTCAGAGCGTCGTGAAAAGAATTGTGTTCAGCCTGTTCCTCGGCGCATTTGCGGTCTGTGATGTCGCGGTTCACGATGACCAGCTTGGTGACGTCGCCTTTTTCGTCGCGAATCGTCCCGGCGATCGACTCAAGCACCCTCCATGTGCCATCTTTGTGCCGGATGCGGTACTCCAACTTTTTCCCCACTCCCGTGCTGCGCGCCTCGCGCGCCGCTTCCAGCACCTTGAAACGATCCTCCGGATGAATCTGTTCGAACGCCGACGTCTCCCCCAGTTCCGCCGCGGAATAGCCCAGGATTCTTTTGTACGCGGGGCTGTTATAAAGCCGATGCCCTTTCACATCGACCAGGGCGATCATGTCAGCGGCATTTTCTGTGACGATCTGAAATAACTCTTCCCGTTTCTTGGACTCGCGGCGAACCTGGTAGACGCGGAAGTACTGATACATCGCGAGGGCCGCCAGCGTTCCAAGAGCGATCCAATTCCAGTTTTCCATCATGTTCGGAGAGAGCAGAACCTTCAAAGAAGATATCGGCTGATTCGGCTGGGAATTTAGCGTCTCGCCAAGGAGGACAAACCGTCTGCGACGCGTTCATAATGTCCGCATGTCTCCAGATAACGCAAAGGCGGTCCGCCGGCTGAAGACCTACACTGGCGCCCAGGGGTACGTCTACCAGTATTACTTCGTGGGCAATCGAGCCGCGCTCGCGGACGACGCCGAAGCCCCGGCGACGGAATTCATCTTCGACGTGACCTCCGACCGCAAGCTAACCTATGCCGTCAGTGTCTTTCTGCCGGAAAAATCGGTGACGGCTTGGGCCGCAGTTCATGGCCGCCAACTCACAGAATCTGAGCAGTACGCTGCGGCTAAACTCCGCCTGTTCCGAGTATTCGATGAACTGGAAGATGTGAAGGCTCACGGCCGCCGATTGGTCATTGATGGTGAAGTGCTGGAAGAATTCCTGGCCAGTTTGGGTGTTGAATAACGCGACTGTGATCCCAATCACATCCGCCCGTGATGCCTGGCATTTCCCGGCGCCCCATTTATGGGCAGAATATAATGCGTGGAAGGGATGGGGTTCCCTGATTTGATAGCTCGGTTGATAGCTCAGCTTGACCAGCTCAGTTCTGGTTTGCTCAGACTGGCTTGTCGCACGGGTTTGCATTAAACTTCGCGGACTTTGATACTTACCTGGCCTATGTCTTTGCTTTGGTTACGCTTCGCGCTGGCTTGTTACTTCGTGGGGCTGTTCTACGCTTTTTTCGCACTCAGCCGTACCAGCGACCTTTTCAGCCGCATCGCGTTGCACGCCGCCAGCCTGGGCATGGTCTTTCACTTCGTTTCGCTGGTCGAGCTTTTTCTCTCCGGTCACGTCGTCTGGGCCTCCGTGCATAATGGCGAGTCGCTGCTGGCGTTTTTTTCGATGACGTTTTTCATGATCATCTACGCCATCTACCAGACCACCTCGCCCGGAGTCGTCGTCTTTCCGATCGTATTCTTTCTGACTTTTGTGGCTGCTCTCGACCAGCAACCGGTCCTGTTGACGGCCTTCGTTCAGCACAAAGGATGGCTGATCGCCCACATTATCCTCATCTTCACCGGATACGCCGCCCTTGTGCTAAGCTTCGGCGCCAGCCTGCTCTATCTGTTGCAGGAGCGCCGCCTGAAAGCCAAGAGGCCCAGCAGCATGATTTCTTTCTTGCCCGCGCTCGAAGTCATCGACCAGATCGGCTACCGCTCCCTGCTGCTCGGCTTTCCGTTCATGACGCTTGGTCTGATTACCGGCTCCATCGTCGCAATGTCAGCCTACGGCCGTGTCGACTTTGCCGACCCCAAGATTTTATTGTCGATTCTGATGTGGGCCGTTTACATGGTCATGGTCGTCACCCGTTGGAATTCAGGATGGCGTGGCCGCCGCGCGGCTGTGCTTGCGACTTGCGCCTTTGTCGCCGCAATCGTAGCGTGGGCCGCAAACTACTTTTCGACCATCCACAGGTTCGCCGCCTCATGAGATACCAGCTCATCGGCGTGAATCACAAGAGCGCTCCGCTGGAAGTCCGCGAGCGCCTCGCGATTCCTGAGTCGCGCCTGCCCGATTGCTGTCGCGATCTTACCGCTCACCCCGGAATCGAGGAGGGCATGATCATCTCCACCTGCAATCGCGTGGAAATGATCACCCATACCAGCAATGGCTCGGCCGATCTGCGCGGGTTTCTCCACCAGCACTTTGACCTAAAAGCGGAAGATCTCGACCCGCACCTGTATGAGTTCCGCGAGAAAGATGCCGTACGGCACGTCTTCCGCGTGGCTTCCAGTCTCGATTCGATGGTGGTCGGCGAAGCTCAGATCCTCGGCCAGGTGAAAGAGGCTTATGCCACAGCCCGCGCCGTGGGCTCGGTTCGCGGACAGCTCGATCAGCTCTTCACTCGAGCCTTTGCTGTGGCCAAGCGCGTGCGTACCGAGACCGCGGTGGGCTCGTCATCGGTTTCCATCGCGTCAGTCGCGGTCGAACTCGCCAAGAAAATTTTCGGAAGCCTTGAAGGCAAGACCGTATTCATCGTGGGTGCAGGCAAGATGAGCGAACTCGCCGCCCGCCATCTCATCGCGCATGGCTGTGAGTCGATCTTCGTTTCCAACCGCACTTACGACCGCGCCGTAGGATTAGCGAATCGTTTCAATGGTCAGGCAATTAGGTTCGACGATTTGTACGAGAACTGCGACCGCGCCGATATTGTCATCACCTCGACTGGTTCGCCACACGCCATTTTTCGCCGCGAACACGGCGAACAATTCCTCTCCCGCCGCAAGAACAAGCCGATGTTCTTCATCGACATTGCCGTGCCCCGGGACGTGTCGCCAGAAATGGCGAAGCTTGACGGCATCTTCGCCTACGACATCGACGATCTGCAGCAGGCCGTCACCAGCCACGTCGCCGACCGCCGCAAAGAAGCTGAACTCGCCGAAGCCATCATCAGCAGCGAAGTTGAGCGCTTTGAAACCAAACTACACACGCTCGATGTGGTGCCGACGATTGTCAGTTTGCAGGACCATCTCGAAACCATCCGCCAAGCCGAAATCGACCGCGTGCGCAGCCGCATGGGCCCGCTGACGCCGGAGCAGGAAATGGCGGTGGAGGCCCTGACCCGCGGCATCATCAACAAAGTCATGCATACTCCGATTACTACGCTAAAGACTGCGGCGCGCGAGTCGGAAGCCACCACGGTGATTGATGTGGTGCGGAGGCTCTTCAATCTGCACGAAAAAGAATCGGCGGCTGCGCAGAAGAAAAAAGACGAAATAGGGACAAGCCGCTAATGCCCGCATTTCCCTGCAATTTCATAGAACCCTGTCATCCTGAGCGGAGCATTTCGATGCACGAAGTGCATCGAAATATGAAGTCGAAGGATCCCTTTAATTCTATCCGAGCAGTGTTCGGCTTAGAGGGGCGTTCCCAACATAAACAA
>Ga0210391_10001996_pt1 | contig 18038 bp, 17 predicted proteins | sample IncBWC12OmetaG_FD_160573 | JGI IMG/M metagenome (GOLD analysis project Ga0210391, IMG submission 160573) | Forest soil microbial communities from Barre Woods Harvard Forest LTER site, Petersham, Massachusetts, United States - Inc-BW-C-12-O ... | reverse complement strand
CGCGCTGCCGTGCAGGCGGAGCTGAAGAAGGCAATTGCCGAACAGGCCGAGCTCGACCACGCGTTCGACGCCGCCCTGGAGGCGCTGTCGGATCCCACCGAGCAGATCGGAGCCGCCGCGTAAGCGGCCCCGTCCCTCTTCCGCTGCTCTTCGCGACGCGGTGCTACCATCGGTTACTGAAATCGGCAGTGCAGCAAGCAAACTAGGGCGAGAGGAAGAGCTAGGTGCAATATGATCCGCACCCCAAATCATACAATGCGGAACAGATCCGCCACCTCAGCGCAACGACGATCGCGTATTACGATCGATTCGCGCGGGCTTTCTGGGACGGTACGCAACACCACGATGTCAGTCAAAACTACCTGGCATTCCTCAATGCGATCGAGGGCGGCCCACCTTATTCGATTCTTGACCTCGGTTGCGGGCCCGGTCGCGATCTCAGTCACTTTCGATCCTTGGGGCATGAAGCCGTCGGGCTCGATGGATCTCAGCAGTTCGTTGCCATGGCCCGCGCGCATTCAGAATGCGAGATCCTGCACCAGGATTTGCTTTCTATGCGATTGCCGAAGAGCCGCTTTGATGGGATTTTTGCCAATGCCTCGCTGTTCCATGTCCCGAGCCAGGAATTGCCGCGAGTTCTGCTGGAACTGTTCAGAACGTTGAAGCCGCGCGGTGTCCTGTTCTCGTCAAACCCACGAGGACGCAACGAAGAGGGCTTCAGCGACGATCGCTATGCCTGCTTCTTCGACCTCGACACCTGGCGCGATTACGTGACTTCGGCCGGTTTCGTCGAGCTGGACCATTACTATCGCCCGCCTGGTCTACCGCGAGACAGGCAATCCTGGCTCGCGACCGTTTGGCGCAAGACATAGGGCGCGAGCCTGCGACATGCAGCTCCCGTTGCTTGCGCTGCAGGACATCACCCTGACCTTTGGAGTGGTGCCGCTGCTATCCGGCGCGGCTCTGAGCGTGGCGGCCGGCGACAGGATCTGCCTAGTCGGCCGTAACGGTTCCGGAAAATCAACTTTGCTGCGTACCGCCGCCGGACTGGTACATCCCGACGCCGGAGGACGCTTCGCCCAGCCTGGCGCAACCATTCAATATCTGTCGCAGGAACCCGATTTGCACGGCTTCGGCGCCGTGCTCGATTATGTCGAGGCCGGGTTTGACGTCGCGGCGGCCGGCGGTCGCCACCGGGCGCTGTATCTGCTCAAGGAGCTCGGCCTCTCAGGCGACGAGGACCCCGCATCCTTGTCCGGCGGCGAGGCCCGCTGCGCCGCGCTGGCGCGGGCAATGGCGCCCGCGCCCGATGTCCTGCTGCTCGACGAGCCGACCAATCATCTCGACCTGCCCGCTATCGAGTGGCTCGAGCGCGAGCTGGCCGGGATGCGTTCCGGCATCGTGCTGATCAGCCATGACCGCCGGCTGCTCGAACGGTTCTCGCGAAGCACGGTATGGCTCGACCGCGGGATTACCCGCTCGCTGCGCGAGGGTTTTGCCACATTCGAGGCGTGGCGCGACGCGATACTCGAACAGGAAACCAGCGAACAGCACAAGCTCGGCCGCAAGATCGCGATGGAGGAGGACTGGCTGCGCTACGGCGTGACCGCGCGGCGCACACGCAACCAGCGGCGGCTCGCCGAGTTGCAGGCGCTGCGCCGCCGGCGTCGAGAGTACCGCGCCACGACAGGGGACGCCCGGCTCGAAGCGGCACAAGCCGATTTGTCCGGCCGCCTCGTCGCGACCGCGGAGGGCATCTCCAAAGCCTATGGCGATCACCCGATCCTGCGGAAATTTTCGGTGCGGATCATGCGAGGTGACAGGGTCGGCATTGTCGGCCCGAACGGCGCCGGCAAAACGACCTTACTCAACCTGCTGACTGGCGTACTCGCCCCTGATGCCGGCGTGGTCCGGCTCGGCACCAACCTAGCGAAAGTCGTGCTCGACCAGCGGCGGGAGAGCCTGGAGCCGCAACTGACCTTGGCCGACGCACTGACCGGCGGGCGCGGCGACACGGTGACGGTAGGCGGCCAAAGCCGGCATGTGATCGGCTACATGAAGGACTTCCTGTTTCGCCCCGAGCAAGCCCGCACACCGGTCGGCGTGCTGTCCGGCGGCGAGCGGGCCAGGCTCACACTGGCACGCGCCTTCGCCCGGCCGTCGAACCTGCTGGTGCTCGACGAGCCGACCAACGACCTCGATCTCGAAACCCTCGACCTGTTACAGGAGAAATTGGCCGAGTACGCCGGCACGGTGCTGCTGGTCAGCCACGACCGCGACTTCCTCGATCGCGTCGTGACATCGGTCATCGCCAGTGAAGGCAACGGCCGCTGGATCGAGTACGCCGGCGGCTACACCGACATGCTGGCACAGCGGGCAGCGGCAGGGCGCGACCCGCTATCGGCCAAGGCCCGGGCGGTCAAGCCATCCGCACCGGACATCCAGCGGAAACGGTCGACGTCCCGCCGTTTGCCCCGGATGAACTTCAACAATCAACGGGCGCTGGAAACGCTGCCGGACCAGATCGCAGCGTTGCAAACGCAGATTGCGCGACTGAATGCGGCCCTGGCCGACCCGGATTTGTACGCACGCGACGCGGCGCAGTTCCACGCCGCAACGGAGGCCCTCGCCGTCGCGCGCGAAGAACTGGCCGCAGCCGAGGAGCGGTGGCTAAGACTAGAGCTGGTCCGCGAGGAGATCGAAGCAGCCGGTCCACACTCGTGATGCTTCGAGCAACCAGAAAGGTGCCAAGCAGCGTAGATCAGGTGGCGGGCGACGACGCGGCCTTCATGACCGGCGCGCGCGGGGCTCGATGCCCTTGGCGATATCGTCGGGTGTGCCCATGCGTTCGAGCTCGCCCGCCTTTGGCCTCGGAGCCGTCCTGCCCGGCCTGGCCGCGGCGGCGTTGCTGATGCTCAAGCACTTCGGGGACAACGCCCCCCAGGGAGAGCGCCGCGCGAGCCGGCAACCGGCGACGACGGGTTGACTGAAACCGCCGACTACTGCGCAGCGGCGCGCATCGGCATGTGTTCTTTCAGAAAGCGACGCACCCGGTCGATCGTGCGTTGCCTGAGCTTCTCCGGTTCCTTCCACGGGTAAACGGTGATCTCGGCGTTCGGCGCCAGCGACGCCACGTCGATCGAGGTCTGCAGCGGATGCCCCGGTACGTCATCCGGCAGCACCAGCATCGGCGTGCGGCAATTCCTGATGAAGTCACGCGACACGCTGTACAGGAAATCGGGCTGCACCGCGTAGAGGTTGTACAGGTATTTCTCGACCGTCTCCGCCGACACATCGGGACGCCGCTTCATGAAGTCGGGCACCCAGTTGTCCTTGCTATGCCGGTACATGACGGTCGGGTTTTCCGGCCGATGGCCAACGGTCTGGCAGAACACCGCGGCGGCGACGCGCTCGGGCGCTCGCTGCAGCAACTTTCCGGCAAAGCAGCCACCGATGCAGTAGCCCATGTAAAAGAACTCGCGGATGCCGAGATGGTCCATCAGCCCGAGTTGATCGTCGGCGAACGCGTCCCATGGGTTATCCACCTGCACCGGGCCGGTCGACTCGCCGCCGTTGGCATTGCGCTGGTCCATCGTGATGCAGCGGAAGTCGTTCTTGAACTCTTCCATCGCATTGATTACGGCGGTCGGCCAGTTGCTGACGCGCGAATCGAGGCCGCCGCCCGGCGTGACCAGCAGCGGGAAGCCGGTGCCGACCTCCTCGTAACGAATACGAACGTCGCCCTTTTGAAAGAACGGCATGACCTCTCCTCCCGACATTTCGGGCCGCCGCGCTCGTCACGGCCGCCGGGTGTGCAGCCAGACGTTTTAAGCCAATCGAGCGAATTTTTGGAAGCGTCTCGCTGCAAGCGGCTCCCGATCCGGTCCGGTCCACCAGGAAGCACGCGTGCACCGGCAACGGGCAATACTCGACTGGCGCATCCGCTCCCGGGTCGATTTCCTCGAGCACTATGTTCATACACCGCTCGTCGTCGCCATAATGCTTCGGCCCAAACTGCCGCTCTGCTGTATGCACAAACGGAGTGCCAAACTGTTTCTTATGGTCGCGGTCGAGACTGCAGACGTGATTATCGGCCTTCTCGGCGGGGGATAAGAAAAGCAGGGCGCCGGTTGCATCGGAACTCCTTCTGCTGGCCGGCTCAGCCGACCTTGACCAGCGCGCCGCCATCGACCGGCAGGGCCACGCCAGTGATGAAATTGGCCTCGTCCGACGCGAGGAACAGCGCCGCATTGGCGACGTCCCAGCCGGTGCCCATCTTGCCGCGCAGCGGTACCCGGGCATCGCGCTCTGCGGCGACCTCGGCGCGGCTGCGGTTGCCGACCCGCGCTCTGGTGTCGACCGCCATCGGCGTGTCCATCAGCCCCGGCAGAATGCAGTTGGCGCGGATGCCGTAGGGCGCGTTGTGCAGCGCCAACTGCTCTGTAAAAGCGATCATCGCCGCTTTCGTTGCCTTGTAGGCGACCAGCGGATAGGTGTTTTCATAAGCCGCTACCGACGAAATGTTGACGATCGTTCCCGAACGCTGCTGCCGCATGATCGGCAGCACATGTTTGAGGCCATGATCGTGCCGCGCAGGTTGATTGCGGACACCCGGTCGAACGCCGCCTCGGTAAGCTCGTCGAGCGGCTTGTCGCCGCCGGCGATGCTGACGCCGACATTGTTGTGCAGGATGTCGATGCGGCCCCAGCGCTCGACGGCCTTCGCCATCGCCGCGGCGACCGTCGCCTCGCGCGTGACATCGGCCTCGAAGGGTATGCATTCGCCACCCGACTTCGCCGCCAACGCGGCGGTCTCCTCGGCCGAGGCAAGGTCGCGGTCGACGGCAAGGATCTTGGCTCCCTCCTGCGCGATGCGCAGCACCGTCGCGCGACCGTTGCCGATCCCTTCGCCGGGGCTCTGCCCGGCACCGACCACGACCGCGATCTTTCCCGCAAGCCGCATCAAACGTGTCCAGATCGGTTCCATCCAACAGCAAGACTATCACGAATGGCCGGATCGGTGCTGTCACGAGTTCGCCGCGACCCGACCGGCGATCTCGTGCGCAATCCCGGCGGTCAATTACCCGAGCGAAGCCATCTTTTTGGCAGGATCAGACTGAGCTGAGCCGCCTCCAATTCCCGCGAGGCCGCCGCGGCCGATTTGACTACTTCAGGTGGGCACGGTCAGCCGCAGTAATCGGGTCGGATCGGCCTCGTCCTCGATGCCCCGCACCGCTGCGATCAGGCCGGCGGTCTCGACAAACGGGGCGCCGTAGGCGGCCAGCTCGCACACCTTGGTGTCGAGCTCGGCGTCGCTCATCGGCCGGCCCGGCGTGCCGCGGCCGTGCCGGATATGCTGGCTCAGCTCCGTCCCGTCGGCGAGGTGCAATGTCACAGTCGCCGACTCGACCGGCGCCGCCGGGTCTTCCTCGAAGATGACCTTTGCGCGCAGCGCGCGCACGACCGCATCGGCGACGCAATCGTCCTCGTATTGCGCGAGCCCGGCGGCGCCGGAGAGGAACGCTGCGGCGACGCTGTGCTGCAGGCTGACCCTGGCGTCGCGCCCGGTCTCGACATTCGGCCGGTCGGTGCGCTCACGCATCAGCGGGTGGCCGCGCACGACGACGCGCTCTATCGCTTCCGGCGCCGGCGCGTGACGGGCACGCAGTTCGAGACAGGCGTCGATTACCGGGAACAGCACGACCCCGCACGGATAGGGCTTGTACGCGTTGTCCAGCATCTCCCAGCGTTCGCCGATCCTGTCGGTCATGCGTGCGAGATCGGCCGAATCGCTCGTCACCGCCGCGAACCCGTAGCGCCCTTCGATCGGCTGCTCGGGTCCGCTAAACCCGCCCTCGGCGAACAGCGCCGCGGCCAGCCCGTTCTTCGCGGCGTTACCGACGCCGAGGCTTTTCGCCATGCTGCCAAGGCTTTCGACGAGGCTCGCGGATTGCGTTGCGGCATGGCCGAGCGCCCAGGCGGTGCGCCGGGCGTCGAGCCCGATCAGGCGGGCGCAGGCGGCCGCCGCCCCGAAAATCCCGCAGGTCGCGGTGATGTGCCAGCCGCGCTGGTAGTGCGTCGGCATCACACCGAGCCCGACGCGGCACGAGATCTCGACCCCAACGATAAACGCGTGCAGGAATTCGCGGCCGGACACCGCACGCAAGTCGGCAAGTGCGAAGAGACCGGGTGCTACCGGCGCCGCCGGGTGCATCACCGTTGCGAGATGCGTGTCGTCGTACTCGAGGACATTGGCGCTGACCGCGTTCAGGAAAGCGGCATTAAGCGCATCGGGCCGCTCGCCGCGCCCGATCACGGTCGCCTGCGGCTGCCCGAAGAACGGCGTCAGCACCTTGACCGCGATGTCCATTGCCTCGTCATGTGCGCCGCCGAGCGCACAGCCGACAAAGTTCAAGAGCCCGCGCACGCCCTCGCGCCGCACCTCCGGCGGGATGGCCTCCCATTGCGAGCCGGCGATGAATTGCGCCAGCCGGTTCGTGACATGCGATTGCTGGCCGCTCATTGGCCCCTCCTCAGATCGCCAGATAGCCGCCGTCCACCGTTACCGTGCTGCCGGTTACCCAGCGCGACTCGTCGCAGGCAAGAAACAGCACCGCTCCGACGAGATCGTCGGGCTGGCCGAGCCGGCCGAGCGGGATCATCGCCTCTGTCGCACGCCGCGCCTCGGGGTCGGTATAGCTCGCGCGCGTAAGCCCGGTCAGCGTCGGGCCGGGCGCGATCGCGTTGACACGGATGCCGTGCCCCGCCAGGTCGACGGCCATCGCCTGCGTCAGCGAGCGCGCGCCGCCCTTCGAGGCGACATAGGCGACCCGCTCGGGCCGCGCCACCTCGGCGAGCTGCGAGGTTACGTTGATGATCCTGCCGCCGCCCTCCTTGACCATTTGCCGCGCCGCCGCCTGTCCGACGTGAAACATGCCGGTCAGGTTGACCGCGATGATGCGGTCCCAGGTCTCGGCATCGACCTCGAGGAAATTGCGCCGATGACTGACCCCGGCCGATTCGAGCACGATGTCGAGCCGGCCGAATTCACGCACGACAGCGGCAACGGCCGCATCGATCGCGACACGGTAGCGCACGTCGAGAGCCGACGCGGCCGCCCGCCCGCCGGCAGCACGAATTCGAGCAGCGGTAGCCTCGGCCGCGGCACCATCGCGGTCGGTGCAGAACACCGCCGCGCCCTCGCGTGCCAGCGCCTCGGCCCCGGCGCCGCCGATGCCGCCTCCCGCTCCCGCAACCAGCGCCACTTTGCCCGCGACCCGCCCCATGCCGTCCTCCTGTCATGTCGTCCTGCGGTTTTTACCACGAGGCCCGGAAGCCGGCGCGACGGTGGCGGTGTTCCAAGTCTGCCCGGGACAGGAAGCGCGCGGCCTCCGTGAACCGCGCGCGCACGCCGCGCTCGTCGATCCGCGGAGAGATGGGCTTTCGTTAGGACGTCAGCCTGGTAGTGGGTCACGAACTGGCCCACCACCGTCAGCGTCGTTAATTCCGCGCGTCGGCCAATGCTGCCACCGTGTTGTCGACCATCGAGCATGCCGATCCGGCAGCGCCTCAGCTCGGCCTATGGCGGGCCCGATGCGCGGTTGGACCGTGTCGCCGCCGATTTGCGCAGCGCCATCAGCCCTACTTCGTCCGCGCGCCTGATCGACGTGCTTGCGACGATTGTTGCCGTCGGCCGCACTCGGCCGATCCTCGCGATCTCCGACGACTTTGAGGGTCCGGGGCAAGTCCGGCGTCGGCTGCCGGCAATGAGTGCCTCGGGCGGATGAGCTGAGTGCTCGCGTCGAAATCTCCGCAAGCCCGCCCCTGCTGTCTCTGCAAGCGCTAGATCCCGCCGTCGCCGCCGCCAACCTCTGCGGCGCAAGAATTTCCCCGGCCGGACGAGCCGGCCTCCTCGCGGCCGCTGCGCTGTCAAATTCTCCCGCCTCAAGGTCCTGCGCTGCGCTGCGGCCGCTCGCGGGCTCGCGGTGGCGGCGGAGCCTTTGCGGTCTCGTCCCGCGAGACATCGCAGGGACGGCCCCGCGAGATCCTCAACGGAGACCCATCATGGCGATCACCCTCGGCACCTTCACCAAGCTCGACGACGGCATCTTCTCGGGCACGCTCAAAACCCTCAACGTCAGCGCGGCACTGACCGTTGTCCCGGTCGACAAGGTGTCTGACAATGCTCCCGACTACCGGGTCTATGCCGGCCAGCGCTACGAGATCGGCGCGGGCTGGAGCCAGGTCGCGAAGTCGAGCGGCGAGACTTATCTGAACCTCAAAATCGGGGCGCCCGAATTCGGCCCGAACTGGGTCCGCTGCCGCCTGGTCAAGCTCGACCGCCCGGCCGAAGACGGGGCCACCCACATCGCCCTGTGGGAGCCGCGCGACCGCTAACCGAAAGGCCCCGCCGCGGTCACCGCGGCGGGGCTTCCGCCCTTCGGTTACGAGCGTGCGCGTTGACATCAGGCGGCGTCGGACCGTGGGCAGCCGGCCTGTCCTGGGCGAGGCGGTCGAGAATTGCCTGCGAGCGGCGGATCACCTGGTCCGCTTCGCGCATCCAGTCGTCGAGATCGCTGAATTCGAATTCCGTACGCTCGAGCGGCGTCAGCCTCAGCGGCTTTGGCACGGGCGGCGGCCTATCCGGCGGCTCGGCATCATCGGCCCGGCTTCCCGGCCTAATCGCTCCGAGCGCGCCGCGCTGCAGCGCGCGGCGGGGTGGTGCTGCCTCCGCGCGCAACGGTGCCAAGTGTTTGAGCCCGAAGAGGCGCCGCTTCGAGCGATGGGTGACTTCGATCGCGATGCCGCGCGCGACGAACCCGTCGAGCAGGGTCGCGGCGTTCTTGACGGCGATATCGAGGCTGTGAGCGAGCGACGTCGGGGAGACGATGGGGGCCGCCGCCATGATGTCGACCGCGGCGGCGGCATGCGAATCGCGGCGACAACCGCGGATCGCGGCGCGCGCGGCAAACCAGTCCCCCTCCAACAGGCGCAACAAGGCGCTGGCGGCTTCCGCCTCCTCGGCGAGTGCGGCGAGGAATTCGGCTGCCCAGGCCTCGATCTGCCGTGGCATCTCGCCGCCGAACGCCTTGGCGCCGGTCAGCAGCGGCGCGCTGACGTGCATCAGCCCGCAACGTTGCCAATGAAGCGCCAGCGCGGCGCGCAACGGCGGGCGCTCGCCGCCGCGGTCAAGCCAGGCGCGTATACCGAGCGCGGCGCCGAGGAGCGGCGCCGAGTGCCCGCTTTCCGACAGCCCCGCGGCGGCCTGCTCGATCGCTTGCGTCTGGCCGGCGTCGGGCCGCGCGAACCACCGCCACAGCGCGAGCGCATGGCGCGCCGCCTCGAAGATCGCGCCACGCTCGATGATCGCCGTGGCGTGATCCATGCGGAAGCGCACCCCTTCGATCATCGCGGCGAGATGCCAGGGGTCGATCGCGCCCCCGTCGCAGGCGGCGTGACGGCGGACCGCCTCGAGCCGGGCGCGCCACAGCCAGGCCGATATCAGCGGGTGACCGGTGGCGAGCGCATCGAACCGGGCGATCGCCGAGGCGGCCTGTTCGAGCGCACCGGCGAGCACGGCGAATCGGTCGAGTGGTCCGGGCGACACCCCCTTCGGCTCGCCGCGGGCCGCTGCACGGCCGCCGGCCGACAGCGCCATCATCGGGGCCGCGCGTGAGGCGCAATGCGCCCGCACCCCGGCTGCGAGAGACCGCCGCCGGGTTTGCGAAACGTCCGCCATAACCTGACCGAAGACCGAGCGATTCTTCGGGCTTGGCGGCGCGGAACGCGGGGGAAGTGCAGCGGCCGCATGACGCCAGCTTACCTTTATCGGACTGATCCGTACAATAAGGCCGTGCTAGTTTTCGGCCGGGTTTGGCGCTCCCTATGTCCGATAACACAGATTGTCGGGAATAACAATATCGTGAGCCGCGACCATTGTTCTTGTCACGAGTATTGTTGTAGGTATTCCAAATCGATAACATGGAGGCGCTGTCAGTCGACTATCGCACTCTAATATGGCACGCTTGCCTGTGTGATAATATTTGTGACATCAGTCCCTCCTGGGCGGCCACCGGAATGACAGAGAGGCTGCTCGTCATCGCGCCGGAGGCGGCACTGACGGGCAAGGCGCAATGACGGCGGCGCTGTTACCGTCCCGCTGCTTCCGGCCCGAGAAGGTCGATTTCGGGTATCGGGTCGCCGCTCCAGCGGAGCCGAAACGTCGCCCCCTTCCGCACATTCATGACCAGTGCGGGCCGGAAGCACGCAAGACACGTCCCGCCGGCGCGGCGCACGCTTGGATAGACGACGCCGAGCGCGCCGGCCTCGACCAGCCGTTCGGCTAATGCCTGGGATTGGACATAGCTTTCGGGATCGAGGATTTCGGCGCAGCCGCCGTCGCGCAGGTCGTGAAACTCGCCGCTGAAATCCGCGATATAGTCGTCGACGGTAATCTCGTCGTCGAAGCGCCCGATCTCGGCGAGCTCCATGGTCTTGTGGAACGCGATTTCGGTCTGCGCCGTCTCGATCTCAAAGGCGGCGTACCAGGCACCGCGATCGGGGCCGTTGAAGCGGCTGCCGAGCGGATGCGCGTGGGTGGACGCGGCGTTGACAATGCGGTAATAGGGAACGCCAAACACCAGCTCGCCCACGCCGATCCCGGGCAACAGCTCGCTCTCGGCGAGGAGCCGGTCGTCGGTCCCGTTGTCCAGTTCGAGAATGTCGGCGAGATGCCGGTCGTCGTCCGCAATGCGGGCGAGCACCCCGCCATCGGGTTCGCTGTATCTCGACGGAATGAGGCGGTGCGTGTCGTAACGGCGGACGAGCGACGTACGGGGTGGCTCCGTCACATGCCTTCTCGGCGCGCGTCGAGCAGCCGCCGTACCGTCTGCATCGCCGGCACGCCGCCTTTCGTCATGTAGGCGAGCGGTGTCGTCCCGCTGAAGATGCGGTTGGTATTGGGAAGGCGCACCCAATCGTCGGCAAGCGCCTCGCTGTGGAGAATGTTGAGGGCCTTGAAGATGCCGATCAGATAGGAGATGCGCAGCAGCTTGTCGGCATCGAGGACCCGGCCTTCAGGGGTCTTCTTCATCTCATAATAAGGGCCGTTGCTGACCCCGCCGAGGAGCCGGCGCGCCTCCTCGTCGCGCACATGCCAGAGTTCGACGATGTTGAAGAACGCCTTGAGCGCCGACGGGCTCAACCGCTTTCGCTCCTCACGTGCCGCGAAGTCGATGACCGGCGATGGGGCGTATCGTGTGGCGGGATAGCTCAGGCCGGACATGGCAACAACTCCTCTTCAGGAGAAGATACGCTTTGGGGCAGGAGATTTCAACCGGCCGATCTGTCCCGGTCCAGTCCGTTGCCGGATTCTGGCCACCGGCTTACAGAACATCCTTCAGCGGATGATTTTGCCGCAATTCGTCGAGCTCGACATACTCCTCCAGGCTCTTGAGCGAGGCGTGGCCGGAGAACTGTTTGAGGCGGGCGATGTGGACGCCCTGGGCGACGCCGCTCGAGATCGCACCCCGCCGCAGGCTGTGCCCGGCAAAGGCGGCGCCGTCGAGCCCGGCGAGGCCGGTCCATTTCTTGACGACGAGTGCCACCGAATCGGTGTCGATCGGATGGGTACCAATCCGGTAGCGGTCGGCTATCGGCTTGCGCTTCGCTCCCCGGCGCACGCGCGGCGGCGGCAGCCGCCACAGCCGCCGGAACAATGGGCCCTCGATGATCTCGGCCGTGGAAAGCCAGGTCTCGATGGCTCTGACCGGACACAGATCGGTCTTGCCGACCGGCAGCCAGACGGTTGTTCCGTGCGCCTCCTGGTCGTTCTTGCGCCACGGCAGGAAGAGGGCGATGCCGTCCTCGTGGCGGGTCAGGTGCTCGCAGGTCAGCGCCGCCAGTTCGCTGGGGCGCAGCGCGGCCGCGAACCCGACGAGCAGCAGCGCGCGGTCGCGCAGCCCGGGCAAGGTGTCGGGGATCTGCTGCACGGCGGCGCGCAGCGGGTCGAGCACCAGCGCGGTCTTTTTGCGCAACGGCCGGCGGTGGGCGCGGCGAATGCCGGCAAAGGTGGCCGATACCAGCGGCGAGGCGGTCGGCGGTGGGTATCCGGCGAGCAGATGCAGGTAGCGCAGCGCCGCGTGACGCAGCCGCAAGGTGTTGACGGCGAGCCCCCTGCCCGCCTCGGCCGCGAGAAACGCCGACACCGTGTCGGGCGACGCCGGCAGCGCAGTCTGCCGGTGCGCGGCGCACCACTCGGTAAAGGCCGCGACGGCAGAGCGGTAGGCGCGGCGGGTATTCTCCGCCCGGGCGGCGCGGCGGTAATCGGCGGCGGCGGCTTCGGCCGCGGCGAAGGTCAGCGCCGGCGCCGGCAAGTCGACGATGGTCTCGAATTCGAACCAGTCGCGGACCGCGTCCGGGTCCGCCCCCGGTGGGAGGCGCGGCGTGAGCGGCGCGACCGTAGCCGCCGGCGCCGGAAGGGCCGCCGTCGGGGCCGATTCGCGGTCCGCGGTCATCGCACGCCGGCTGGGCGGCGAAGATGCGGCGTCGTCACCGCGCCCGCGCTCCACTGCAAAGTGGCGATCCGTAGCTCACTCCCTGCGATCTTACGGTGTTGCGCAGGTAGCGACCCGAGCCGACCAGCAACGCCTCCACGGTCCCATCCCGGCTGTCTGCGCGCCAAACCCGCGGCCTTTCTTCATATCGCTCATACCCTCCCGTCTCCCACGCCGGCCCCTCTCGCGCGGCCACGATCCTGATCACTGGTCCCCGATACCTGATACCTGGCATTCGGGACAATAGCGGTTATCCCGAATACGATAGGTCCACTCTCAGCAAATTCGGGTTATTCGATCTCTAACTGTTGAACCGATATCTCAAAATCGATATGGTCCACGAATCGCCACTCGGCATCACACCTTTTCGGGACATTACGCTCGGTTTGCCAAGTCGCTGCAAATTATGCGCAAAATAGAGCCGATGGTCAATCGCTCGATATGACCCTAGGCTCGCTGCCGATGCCCCGAGCTGTATTTCGCCCCTAGCCGAGATGACCGCCACAGGCGGTACCATAAACCAAATGTTGCCTTACCGAGGTCGCCGATCCTGATCTCCGATACCCGACAAAACCCCCCTCCGCGCCTGTCGGTCGCGCTCGCCGGCGCTCTCGAACATGCCGCCGGCATGATCGCCCGCCTCGATATGGCGCTCGCTTCTCACCCGCTGCGACCGGCCTGGGCCTGGCGCGCCCGCCTCGACGCAATCGGCCGGCAAGCCGCGGTCGACGGGAAGGCGATCGATCCCTGGCATCTGGCGGCGCTGATCGAGGGGGTTCGCTTGCGCCTCGATCATACCCCGGTATTGATCGACCGCGGCATGCTGTTCGCCGCGGCGCATCATGCCTTTGAGCTCTATCGGTGGTTTGCCGTGCCGGACGAGACCCAGCGCGCGGCAATCGGGCGCGCGGCAGACCATCTCGAGACCGTCGGCAATGCGCATTCGCCGCTGCTCGGCGCCGCCTTCGCGGTGCATGCTTGGCTCGATCAGGGCGGCGCGCGGCCGCCGCTGCGCGCCGCCCTCGCATTATATTGGCAGCAGCGTCAGGTAACCGCCCTGCCCTGCCCATTGTTGACCGGTGCCGCAGCACTCGGCACCGACATTCCGTGGGCGCGCGACGACTGGATCGGACATTTCCTCGCCGCGCTTGCCGGCGAAGCCGAAGACGGGTTGGCGCTGTTGGCGCTGCTCGAGCGCCATTGGTTCGCCGCCCGCGCCGCGGTCGCCGGCCGGCGCCGCGATTCGCATGCCGCCGCCGCGATCGACATCCTGGCCGCGGCCCCGCTCGTCTCTGCCACCACACTCGGGCAAGCGCTCGGCATCGCCACCAACAACGCCGCCCGGCTGCTCGACGGGTTTGTTGGGCTCGGGATTGTGAGCGAAGTTTCGCAGCGCGCGAAGCGCCGGCTCTATGGGCTCAAACACCTGGCGCCGTTGCGCGAAGCGACCGCACCACCCCGCCGTCCGCTGCCCGGGCGCCGCCCCGGCCGGCCGAGTGCCGCCTCGGTGGTTGCCGATGCCAGCGGCGAGGTTGCCGATATCGGGCTTCCCTTGGCCCCCTCCCCTCCCCTGCTCCCGCTCGAACGGCAGAAATTCGACTTTGGCGACATCGACCATTGGCTCGATCTCACCGATCAGGCGATCCGCCGTACGCAACGCGTGCTTGATGCGCAGGGGAAGCCTCGATTGAGTTACGGAGCCCATGCATATAAGGACGAGGCAGGCTAGACTCCCTATCTAGTTCATTAAAAATAATGTGTTGTCCCGTATGTCCTGGTTATCCTGGGTAGTACGGTATGGTCGGCGCGCACTCCATGGAGCGTACCGCGCTCAAAGGATGTGAGTCCGTCCTAGCCTACGCGTGCACCCTTGTCAGCGCGGCCGCTTCTGGGCGCTCAACCGGCATGGTCGCCATGCACATCATGGGGCGTACCGATCTCAAAGGATGTGGATTCGCCTTAGGACACGCGTGCGCCCTTGTCAGGGCGGCCGTGTCGGGGCGCTCAGCCGGTATCGGCGGGATCCACATCATAGGGCGTACCGCTCTCAAAGGATGTGGGTCCGTCTTAGGACACGCGTGCGCCCGTGTCAGGACTGTCATTTCCGGTCATCCAGTGCTAATGTACAATCATTGTAGAGTGTGGCTGATGGTATGATTTATTTGCTTCAGATAAGCGGTGCGTAGTACGGGACAGGCACGATCGTTCTAATTAGCTGGGGCAGAAGGAGGAGGCTGTGCGGCTTTTGGTGGGTGGTGTGAAAGGTGGCACCGGGAAATCGACGCTCGCGGTCAACCTTGGCATCGAACGGGCGCGTCGCGGGAAGAAAGTCATTCTTGTCGATGCCGATCCCGACCAAGAGAGCCTATCCGACTACGTCGCCAATCGAGACGAGCATGGCGCGCTCCCATCTGTCCCGGTGGTCCAAGTCAAGGGATCAACGACCGCGAAATCGCTTCAGGCGCTGGCGGCAGATTATGACGATGTGATCGTGGACTGCGGCGGCTTTGATTCTATCGAACTTCGTCAAGCGGCCCTAATAACTCAAGGTTGGGTAGTACCGCTAAATCCGTCACAGATGCAAATTTGGACCATGCCAAAGCTGAAGAGCGTCCTTGATGAGGCGAATGCAATGCGAGGTGACGCCCAACTTACAGGATGGCTAGTCGGGATGCGCATCTCGACAAACCCTTATTCCAGTGCCAAGGACGACCTGCAGGCGGTAGCGGAAGCGTTCTCCGACTTTCGCGCCCTTCGGACGATCATCCATCAGCGTGCCGCCTTCGAAAAAGCCGAGAAGCTGGGAATTGCCGTGACAGAGATAGAGAACCCGAATACTTCTGAGCGCAAGGCGCGCGATTCGATTCGTGCGTTGCACCAAGAAATCTTCGGTGCCGTTGACCCGATTGAGGCAGCGAATGCCTAAGCCGCCGCTTCAGTTCACCCGCCCGAGTCGCCCTGAAACACGTAATGATCTGCGCCCGGCACCGCCGCCTGCAATTGATCTCGACAGTCCCGAGGTTCAGGCCTTTTCTCTGCGGGGCCGAGTAACTGTCCCCCCGTCTGTCGAAAACATCACGGACAAGCAACCGCGTGCGATAGCGCCAACGGCGCGCTCGACGGCGCCCGCGGCGGAACCTTTGCTGATAGATGAGTCACCCGTCGACGATCCTTGGCGGTATGTCGCGGTCAAGCTACCCACGGTGAGTGGGCGAAAGCTATCCGAGATCGCTGATCTACGATGCTCCAAGCGTACACGCATTGCGATTGAGGTGCTCCAGCGTCCACTCCGCGACCTCGCACGCGCTCATCGGGCCGGTGAGCATCCGCCGCTGCGCCGCGTCAGTGTAGGCGTCTCTCGTTCGGGCGTTTCACTCATCCTGCCTCAAGATCTCGCCGACGATCTGCGCTATGTCGTAGAGATCAGGCGCGCCGTTAAAGCGCAAATCCTTACTCGGCTGTTGGTACCGGAGATCGACGCGCTCTTTATGAAGGAGGTTCTGGGTAGGCAATAGGCGACGAGCGGCTGGTATCATGGTCTATTAACCTGGCGGCAGGCTTGTGAATTTTTGCGGACGATTCTTGGCGCCAACAGCGCTAATTTTTCGACAGATATCCCTCGGTATGCCCAACCCGAAGCACCGAACGCAATGTCCGACCCTGTCCAAGCGCCCGGGCTTTGCTTTGCGAGGGGTCTCCGCGACGGACCTTCAGCCGGCGACTCGTACTTTCATGGACATTGATTGGGCATAATATAACTAACACCTTGATATATAGAGAGTTTCGCGGTAGACATCGGGCAGCAATGAGCGATGTCCGTGGAAATTCGGCGGCTAAGAATGTCCGCGTGGGTACGAGGTCCCGCTGGTCTGAAGGGCGATTTTCAAACGATTCGCTCTAGAATCACGCCTGAGGCTCGTACTACCACGGACATTCCAGCCCTAAGCTCGTACCTTCATGGACATCTTCACTCTCCCTCCCTAAAAATTTTAGCTGGAGACTCGTACCTCTCCGGACATTTGCCGGAAAAAGATCGTATGTTCGCGGACGTCAAACCGAATTTTGTTGAATCACATTGGAAGCGCTGCACTCTCTCAAATTGTAGATATGGAGTTGGGTTCTAGATGGCAGCGGTTGAGACGGTGCAACAACAAAGCCTCCCAGGTCTCGACAGCCCCCTTACCGGGGACGTCTCGAATGACCGAAACACGATGCTCCATTCTTTTTTTGCACTCGAGGCGAAACGCACGGACCCAATCGCGTACAAGGCTGACGGCGTTGAGATCGTCGTTCAGGGTACAAAGTCGGGAATCGCAACGATCAACGACAAAGAGATCCTTGTATATATCTGCTCCATCGCCAGCCAGAAGCTAGGACGCGGTGAACACGTTAGCCAAAAATTCCGGTTTACCGCACATGATTTCTTCAGTGTTACGGGAAAGACCACTGGTGGTAAGACCTATCGATATTTCGCCGCTGCGCTGGAGCGTCTGCAGGGCACTCAAATCAAGACCAATCTCGTCACCGGAGGTCGTCGCGAGCGGACGTGGTTTTCCTGGTTGAAATCTGCACGTATGGAAACGGCCGTCTGGAGTAACGGCCATGAAGCCATGAAGGCAATTGAAGTTGAGCTTTGCGATTGGCTATGGCGCGCAATTGTCGATGATAAGGCTACGTTGATCTCGAGTGAGGGCTACTTCTATCTGCCGCCCCTTGAGCGCAAGCTCTACGAGGTAGGGTATGCCGAGTGTGCTGACTGCCCGACCACGGCAGTGCCCCTTGAGGAATTACGCCGACGTATGGGTGTGAGCACTGACCTTCGGCACTTTCGACACAATCTCGGTAAGACGATCACGAACGGGTCGCTGAAGGGCTTCGTTATCGAATTCGTCTACCGAGACGAAGCTGGGCATCTCGTTCCGCCACGTCAGCGTGTTCCACTGGATCGCCTTCTGGTTCGGTTCGAGCGGCGACCAAATGTGCCGTTGATCGACCCCGCGCTAATCCGACAGCGCGAAACGGAGGCTTCCGCCATGGCGTAACAAAAGCAAGTAGTCTCGACTAGATGCGAGAGACACGAAAACGCGAAAGCCCGCCTTGCCGGGCGGGCTTTCAACGTTTCGTGGCGGGCCTAACGGCCTACACCAGGATACGCTAACACATTCCGTGTAGCCCGTAGTTGCCGTAGCTGTCAACGGAAATTGCCGTTTCCGTAAGCGGGGAAGGTTTGCCCGTCGCGAACCAGCCGTCAGGAGGGGGAGTGATGGATATGGGGAACAGCGCCCACGAGGCGCCACGGAGGGGGTCTGCCTACGGTCCGACGGGGTTTCGCCGGTTGACGCCGGGTTTGATCAAGGTTGACCGGATAGCGGAGGGATTTTCCGGGCTGCCGGAGGGGGTGACGGTCCACGGACAATTGCTTGCTGCGTTCAAAGCCGCTGCACCCAGGCTGGGGCTTGCAACGCGCCTGGTGCACGCGGTCGAT
>Ga0210391_10001994_pt1 | contig 18040 bp, 16 predicted proteins | sample IncBWC12OmetaG_FD_160573 | JGI IMG/M metagenome (GOLD analysis project Ga0210391, IMG submission 160573) | Forest soil microbial communities from Barre Woods Harvard Forest LTER site, Petersham, Massachusetts, United States - Inc-BW-C-12-O ... | reverse complement strand
GAGCAGGTCATTCCTCTATGCGCGGCGAAAGGCATCTCGCAAATCGTCTGGTCACCGCTCGCGCAAGGCGTGCTGTCCGGCAAATATCTGCCAAACGCGAAGCCTCCAACTGCGTCGCGTGCCAGCAGCGCCTCGATGGGTCAGTTTATCCAATCGTGGCTGCGGCCAGGGGTTCTCGATGCGGTTCAAGCACTGAAGCCGATAGCGAATGAAGCTGGTTGCACGCTCTCTCAATTCTCGTTGGCATGGGTGCTGCGGCAACCGAACGTAGCGTCGGCCATCGTCGGCGCCAGCAAGCACGAGCAGTTGCAGGAGAACGTTGTTGCTTCGGGGCTGGTCATCGATCCTGAGCTTTTCCGGCAGGCGGAAGCGATCGTCGCTAGCGTCAAGCGCGGCACATGATCTGGTCTCGCGTCAGAGCCCGACTGATTCGATGTCACTGCAGTATCGGGATGTTTTGCGCGGTCAGCGCCGAATGACCCTGGTTCACCACGACCGCCAATTCCAGGAACGCCGCGAGGTCGAGACGAAGCGTCACGAAGCCCGAGGTTAGGTGCACCGCGCCGCACTTGCACAGATGAACGCCGAACGGTCCATGGGCCGCGAGCGTCCGTTTGTCACATTTGCCGTTTATATCTTCGTCCAGCATCGCCATCGCATGCCTCTGCAATATTGAGAATGATTCTCAATACCAATTCATTGGGCCCTTCGTCAATAGCGACGCGACGGTGTCAGTTATCGAGGTGGAGGAAGGGGGAACTGAAGCTGCGCGATCACATCGTTCAGGGAATTGTTCGCGTCGCCGGCAAGCTCCAACTGCGCGAATTTGTTTAGCGCGGACTCATGAACGACCATCGAGTGCGCAACCTCGCGCTCACTGGCCGGGGCGTCATTCTCGATCTCGCGAAACTTCTCAAGGAAAAAATTAGTGATCCCTGCAAGTTCTTCCATATGCTGCCGCCAGGACTTTGACGCATAGCTTTGAGCGAACTCTGCAACTCGGTCACGCACATCTTCTTGCGCGATGCTCAAACCAAGCTGGGTCATGAATGGCCGCAGTCTCACTTTGGTTTCGCTTTCAAGCTGAAGAAGTGTGGCCAATTTGTATCGACGCTCGGCGTTCTCTTCGAGGCCGAGGTATAGGTTGAAGACTGCTTCCCCCAATACCTCACCCTGGTAGATGAATTCGTTCACCGCGCTCAGATATTCGGCTCGATTCATTGTCGTCATTCTCCTGGACTGAAAACGCCGCCGGCCGATAACTGGCCGGCGGCGTCTCGGGCCATTGCTGTTGCCGACTCCGTGCGGCCTACAGCTTGACGTACACCGATTTGATCTGCGTGAACAGATCAATTGCGTATTTGCCGTTTTCGCGGCCGAAGCCCGATTGCTTGTATCCTCCAAAGGGCATGCTCGTGTCTGCGAGCCCGTAGCAGTTCACCCATACGGTGCCGGCTTTAAGCGCGCGGGCTACCTTGAGGGCGCGGCTGATGTCTTTGGTCCATAGCGCAGCCGCCAGACCGTAGGTCGTGTCGTTGCCCTGCAGGACCGCGTCGTTTTCATCCTTGAAACGAATCGCCGCGGCCACCGGTCCGAAAATTTCTTCGCGTGCGATCCGCATATGGTTGTCGACGTCCGCAAACAGTGTGGGCTTGACGAAATAACCCTTGCCCTCATGCGCTGTGCCGCCAACCGCCACCCGAGCGCCTTCCTTGCGGCCGATGTCGAGATAGCCGTTCACGCGATCGTACTGCTCCTTCGAGACCAAAGGTCCCAGCCGGGTCTTCGGATCCAGCGGATCGCCTACCGTCATGCGTTCGGTTGCCTTGGCAAACTGATCGAGGAAGTTGTCGTACATTTCGTTTTGAACAAAAATTCTCGTGCCCGCGACGCAAACCTGGCCCGAGTTGAAGAATACGCCGTTCATAGCATTGGGGATTGCCTTTTCGAGGTCGGCATCTGGAAAAATAATGTTGGGCGACTTGCCACCGAGCTCGAGCGACACCCGCTTCAGATTGCCGGTCGAAGCCGCCAAGATCAGCTTTCCGACTTCAGTCGATCCGGTGAAGCTGATCTTGTCCACGTCGGGATGTTCGGAAATCGCACTGCCCGCACCCGGTCCGAACCCTGTGATCACGTTGACGACGCCGTCGGGCAGGCCGGCTTCCCCAACCAATTCGCCGAGCCGCAGTGCGGTCAGCGGCGTCTGCTCCGCGGGTTTGAGTATCACGGTGTTGCCGCAAGCGAGAGCCGGAGCCATCTTCTGCGCGGCCATCATCAGCGGAAAATTCCATGGCGTTATCAGGCCGCATACGCCCACCGGCTCGCGCAATGTGTAGTTAAAGGTCGAAGGATCCGACGGGTTCGTCTCGCCGTAGATCTTCGTGGCCCAACCCGCGAAGTAGCGGAAGATTCCCGCCGCCCCGGCGATATCGATCGCCCGCGATTGCGAAAGAGGCTTGCCGTTGTCGAGGGTTTCGAGCTGCGCCAGTTCATCCGCATGCTTATCGATCAGGTCCGCAATCGTAAGCAGGTAACGGGTGCGCTGATGCGGCGAAATCGAGGACCACCTGCCTTCCTCGTATGCTTTGCGCGCCGCCTTGACGGCTTCATCGACGTCCGCTTTGTCGCCTTCCGCGACCAGCGCGAGCACCTCTTCAGTCGCAGGATTGATGGTCTCGAAGGTCTTGCCCGATTTTGAGGATACCCATTTACCGCCAATCAGCAGCTGCTTCGGTTTCTTGAGGAAATCGCGAGCCGCGTCGGCCGAGGCACTCTTTGCGCGTTCGATTGAGGGAGTTGCAGTTGCCATTTTCGTTCACCTCCTGAGCTTTGCCTAGAGCTTTACGTAAACCGATTTGACTTGGGTGTAGAGTTCGAGCGAATGCATTCCCAACTCGCGCCCAAAGCCTGATTGTTTGTAACCGCCGAAGGGCGATATCGGATCGGCACCACCATAGGTGTTGATCCAGACGGTTCCGGCCTTGAGCGCTCGCGCCACTTTGAGGCCTCGACTGACGTCGCGAGTCCACACGGCGGCGGCGAGCCCATAATTTGTATCGTTGCCCTGGAAGACTGCGTCGGCTTCATCCTTGAAGGGAATGGCGGCGCCTACCGGACCAAAGATCTCTTCACGCGCGATCCTCATCTGGTTGTGCACGCCGGCAAAGATGGTCGGCCTGACGTAGTACCCTGCGCCCGACACCACGTCGCCGCCGGTGGCTACTGTCGCGCCTTCGCTCTTGCCGATGTCGAGATAATTTCTGACGCGATCAAATTGCTCCTTCGATACGACGGGTCCCATCCGCGTCGACTCGTGCAGCGGATCTCCCAGCGTCATCGATTCGCTGTGCTTGACGAGACGCTCGACAAACTCTTCGTAAATCCCCTGCTCGATAAAGATTCGCGTCCCCGCCGTGCAGACTTGCCCGGAGTTGAAGAAGACGCCGCGCGTTGCAGATTGAACGGCAGCGTCCAGATCGGAATCGCGAAAAATAATGTTCGGCGATTTGCCGCCGAGCTCGAGTGAGACTCGTTTGAGATTTCCCGCAGAGGCCCGGAGAATCAGCTTGCCGACCTCGGTCGAGCCGGTGAATGCGACCTTGTCGACGTCGGGATGCTCCGCGATTGAACTGCCTGCGCCCGGACCAAAACCGGTGATGATGTTCACGACGCCATCGGGGATGCCGGCTTCCTGGATCAATTCTCCGAGCCGGAGCGCTGTGAGCGGCGTCTGCTCTGCCGGTTTCAGCACGATCGTATTGCCGCATGCCAGCGCGGGCGCCAGTTTCCACGACGCCATCGACAGTGGAAAATTCCACGGAATTATCTGGCCGCACACTCCCACCGGTTCGCGCAGCGTGTAGTTAAATGTCGTCGGCTCGGATGGGTTCGTCTCGCCGTAGATTTTCGTCGGCCATCCCGCGTAGTAACGGAAGGTTCGCGCCGCCCCTGGAATGTCCGCGACCTTCGCGATTGCCAACGGTTTGCCGTTATCGAGCGACTCAAGCTCGGCGAGCTGATCCGCGTTCTGTTCGATCAGGTCCGCAATCTTGTACAGGTAACGCGAGCGCTGATGTGGCGTGATCGAGGACCACTTGCCCTCGAACGCTGCGCGCGCGGCCTTCACGGCGTCATCGACGTCCGCCTTGTCACCCTCTGCGATCAGCGCGAGGATCTCCTCGTTGGCGGGGTTGACCGTTTCGAAAGTCTTGCCCGATTTGGCTGCGACCCATTTGCCATTTATGAGGAGTCGCTTCGGCGAGCTCTTCAGAAAATCGATGGTTGCTGGCGTCTTTATTCCAGCCGTCGCTTTTTCAAGCGATTGAACTGCACCCATGTAGCTGAACCTTCTTTTTGCTGGCGGTGTCCGAAAACTTCTCGATCCAGACGATCGAGATGTGACAAGTATCGTGTCGACCCGCTCGTATAATGGCATAGCGTCGCGATAGCGATCTCGTCAATCGCGAGAATGAAAGTTCGGCGTAATTCTAACTGGTGGCTGAAACTCACCGTGTGATAGGTTCCGAGCGAGACTCAATCAAATTCATCTCTGGAACTTATCAATGGCGACTGGGCTGAATATCGACGAAGTGGTGCGGCAACGCTACGAGGCCGGGGCCGTCGCGCGGCAGGACTCGCTGTGCTGCCCCGTCAGCTACGATCCGCGCTATCTCGAAGTGATACCGCGCGAAGTGATCGAGCGCGACTACGGATGCGGCGATCCGACGCCCTACCTGCAGCCGGGCGACACGGTTCTGGATCTCGGGAGCGGCGGCGGCAAGACGTGTTTTGTCGCGGCGCAGATTGTCGGTCCTACGGGACGCGTCATCGGTATCGACGTGAACGCCGAGATGCTCGCGCTTGCGCGGCGTCATACGCCGGCAGTGGCCGCAAAGCTGGGATTTGGCAACGTGGAGTTCCGGCGCGGGCGCCTCGAGGACCTGGCGGTAAATCTCGACAGCATCGACCGCAGGCTCGCTGATCATCCCGTCAGCGGCGTCGAGCAATTGGCGCGGCTCGAGAATTTCATCGCGCAACAGCGCCAGAATGATCCTCTGGTCGCGTCGGACAGCGTTGACGTCGTCGTGTCGAATTGCGTCCTCAACCTGGTTCGCGACGAAGACAAGCGCAAGGTCTTCGCCGAGTCGTTCCGGGTGCTTCGGCGCGGCGGCCGCGCCGTCATCTCGGATATCGTCGCCGACGAAGCGGTCCCCGACCATTTGAAGAACGATCCGGAGCTCTGGAGCGGATGCGTGTCGGGCGCATTGGAACAGAACGAGTTCCTCCGCGCCTTCGAACAGGCGGGCTTTTACGGCATCGAGATCCTCAAGCGCGACACCGTTCCGTGGCGTACCGTCGAAGGAATCGAGTTTCGCTCAATCACGGTGCGCGCGTTCAAAGGCAAGCAGGGCGCCTGCCTCGATTGCAACCAGGCGGTCATCTATCGCGGACCGTGGCGCACGGTCGAAGACGACGACGGGCATACGCTCACGCGTGGCCAGCCGATGGCGGTATGCGAGAAAACGTTCCGCATCTACTCGAGCGCGCCGTACAGTGAAGAGATCCTGCCCGTGCCGCCGCTTGAGGCTGTCGCGCCCGAGTCCGCCCCGGGCTTCGATTGCTCGCGGGACACCGTGCGTCATCCGCGCGAAACCAAGGGCCTCGAATATCGAACTACCACCAACGGCAGCGCGACCTGTTGCGGTCCGGACGGCTGCGGCTGAGGACTCGCTTCCGGCCGTTCGAGCTACAAAGGAAAGCGCTCGCCAACCATCTCTTCACTCTTGCGCCACAAGTCGTTCGCATGCGCGAGGTTGAGAGCGTAAGAGCGGACGCCAACGCGCGAGCTGGTGTCGTCATTCACTTCGCATACGTGGCAATCTTCGCAATAGCGTCCGCCCACGGCATCTGACGACGCGACGAAACCGCTCCATACCGAGGTTGCCGAACCTTGCGGCACCGACTTGAACTGAATCGCCGGCGCCTCCTTGGTTCCGCCGATGTTCCATCGTGCCATCAACTCGCCGACCAGTTCAGGCGTGAGGTGCCGGCCCAGCTCGGTCTGGATTCCGCCGGGATGAACAGCGGTCGCGCGAACGCCCCGGCCCTTGAGCCTGCTGTCGAGTGCCACCGCGTACAGAATATTCGCCGTCTTGGAACGGCCGTAGGCTGCAAACGCATGATAGGGAGTACGTTCGAAGTTTGGATCTTCCAGGTCCACATCGCTCAACTGATGACCCGTCGAAGAAAGCGAGACGATTCGAGCGCCCGGCTTCAGCAGCGACACCAGTCGATTGACGAATACGAAGTGCCCCAGGTGATTGGTTCCGAATTGCGTTTCGAAGCCGTCCTGCGTCTTGCCTTGCGGACACGCCATCACGCCGGCGTTCGCTACAATCACGTCGAAGGCTTTGGCCTTTGTGAGCACTTCATCAGCAGCCTTCCGCACGCTGCGGAGCGACGCCAGATCCATCTCGACCAACTCGACCGATGGATTGCCTGCCTCCGCGAGCGCGTTTCGCGCTTTCGTCAGATCGCGCGCGGTACCGACGACGGTGGCGCCATGCGCGACCAGCGAACGCGCGGTCTCGACGCCCAGGCCAGCCGAGACGCCGGTGACAAGCACCCTCTTGCCCGAAAGCTCGATGCCCTCGAGAATCTCATCGGCGGTCGATTCCGCTCCGAAAGTCTTGGCCATTGCGCTTCTCCCAACCGAATCTTTTCCGCAGGCAATCGATTTATACTGCCTTCGGCGCACCTCGGTCGAGACCTATAGCTGCGGACTTTACGACGTCATCGAGTACCTCAGTCCTATATCTAACCAGATAGGATGTGCCGGCACGCTCATAGGTGTTCTCGATCGGAGCAATAACTCTATGCGCAACAAATCTACGTCTGCATTTCATCAGGGCTGATTGCTGGCAAGCCCGAACTGTGTAAAAGGTTCTGAAAGATTGGGCTAGTTCTTTGTACCTTTTGATCGTCCTCTTATTGATGTTGGCGCTCCCAGTAGGCTCGATCTATGTCGAGTACTCCTATCTCCACAGCACGGCGCCACTGATGCTGTTGGTTGGGAAGTGGTTCGTGTTCTGGAGTGCCGGCGTCAGGTTGTTGCTCGCCGGGTTGCGACAATTTTTCCAACCGCGATTCACCGCCGAACAAATTCTCGGGATCAAGAGCGACGATGCCCTGCCGCTCGTGCGCGAACTGGGTGCGGCGAATTTCGCGACGGGCGTCGTCGGCATTGCCTCGCTCGCGAAGCCAAGTTTCACTCTGCCGGTGGCGATTGCGGCGGCCATATTCTACGGCATTGCGGGCATCCGACACGTTGCCGGGAGCGATAGAACCCGCAACGAGAATATCGCGATGATAAGCGATCTCTTCGTCGCTCTGATCCTCGCTCTCTATTTGGCTGCGATGGTGTGAACATCGCGGCGTAGTCGCATTCGTCTAGAGCCTCAAGAAAGACATTGTCGATTTTCGGACTGATCTATTGCGTCTGGTCTTACTCTCTGGGTATTGTGCCATCAGTTGAGTAATTTGATTGACTAAGTTGGATACGAGATCGATGGCGCTTAAACTCCTGTGACGTCGCGATCAAATTGGCAGTACGCTCATCCGGCGCAGACCGCCACGGTTGCGATCATTGGCGGGGGTGCCAGTGGCTTGATCGCAGCGGTTCAACTGATTCAGCGGGCGCGGCGGGCGATCAAGATCGTTTTCGTGGAGCCGCGGGCGAACCTCGGTAGCGGCATCGCATACTCGACCGAATTCAATTCGCATCTGCTGAACGTCCCCGCCGGCAACATGAGTGCGCTCCACGATGATCCGGATCACTTTCTCCGCTGGATGCGGACGAACGTCGCCAAAAATTTCGATCGTCGCTCCTTCGCACGCCGCTCGCTGTATGGGAGCTATCTGGGCGAAACGCTCGCCGAGGCGTGCCTTCTCGCGCAGCAGCGAATCTCGCTCGATCACTATCGAAGTCGTGCGACGCGTGTGGAGATTCATCGCAGCGGCGAGCGCGTGTGGATGGAAAACGGTCTACGCATCAGCGCGGACCGCGTAATTCTCGCGTTGGGAAATTCTCCACAGGAAAATCCGATGCCCGCCGGCTCCGAAGTCGAGGCGGTGTCCGCGTGGTCGCGGTCCTCGTTTGACGGTTTGGAACCCGGCGCGTCGGTACTCCTTGTGGGCGCCGGTTTGACCACGGTTGACGCTGTGCTGGCGCTTGATGAGCGCGGTCATCGCGGCACGATTCACGTCGTTTCGCGTCACGGGAAGTGGCCGCTGGTACATGGCGCATCAACCGCGCCGATTCATTCAGCTCCACCGCGTTCCGCAACTAGCTCGCGATCGATCTTGCGCGCGATCCGCAAGCAGGCCGCTTCCGCTGGCGGATGGCAGGCAGCCGTCGACGCGTTGAGGCCTCACACCAACGCGCTCTGGGCGCGTGCTTCGCAAAGCGAGCGCCGGCGGTTTCTCCGGCATCTCCGCTTCTATTGGCAGATCCATCGGCATCGGATGCCGCAGGAAGCGGCCACGAAGATCCACTCGATGCGCTGGAGCGGACGAGTGCTTAACCATTCCGGGCGCATCGTTGAGACCCGCATCGAAAACGATTCGCGACTTCGCGTCCGCGTCGCGCTGCGGGGCGGCCGCGACGACCTTTCCCTCGAAGTAGCACGAGTCATCAATTGCACGGGGCCATCTTCCAACCTGCGCGATTGGCCGCATTCATTGATTCACGATCTCCTGGCGACAGGAATCGTACGCTCAGACCCGTTGGGGCTGGGGCTTCTTACAGACAACGACGGAGCCCTGATCGGACGAGATGGCGCTCACTCGAATGTAGTCTTTGCGCTTGGCCCGATGCGCCGCGGAACGCTGCTCGAAACCACGGCGATTCCGGAAATTCGAGAACAGGCGGCCGGTCTCGCAAGACGGATCCTCACGCAACTACCGTCCGCGCCGCTTCATCATCAAGTTTCAGATCTCACTGAATCACTAGTAGCAGGAGGTGATTGACCATGTTTCACAAAGGCAAACGTCGTCGTCGTTTCATTGCGTTCGCGCCGGCGGAGGCATCTTCGTTCGACAGCTTCTCCGAATTGGAGCGAATCGCCACCAGTTTCGAACCGACGCTCTACCAATCCGACGATCACGAACTCGAAGCCTCGGCGGATCGCGAAGAATCGCGAGCCGTGAAATCTTCCGGCGACGGGCTCGCACGGGTTCGCACAGTTTCCAAAGCTTCGACCGGCGAGAAGGTTTTTTATTTCGGCTGTTATCCGTCGCCAACCAGGTTCGATCTCGAAAGGAAGATTGCAACACGGCTCATCCCGTCAGGAAGCGATTCACGAAAGGACTGAACGATGACCTCAAGTCTTGAAGCCCGCAGCCAGGACCCCGCACACTTCGACAGCCACCGCCCGCATTCCGTTCCGGCATTTGAGCCGGACTTCGTGGTACCGGTTCAGTTCTATGATTTGATTCGCCGCAGCGCGTTTCTCGACGGCGAGACACGACTGGTCTTTGCCGTGCTCGAGGACGCAGTCCGCACCTATCTCCGCGTGCGCGATTCGCACCGGCGCCGGGACTGCGTCGAATTTGCGGAAGTCGCGCGATGGTTCGAAGCACCGACGGGAGCCGTCCCCTTTTCCTTCGAGTACGTCTGCGAAGTGCTAGAACTCAATCCCGGGTTGTTTCGAAAGCAACTGCGAATCGTGCAACCTGATGTGCTGCCTACGAAGCAGTTGCGATCAGTCGGACGGCGCCAGCGTGTTCGAAGTATTCGCTACGCGAGGAAGTGTTCCTCGTGGCAAAGCTCAGATTGAAAAGTCAAGAACCTGGCCGCCGCCCATCGCCGCTTGCGAGCTTTTGAGCAAGTCCGCCAGCGTGGTCGAGTCCAGTATGCGCGCGGTGGCCTCGCGCACATCGCACATCAGCAGGCGAACCGCACAACTGCGTTCGTCGTGGCACTCCTCGCACTTCCGGTACGCCGTCTTGCTCGCGCATGGCAGCGGAGCGAGCGGTCCTTCGATCGCGCGCAACACCTGTCCGGCGGAGATCATCGTGGGCGGCCGCGCAAGGAAGTAACCGCCGCCGCGTCCCTTTCGGCTGTCGAGAAAGCGATGGTTCTTCAGCTCCAGCAGAATGAGTTCCAGGAAGCTGCGCGGGATATGTTCGCGCGCTGCAATATCCGCGATCAGGATCGGGCCTTTGCCGTACTCCTCGGCGAGCACGATGAGCGCCTTGAGCGCGTACTTCGACTTCTGGGAAATCACTTGGTTCTTGGCGCTCCCGGGTCGCCAGTTCCACTCATCAGATCTTCCAATCTAGCAGATAATATAAGTTCGGCGATGCAATTTTTCACGAATTTGCACGAACAGCCATTGACTCAAAAGCTCAAAACCCTGTAAGTCTATCAAATTACTTGGCTAAGTGGCCTGAGTATATAAAAGGAGGCTCAGCACAATGGACAGAATCTCCAAATCACATGAAGCTGCCGGCAATCGTGCCGGAATTCCAATCGAAGCATCGCTCAACTACCTCGAACCGACCGGCGAGAAGCCCGTCTACTACGCCTACGAACCTCCGGCCGGAACGCCGCGATCGACAGGAAAATTTGTAGCGCACAGCGTGCCGATTCGAAACGCGCGCGAAGTTGTCCGCGACTTGTCGCTCGACAAGCAAGGCTTCCAGTTGACGCATCAGGAGACCGCAGTGCGCGACTTCTACGATCAAGAGGAAGTGAAGACTGCCTACTATCCGGAAGTCGAGCGGCTGCTGAAGGAGGCCACCGGCGCCGAGAAGGTCGTAATATTCGATCACCAGGTGCGCAATGCGGAGCTGGCCAAGCGCGGCGAGAGGAACGCGCGTGAATATGGCCGGGCCGTTCACAATGACTACACGGCCAAGTCGGGACCGCGCCGCATCCGCGATCACCTGCCGCCCGCCGAGGCCGAACAGCGCTTGCAGCATCGCTTTGCGGAAATCAACGTGTGGCGCCCGATTCGCGGACCGATCGAGTCGACGCCGCTCGCCGTCTGCGATTCCAGCTCAATCGATCCCAAGGACTTCGTTGCGGCCGATCTGGTCTATCGGGACAAAGTCGGCGAGACCTATCGCTTCACCTATAATCCCAACCATCGCTGGTTCTATTTTCCACGCCTCGAAAAAAACGAAGTCATCCTGCTGGAGTGCTACGACTCGAAAGAGGACGGACGTGCTCGCTTCACCGCTCACTCGGCGTTTGAGGATCCAACCAGCGGGCCTGACGCTGCCCCGCGCGAGAGCATCGAGGTTCGCGCTCTCGTCTTCTGGCCAGCGGATAAGAGCAACTGATCGCGCGATAGCGGAACGTCACGGCGATTTCACGGAGACAATCGATGCCACATTGGTACGAAGACAATTCACGATCGATCGGACACACGCCACTGGTGCGACTCAACCGGGTCATCGGCGGCGCGCCCGCGACAGTGCTCGGCAAGATTGAAGGGCGCGGCCCCGCGTATTCCGTCAAGGACCGCATCGGCGCCGCGATGGTCTGGGACGCTGAAAAGCGCGGCCTGCTCGGTCCCGGCAAGGAATTAGTGGAACCGACCAGCGGCAACACCGGCATCGCGCTCGCATTCGTCGCTGCCGCGCGCAACATTCCGCTGACCCTGACGATGCCGGATACGATGAGCCTCGAGCGCCGCAAATTGCTGATCGCGTACGGCGCCAACCTGGTACTGACTGAAGGTGCGCGAGGCATGAGCGGTGCGATCGCCAAGGCGGAGGAGATCAAGGCCTCCGCGCCCGATCGCTACGTCCTGCTGCAGCAGTTCAAGAATCCCGCCAATCCCGCAATTCACGAAGCGACCACTGGTCCTGAAATCTGGAACGACACCGAAGGCGTGATCGACATTTTCGTGTCGGGCGTCGGCACCGGCGGCACTATCACCGGCGTCTCGCGCTACATCAAGAAGACCAGGGGCAAGGCGATCGTGTCGATCGCGGTCGAGCCGAGCGCGAGTCCCGTCATCACGCAGCATCGCAGCGGACAGCCGCTGAAGCCGGGCGCGCACAAAATCCAGGGCATCGGTGCGGGGTTCGTGCCGGAAAATCTCGACCTCTCGATCGTCGACGTGGTCGAGCAGGTCAGTAACGAAGAGGCGATCGAGTACGCGCGCCGCCTCACCCGCGAAGAAGGAATCCTCTCAGGCATCTCGTCCGGAGCCGCTGCCGCCGTGGCCGCGCGTATCGCGAATCGCCCGGAGAACAAAGGCAAGACGATAGTCACCATCCTGCCCGACTCCGGCGAACGCTACCTGAGCACGGCCCTCTTCGAAGAGATTAATCAGACCAAGGGCATAGCCGCGTGAGCATTGACCAGGGAAGCAACGGTTCAGCAGGCGCGCGATGGGACTTGCGGAGGATCGTCGCCGAGCTGCGCGCGTCACGCGGAAAATCCCAGGGTGAACGCAGGCGCGATGGCGCGATCATCGAGATGCCATCGCGTGAAGCGCTCCACGAAATTATCGATGGGCTCTTTGCGGCGCTGTTTCCGACTCATTTCGGGCTGGCCGATTTCACCGAAGAGGGAGTTGACTACTTCGTCGGCCACAAGCTCGACGCAACGCTGCGGATAATGCTGCATCAGGTCGAGCGAGAGCTGCAATTCTCTTCGCCCGCTGATGAGCGCGAGCGCAAACGTCGCGCCTTCGAGATCACGCATCAATTCGCCGCGCGCCTGCCTCACGTGCGGGCGCTGCTCGAGACCGACATCCTCGCTGCATATCAGGGCGACCCCGCCGCACGCAGCATCGAGGAAGTGCGTTTCTGCTATCCGGGGATCACGGGCATCACGCATCATCGGCTCGCGCATGAGCTCTATCTGCTCGACCTGCCGCTGCTCGCGCGCATCGTCGCCGAGTTGGCGCATTCGGCCACCGGCATCGACATTCATCCGGGCGCTGAAATCGACGCAAGTTTCTTCATCGATCACGGAACCGGCGTCGTCATTGGCGAGACCGCAAGAGTGGGCAAGCGCGTGCGGCTGTACCAGGCGGTGACGTTGGGCGCCAAGCGATTTCCGGTCGGCGACAACGGCGCGCTGGTCAAGGGCAACGCGCGTCATCCGATTATCGAAGATGATGTCGTCATCTATGCCGGTGCGACGATCCTCGGCCGAGTCACGATCGGACGCGGTTCGACCATCGGCGGAAATGTATGGATCACGCGCGATGTGCCTCCGAACAGCACCGTTACCCAGGCGCTGGCGCGTGGCGATGCGTTCGACGACGGCGGGGGAATATGAGCACGGAATTTTTTCGCTCGCGCCGATGCGCTGAGCTAATGCAGCAGATCGTCGCTTAACCCACGCGGATCGGCAAATCATCGCCGACGGGTGAGGAAGTACTCCATCGAGCGACTGGACTGTGTAGAGGTGCAGCGCGTTAGGTGCTGAGCGGTCGAAGAAAACCAGATGCGACAGCGAATCTATGAATAGCTATTTCTCTATTAGGTAGGTCGACTGTATGCACACTCCTCAACTGAATATCCTATTGACTATTGGTACTAATACTATATTCCACTCGGACGAATTAGCTACTGGATACTCAGTTACTTGGACATAGAGTTGCATTTGGAATAAGCCGAGTCTCACTCGATCGCCAATTCTAAACTAATTTCCAGATTGTCAAAGGAAGTCCAATGCCAGATCCGCAACGTCCGTTAGCTCCTCACACACTCAGCGTCCCTGCCGCCCGCACGCTATCGAACCCGACTCTTACCGTTCCCCAGATGCTCGCGGAGTCCCCTCGCTGGCTGCTGCACCTGTTGCCATGGCTGAACATCCACGGGGGAGTTTACCAGGTGAACCGGCGCCGAATCGTTCTACGCCAGAGCGATCGCATCGCGGCTCGTCTGGTCGATGACAAAGCCACGATCGACGTCAACGCATTGCGTGCCCTTTCCCTGCTGCGCCCGGCCGACGAGCCACTGCTTACGGCTATATCGGGACTGCTGGTCGAGGAACGCCGCGGGGCAGGAGAAGATCTGTACAAGGCCGGCGACACGGGCGAGAAGTTCTACATCATTGTCAAAGGCAAGGTCGAAATCGCTACCACCGACGCGCACGGCGAAAAGCTGCGTCTCGCGCTTTATGGTGACGGCGATTTCTTCGGCGAAACCGCACTACTCAATGATTGGCGTCATACCACCACCGCGCAGACGCTGACGCCCAGCATTTTTCTGACGCTGGACCGCGCACGCTTCCGCGGGTTGCTCGATTCATCGGCGGAACTGCGCACGAAATTCGAAGGGTTGGTGCGCCAGCGCGAGGAATCACCCGCAAAGCAAAACGAATCCGGCGAAGCTGGTGTCGATATCGCCTCGTACAACGTGGGCGAAGAGCCGGAGTTACAGCGTACCTTTGTCGACTACGACGAGATTCCAAGGCAGTACCAGCTCCAGACTATTCAGACTGTGATTCGGCTGCATACCCGAATTACAGACCTCTACAACAACAATTACGATCAACTGCGCGAGCAGCTGCGCCTGACGATCCAAGCGATGAAAGAACGCGAAGAATCCGAAATTATCAACGACCCCGAGCACGGCTTACTGCTTGCCGCGGCGCCGTCGATGCGCATCCGCACGCGCTCGGGTCCGCCTACGCCCGACGATCTCGACGATTTGCTGGCGCACGTCTGGAAAGAGCCGGCGTTCTTTCTTGCGCATCCGCGCGCGATCGCAGCTTTCGGCCGTGAATGCACTCGGCGTGGCGTTCCGCCTCCGACCGTGCAGATGTTTGGATCGCCGTTCCTGACCTGGCGCGGCGTTCCGCTCGTGCCGTCGAACAAGTTGCCGATCAATCGCTCCAACGGCACTCGCGTCCCGCATGTCGCCAACCGCGATACCGAAGGCACTGCAGGACTGACCAGCATTCTTCTGATGCGCGTCGGCGAACAGAAGCAGGGAGTCGTCGGCTTGCATCAGACGGGACTCGCCGGCGAGCAGATGCCCGGTCTCTCGGTGCGCTTTATGGGTATCGATAATTATTCGACCGCGTCGTACCTGGTCACGCTTTATTTCTCGGCCGCAGTGCTGACCGAGGACGCGCTCGGAATTCTCGAGAACGTCGAAGTAGGCAATTACCATGACGACGAGTGATGTCGCCGCGCCCGTCAGCATCTTGCCGGGCGTAACCGCGACCGGAGCGCCGCCGGGCATTGACAAGGCGACGCTCGATCGCATCACGAGCAATCTGCTCGGTCCGATTCCCGGCGCGGCGGCGCCGGAGTCCGCCGGCAATGCGGCGCTAACTGCAGCGCGCACAACAAGTCCGCTCGCCTCGACGTCAGGGTTGCCGGGTCCAACGGCGGGAGTAAGCAGCGCTGCGACACCATTTCCGGGAGCGCTGATTCCGGCGGCGCCGTATCTCGATGCGGCGATTCATCAGTCGCAAATTCCGGCGCCGTCGGGTATCGCTGCCGCAGCTGCGCAGACTGCGATTCCCGAAGCGGCTACGAGTGTCGCGCCTTCGTCTGCGGCGATTCCCGCTTCGCCGTATCTCGACGCTGGAATTCACCAGTCACAGATTCCTGCGTCGTCGAGTGCCGTTGCTGCAGCGCCTCAAACGGCGATTCCCGAAACACCTGCTGCCGGCGGCATCCCCTCGCTCGTCTCGGATCCGATCGATTGGGCGCCTACGCTCCCGGCGAATGTCGAGATTCACGACGGCTCGATCCCGCGCATGTTCGACGGTGCTCCGCTGTCAGGAAAGCCGCCGCAGACTGGAACGCCTTCGTACTATTTTCTGACGCCGGTGCTGGCGACGCGCCACGAGACGGCCGCGCCGACCGCGCCTTTTTCGCGTCGCCTGTTCGACGTCAATGACATCCGACGCGACTTCCCGATCCTCGAGGAGCGGGTTCACGGCAAGCGTCTGGTCTGGCTCGACAACGCCGCCACCACGCAGAAGCCGCAGGCAGTGATCGATCGGCTGGTGCAGTACTATTCGCACGAGTACTCGAATGTGCATCGCGCGGCGCATGAGCTGGCAGCACGCTCGACCGACGCATACGAAAGCGCGCGCGAAAAGGTACAGCGCTTTATCGGCGCCGGCTCAGCCGAAGAAATCGTCTTCGTCCGCGGCACCACCGAAGCAGTCAACCTGGTCGCGGCCAGTTATGGGCGCAAGTTCATCGGCGAGGACGACGAGATCGTGCTCTCGACGCTCGAGCATCACTCGAACATCGTGCCGTGGCAATTCCTGGCCGAGCAGGTCGGCGCAGTCATCCGCGTGGTTCCGGTGACCGATCGCGGAGAAGTCCTGCTGAGCGATTTCGAGCGGACCCTGTCGACTAAAACAAAGTTCGTTGCAATCACTCACGTGTCGAACGCGCTGGGAACGATTCTTCCTGTGCGCGAGATGATCGACATCGCGCATCGGCGCGGCGCGAAGGTGCTCATCGACGGCGCGCAAGCGGTGTCGCACTTCCCCGTCAACGTGCAGAGCCTCGACGCCGACTTCTACGCGTTCTCCGGCCACAAGCTGTTCGCCCCCAGTGCGATCGGCGTGCTCTATGGCAAGAAAGCGCTGCTCGACGAAATGCCGCCGTGGCAAGGCGGCGGCAACATGATTCAGCGGGTGACGTTCGACCACAGCACGTTTGCGGATCCGCCGCAGCGCTTCGAAGCCGGCACCGCGGCCCTTGGTCCGGCGGTGGGTCTTGGCGCAGCAGTGGACTATCTCGATCGAATCGGGATGGAAAATGTCGCGACGCATGAGCGCGCGCTGCTGGCGTACGCGACCGATGCGCTCGCCCGAATCCCGGGCGTCCGGCTTATTGGAACGGCGCCCGAAAAGGCCGGTGTGGTTTCGTTCATCACCGACAAGATTCCAGCCGAGGAAATGGGCAAGATACTCGACCAGGATGGTATCGCCGTGCGCGCGGGTCATCACTGCGCCCAGCCGACGATGGATCGCTACGGTCTCGAAGCGACGGTGCGTCCGTCGCTTGCGCTATACAACACGCATGGCGAGATAGACCAACTGGAACGCTCGATTCGTCGAGCGCTTCAGAAATAAGGCGCTCTCCCAAGATTTCTATCGCGCGTCTTGCTTTATAGGCGCGGGCAGACTATCTTTGTCACATTAGTCGAGTAATTCGATAGATTTAGTTACAGTCGTTTGGGGATCGAAGGGAGGAGCAATCAATGAGTGGGAACGGAACTGGAAGCGGCTTGGAAATATTGCCAATCGCCGGGCGTATCGGCGCTGAGATCAGGGGTGTGCGGCTCTCAGGTGACTTGGAACCCGCGATCGTCGAATCAGTTCGACAGACGCTTTTCAAATACAAAGTGATTTTCTTCCGCGGGCAGGAGCATCTCGACGAGGCGAGCCACGAGGCTTTCGGCCGTCTGCTCGGCGACATCGTGCCGCATCCCACCGTCCCGTCGGTGAAGGGCACGGAGACCGTACTCGACATCGACGGCACTCACGGAAATCGCGCGACGGCGTGGCATACCGACGTGACGTTCGTGGACGCGTACCCGCAAGCCTCGATATTGCGCGCGCTGATCGTGCCGACTCACGGCGGCGATACTGCTTGGGCCAACACGGCCACGGCGTATGAATCGTTGCCGGCCAAACTCAAGGAGATCGCCAACAACCTCTGGGGAGTGCACTCGAACGCGTATGATTATTCAGTACCCACGAAGGCGACATCCGATAAGCTAAAACGCTACTTCGATGTTTTCACGTCCACCGTTTACGAAACTGAACATCCCGTCGTCCGCGTGCATCCCGGGACCGGCGAGCGAACTCTCGTGCTGGGAGCTTTCCTTCGGCACTTTGTCGATCTGCCGCTAGCCGATTCAAAACAGCTCTTCGCGGTGCTGCAGGGATACGTGACCCGTCTCGAGAACACCGTCCGATGGCGATGGTCGGTCGGCGATGTCGCAATCTGGGATAACCGCGCCACCCAGCACGTCGCGATCGACGACTACGGCAAGCAGCCGCGATTGCATCGACGAGTGACCGTCG
>Ga0210391_10001992_pt1 | contig 18042 bp, 16 predicted proteins | sample IncBWC12OmetaG_FD_160573 | JGI IMG/M metagenome (GOLD analysis project Ga0210391, IMG submission 160573) | Forest soil microbial communities from Barre Woods Harvard Forest LTER site, Petersham, Massachusetts, United States - Inc-BW-C-12-O ... | reverse complement strand
GCCGGCGAAAAGGGTATCTCCGGCGAGGAGGAGGTTTTGGTCGGGGAGGTAAAGGCAGACGCTGCCTTCAGTGTGGCCGGGGGTGTGGAGGATGGAGCCAGTCAATCCGGTAATGGAGATGATCTTGCCCTCGTCGAGGGTGTCGTCGGGGGCTTCCACGGTGGGGGTGGCGATGCCTAGCCAGGTGGCTTGTTCTGCCATCATCCTTACCAGGGGAATGTCGTTCTGGTTGTAGAGGACAGGGGCGCCGGTGAGTTGCTTGAGGCGGTGGGCGCCCGCAATGTGGTCGATGTGGGCGTGGGTGATGACGATTTGCTTTACCGTGAGCGAGTGTCTGGCGAGGAGGGCCATGATGCGGGGGATGTCGTCGCCGGGGTCGACGACGATGGCTTCGTGCGAGGTCTGGTCGCCGAGGATGGAGCAGTTGCACTGGAGAGGGCCGACGGGGAGGATCTCGTGGATCATGGGGATTTGGGCCTTGAGCGGTGAGCTCTGAGTTTTCTCCAGGAAGGACCAGAGAGTTGAGTCGATTGTATTGGGCCGGGGCGATGCTGGGGATGGTGAATCCGGCATAAAAAATGCGCAAGCCTGTGGCCTGCGCACTCTTTTGATTCGAATGACTACTTCTTCGCGGGAGCGCTCTGGGTCGTCTTGACGCCGGAGAGGACGGAGTGGTCGCCGCCTGCGCGTGAGAGCAGGATGGTGAGTCCTATCGAGGTGAGCATGAAGAGGATGGCTGAGTAGGTGGTCAGCTTGGTGAGGAGGTTGGCCGCACCGCGAGGGCCGAAGGCCGTCTGGGAGCCCTGGCCGCCGAAGGCACCGGCGAGGTCGGCGGATTTGCCCTGCTGGAGGAGAACGACGCCGACGATGAAGAGCGAGACGATAATGTGAAGGATGACGAGAAGAATAACCATTGTGGAGCTTGCGACCTCTTGGAACCGGAGTGGGCCGGGGAAAATTTGTGGATCGGTGCGAAGACCGTAACCTGGAGCCTTATGTCTCGCGGCGTTTAGCACCTAAACCAAAACCTAGTGTATCACTGGGGCTTCGTCGAACCCAAGCGGGCCTTCGATGGACCTGATTGGGTCGCCCCTGCCATGCCGGCCCCCTCGAATGCGACAAAAATTTGATGTGGAGCAAAAAATGTTCCATATTTCCAAACAAAATTTACCAAGTGTCGTCGCTTCGTCGCGTTCGAACATCAAACCTCAATAGACGATATCTAGTCTTGGCACTGTAGTCGGCCCTCCCCGGAGTACTTCTTCAGGTTGTTTGCGTTGTTATGGACCTTTGCCACGCCATTCAACATTATTGAGGAGATTGAAGATGTCTCAGTTTCAATGCCCGTTGCTAAGCAATCTTGCGCGGCTTTTACGCGAGAAATATGACCTGCGGCAGAAGATGATCCTCCGCGCCTTTCCGGACCGGGACCTGCTGCGCTCGGAGTACGAGATCGTTCGGATACAAAGGCTCATCACCCGTCACCGTCGCCATTGTCCAAGCTGCGAGCTCCGGGAAAGCTTCGTCTCGATCCATGGCGCGCGACCACGGCCATTTCCGGAAGAGGCGCCGATCTTTCCCGTCGACCTGGCCAGTTGAGCCAGTGAAGACTTCGAAGAGGGATTTTGGTGTTTGGCCTAAGCGTTGCCGGGCCGAGCGGGTCCGGGGGAGGTCCCGGGTCGAGCGCTTCACTTTGCCGATCGCACAAATATCACTGAGACGTCGTCGAAGTATACGACCTTCCAGTTCGGCAATAGCGGCATGACATTTGCCGACAGTGATCCGCGTTCTAAGATGCAGAAATTTACGTCATATTTATTCAGAAGAGCGTTGGGATCGCTTTGAAGCGTCGCCCACTTCGCGAATTCGTCGAGGACACCGGACCATTCGTAGACGTCGGCTCGGCCGTCCAGAAAGACCGGCTGCTCAGGGAGAGCCCAGATCAGGTATCCGCCGTAGTTAAAGGCGTTCAGCATGTGACCGGAGAGGTGACGAGTCTTGATGAACTCCACTGCCTTGACGGGGTTTCCGTCGGCCACCTGCTTTTCAAGGTCCTGATGGCTGGGAAAAGTCATAATAACTGTCGCGATTGCCAGTGTGATCAAGACTGCATTTGGTACAGGGTGGTCCTTCTCGGCGCTGTAACTGTCCCAGGTGGTCGAGATCAGGCGCGAGACTATTGGCGCGGCCAATAGGCCAAAGACGACTGCCAATCGCTGATGATTGATGCCAAGTATGGTGCCTATGATCAGCATGAGCAACTCATGCCAGAGCAGTTCTGCGCGGCGAACGATCACAAGGAGGAAGATGCAACCAAGGATTGCAAGGAGCGCAGCGCCGCGGGGATCGGTGAACTGGAGGGGCCTCCATTCCGTTATCTGGCTCACGACGATGCGCTGACGCAGCAGAGTGTTTAGCGGATACAGAATCTGTTTGACACCAACTGGATTGAGGAAGAGGGCAGCTGCTGAAAGGAGGAACGCCCACACGAGCGTACGACGACGGCGAAGGTCCCAGCGCGACGACACGAGTAATCCCAACCGGAGATCGAAGAATGAGCTGAAGAGAAACACTCCCAGAACCAGAAGCCCAAGGAAGAATGAGCCGTGGCAGTTCACCCAGAGCGCGAATAGCGGCAGCAGTCCGAAGAACCATCGTGGGTCGCGAGTTCGGCCGAGCTGGACCAGAATCAATTCAAATACCAAGAGAAGATAGCCGAGCAACTGAGGCCGGATAGAGAGGACCGTGGTTGAAAAGAGCCAGATGATGAGGGCGCCAATAAAGGCCGTCTTGGAGTTGCCTGAGTAGAGCGAACAGAGGGTGTATCCGGCGACGAGAAGGGCAGCGGAGAAGAAGCAGAGCCAGAGCATCAGGCCAGAGTAGCCGCCCCATCGATAGGCACCATAGATCAGAAGTTGCGAGAGCCATTCGTGGGGGACCCAGGCGTGATGGTTGGTCGTGTAGGAGAACAGGTCCGTGGTCGGAACGGTGTGAGTGTTCCAGATGATCTCGCCCGTCTTGAGCTGCCACCATGTATCGGTGTCATTGAAGCGGGACCGAACCGTTAGCGTTGCGAGCATGGCCAAAAGGCAGGCCAGCATTGCCGGGAACGAGAATGTCCTGCGGAAGAGATGATGAGGGTGTGCGGTGCGGCGTGTCGGATCGGTGGCCCAGAGGGCGGAGCTCAAGCTGTCTCCGAGTCAAGGGCGTCTTCTTCGACGAGGGGATCCTGCTCCGCAAGCCGAATGAGCCGATGCAGGTAAGCGCGGGAGATATGCAGGCTGCGAGCGGCCAGGGTCTTGTTTCCGTGGTTGTCGCGCACGGCCGTTTCTGCCAGCTTTACCTTGTAATCGCGGAGTTGCCGCTCGAACGAATTGACAGGATGGTAGTCGCCGATATTGACGACACTCTCGCTCTGGATGTTAAGGGGCAGATCTTTCTCACGAATAGTTTCACCAGAAGCGACGATGATGGCCCGCTGAATCACGTTCTCCAGTTCGCGCACGTTCCCAGGCCAAGAGTACGCCTGGAGCAGGGCCATCGCACCTGGTTGAATCTCCTCGACGAGTTTCTGATAGATCTCCGAGTATTGCCGCAGAAAATGCATCGCGATCTGGGGAATATCTTCTACACGCTCCTGGAGCGGAGGAGCATTTACCTTGACGACGTTGATTCGGTAGAAGAGATCCAGGCGGAATTTTCCCTGGGCCACGAGCTCCGCCAGGTCCGCGTGAGTCGCGAAGATGAGACGCGCGCGCAAAGGAATGAGCTTGCTGCTGCCCAGCCGGCTGTATTCGCGCTGCTGCAAAACGCGGAGCAGCTTGACTTGCGTGGACGGACTAAGCTCACCGATTTCATCGAGCAGCAAGGTACCTTCGCCCGCCTGCTCCAGATATCCTTCGCGTACTCCCACGGTGCCAGTGAAAGCACCTTTTTCGTGGCCGAACAATTCGGCTTCGATGAGAGTTTCGGGGATGGCGCCGCAGCAGACCGCAACAAACGGCTTGCTGGAGCGAGCGCCAAGATTGTGGATGGCCCTGGCGATCAATTCCTTCCCGGTGCCGCTCTCTCCGGTGACGAGGACCGAGGCATTGAGATTGGCGACGCGATGCACGAGATCGTAGACCTGCTGCATCTGTGGACTGGATCCGATCATTTGATCGCAGCAGCTATCCTCTTCCAACTGCTGTTTTGCCCTATGTATGTCTTGTTGGAGCGAACATCTTTCATGTGCCCGTTGCAGTATTGCCTTTAAATCGCGGATTGAAGGCGGCTTACGGCAATAACTGTAGGCGCCCAATCGAACGAGTTCTGCGGCGGTGGTTCGAAGAGCATCGTCGGCCATGACCACAGAGGAGACCTTCGATTCGGCGATCCGCCGGCAGCAGGCAATTCGCTGTTGCAAGGAATCGTGATCGGAGTCCAGATCGAGGATCATCACGTCGTAGGCGCCGACGGCGAGCATACGGTTAACCCCGTCCTCGGTCGGTTCGAGCTGGACCTGGAACTCTTTTCCCAAGACAGAGGAGAGGATTTGCTGCAGTTTTGAGTCTTCCGAATAAAGCCCAATCCGAATCATTGACGATCTCCGCAACGCACGTTGACGAAGCTACAAAACCATTTCTACATTGGGGAGGGGGGCCGGAACTACTGATTCAGCCGGCAAACTCTTTCGCCGCAGGCTGTGGAAAACTAGTCAATTTATGTTCGGGTTGTAGTAGTACCAAGACCAGATGCAATTGTCCACGAAATTTAGGTTACTCCACGAAAAAGCGGAGGAAGTCGACATTTGGTAACCTCGAACGCGAGGTATCTTGGTTACTTTAAAGACGATTGGTGCTTAAGTTGCCTGTGTCAGGTCATGATTGCTAAAAAAAGGTGGTCACTGGCGCTTCTGGTGGGAGCGGTGGCGATCACTCGCTGGGTGTTTCGAAGCCACTATCTCTACGACCTGGATTCTGTGAATTTCGCGTTGGCGATGACGCGGTTTGATCCTGCTGTTCATCAGCCCCATCCACCGGGGTACTTTTTGTATATCGGCGCAGGCCGGCTGCTCAATGCGGTGTTTCATGACGCCAATCTGGCGCTTGTCGTCTTGAGCATTCTCGCGAGTTGCGGGGCGGCGATTGTGATCTACGAGATGGCGCTGGAATGGTTCAACCCAATGGCCGCTCGATTCGCCGGCGTTCTTTTCCTGCTCTCTCCGCTCGCATGGTTTCATGGCACGGTCGCGCTGACTTACATTGTGGAAGCTCTTTTCTCGGGACTCTTGGGGTTTCTTTGCTGGCGCGTTTACTGCGGGAACCAACGGTCCGTTTTACCGGCCAGCATCATTCTGGGAGTGTCTGCGGGAGTTAGGCCGTCGTCGTTGCTGTTCCTTGCGCCGCTCTTTGTGTTTTCGCTGCGCAAGGTCGACACCAAGGGGAGATACATAGGTTTGGCAGCGCTCTTTCTGACGGTCGCTGCGTGGTTTGTGCCTATGGTCTTCGCCAGTGGCGGCTTGAAGGTCTACTTCGGAGCGTTGCTGTCACTTTGGCGGATGGTGCCATCGAAAGAGACTGTCTTCAACTCTTCCCCTGCGACCTCGATTGCGCGGGCGTGCACGATTGTCTTAATCTACTTCCTGTGCTTTGGAGCGGCTTCGCTGGCCCCGTTGGGTGCCTTGGTCCGACCCGTGCGGGTCGATCCCGGGAAGAAGATCTTCACTTTCGTATGGATCGCTCCGGCATTGTGTTTCTTCACCTTTGGCTACCTCAAATTTGTCAACAGCGGCTACCTTCTGCTGGTGTGTGTGCCGGCGTGTCTATGGCTTGGGTCTTGGGTGTCCGGGTGGTATGAGGCAAGTGCGTGGAGCGGACCAATAAAGCTGACCGTTATCGGAACGTGCGCCGTGGCAAACGTTCTATTTTTTCTTGCATCGCCGTTCTATTGTTCCTACAGGCAAGTGCGACGATTTGAAGCGCAGCTGGACGGTGTAAGGACTGCGCTTGCTCAAATTGCCTCACCACGCGACACCATTATCATCGGCTTCGATTCGCACTTCGACGGCTTTCGCCACGCTGGCTACTATTTACCTGACTATCTCACCGTGGAATATCCGGAGGCAAAACTGAAAGAGGGCCCGCGGATTTTCACGATGCATGGACGCGATACGACGCTCGTTACCGAGTTGCCGCTGGCCTCTTACACCCGTTTTGTCGTGTTTCCCCTTCCGAGCGGCCCCTCGTACCGGGAGTATCTTCAAACGGTGACGGCCCAGCTTCCGAGCCAGAGTTTGCACCGTGTAAGTGCAGGTGGGCATGAATTTATCACCGGCCCAATCTCTGACCTACCGCTACTGTTCCCTGATGCAACGGCCGTGCCCTGAATGGTGTATATGTTCCACTTCACCCGTGACTCGGCATGTAAACAGTCGTTCACACTGAGATGAGTCTGACCCGGTTTAGTGCCAATAATTCAAGCCTTTCGTGTTACTTGCGCTTTGGATGGCGAATTGCATTCCCCTGGGTGAGCCCCGCAACAGGGGAGAAAGAGACCGTGCATGCATTCGATCGCCTGGTGGCCGACTCTCATTGTCCTCGCGATTGCGACGTTCACCGATCTGCGTAACCGGCGAATCCCGAACTGGCTGGTGCTTCCTTTTCTGGTCGCGGGAATCTGCGTTGCCGGGTGGCTTCATGGTTGGAGCGGGATCGGGCATAGTCTCTCCGGCGTGGGTGTCGGGGCCGTGCTTTTCGGCGTTCTTTACTGGTTAGGCGGCATGGGGATGGGCGATCTGAAATTGTGTGCAGCCATCGGCGCATGGATTGGCCCGTCGCAGCTACTGTTTGCCCTCGTCATAACGAGCATGGTGGGAGGCATCATGGCCCTGTGTTGGGCAGCCGCCGGTGGATTTCTCGGTGATCTATTTCAGGGTGCAGGCGACCTGGTTTTTGGTTTTAAGAAACGCGGATTGCGTCCTCATCCAGAGCTGGTCCTCAGCAATCCTTTGACGCGCAAAATGCCATACGCTCCGGCCATCGCGATCGGAACGATTGTCTCATTCTTCTCCCGTTAAGGACTGACTAAGCACCATGGTTACTTCATCACAAATATGGCAATCCCAACTCAACCCGCTGGAAGTTTACGAATGCCAGGGAACGGCGATTCCGTGATGTCAACCTTTACGCATGGCCCCGACTCTCTCGACGTCCACGTCTTGTCCGTGGCGCTGATTGGTCCGCAGGAGCAGCACCGTAAAGCAGTGGCCAGCGCCCTTGCAGGCTCGCAGGCCAACGTGACACGCGAGTTCACGGCTTATCCGGACCTGGATGATGTCCCTGCGATTTTGGAGGCGGGTTACGACGTCATCATTGTGGACCTGGACAGCGACCCGGAGCATGCCCTTGATCTTGTGGAGCACATTTGCGGCAACAGTCCCGTAACCGTCATGGTGTACTCGTCGCATGCCGACTCAGAGCTGCTGGTTCGCTGCATGCGAGCGGGCGCCCGCGAATTTTTGAGTCAGCCGATTGCCGCCAGCACGATTGCGGAGGCCCTGGTTCGCGCTTCGGTCCGGCGTCCGACGGTCCGGCCCGCCAAAAAGACGCTTGGCAAGTTGTTCGTGTTTACTGGCGCCAAGGGCGGTTCAGGGGTCAGTACGCTTGCCAATAACTTCGCGATATTACTTTCCCAGGAGTCTCACAAAAATACTTTGTTGCTCGATCTCGATCTACCACTCGGGGGCGCAGCGCTTGACCTTGGGATAACAACGCAGTTTTCGACGGCGAACGCGCTTCAGAACATCAGCCGCCTGGATTCCAATTTCTTGTCCAAACTCCTGACCAAACATAGTTCGGGGCTGTTCGTGCTCTCAGCGCCTGACAAATACACCCCGATCCATGCGTCCAATGAAGATATCGCGAAACTTTTGACTGTTGCCCGGCAGGATTTCGACTACGTGGTGGTTGATGCGGGATCGAGCGTGGGCTCAACTTATAAGACCCTGCTTGAAGGGTCCGCAATCGTCTATCTTGTGACGCAGGTCAGCATCTCGGAGTTGCGCAACTCAAATCGTCTGATCTCAGAGTTCTTCACGCTCCCATCGCCTAAGCTCGAGATCGTTCTCAATCGCTTTACGCAGAATACCCTCGGGATCGACGAAGAAAACATTACAAAAGCGCTGACAAAGCCAGCCACCTGGAAGATTCCAAGCGACTATGGCACGGTGCAGCGTGCGCAGAACACGGCGACTCCGCTGGCGCTGGGAGATTCGGGCATCACGGAGATACTTCGGCAGATGGCCAGAACAGCTTGTGGCCTGCCTGCGGTCGCGGGAAAGAAGAAGCGGTTCAATTTATTCGGATGAAGACTCAAAGACCGATTTTCGCAACGATAGTAGGGACGGCATAGCGTGGAACAACTGAATTTAGAGCAGTTCAAGGCCGAAGTACACCGAACGTTGATCCCCAAGCTGGATCTCGAGAAACTGTCGCGCGTCGAGAGCGGCCAGGCGCGTCAAGCAGTGGCGATAATGATTGGCGAGATTATTGGGAGCCAGCGCGTGCCGTTGAGCTTGAGCGAGCAGGAAAAAGTCCAGTCAGACCTTTTGGATGAAGTCTTCGGTCTCGGTCCGCTGGAGCCGCTGCTTCGCGATTCGGAGATCTCCGACATTCTGGTCAATGGTAAAGACCACGTCTTTATCGAAAAAGGCGGGATCCTGAAGAGGATCGATGCGGTGTTTCGCGATGATCGCCACCTGATGCAGATTATCGACCGTATCGTGTCACGCGTTGGCCGCAGAGTCGACGAGTCCTCACCGATGGTGGACGCGCGCCTGCCCGATGGTTCCCGGGTCAATGCCATTATTCCGCCATTGGCGCTGGACGGTCCCGCACTTTCGATCCGCCGTTTCGGGACAGGCCCGCTGGTTGCGAATCAATTGGTGGAATTGAAGAGTATCTCGCCAGAGATGATGGAATTGCTTGCCGCAGCCGTGCGCGCGCGCATCAGCATTCTGATCTCGGGGGGCACCGGCGCCGGGAAGACGACCTTATTGAACATATTGTCGCGATACATTCCGAAGCATGAGCGCCTCGTCACGATCGAAGATGCAGCCGAACTTCAGCTCGCGCAGGAAAATATCGTGCGTCTGGAGACCAGGCCACCAAACGTTGAAGGCCTTGGAGCTGTCCGTCAGCGTCAACTGCTCATTAACAGCCTTCGTATGCGTCCCGACCGAATCATCATAGGCGAGGTACGCGGGGAAGAGGCCTTCGATATGCTTCAGGCCATGAACACGGGCCACGAAGGTTCAATGGCTACAATCCACGCGAACTCTCCGCGGGACGCCTTGTCCAGACTCGAATCGATGGTTGCGATGACCAATCTAAATTTGCCGGAACGGACAGTCCGTCAGCAGATGGCTTCGGCGATTGCCATCGTCGTTCAAGTCTCCCGTTTGAGTGACGGTACGCGCAAAGTGGTCAACATTTCAGAGATCACCGGCATGGAAGAGAACATCATCAGCATGCACGAGGTCTTTAGTTTCGACAAGAAGGGTATCGGGCCCGATGGCAGGGTGCTGGGCGTGTTCCAGCCCAGCCGCATCCGTCCCAAGTTCCTTGAACAGCTTCGTGTGGCGGGAGTCATGTTGCCCGCCAGCATGTTTGAGCGTGCGCAGGAAGTGAACTGAGAAAGGGAGTGAAGCGATATGGTAATGGTGCTCGTGCTCGTATTCCTTGCCGTGTTTGCGGTCACCGCTCTGCTCCTGACCGCGAGTAGAACTGACTCTCAGCAGACCGAGCAGACCCTCAACGTGCTTAAGGCGGCCCTTGCGACCACCAAGTTGTCGCCGGCAGACCAGGCCGTCGATATCCGTAAAGTGGACCTGCTCAGTACTGTTCCACTGTTCAATCGCTGGTTGCTGAGACTCGAACTGGCGCCACGATTGCGTCTCCTGCTTTACCAGGCCGACCTGAAATGGACCACAGGCAGTTTGCTGCTCATGTCCGTGGTCTGTTTTGTGATTCCTGCCTATCTGATTTATTTGCGGACAGGTGCAGTCATCATTTCTCTATTGCTCGGACTGTTGATAGGCGCTTCGCCATTTCTCTTCGTTCTCTATAAACGCACCCAGCGGTTTAACAAGTTTGAACAAGGCCTGCCGGAGGCACTGGATTTAATGGTGAGCGCTCTGCGCGCCGGCCATAGCTTCAACTCCGCTCTTGATCTGGCTGCCAGTGAGTCTCCTGATCCCATTGGGAAGGAGTTTCGCATCTGTTTTGACGAACAAAACTATGGACTCGAATTAAAAACGGCCATGAACAACCTGTCGACTCGCATACCGTTGCAGGACTTGAAGATTGTCATCACGGCAATACTGATTCAGAAAGAATGCGGCGGAAATCTCGCCGAGGTATTCGATAAAGCGGCGTATGTGATCCGCGAACGGTTCCAATTGAAGCGGCAGGTCCGTGTCCATACGGCGCAGGGGCGACTGACGGGATGGATCCTCTCTTTTCTGCCCATAGTATTAGGAATTCTCTTATATCTTCTCAATCCTGAGAGTATGAGCCTTTTGTGGACCCGTGCCATTGGCGTCAAGCTTTTGTATTTGTCAGGCGCTATGACAATTGTAGGCGCATTCATTATTCACAAGATCGTCAACATGGACGTCTAAAGGGGAGTTATGGGATTTGCGGCCTTGACGTTTATCTTCGTTTTTCTACTGATCGCGAGCGGTGGCCTGATTCTGTTCTACCGCGAGGCGATGATCCAGCGGGTCGCCTCTGCGATTACGCCTCGGGCGAAACAAGGAAGCTTCCGGGACACGATTGAACATACAGGTTCGACGCTGAGTAGCGTGGTGGCACGATTCGAGCGAGTCGTGCCGAAGAGCACGGCGGAGATGTCTGTGGTACGACAACGCCTCGTTCGCGCCGGCTACCGGAGCGACGCCGCAGTGAAGCTCTTCTATGGCGCGAAGGTATTGGTTCCACTGATCCTCTGCTTTTTCGCGTTTACCACAGGAGCTGGGAGTTACAGTCCATTTTTTGTTTATCTTGTGGCACTCGGTCTGGGATTTCTGGCACCTGACTTCTGGCTGGGAAACCGGATTTCTGCGCGGCAGGCGCGTATCCGCCGCGGGCTTCCGGATGTGCTCGATCTGCTGGTCATCTGCATCGAAGCTGGACTAAGCCTGGACCAGTCGGTTGTGCGTACGACTGAGGAACTGAGTCTGGCGCAGCCTGCTGTCTGCGATGAATTGGACATCGTAGTGCTCGAACAGAGGGCCGGACTTCCCCGTGCCGATGCCTGGAAGCATTTTGCGGAACGCACCGACGTGGAGAGTGTACGAAATTTAGTTTCTGTGCTGGTCCAATCGGAAAAATTCGGGACAAGCATTGCCAAGACCTTACGGGTGCATTCGGACACCCTCAGAACTCAGCGTCGCCAGAAGGTGGAGGAGCAAGCAGCAAAGACAACGGTCAAACTTGTCTTCCCGCTTGTGTTCTTTATCTTTCCCTCGCTCTTCCTGGTTACCTTGGGCCCTGCGGCGATCACCGTAATGGAGAGTTTCAACAAATACCTCATTCATTGAGAAGGGAGAATAGACATGGACAATGTAACAATTATTCGCGTCGTTGCTGCTGTCCTTGCGGTAGTTGTGCTGGTCATCCTTATCCAGCGCCGCCGCAAGCGCGTTCAGTAGATTATTTCCTTCGTAGTTATGGCGAAAGAGGGAAATTCTCAGGACGTAGTCCTTATACGGACTGGGTCAAAAGAACGCTTCCGACTCATTCTCCTGTCGAGAGGTGGAATTAGCAGCTTACCTCGCGGTCGCTTCTTCCGAAATATTGGGTGCATTGCCATTGTCTCTCTCTATTTCGGAGGAAGCGGTCTTGGTTCAGCAAGTCGTAGATTTCAGTGAAAGGAGCTGCATAGTTGGTCGGATTTAGTGGCGAACAGGCGCCTGCAGCAGGTCCTATTGCCATACCGCGTGATTGCTGGGTAAAACAATGAACAGACGGACATACTGCGTATATAACCAGACACGTGAATGCTTCCTCAGCCTGGGTGTTACTCCGGCTGACACGACATTCGCGCGGCTCAAGGGCTTGATTGGAAAGCTCAAGCTGAGGGTCGATGAAGGACTCTGGATAGTTCCGTCTTGTGGAATCCATACATTTGGCGTGCTGTTTCCCCTCGACCTGATCTACCTGGATGAAAGCCACAAGGTGATTCATCTCATTGAGCATTTCCCGACATTTCGTATCGCGCCCTTGAGGACCCAGGCCACAAGTGTTCTGGAGCTGCCTACTCACACGATCTATTCGTCGCAGACGCAGCCTGGAGATAAGCTGCTGATCTGCTCGATTGAGGAGATTGCGAAGCGATTCAATAAGGGGAACGCCGTACAACCCAAGAGTCAGACTCAAAGACCCGACACCAAGGTCGCTTATAAGGCGGTAACGAAAGAAGAAAGTTTTTCCCAAGTCAAGGAGTAAGGGAAGGAAGCAAGGAATTGCAAGTTCGGCATTAGCGAGGGAGAAATTGGGCCGCAGGGTTCGATCCACTCCGTCTATGCGTTCAAGTTTGAGCAATGACCCGGCCGGACGTATTGAGTGCGCAATAAGCGAAGGGCATACAGATGGACTCAGTTAAGAGCTGGATCAGAAAACTGTCATCTCACGATCACAGGAGAGGACAACGGCTGGCATCGCCTTTGCTGGTCGCGTATTACTGGGACGGATCCGTTCCGATGGCGCACGAGATCCAGAACATTAGCTCGACCGGATTTTATCTCTTGACCAATGAGCGCTGGCAGTTGGGCACGGTCGTTACGATGACGCTGCAAAGGACAGACATTGAGGACGCAAAAAACCATCCTGAGGGCTATATTATGGTGCCATCGAAGGTGATTCGGTTGGGCACGGACGGAGTCGCTTTTGAGTTTGTCCCGCAGTCTGACAAGGCTTCGAGCGATACGAATGGTCGAACGAGAAGGTCGACCGGACGAAAGGCCATGGGCAAATTCATCGAACGTCTCAAGTCAGACCAAGGCCACGCAATGATTGGGTATATCGCGACGGATCTGGCGCCGAAATTGGTGGTACGGGATTCGGTTTTGGTGATGCCTAGAAGGAATGCCATGAAAAGGTTCAAGGACGAGAGCGGACAGGCCCTGATAATCACAGCTCTATGCATGACATGCCTTTTTGGGTTTATGGCGTTGGCTGCCGATGTGGGAATCATGTTGCGTGAGAAGAGGCTCCTGCAAATAGCAGCAGACAGCGCGGCGATTGCTGGAGCATCGGAGGTAAATTTTAGTTCCGGAACTGTAACGTCAGCGGCCCAGGCAGCCGCGACGCAGAACGGCTTTACAAGCGGGACAAACGGGGCCACCGTCACAGTCAACCCGCCACCTTTGTATGGGCCTAACGCAGGCCTGCCAGGCTATGTAGAAGTCATTGTTTCTCAGCAACAGCCTGCTCTTTTTATGGGCATGTTCGGTATATCTTCGATGAACCCTACCGCCAGGGCAGTGGCCTTCAACGGGGGTTCGTCCTATGGCTGTGTCTACGTATTAGCCCCCACGGGCGCCGGCGCAATGACTTTGCAGGGATCGTTCACCGTAACCGCACCTAATTGCGGCGTGGTTGTCGACTCGAACGATTCTGATGCTTTGCATTTCACAGGGGGGGGTGGCAGTTTGACCGCGGGATCAGTGGGCGTCGTAGGTGGCTGCGGCGGCCATTGTTCGGATAGCACCCCGACTCCAGTCACGGGAATCATCCCTCAAAGTGACCCTCTTGGCTACCTTACCGCGTCCTTTCCGACCCCAACTGGTTGCGTCCCTGGTGGCACACTTACTGGAGCAATAGCGGCTGGGTGTTACAGCGGAAATGTCACGTTGAATAATGCGGTCCTTACGGGTCTATATGTCTTTACTGGAAACGTCACTCTGAGCCATTCCGTGACAACGGGGGGGGCTGGCGCAACTCTGGATCTAAACAATGGCTCCCTCACGGAAACCTCCAACACGGTGCTAAATCTTGTCGCGCCTACTGACCCTACTAATACTTTTCACGGGATTGCCATTATGGCCCCCCCTACGAACACGAGCACGCTGACACTCGAGTTCGGCAATTCCACAGGAACTATCGACGGGATTTTCTACGCGCCAGGCGCCAACTTATTCCTTCATGACAGCGGCGGTGGTTCAAGCGGTCTGTCGCTCATCACGGACTTGCTCGTGGGGACTTTGGATGACCAGACTGCGAGTCTCAATATCACGAGCTATTCCCAGACGACGGCTGGGTCACCGCTTTCTAAGGTCGCTCTGGTGGAATGAACGATGAAGAATCTATACATGACTCGTCCAGCTGATTCAAAAAAAGGAAGGGCTCTAATGTTTGGACTCGATCTACGTCAGGACAAAGGGCAGGCTTTTGTAGAGCTCGCCCTTGTATTGCCGATATTTATCCTTTTGCTCGTAGGAGCAGTTGAGATCGGGCGCTTGGCCTATGCCAGCATCGAGGTCAGCAACGCCGCTCGTGCGGGAGTCGCGTATGCCGCGCAGAACCACACCACAGCTAAAGATTCAACTAATATTACCCTTGCCGCTACCCAGGACGCTCCCGATATTACAAGTCTTACCGCGACGCCGTCATACTCTTGTTCCTGCGAGAGCTCAACTGGCACTATGACCGCCCCCGCCAGTTGTCCCACCGTTACTCTGACCAGTTGTCCCAGCCCCTCGCGCATCGTCGTATATGTTCAGGTAACGACCCAGGCGCCGGTAAATACCCTGTTCGGCTTTCCCGGAATCGCAAGTACAGTCACGCTTCGCGGATTCGCGAGCATGAGGACGGAACAGTAATGGATATGCGATCGACATTGCGACGTATATTGGGTCGGGCGATAGGGTCCGCACTAAGGCAACGTAATGTGCGGGGTGAAGAAGGCGCGGTGATCATGGAGACCGCGATGTCAATGATCATCCTGTTGACTTTCATGTTCGGTGTGATGGAGGCAGGCTTCGCGCTTTACTCCTACCACTTTATTTCCGAGGCAGCGCGCGAAGGAACCCGCTATGCCATCGTTCGAGGAGCGACTTGGGGAACGGCGTGCGGTACAAGTTACAACTCCTATGACTGCACGGCTAGTTTAGGAAATGTTCAGAGCTATGTGACGAACCTTGGATTCCCTGGAATTAATCCAAGCAATATGACGGTCACTCCGGTTTGGTCGACCTACACTGGAGGATCAACCTGTGGAACTCCGTGCAACAGTGCCGGCAACCTGGTTACGGTGACCGTCCAGTACAACTTTCCCCTGGCCGTTCCGTTCATTCCAGCCCACACGTATGCGATGTCAAGCAGCGCAGCAATGGTGATCCAGCAATGAAGCCAGGGATCTCGATTTCGTTCTAAATGTGCTGGCTGGTCTATTCCGTCTGGTCAGGGATGATCAGTAGTACCTCCACCGTGGTCGCCTGTCCATTCTGCATGGCGGGCCTGAATTGCCACTGTTGGAGAGCGCGGAGCAGGAACTTCGCTTCGGCGAGTTCAGTTGGAAAAACGACGGCCAGTTGCTCGAACCGCCCTGCCGCGTTGACGAAGCCATGGACCATGATGGCATCCGTGTTCGCGTTGGCGTCGATGCTGGGCCGCGTAATGTCATATGGCCATGGCGCGTCCGGGCGAATGGCACTAGCGCCGGCGGCAACCTGCGCGCGTGGAATCGAATACTGAAGGATCCAGTTCTTGGCCACGCCGACGCGCAGATATACGGTGTACGCCAGCCTGTCCCTCCACATGTTGACCGTCTCCGGATAGTCTTCCGCGAGTGAAGATCCCACCACCACTACTCCGTACTTGCCGTCCTTCGGCAGCATGATATGCACGACCGTCGGTTGACTGGCGCCTGCGGTGACGCTGCCCTCCGCAGCGGACAGGCCGTTTGCGCCGCCGCCTTGTCCCCCAGCCCCGGCTCCAGTCGCTGCATTGCCAGCTTGATTGCCGGTCGTCTGGCCCGCCCCTGCCCCCGCTTGTTTACCCTCTGTTTTACCTTGGCCATTCGGTGACAAGCTCTTAGGCTGCCCGGCCGCCAGCGATCCCGTGAACGGAGCCGGTGCAACCTCATTGATCATAGGTAGAGTCGCAGTCCCTTCCTGCAGCTGGACAGTAGAGGCGGAGATCACGCTTGCGGGTGAGGCCTTCCCAGTGTCTTTCGACGCTGTCTCCGGCATCTGTGTCTGCTGAGTCGCCGGCACAGCGATTGGAGAGGTCTTGCTCGGGTTGGGCATCGGGGTCTTCGCATCGAACACGGTCGACGAGATTTGAACATCGGCTACCTTCGTCTCCTGGTTCGGAGGATTAGGGGACGGCCGTACTTCGATCGCGGTGGTCGTTTGCGGTGTCGGCTGGACTATCTTTTGGACTGGAATGTCGCGTGAACTCCACACGAAGAGTTGGGGAAGCGGGGCCTGAGGAATTGTTGGATTGGTCACAGCGTCCGGCTGGACCAGAGTCTGGAGGGCCTGTTTCTGCGATATGAAGTTGAGTGGAATGCGCGGAGCGGGTGCAGCCGACTGACTACCGCCAGGTGCAGGGTTTGTTTCGGGTAGCTGATCAGGTCGCAAGTTAGCCTTCTGGATCGGGGGATGGATTTTGGGCTCCTGTTTGCGCAACTCCATGACCCGTACTGCATATCTTTGGGTGAGGGACCTGGAATCGGTCTTATATGGCTGTCTCAGGGCGAGAAGCAGCAGAACACACACGCAGACGTGCACGAGGAACGAGATCAAGAACCCGGAAGGCCCTCTCCGCATTGGCGGCGGGTCCCCAAACAGCACGATGATAGAAGAAGAAGACCTCATGGCCGAATCGACTGTCGCTACGTAGCACAGGAGTTAACTGTAAAGCGATAGAGACAGTGCTCCCCTCTGAATTGAAGGCCCTAATCTCTAGCAATTTCCAGACCAACCGAATCTACCCGTAACTCTCTGCCAATTGGAGGCCTTCTGCGTGTGAGCGTGTCTATGCAGCTACATTGACATCGCGATTGGTATACACATGTTCACACTTGCCCCGTGGCCTCCCAGCTAAACGGCTGATTTTACATCAAAATGAAGTTTTTCCTTTGGCACAGCAATTGCGATGTGTGTTGGGGGAAGGGAACTGGCTGGCGCAGCCGTCCCCAAGGTATCGCTGAATGAACCGACGACTATTAAACATTCTCTTGAGTGCCTTTGTGATTGCTGCTGGTTGCAGTTACATCGTCTTTCGTTTGGTTGGTAACCGCATATCCGGGGCACATCAGACCACCACACGCGTGCTAGCCGCCGCCACGGACATCAAGCTCGGAAGTGTCCTTCGCGACAACGACCTGACGACGATCGACATCGCCGGGGCCTTACCTAAAGGCGCGATTACCAGGCGGGAGGACGCAATCGGCCGAGGCGTTGTCTCCAACCTTTATTCGGGGGAGCCGATTCTGGATAGTCGTCTCGCGGCACCTGGTTCGGGCGGAGGGCTTGCCGCTACGATTCCCCAGGGCATGAGGGCCTCCGCAGTCAAAGTCAACGATGTGGTGGGCGTCGCCGGATTTGTAACTCCAGGAATGCGAGTGGATGTGTTGATCTCGGGCAATCCTCCCGGGGCCAGCGCGAATCAAGGGCCGATGGTAAAGACGATCCTGCAGAACATCGAGGTCCTGTCAGCCGGCACAGATATTCAGCGAGACGCAGAAGGAAAGCCACAGCAGGTCCAGGTAGTCAACCTGTTGGTGACCCCGCAGCAGGCCGAGGTCCTAAGTTTGGCAAGCAATGAGACGCATATTCAGCTCGTCTTGCGTAATCCCCTGGATACGCAGCTGGGCACGCCCCCCGGTACCGGCATGGCGCAGCTCTTCACCGATGTGGTTCCGCCGCCAAAAGCCGTAGCGGTCGGTCACAAAGCGCCAACAGTTGTCCCCGCCTCTCGCAGTTATATGGTCGAAGTTTTCAATGGATCGAAAAAGACTGAGACAAAATTTCCCGCCAACGAGGAACAACAG
>Ga0210391_10001990_pt1 | contig 18058 bp, 12 predicted proteins | sample IncBWC12OmetaG_FD_160573 | JGI IMG/M metagenome (GOLD analysis project Ga0210391, IMG submission 160573) | Forest soil microbial communities from Barre Woods Harvard Forest LTER site, Petersham, Massachusetts, United States - Inc-BW-C-12-O ... | reverse complement strand
GATGAAGGAAGTGATGGCGCAGGTGGAGCACGTGGCGGCGAGTGAAACGCGGGTGTGCATTCGCGGCGAGACGGGGACGGGGAAGGAATTGATCGCGCGGACGCTGCATGAAAAAAGCGGGCGACGCAATGGGCCGTTTATTTCGCTGAATTGCGCGGCGGTGCCCTCGGAATTGATGGAAACCGAATTGTTCGGGCACGAGAAGGGATCGTTCACCGGAGCGGCCTCGCGGCACACCGGGAAGTTCGAGCAGGCGCACCATGGGACATTATTTCTGGATGAGATTGGCGACATGCCGATGACCATGCAGGCGAAATTGCTGCGCGTGCTGGAAGAGGGAGAGATCGAGCGGGTGGGCGGCGACAAGCCGTTTGCGGTCGACGTGCGCGTGGTGGTGGCGACGCATCGGAATTTAGAAGAGCAGGTGCGGCAGGGAACTTTTCGTGAGGATTTGTATCATCGCGTGTTTGTGTTTCCGATTGTGCTGCCGCCTTTGCGCGAGCGGCGCGAGGATGTGCGCGTGCTGGCGGAACATTTCGTGCGGCAGCTGGAGGAGCAGAACAATTGGAAGCTGCGGAAATTATCTCCGGAGGCGATCGCGGAGCTGGACCGTTATTCTTGGCCGGGGAATGTGCGGGAATTGCGCAATGTGGTGGAGCGTGTTTTGTTGCTTGCGCCCGGAGATGTGGTGGATGCGGAGACGGTGCGGCGGGCGTTGCCTGGCGCGGGCGCCGACGGTAAAGGATTGTCGGGGGCTGCGCTGGAGAACGGGATGTTGTCGCAGCGTGTGGAGGCTTTCGAGCGCGAGACGCTTTTGGCGGAACTGAAGCGGCATCATCATCACATGACGAATACAGCGAAGGCTTTGGGTTTGGAACGCAGTCATCTATATAAGAAGTGCCAGCAGCTGGGGATTGATTTGCGGGCGATACGGCAGACGGAGTAGGCGCGCGGAGGCAATTCGACGGTATGCGCGGTCATCAATGGTGCCCGGCTGAAGCGGGCTCCTACAAATTCAACTCCGTCTGCTACGAGGTCGTGTCAGATTTTTTGCGCGAAGAGATCAGATAGCTTGAGGCTATATAGAAGATGATGGATACGGCCATGGTGATCCACATCGCCTTGGCGTTCAGGGTGACTGCGAAAACGGTGACGGCTGCGAAAAATCCCCACATGAAGAGTTCGCCTAGGACGGCTTGTTTCCAGTGAGGTCGCAGGCCGCTATCTGGCAGGCGCGGTTCGAGCGAGGGCCAGAGGCGAGGGACGCGGCGGCAGAATTCAATGTAGGATTCACCTTGCTCTCTTTGGAGATTTGATTCTTCCAGGCCGATCAGGCGCAGGCAGAAAATAAGATTTCCCACGACGATCACCAAGATTCCCACCCGGCTTGCGAGCAGGCCCATTCCGAACGCCATTAGAATGTTTCCCAGGTAAAGCGGATTGCGCACGTGGCGATAGGGGCCGGAGGCGACGAGTTTTTCCGCGCGCAGGTCATTGTCCTGCATTACGTCGGAGCGCAGGTAAGATGTGGCCCAGGTGCGTAGGAGCGCAGTGAGCAGCATGAGCAGCGCGGCGAAAGCGAGGGCGCAGCGCGCGAGAAGATCGGCGTGGGCTGAATTTTCTCCGATGGTGCGGTTGATCAGATATTGCACAACGTTGACGTGATCCAGCGCGTAGAGCCAGAAGCCCACGCCGAAAATCAGGCCGAAGATCCAGAAGCGATTGCGAAATTCGAAGTCCGTGGCTTTCATGTGGCTCCTAACGCGGCCGGATGCGCCGGCCGTTTGTGGTGGCCGTATTTTATACGCCTGATCAGGCAGGTTTGTTACCAGCTGCGTGATGGCTAGCGGGTGATGCGGGCGGCGGGAAAAGTCGGCCGAGGAGCAAGTGCGTGGGGAAATAGACCACGAAGACGAGGAAGAGGAAAGTGATGACCAGGTGCGTGGGAGCGGGGCCGTAGGAGCGATGGAGGAAGGGATCTTGCACTGCGAAATTGAGATTTTGGTCGGGAGTGACCAAGCGCGAGGCGATGAGGACGGGCGCGAGGATGGCGGATTGCAGTTTCCAGCCGCGGCGATCGTAGCCTAGCCGGCTGAGCGACCAGAGCAGGATGAAGGGCAGGATGAGGTGGAAGAGCGAGAGCAGACGTGCCCAGAGCGGGGTGCTGCCGTCGAAGAGGTATTCGGTGCCGCCGATTACATGATGGCCGAAAATCAGCCGAGCGGCCACGTCGAGGGTCCACACCAGGTCAATCAGCACTGACGAAACGGCCTGACTGGAAACCAGGAGTGAGCTGTTCTTCCACAGGCCGATGCCGGTGAGGATTACGGCGATGTCGCAGAGGTGAAGAAAATTTGCAGGGCCCCAGGCGTGCCAGTAGGTTGCGAACCAGAGCGCGAGGAAGATTAGCGCGACGCGGCGAAACCAATTGGGAATTTTTCGGCGTGGCGCTGGCGCGACGGTGGACATTTGGTGACTGCGAACTGGCCATCGTAGCAGAATGTTTCGTTGGCGCGCACTTCCTCCGCCCGTCTGAAATCTCACCAGAATCGCTCAGGACGAGTCCCGGCGGCTCTTTGTCCTTTTCAATATCTAGAAAATGACCTAGGTCGCCGTGAGATCTGGCCACGTCCGGCAGTGCGGCTTGTATGGCGTCTTGCTTGGCCTCCAGAACAGCCATGACAAGCGCCCCGGCTGCCGGTAGGCACAAGAAGGGCGCGAGAAATCGGAGGAGCGTATATCCAGGATGGACACGATTGTGCCGAGGCTCGGGCGAGGTAGGTCCTGATTCTTGAATGCTGCTATCGAGAATCGAGAGCAGTTCCGTGGGCGCGAGAAATCTGATTCCAGAACACCTTGCAATGAACGCCAACCTGAATACGAAGGTCAGGCCAGAGCCGAGTCCCAACTGAGGCGAAGCCAGGTTGTGGATTGGTAGCGACCGACATACGAGTTGAAGCATCGCGTCAGAATTGCGAAGTGTACCGGAGGGGTTACGAGCCAGGTTTTTGTGGTGGAGGCGGTCGCTGCATGCGAAAATTTGAGATGGGATGACGATCAATCCAGCTTGGTTTGCGGCGGGCGGAGTGTGCGCGGCGGGCGGGTTATTTGCTTGGGGGGCGCTGGCGCCGGGTGCACAGCTTTTCGGGCGGACATTGCGGCGTTTGGATGATGCGTCGTCGATGGCGATTACGTTTGATGATGGACCGAATCCGGCTGTTACGCCTGGAGTGCTGGAGATTCTGGCGCGGCAGAACGCGACGGCGACATTTTTTCTGATTGGGCAGCGCGTGCGGGCGTTTCCTGGATTGGCGCGGGAAATTGCGGAGCGCGGGCACGCGCTAGGCAATCACACGGAAACGCATCCGTCGCTTACCTTTCTATCGACTGGGCGAATTGCGGAAGAGCTGCAGCGTTGCGACGATGCGATTACGTCGGCGACGGGAAAAACAGCGCGTTGGATGCGGCCGCCTTTTGGTTATCGCAGTCCGCTGCTGGATTCAATCGTCCGTCGGCGCGGGGGGGCGGGCGTGGCAATGTGGAATGTGGCGGCGAAGGATTGGCGGACGCATGCACCGGAGTCCGTGATTCAACGCTTGCGCAGGGCGCGTGGCGGAGATATCGTCCTGTTGCACGATGGCGATCATCGCGTACTGGAAGGGAAGCGCGGGCACGTGCTGGCGGCTCTGGAATATTGGTTGCCGCGCTGGCGCGACGCGGGCATACAATTCGTGAATCTGGACGCAGGGCCACTCAAAACTCAGCAGGGCTAAAGGTCATGGACGAAAAAAGATATTACGACGAGAAGCCCGAAACGAAGCAGATGACGTTGGTGTGTCCGCATTGCCGGGAAGAGGGAGTATACCCGGTACGTTGGATGGCGCGGACCAAGAAGGGCGCGCTGCCGCCGGGCGGGAACGAAGATGACCGTGCGAAATTTGCGAAAGCGCGGTCGTACATGGTGCGCATGGACGATATGGTCGCCTGCCGGAATATTCGATGCCGAAAGAGGTTTGATCTTACTGGGCAGACGGTGATTCTTACTTAACAACGGTGCTTCACGGCTGAACCGTACGTCTGGAGACTTCAAGCTCGGTACTGCAGCGGCTGAGGCCGTTCGGATTCGGAGCGGTCTATGCCGTTGCTGAAGCCCGCGACTCCGTTCGGATCTCTGAGCTTTTTCCGCAGTTCGCCATGGTTCCACGAGTACTAGGCCCGCTTGGGGGGCCGTCATTGTAAAAAGATTGTCACGCCGCTGTGTTCGCTTGACATCGCATCGCGATTACTATTAATTGCTCGTCACCACCTCGGCACACAAACCGCTTGCAGCGGGAGTGTGCCCCGGTACAGTTTTTGGGGCGTGTGACGCCAGGAGAGATTTCGATGAAAACAAAATTCATTGTAGGAGTTACGGTTGTGTTCGCGCTCCTCTTCAGCGCAGCGGTGACAACGGTAGGGCAAGCGGCAAGCGTGGCATCACGAATCTCGTCGGCTGTGGATGAAAAAAATATGGTGACGTTGAAAGGCAACACGCATCCGCTGGCGACGTCGCAATACGATCGCGGCGAAGCCCCGGGCAGCTTGCCGATGAGCCGCATGTTGCTGGTGTTGCAGCACACGCCAGCGCAGGAAGCGGCGATCAAGCAGTTGCTGGCCGAACAACAGAATCAAGGTTCGTCTAACTTTCATAACTGGCTGACGCCGCAGCAATACGGGCAGATGTTTGGCCCGTCCGATCAGGACATTCAGACAATAACCAACTGGCTGCAATCGCACGGCTTTGAGGTCGCGAATGTCTCGCCTGGGCGCCACGTGATCGAGTTTTCAGGGACAGCGTCGCAGGTGCAGGAAGCGTTTCACACCACGATCCATCATTATTCGGTGGACGGCGAAGAGCATTGGGCCAACTCCACCGACCCGCAGATTCCGGCCGCGCTGGCTCCGGTGGTGGTAGGCGTAAAGTCCTTGCACAATTTCCGCGCCAAGCCGACCTCGCACTACACGGGGCTGTACCGCCGCGACAAAGGCACCGGTGAAACCACGCAGATCAGCGGGCCGCAGTTCACGTTCACCAGCGGTGGCGTGACGGAGTTTGCGCTGGGTCCCACGGACTTCGCGACGATTTACAACGTGCTGCCTTTGTGGAACGCCGGAATTGACGGCCGAGGCGAAACCATTGCTATCATCCAGGAATCGAACATCAACGTGTCGGACGTACACAACTTCCGCGCACTTTTCAACCTGCCCGTGAACGACCCGGAAGTGGTCCTGGACGGACCGGATCCGGGAATTGATCCGGGTATCGAGCCGGAGGCCGTGATTGACGTGACCTGGTCGGGCGCAGTGGCTAAGGGCGCGACAATCAAGATGATCGTATCTTCCAGCACGAACACCACCGAGGGCATCGCGCTTTCCGCGCAGTACTTGGCCGACCACAACATCGCTTCGATTTCCAGCATGAGCTTCGGGCAATGCGAACTGCACCTGGGCACGGCGGGAAACCAGTTCTGGAACGCGGTGTGGGAGCAAGCGGCCGCGGAAGGCATTAGCGCATTCGTTTCGGCGGGAGACGGTGGTTCGGCGGGATGCGACAACTTTGATACCGCGACCCGGGCGCGTGATGGCCTGGCGATCAGCGGCGATGCGTCCACGCCGTTCGACATCGCCGTGGGCGGCACGGACTTCGGCGGAAACTTCTTCAACCCGGCGGCATACTGGAGCCCGACCAACGATCCCACAACGCAGGCTTCAGCGTTGAGTTACATCCCGGAACTGCCGTGGAACGATAGCTGCGCGAATTCGATTTTTGCGTTTATCGGATTTCCGGCGGATCCGATCGCCACGTGCAACAGCGCCAGTGCAGCGGGGTTCCTGAATATCGTGGGAGGGAGCGGCGGAGCGAGCAGTTGCGTTTCCTCGGATGGATCGCACCTCTCTAGCTGCAGCGGCGGTTATGCGAAACCTTCATGGCAGACGGGAGTGGGCGTGCCGGCAGACAGCGTGCGGGACATTCCGGACGTTTCGTTATTTGCCAGCAACGGATTCCTGGGATCGTTTTACATCATTTGCGAAGCCGACCTGAGTCCGACGGGAATGTGCGATCTGAATCCGCCGTTTGAGGATTTCGCGGGGTTCGGCGGGACGTCGGTGTCGTCGCCAGCGTTTGCGGGAATTCTGGCGCTGGTGAATCAGAAGACTCATGCGCGCCAGGGGAACGCCAATTTCGTGCTTTACAAGTTGGCGGCGGAGCAGAACCCGGCGAATTGCAACGTGAATGGCAACGCCATACTGACCACAGCTCCGGCCGCTGCGTGCATATTCAACGACATTACGGCCGATACGAACGCGGTTCCTTGCGCTGCCGGTTCACCGAATTGCGGCACCGAGGGCACGGCGCCGATCGGAGTGCTCACTGGATACAACTCGGGCGTCGGTTATGACCTGACGACGGGGCTGGGTTCGGTGAACGCGGCGAACCTGGTGAACAATTGGAAGTCGGTGACGTTCACACCAACGGTGACGTTGCTCAAGGTGAGTCCTGAATTCCTGGTGCACGGGCAAGCGGCGAATGTGGACGTGGCGGTGATCGCGAAAGGCGGCGCGCCCTCCGGACAGATTGCGCTGCAAACAAATCATCAGGACCCGGCGGGCGATTTGACGCTTGGCGCCAACGGAACGATCAAGACAATCACTCATCAGCTGCCGGGCGGTCCTTCGTTCGTGACGGCGGATTATTTCGGCGACGGGACGTTTGCGCGCAGCGATTCGAATGCTGTGCCGATTTTTGTGCTGCCGGAGCCGAGCGCGACCAAGATCTCGTTCTTCTCGCTCAATGCACAGCAAACGGGTGAAGTGCCGTTTACCGGTGGCGGATACGGCAGCATCGTGTTTCTGCGCGCGGACGTGGCGGGACGATCTGGGTTCGGGACGGCCACCGGCAGCGTGATACTCACGGACGACGGCAAAGGGGTCGCTGGAAATCCCTTCAAGCTGAATTCCGAAGGGAACACGCTTACGCCCAATTCGATTAACACTTTCTCGGTGGGGACGCACACGATCCGCGCGACTTACACTGGCGATTTGAGCTTCCTGCCGAACGAAGCGAAGCCTGCGTCGTTCGTAATCACCAAGGGTGTGACCGCGGTTACGGTTACAGCAAGCCCCGCTACTGCGGCTGTCGGCGCAAGTGTGGCACTAACGGCGACGGTGGGTACTTCCAGCTTTGGCAATCCGCCGACCGGCAAGCTGACGTTCACCTCTGGCGGAAAGAAACTGGGGACGGTTACTGTGACAGGCAGCAGCGACCCGAACACCGGGTTGGCGTCGGCTACCGCGACCGTTTCGACGACGAGCCTGCCGGCGGGGGCTGATGCGATTACCGCGACCTACAGTGGTGATCAAAACTACTCCGGCGCAGCGGGCATGGTGAGCGTGGCCATAACCACTCCGTAGTACTTGCAGGAAAATTCGACGGGGTTGAAAAGAGCCCGCCCTTGGATAACCAGGGCGGGCTTTTTGTTCGTGTTGAGTGTCGCGTATGCAGGGCAGCCGCTGTCGGGCAAGTCGAAGGCGTCCCCCTGAAATGCACCTGGCCGTTGCAATGTCAAAATCAAAATCAAAATCAAAATCAAAGTCCAACACGCCCAGCTAAAGCTGGCCGCTACAGAATCAAAGGCTTCATTTGATGGAGTTACGAGCTAACGGGCACGTGTTCGAGAATTTCGCGGATTTTGGTTGCCAGCGCTTTCAGGTTGAAGGGCTTCTGGAGGAAGGCCATGCCACCCTCAAGGACGCCGTGACGGAAGACGCTGTCGTCGGTGTAGCCCGAGATGTATAGAACTTTCAAGTCGGGGCGAGTGGGGGCAAGGCGCGAGGCGACTTCGCGGCCGCTCACGCGCGGCATCACGACGTCAGTGATGAGCAACTGAATTTTTCCTTTGTGGGCAGCGGCGATTTCCAGGGCTTGCATGCCGTCAGCTGCGTCGAGGACTCGATAGCCGCGAGCCGACAGATATTCGCTGACGAGTTCGCGCACGCTTTGTTCATCTTCAACGAACAGAATGGTTTCGGTGCCGGGCTCGTGGCCGCTGGCGATTTTTTCCGGCGCTTTCTTCTCCATGGGGGCTTGCACCATCGGCAGATACACCTTGAACGTGGTGCCGTGGCCGACTTCGCTGTACACCCATACGTATCCGCCGCTTTGCTTTACCACTCCGTACACGGTGGCGAGGCCCAGGCCGGTGCCGCGTCCTTGCGATTTAGTGGTGAAAAATGGTTCGAAGATGCGCGCTTGCGTGGCGGCGTCCATGCCGATGCCGCTGTCGCTGACGGTGAGCATGACGTAGGGACCAGGGTCAACGACGGCGTGCTCGGTGGCGTAATCGCGATCGAGCTGCACGTTGGAAGTTTCAATGGTCAAGCGTCCGCCTTCGGGCATGGCATCACGCGCGTTGACCACAAGGTTCAGGGCGACCTGTTCGATCTGACTGGGGTCTGCTTTCACGCGACCGAGATTGGCGCCGGGCAGAAACGCCAGTTCGATATTGGCGCCGATGACTCGCGAAACCATCTGAATCATTCCAGCGACGACTTCGTTCAAGTCTAAAACGCGCGGCTGCAGCACTTGCATGCGGCTGAAGGCGAGCAACTGGCGCGTGAGACCAGCGGCGCGCTCGGCGGCCTGCTGGATTTGTTCGACGTTCTGTCGCGCAGGGCTCTGGCGATCGGCGGAGGCGCCGGGCAAGCGGTCAAGGAGCATTTCGGCGTGGCCTTTCACCACCATTAATAGATTATTGAAATCGTGGGCGACGCCGCCGGCAAGTTCTCCGACTGCCTGTAGCTTTTGCGACTGGCGCAGCTGGTCCGCGAGCTGTTTGCGGTCGGTGATGTCGAGCGCGACGCCGATCACGCCGATAATTTCGCCATCAGGGCCGCGCAGCGGGCGCACGTGGGATTCGAAAATGCGTTTCTGCCAGTGCAATTCGTAGGTGAGGGATTCGCCGGCCAGTGCGCGCCAGTGCGCGTTGATGGAAGGGTGCTGAGCGTCGTTGGTCTCAAAATATTCGGCGAGAGTCTTGCCGGTGAGGCCTCCGGATTTCACGCCGAGGGAATCCAGGCCGGCGCCCATACTGGAGGTGTAGCGCAGTTCTTTGTCGGTGGTCCACAGGACGGCGGGCATGCGCTCGATCATCATGGCCAGGCGCGCGCGGCCCTCGTGGCGTTCAATCTGGGATTTTTCCAGGTCTTCGAGCATGCCGTTGATGGCAACGCCCAGGAATGTCAGTTCGTCCTGCCCCGGCACATCCAGGCGCGCGGAGAGATCGCCGCTGGCGCCGATTTGGGTGATGTTCTCGGTGAGATTGGCGATGCGCGAGATGACGAAACGTTCGAGCAAGTAGAGCGTGGCCGCGCCGAAAACGAATCCTGCGGCGACGAGCAGCAGCAGAAATTGCACCAGGCTGGTGTGGCCCTGCTGGTACATCGTTCTGGGAAGAAGGACGCGGATGAGCAAAGCTGGCCGGCCGTAGATATCGTTTTGCATCTGATAGGCCGCGAGGGATTGACTGTCCAGCGGACGGATGAAATTCGGTGCGCCCTTGGAGATGGCTGCGGCAGCCACACGGAAATCGGGGCCCAGGGCGGTGGAAGAAAGCGTCTGTGCCTCGACGGGCATCAGTGTGAGGTCGCCCAAGTGCTGAATTTCAGCGGCATCGAGGAGATGGCCCATGATCATGGTTCCAGCGACGGGTCCGGTGCCGTCGCTTGCGAGAATGGGGCGGGAGTCCACCAGCGCGGGCCCACCGGGAAGATCGAGAACTCCTGCCACCTTGCTGCGGGCATCTTTCAAGTTGAGGAGCAACGCGCCGGGCTTCAGGTGATCATCCAAGCCCGCGGGAACGGGCATTTCGCCGCCGTGGGTCAGGTCGAAGCCCCTGGAGAAGAGTTTGCGGCCATGGGTATCGAGGATCACGACGAAGCTGATTTTCAGCTCTTGGAAAGTTGGGGCGGGGAATTCGGACTTGATATAACTCGGCCGCTGGCCGCGGGCGAATTCGTAGGTCAAATCCCAGGTGGCGTATTCACTGGTGGTCTGGTCGAGGGTATTCAGTTCGTTCGCGAGCGCACTGGAAGCGCGCTCGATGTCTCTAGCCGCGAAATCCTCTTCGAGGATGGCGAAGCCACGCATGAGGACGATGCGCGAGAGCATGAACAGGCCGGCGACCAGGCCAAGCATGGTAATCCCGATGATCAGCAAAGTCTTGCGCCGTAGTGAGGACGGTACGCGAAGTTGCGCTATTTGGAGGGGTCCCAAGAGAGGCCTCAATTGGTATTATATCGGCGACGGGGTGACCGTGGATTTTGCGGTGTCTTACTCGTACACGGGTGGTTTGGCGCTGGCGGTGCCGGGAAGCATGTGCTGGCGGCTGGGTGGCGGGAAGGTTTATGCTCGATGCATCTCGCTGGCCGTAGGCAGGCATCCTTAGTACTTAATGCTTACAGAATCGTGCGGAAGAGGGGTCAGATGAAAAAGAGTCCACGTCACTTGCTGCAGGCCCTTCTATTGCTGATGGCGGCTGGCTGCGTGTTGCCTGCTCTGGCTCAGGATGCTGGGCCGATGCCTCCACCGCCTCCGGCGTCTGCTGCTGCTCCTGCACCTGCTCCTGCGAATCAGCCTGCGGCGCAGAAACCGCACGATGGATCCGGTGGCGCGCCAGCTTCGGGAGGAAGTGCTGCGCCGGGGTCGGCCGCTGACGGCGCGACGACTGCTGGCGCTGCGGCTGTACCTGCGGTCGCGGCGAACGGCGCGAATTCTGGTGCTGATACCTCGGGCGCGCTGGCGGCTCCTGGTGCGCCGGCTGCTGCGACCGCTCCGGTCGTGGCGCCGTCCGCGAAGATTATGGTTCCGGCGGGGACGCACATTCCCCTGGTGCTGCACAACGCGGTGTCCACACGCAGCGCGCGGCCGGGCGACGCTGTGTACTTCGAGACTTTGTTTCCGGTGATGATTGACGGAAAAGTGGTGATTCCGGCGGGTTCTTACGTGAGTGGCGAGGTCACCGAATCGAAGCGGCCGGGGCGGGTGAAAGGCCGCGGCGAATTGATGATCAAGTTGACCACGATGATTTTGCCGAACGCTTACATGGTGAACCTGAACGCGGTGCCGAGCAATGCGGGCACGGGCGGCAACGAGACTACCGACAACGAAGGCAAAATCATCGGCGATTCTGAAAAAGGGCACGACATCGGAACAATCGCAAAGACCACGGCGGCCGGCGCGGGCATCGGCGGCCTGGCGACGCGGACCGGAACAGGCGTGGGAATTGGCGCGGCAGCCGGAGCGGCGGCCGGTCTGGCAGCGGTGCTACTGACGCGCGGGCCGGATGCGGAGATGCCGCGCGGTTCTACGGTGGAAGCGGTGATTGACCGTTCGCTCTATCTGGATGCGGACAAGGTGCAATTCACGGGGCCGGGGCAGGCTTCGTCGTTGGCGGGGCCGGCGAATCGGGAGCCGGTGCGCAATCGGGATCCTTTCTAGATTTGAGATTGATGCGTAGGCTCTTTCGTCGCGATCGGCTCGATTTGATAACGGATTGCAGAGCGCCGCGGCGGAAGTCCGCCGCTACAAAATCAGGTAGCGCTGCGATTTGCGTGCGCGTGCGATACGGTGGTGGCGAAACGCAGGGGCGAAAAACTCTCCGCGTTGAAATTCGATTTTCCTGTGACGATCCAATTGCGCATGATTTTCGCCGTGGCTGGGGCCAGCAGAATGCCGTTGCGGTAGTGTCCGGTGGCGAGCCACAGACCTGCGATATCGGTGGGGCCGATGATGGGCAGAAGATCGGGCGTGCCGGGGCGCAGGCCGGACCATTCTTCTACAATTTTAGCATCGGCGAGAGCTGGAGCTAGTTCGAGGGCGGCGTCGAGGATTTGGCGCACTCCTTGCGGCGTGACTTCTTTGACGAAGCCGGCATTTTCGAGCGTGCTGCCGGCGATGATGCGGCCGTCGCGACGCGGCACCAGGTAGCCGTGCTGCGAGCGCAGAACTTTTTTCAGCTGCACGCTTTCCGATTGCAGGGCAAGCATTTGGCCGCGCACGGGATGGACGGGGGCGTACTGGCGTAGTTGCGGACGCCGATCGGTTTCGTGCGCGCCGTCTGCGCTGGCGATTGCGTTGCTGGCGATCGTCCCGCAAAAGCTTCCTGCGGCGATGATTACATGTTCGGCTGCGATGTTTCGGCCGCCGCAAATCACACCGGCGCACGCTTTGCCCTCAGGGAGCAGGATATCGACTGGGCAGTTGGCGCGAATTTCGGCACCGTTTTGTTTTGCGGCTGCGAGTACAGCTTCGACGAGCAGGCGCGGATCTACCGTTGCTTCTTCGGGCAGCCAGGCGACCGCGCCGGTGCTCGCGCCAAGCGATCGTTCCTGCTTCCGCGCTTCAGTCGGCGACAGCGCCTCGGCGGCTAATCCCATGCGATGAAATTCCGCGACCATTTTATTGCGCGCGATTTCAGCTTGGGGGCCGCGGAACACTTCGAAGGTGCCGTTGCGCGTGAAATCCGTGGATTTGCCGGAAGCTTGTTCGATTGCCGCGATGAATTCGGGGTAGAGACGCAGGCTTTCTCGGCCGAGCGGAACCAGCGCTGGAGCTTCCGGCGAATCCGGACCCGGCGCCAGCATTCCGGCAGCGGCCCAGGAAGCTTCGCGGCCCGGCTCCTGGCGATCGAGCACCGCCACGCGTAATTTTTCGGACGCAAGCTCGAAGGCGATCGAGCTACCGATCAGTCCGCCGCCAACGATGACTACGTCGTAAGCACTCACCGATTCATATTATCAGGAATTGCTGCGTGAATATTACGATCGCTGGGCGCCCGCCAAGGCCGCTCGCAGCGTGGTATTAATATGGCGGCAGGCGGAGGAAATTCTGCGACGAATGCTTCCACTAAACTAGGATCAGTTGCGTCGCGTCCTGCCTGGCACCGAGGCCGGCATTTCAATTGCTTGATGAACGGGAAGGTTCAGCCAATCCGAATACGAGTGTGCGGCCACTCCGCACACGCCGGTGCGCTGGGGATTGCGCGGAATTCCGCATGCGAAGGAGCACGACGGTGTGCATTCATGCCAACCAAATCGATCCAAACGCCCAGCTGAATGCTGTTCAAGATCTGCTAAAGACTGCGGCGAAGAAGGAAACGGGCCACGCAAGAAAAACTGCTGAATTCCGCCTCAGGAACCGAAACTGATACCGCTTCCAACGTCGCAACAGTCAGGCCGCGCGCACAGCCCGAGGGATGCGCAGATCTGCAGGATCAACAGGGCCATAGAGGTGGGAACGCGCAGGAAGAACAGACGGGCGTGGAAGAAACAGACGATTCGATATCCGATTGGGCATGAACCGCGTTGAATCAGCGCGCCGCAACCTGGCAGCGCGGCTTCGGTGCAATAATCTGCCGCGACCGAGTGAGATTTGCCGAGTTTCTTGACCCTACTGAAAACGGAATTGGGACCGATCAGGCTCAGGTTCGATTCCTTCGCTCATACGACGGGGCAGCCGTAACCTGGGTCGAGGCGCATTTCGTCAGAGCGATCCCGGCGACCGACGGCCCGTTGCAATAATCGAGAACAGCTCACGATCCCTTGGACATCAAGGCTGGACCTGCTGTGCGTTGGCGGGAAGTGCTCCTTTTCCTAGACTCGGTTCGCGCTACTTTCGATTCGCTCCTATTCCCAGTACCGAGTGTTCACCAGAGCACGCGTGCAAACACCGAATCAGAGAGAGTCGACGAGCTCGACCGAGAGTAGGCGGGCTTTTTGGGCTAGGGTTTGGGCGCGGGACCAGTCGCCGGTTTTGCCGGCCGCTTCGGATTGGGCGAGGAAGCTGCGAATTTTTTCCTGCAGATCCAGCTGGGCGGCGTTCAAGACTTTGCCGTTGGCTTGCTGCAGATTTTTCTGGGCAACGTTCACGTCTTCGCCCGTGCTGTGGCGCATGGTGGCCTGATCGCCGGGAGAAAGTTGCGGCGATATTTGTGGCGGTGGCGTGCGCGCGGGCTGCTCGGCTTGGGTATCCGAGGATGCTTCGGTGGGTTGGCGGTGCGGCGGCGGAGGCGGTTTAGTGTGCGCCGGCTCGACCGGTAGCGGAGCAGCAGCGGTGGCGACGGGAGCTGGCGGCGGCGCTACGGTTTCGACCGGCGGGAGAGCGTCGGTGTCGGGCGCGACGTTGGTGATGGGTTTGGAATCGGCGGTGGAGGGCGCGGGCGCGGCGGCTACTGGCGCGGCAGCTTTCACTAACGTGCCGGCGAACCCCGCCACGCTGCACGACAGCCCGCTGATAAAAAAGGCTGCCAGCAACGCGGATTCTGTTTTTCGGCTGGGCATTGATCTTCTAACTTCTGTGCGTCTCGCTATTACCCGTCTCACTTCCACTGTTCGCAGTTCCGAATTCGAACTTCCGGGCCCTAGCTTTTGAACCTTGACGTTTAACCCTTAAAGCTAAAGTTTCAACTTTTAACTCTCAAGCTCCAAATTCTGGCGCTTATCTCTTCTCTTCAGCGAACGGCTGGCCGAAATCGCGATGTTTTCCCGTCGCCGCTTCCAGCGAACGCGCCAGCGGCAGCTCGAGGCGAAAGGTAGTGCCGCGTCCGGGTTCCGATTCAAATTCTATCCGACCGTTGTGCAACTGCACAAACCGAAAAGTGTTCGCCAGTCCGATGCCGGTACCTCCGGGGCGGGTTGTAAAAAACAACTGGAAAATTTTCTTCTGATTTTCGGGGGAAATTCCCGTGCCGGAATCGGCTACAGCGATAACGGCGAAATCGCCATGGCGGCGCAGGCTGAGCGAGATGGTGCCGCCGGGACTGGTGAAGTCGCTGGCGTTCAGCAAAAGATTGAGCACGGCCTGATGAATGAGCTGGCCATCCACCAGCACATGCGGAAATTCCGAGGGCAAATCGACGCGGAGTTCAATGCCGGCTTTGGCGATGGTGGGCCGCGCGGCTTCCAGCACGTCGTCGAGCAGCAGGCGCAGGTCGGTTTCTTCCAGCTTGATCTCGAGCGGCTTGGTGAAATTCAGGAAAGTTTTCACGGCGCGGTCCAGGCGGTCAATTTCACTATCGAGCATTTTCACAGCCTGTTGCGGTTCAGGCTCGACGGGCATATTGGCTTTCAGCACTTCCAGCCAGAGGCGCATGGAGTTCAGCGGATTTTTTACTTCGTGCGCGACGCCGGCGGTGACCCGGCCGAGGGCGGCGAGGCGTTCGGAAACTTGCAGCTGGTTGCCAATGCGTTCCAGCGATTCCACGTCACGCAAAGTGATGAGCGCGCCCATGGCGATACCGTGTTCGCGAATCACCTGCGCGCTGAGGCCGATGCGCTGCGAGCCGTGCAGGCCGGCGAGAGTGATTTCCGCGTTCTCGATGTGGCCGACTTCGTCACCGTGGATGCCCAGGGCTTCGCGCGCGGGATGGCCGGGAGGGAAAATTTCGCTGACGCGCAAGCCGCGCAGAACTTCAGAGCGCTGGCCGAGGAATTTTTCGACCGAGGGACTGACGAGAACGGCGTTGCCTCGCGCATTGAACAGCAGCAGGCCGTCCTCCAAGCCACCCATCACTTGATCAAGGTTTTCGCGTAGCGTGCTGAATATTTCGCGCACGTCTCTTAACTGTTTTCCGATGCCGATGATTTTGGTGCTGACCGCGCCGAATTCGTCGCTGCGTTCGACCGGCTCGAGGTCAAATTCGCCGGCCGAGATGCGGTCCAATTGCGCGGAGATGCGATCGATCGGAGCGAGCGAAGCGCGGCTAACGACGAGCGCGAGCAGAGTCGAGAGCAACACGGAAGCCAGCGCGTAATATCCCGCCGACACGAGGCCGGGCGAAATTTCGTTGCGGATGAGAGCCGAAGACAGGCCGATGCGAATGTAGCCGAAGGGCCCCACGATATTGAAGGGCAGCGAATCCTCGTACACCAGCGGAGGTCCGTAGAGAGTGCGCAACTGCTGGAAGAATCCGCCGCGGACGAGCGAATCGACCGGGGGGCGCTGGGCAATTTTCTCGCCACGCAAGCTGGGATCGCTGGAGACCAAAACAATTCCGTCGAGGTCGCTGATGGTGATTTCGTAGATGGTGGGCGAATACCCGATCGCCGATTCCATGACGGAATTCAGCGTGCTGCTATTGTCGAGCGCGCGCTGTACGTAGGCGCGCAAATCCGCGGGGCTGGAGGAAGCGGGGGATTCGCCGCGAGCGGCGGCATCCGTCATGGAATTCTGGCAGGCGAGATAAATTTGCTTTGCGACGAAATGGGAGCGGTCGTCGGCCTCGCGCAAGGTCTGGCGCGTGAGTCGCGCGATGTACAGGCCCGAGACTGTGGTGACGACCGCCAGAACCAGCAAGGAAGTCGCCAGCGTGAATTTAGTTTTCAGGCTGAGACGCATCTCGTCGCCCCGCCTCGTATTCTTTTAATTTGTTGTGCAGAGTTTTCAGGCTGATGCCGAGAAGTTCGGCGGCGCGCGTCTTGTTCTGGCTCGTGGCGGCCAAAGTTTGCACGATCAGTTCGCGCTCGACGGCGTCCACGGTCGTGCCGATGGGAAAGCGCAGTCCGCCCAGGGCCGAGGTGGTCATGGCGGTGACGCGGCCAAATTCGGCGGGCAGATGCTGACGCGCGACGTTGCCGCGGTCGGAAGCGATGGCGGATCGTTCCAGCACGTTGCGCAGTTCACGCACGTTGCCCGGCCAGGGATAAGACTTGAACAATTCCATCACGTCGGTGCCTACGCCGGTGACTTTTTTTTCGTGCTTGGCGGAAATGTCGGCAAGCAGGTGATCCACCAACAGCGGCAAATCTTCTTTGTGCTCGCGCAGTGGGGGCAGGTGGATATTGAAAACATTCAGGCGGAAATAAAGATCCTGGCGCAGATGTCCATCGGCGACGGCCTGTTCAGGATTCTTGTTGGTGGCGGCGACGACGCGCACGTCCACGGGCGTTTCCACTTTGCTGCCGAGGCGGCGGACTTTGTGATCTTCCAGGACGCGCAGCAATTTGGCCTGCGTTTGCGCGGGCATTTCGCCGATTTCGTCGAGCAGCAGCGTGCCGCCGTCGGCCAGTTCGAAGCAACCGATGCGACGTTCGGCCGCGCCGGTGAACGCTCCTTTTTCATGGCCGAAAATTTCGCTTTCCATCAGCGATTCGGGGATGGCCGAGCAATTGATCGCGACAAAGGGGCGATCCGCGCGCGGGGAGAGCATGTGAATCGAGCGCGCGACCATTTCTTTGCCCGAGCCGGTTTCGCCGGTTATGAGCACCGAGGCGGTGGAGGGCGCGGCAATTTCCACCTGGCGCATTACATCCTGCATCGGCGCGGATGTGCCGACAAGAGTGCCGAGTTTTCCGGCGGCGCGCAGATCGCGGGTTAATGCCACTACCGCCTGTTGATTACGCACGTGGCCCAGCGCGCGTTCGAGCAGTGCGCGCAACACCGGAGGCTTCAGCGGTTTCTCGATGTACCAGTAGGCGCCGGCTTCGATGGCTTGCACGACGCGTTCGTCGCTGCCGCGGCCGGTGATGATGATCACAGGAATGCGGAGGATTTCGTCGCCTAGCTGTTTGAGCAGGTCGAGGCCGTTCATGCCGGGCAGCTCGACGTCCGCCAGAATCAGGCTGGGCTGGAACTCCTGAAATTTGGCGAGGGCTTCTTCGCCGCTGGCGACGCCGAGAATTTCCCAGTTCCATTTGCGCAGCAGAGCTTCGTAGCCTTTGCGGGCGTTGTCTTCATCTTCAACGATCAGAATGCGCTGCTGGTTGGGAATTGGGGTGGTCATCAGAACTTTCAGCCTACCAGCAGTCTAGCGGAAATCCAATAGAGTGAGGCGGCAGGACCGCGAACCGCAAAGGTACGCGGCGATCGCTGAAATGGGACGGGCTCGTCGGGACATTTCGGCAACGGGCGGATGGCGCGGGACTTAACGGCATTATTGTCAGCAGAGACGGGCCCTGCGGTCGGCGATCATTTCGCAGCTGCTTTCATGGGTGCATAGCGGAAGGGAATCGGAAAGCCGCGCGC
>Ga0210391_10001989_pt1 | contig 18061 bp, 13 predicted proteins | sample IncBWC12OmetaG_FD_160573 | JGI IMG/M metagenome (GOLD analysis project Ga0210391, IMG submission 160573) | Forest soil microbial communities from Barre Woods Harvard Forest LTER site, Petersham, Massachusetts, United States - Inc-BW-C-12-O ... | reverse complement strand
CCGTCGCCCAGGCGCAGACGAAGTTGAAGGCGGAGGCGGATTCAGCCAGAAAGGCGGCTGCGGAGGCGTCCATTTACCTGGCTCTGTCGCTGCTGATCGGCGCCTTTATTGCGAGCGTTTCCGCGGCGTTGGGCGGGCGAATTCGAGACGAGCACATCTAACACAAGTCCAAGGAGTGAATGATGGACGGAGCACAAAAGCTCAGCGATCTGTTTGACCAGACCGAGAAATTGCTCGCCAAGCTGGCCGATCAGCGCGGCCCGGAAATCCAGGAATTGCGCGAAAAACTGCATCGCTCCATGGGGCAGACGAGAGTTGCCCTGAAGCGCGCACCCGCTCGGGAACGGGAACACGTGAAGGTTCGCGATGTCGCCGCATCCTTCAACGACTACGTGCAGAATTATCCCTGGATTGCGTTGGCAACAGGGGTTTTGGTGGCCTCGAGCATTGGAATCCTCGCGACCCGCGCGACCAAGCGCTCGCTTCATCACCAACGCCGCGACCCCGCACAACGCGCCGCTTAAGCCTTATGGCGGTGCTCCTGGCGCAGGGTGTGTGCGCGCGGGCGGCAGACGAGGCAGTGCATTTGCCGTGGAAGCTCACCGTGGGCGAATACGCCTATGCCAATTACGCGGGCACCGACGTCAATCTTCGCTGGCGCGCCGATGATTCGAGCGCGTGGGTAGGGGCGTATTCGGACCAGGCATTCGGAACTCAGGCGCGGGCCGGCGCCGATACCGCAATCAATGTTGGCCAATACGTTCAAGTGCAGCCGTCCGTTCAGGCCGCTTCTTTGGGATTTCTGGGTGGCAGCATCAATTTGCAGGTTGGGGCGTCTTGGTACGGGCTAGCCGGCTTCGGGCGCACCGACACTCGGCCCTATTTCAACCTTAATTTCGACCCGAATGATGCGCTCACATTCGGAGCCGGACATCATGCCGAAAACGGCGTCAGCTACTTAGTCTTCGTTGTGGCTGACGATCGCTTCCACACCGGCCAGCGAGACTGGCACGCCAATGTGCAAATTCCCTTCGGCGATTCACACGCGACCTTCGATTTACTGCATAAAAGCGGGCTGACGGAGGCAGGCCCGATTAGCGGCTGGGGATTCAGCGCCAATTGGGATTGGCCGCGATGGTTTCTGCGCCTGGCATACGACCCACACCAAAACTTCTCCGCACAGGATGCCTGGCGCTTCGCCACCGGCACGCGATTCTAAAGCGTTCGGTTTGACAACCGGAGTGCGGCGGTTTCTTATCTGACCAATGGCAATTGAAGGATCCAAAATGGGCAACGTCCCGGAACCGCTCGGTTCCCTCGAAGTTGCTTTGGCGCACGCCGCGCGTCTGTTGGACGGTAATCCAGTGCTGGCGGCTGAGCAGGCCGGTGAGATCCTCAAGGTAAATCCCGGTCATCCCGCTGCGACGCTGTTGCTGGGCGTCGCGCGGCGGGCGGGCGGCGATGCGGCTGCTGCATCGGACACCCTGGGTACGCTCGTATCGATGCATCCTCAGTGGGCGCTGGCCCACTATGAACTGGCACTCGCACTCAGCGGCATGGAGCGCAATGCCGCGGCCATCGCGGCCCTGCAACGTGCCGTGACTCTCAAGCCCGACATGGCCGACGCGTGGCGGGCGCTCGGCGATGAGCTGACGATCGCGGGCGATGCCGCCGGCGCCGATTCGGCATATGCACAAAATGTTAGAGCGTCGACCAAGGATCCGCGTCTGCTCAGCGCTGCGGCGGCGCTGTGCGAGAACAAAATCCCGCAGGCGGAGGCGCTGCTGCGCGCCCACCTGAAGAAATACCCCACGGATGTCGCAGCATTGCGCATGTTGGCCGAAGTCGCGGCGCGGCTGGGACGGTATGGGGACGCCGAGATTCTACTCACGCGATGTCTCGAACTGGCGCCGAGCTTTGCGCCGGCGCGGCATCATCGCGCGATCGTCTTACACCGGCAAAACAAACCGGCCGCCGCGTTGCGCGAAGTGACGGAATTACTGGGGAAGGATCCGCGCAATCCCGGATACAACAATCTGAAGGCGGCGATTCTGGCGCGCATCGGTGAGCTGCAGGACTCGATTGAAATTTACGCGGATATCCTCGCTGAGCACCCGGTTCAGCCAAAAATCTGGCTCAGTTACGGTCACGCCCTCAAAACAAGCGGTCGCGAAAACGATAGCGTCGCCGCCTACAAAAAAAGCATCGAATTGCTGCCGAATCTCGGCGAGGCCTATTGGAGTCTGGCAAATCTCAAAACCGCGCAATTCACCAGTGCGGAGGTGGATGCCATGCGCCTGCAGTTGCGACGCCCGGATCTGGCCGTGGACGACCAACTGCATCTGCATTTCGCCATGGGCAAGGCGCTCGAGGACCGACGCGACTATGCGGCGTCATTTGAGCATTACGCACAGGGGAATCGGTTGCGGCGGGCGCAGCTGTCGTACCAGCCCGAGGAGATGAGCACGCATGTGAGTCGGACAAAGTCGTCCTTCAACGCGCAGTTCTTCGCCGATCGCCTGAACTATGGCGCAGCGGCACCGGATCCGATATTCATCGTCGGTTTACCGAGGTCGGGTTCGACCCTGCTCGAACAGATTTTATCGAGCCATTCACAGGTCGAGGGTACGATGGAATTGCCCGATATCGCCGGGATCGCCCGCTCCTTATTTGATATCGCCAAGAAAGCGCAAATTTCCGGATATCCGGCGCTGCTTGCGACAATGACTGCAGATCAGTGCCGAGAATTGGGCGAACGATACATTTTACAGACGCGCATTCAGCGCAAAACCGCGGCGCCCTTCTTCATCGACAAAATGCCCAACAATTTTGCGCACATCGGCCTGATTCAATTGGCGCTGCCGCACGCGAAAATTATCGATGCGCGCCGCCATCCGCTCGGCTGCTGCTTTTCAGGATTCAAGCAGCACTTTGCGCGCGGCCAGAGCTTTACCTACAGCTTGGAGGACATTGGCCGGTATTATCGCGACTACGTTGAATTGATGGCTTTCTTCGATGAGGCACTCCCGGGCCGGATCCATCGAGTCGCTTATGAGTCGATGATCGAGGATACGGAATCTGAAGTCCGCAAGTTGCTGGAGTATTGCGGGTTGCCATTTGAGGAGAGCTGCCTACGCTTTTACGAAAACGAACGGGCAGTACGCACCGCCAGTTCCCAGCAGGTCCGCAAACCGATTTTCCGCGAGGGGGTGGAGCACTGGCGCCACTACGAACCCTGGTTGGATCCGTTGAAAAAATCCCTGGGGGCGGTTCTCGAGGCGTATCCCGCCACACCGCGTTTTGACATTTAGCCCGAATGGCTTAGTCTTCGTCACATAGTAGAAATAAACAAGGGGATGACATGACGCGAGCCCGCCAACGGAAGCTCAAGCGTAAGGCTGCGCCTTACTCCAAGAAATCGTGGACAGTATTGCCCCTTGCCTCGGCGCTGCTGGCATGTATGCATCCGGCTCATGCCGCCGACACCGGGGAAACCCCGGTACTGGAGGAAATCACGGTAACCGCTCAGAAGCGCTCGGAAAATCTGCAGGATGTGCCCCTCAGTATTCAGGCTTTCAATACAACGAGGCTGCAAGAGCTGAATATCGGTAGTTTCGACGATTACGCCCAATATTTGCCGAGCGTCTCCTTCCAAAAAGTCGGTAACCCGAGCATTGAGCATGTTTATATGCGCGGCGTCTCGAGCGGCGGAGACGGCAATCATTCCGGTTCCCAGCCCAGCGTCGGCATGTATCTGGACGAACAGCCGGTTACGACCATTGACGGCAACCTGAACATCCATCTCTACGATATCGAGCGTGTTGAGGCCTTGGCGGGTCCCCAGGGCACGTTGTACGGCGCGAGCTCACAGGCGGGAACGATTCGAATCATCTCGAACAAGCCCGATCCATCCGGGTTCAAGGCTGGTTACGATTTAGACTTGAATAAAGTGGATCACGGCGGCACCGGCTGGGGTATCGAGGCGTTTGTGAATCTTCCCCTCACGGACTCCCTGGCGGTCCGCCTGGTCGGTTGGGACGAACACGACGCCGGTTACATCAACAATGTGCATGGTGTGGTGACGTTCCCCACTTCCGGGATCGTATTCGACAACGCCGCCCTGGTGAAAAAGGACGCCAACACCGTCGAAACCAAGGGCGGTCGCGCGGCGCTGAAGTTCAATCTGAACGACAGTTGGACCATTTTGCCCACCGTGATGGGCCAGGTGCAGCAGACCGATGGCGACTTCGCCTATAACCCGGCAGACGGCGATCTAAATGTGCAGCATTGGTTTCCGCAAAACATTCACGACTCCTGGGTTCAATCGGCGCTCACCGTCGAAGGCAAGATCGGCAATTTCGATCTGGTGTACGCCGGCGCGTATTTGACGCGCAATACGCACGAACAGTCCGATTACACCGACTACTCGTTGTATTACGACAACGCATACGGTAAGTATTTCGTCGACAACGCAGGCAATCTGATCAATCCGGCGCAAACGATTATCGGGCGCGATCACTACACGAAATACAGTCACGAACTGCGCATCTCGTCACCCAAGGAGAACCGCCTCCGCTTCGTCGGCGGCCTGTTTCTCGAGCGGCAGGTGCACGATATCCTCCAGGATTACGTCGTTGATAACGGCGACCCTTTGGGTTCCGTGGCGCCCAATGATGTTTCCGTTCCCGGTTGGCCGGGAACACTCTGGCTCACCGATCAGCAGCGGGTAGATCGCGACAAGGCGGCCTTCGGCGAGCTGACTTTTGATATCACCGATCATCTCTCGGCAAGCGCCGGCCTGCGACACTTCACGTACGACAATACCTTGCAGGGATTTTACGGGTTTAGCGAAAATTTCAGCTCGCATACCGGCGTCGCCATCTGCACTGTACCGTTTGTGCCTTATAACGGCGCACCCTGCAGCGATCTGGACCGTGGAACTTCGGGCTCGGGCAACTCGCCGAAAGGTAATCTGACCTATCGGTTCGACAAGAATTTGATGGTATATGCGACCTATTCGAAAGGCTTCCGTCCGGGCGGTGTCAATCGCAATGGCGGCGGGACGATTCCACCGTACCAGCCGGATTATTTAAAGAACTACGAGGTCGGTTGGAAGACCACGTGGTTTGACGACCGCTTGCGCTTCAATGGCGCGCTGTTCAGGGAAGACTGGTCGAATTTCCAATTCTCCTATCTGGGCCCTAATTCGCTCACCATCATTACCAATGCAGGGCAGGCGAGGATTGATGGTATAGGAACGGATTTGGAATTCGCGGCGACTCAGAACCTGACGTTGACCGGCGGCTTTTCGTTGCTCGATGCCAAGCTCACTCAGACGTTTTGCGGTGATCCCACTGTATGCAACGCGCCCGGATTCGATCCCAGCACGTACGAGCAGTATGCAACCTCCGGAACCCGCCTCCCCGTCACGCCAAAGTTCAAGGGCAATGTCACCGGACGGTATACCTTCCCGATCGGGTCTTACAAAGGAAACGTCCAGGCTACGGCCGTCTATGTAGGGGAGCGCACGAGCGACTTACGTACCTTGGCGGCGAACGCGTTAGGCGATATGCCGTCCTACACGGTTGTCGATCTTTCGGCGGGGGTCGAAATAAACAGCTTTCACTATGGCATCTATCTCAACAATGCATTCGATAAGCGCGCGGTTCTCAATAGATACGCCGAATGCGACGTCTTGCTGTGCGGAGCGATCTCTCAATACGTCGTGCCGAATCAGCCGCGCACCGTCGGCGTGAAGTTTGGGCAAAAGTTCTAGGGTGACATGCGGCGCATAAACGCCGATCAGGCGCGGAAGTTCAGGATCGACTAAGATTCCCCGCCATGACAAGTCCGAGCGCGCCATTGGATGGCTTGACCGTCCTCGATTTTTCCCACGCCCTGGCCGGCCCCTACTGCACCATGCTGATGGCGGCCTACGGCGCCAAGGTGATCAAAGTTGAAGGCCCCGAAGGGGATATCGGACGCACTTGGGGGCCGCCGTTCAATGGCGTGGACGCCTCTTATTTTGTCGGTCTCAACAGCGGCAAGCAAAGTCTCGCCATCGACCTCAAGACGCCCGAGGGGCTCGAAGTCTGCCGAAAATTGGCGACTCAGGCCGATATCCTGGTCGAGAACTTTAGACCCGGCACCATGAACCGTCTCGGCCTGGATTACGCATCGCTTTCGGCGGCCAATCCGCGTCTCATTTATGTCTCGATCTCGGGCTACGGGCAGACCGGTCCCAGACGGCTGGAGCCGGCGATGGATTTGATCATCCAGTCTGCTTCCGGCTTGATGAGTATTACGGGAACCGCTGCCGGCGAAACCGTGAAGACCGGGCACTCGATCGCGGATATCACAGCGGGGCTGTTCTCCCTGATCGGCGCGATGATGGCGCTGGAGGCGCGTCATCGAACCGGCCGCGGGCAGTTCGTGGATGTCTCCATGATGGATACTGTGATGTCCACCATGCTGCCCAGCTTTTCCCGCTTTTTGGCCTCAGGGATTGTACCCAAGCCCATGGGGACATTGTTCGACGGGATCGTTCCTTATCGGAACTTTGAGTGCCAAGACCGGGAACTTACGCTGGCAGTGGCGAGCGATAAGCTGTGGAAGAGCTTTTGCGAGGCAATCGGCCGTGCAGAACTCGGCACTCATCCGGACTACAACACGAATCCCCTGCGTGTGAAGAACCGGGGTGTGCTCGAGCCGATGCTCGAAGCGATGTTCCGTTCGCGCCCGGCCGCGCACTGGGTCGAATTGCTGGCGCGGCATGGCGTGCCTGCCACCGTGGTACGCAATCTGAAGGAAGTGATCGACGATGAACAGACGGCCGCACGCAATATGACACCTGTCGTTGAGCATGCCGTCGCCGGACCTATCCGGGTCATCGGCGTGCCGGTGCAATTGTCCGAGACACCAGGGCGGATCGGCAGCGCTGCGCCGCTCCTGGGGGCGCATACGGCAGCCATTCTCAAGTCGGTCAAGGGCGAATGATTCCGTCTGGCAGAACCTTGAGTCTCGGCTCACCGCTCGGCAAACCTCGGTAGTATAATCTGCGCGTAATAACGGGAGCGTTTCATGACGGATTTACGGCATTGCCTCTTGCGCGCTGCGGCGCTGTGCTGTGTTTCGGGATCAAGTTTTGCCTTAAGTCCGGGCGATGTGGTCGATGACTTCCGCCTGAACGACCAGAACGGCCTGTCTCACGAACTTTACTATCTATCGGATATGAAGGCGGTGGTACTGCTGGCCGCCGGCAACGGCTGCGCCGCCTCGCGCACCGCCGCCAAAGCCGTGGATGCGCTGCGCACGCGCTATCAGGCTCAGGGCGTCGAGTTTCTGGCCATCGACTCCAATCTCAAGGACACCCCCGAGACGATCGCCAAAGAGACCAAGGCCGACGGCACCGGCCTGCCTGTTTTGACCGACGAATTGCAGCTGATCGGTGAATCCCTCGGGTTCGCGCACAACGGCGAGGTGTTGATCGTCAATCCGCAGAATTGGAAAGTCATTTATCAAGGCGCCGCCGAGAAGGGCGGGAATCACTATGTCGCGGCAGCGCTGGATGCCACTTTGGCCGGCGCACCGGTCAAGGTGAGCCACACGGATGCCGCCGGCTGCGACATCGTGATGCCGGAGCGCGAGCGCCGCAGCGCGCATGCGCAGATTTCTTATGAGAAGACGATCGCGCCGATGTTGAGCGCACACTGCGTCGCCTGCCATCGCGAAGGCGGTATTGCGCCGTGGCAGATGTCGAACTACGACATGGTGCGCGGCTTCTCGCCCATGATTCGCGAGGTGGTCAGGACCAAGCGCATGCCGCCGTGGCACGCGGATCCTCATTACGGCGTGTTCAGCAACGATCGGTCCCTGACCGCCGACGAGACCAAGACGTTGGTGCATTGGATCGAAGCCGGTTCGCCGCGCGGTGGCGGCGCCGATCCTTTGACCGCCGTAAAAAAAGACTGGCCGGTGTGGGCCTTGGGGCCCCCGGACCTTGTCGTGAATCTACCTAAGTTCGATGTACCTGCCACAGGCGTCATTCCCTATCAAATGTGGACGGTCGACAATCCCCTCGACCATGACGTGTGGGTGCGCGCGGTGGACTTCTTACCCGGCGCGCGCTCCAACCTGCATCACATCATCGCCACGATCGGCGGTGAGATGGCGCCCGGCGACAAGCGCGACAACACAGATGGCAGTCTGGCCGATTACGTGCCCGGCTCCGAGCCGCTGCAAATACCGCCGGAGAGCGGCATTTTGCTCAAGAAGGGCGCGAAATTCGGCTTTCAGGCGCACTACACGGTGAACGGCAAACCCGTGTCGGACGTGACGCAGATGGGTTTGTACTTCATGGACAAGCCGCCGCAGTATCGCTATCGAGCGGCAATCATGGCGAATCCGCGCATCAAGATCCCTGCCAACACCAAAGCGTATACGAACGATGCAGTTTACAAGTTCGACCGCGAAGTGTTGGTCTACAGCCTGCATCCGCATGCGCATTTCCGCGGCGCCGCGGCCGAGTTCGTGGCGCAATATCCGGATGGCCACGAAGAGGTCCTGCTCAATGTTCCGCGATACGAATTTAATTGGCAGACGACGTACGTACTGAAGGCGCCCATCGTGTTGCCGGCAGGAACCGCCGTGAAGTACAGCATGACGTACGACAATTCCACGCAGAACAAAGCCAATCCGGACCCCAATCGCGTGGTTCCCTGGGGACAGCAAACTTGGGACGAGATGCTGTTCGGCGTGATTCGTTTCCGCTACCTGACTCTGGATGCGAATCCGACGAGAACCGCTCAAACCAGTCCATGATTCGGCCACTGCGATGATCCGCGCGCGACACATGCTCCTCATGGTGCTGTGTGCAGCCGTCGGCGCAGCTTCGGCGGGGGAGCTGAGGCCCGGCGGTCACGTCGCAGACTTCACCCTGAAAGATCAGACCGGTGCCGCGCATCAGCTCTATGCGCTAGCCGGGAAGAAGGCCGTCGTCATCATGACCCAGAGCGACGGCTGCCCGATCGTGCGTCTGGCGGTGCCGGCCTTGCGTGAAATTCGCGAGCGCTATCGATCGCAAGACATCGAATTTCTACTGCTCAATCCGACGCTGCAAGATACGCCCGACGCGGTGCAGCGCGAGACCGAGGAATTCGGATTCGGCATGACGGTATTGCTCGATCGTACGCAGCAAGTGGGCGAGGCGTGGGGAGTTGACCGGACCGCCGAGGTGTTCGTCATCGATCCGAGAACCTGGACGCTGCTTTATCATGGCCCCATCGATGATCGATTGAATTATGAATCGCAGCGCCCCGTGCACCACCCCTACCTCACGGACGCCCTGGATGCCTTGTTGGCCAACAAACCGGTCGCGGTGGCATCCGTTGTGTCTCCGGGGTGTCTGATCAACTTCCCCCATCGCAAGCACTCTTACCAATAAGCGGATGCCCAATCGAACATCGATGGCCGCCGCCCTAGCGCTGGGCGCCATTGCATCGGCGCGCATCGTTTGCGCGCAGGTTGCGACCCCAAGTGGCGACTCATTGTTTCAGAATCACTGTGCCGAGTGTCATAACGGCGCGTCCGAGGCGCGGGCACCGGCTCCTGAGGTTCTACGGCAACGCTCCGCCGCCTCGATTCTGGAGGTGCTCGCGACTGGCGCCATGCGGGTCCAGGGCGCGACCTTGAGCGGACCCGAGCGCCGCGCGATTGCCGAGTATCTGGGAGGCGCGACCCTGGCGGGAGATCCCACCGGTGCCTCGCACGGCCGTTGCGAATCGTCCTCGACGTTTGTGATGTCGGGCCCAGGCTGGAACGGCTGGGGCGCGACCCCGGAAAATCGGCGCGAACAATCCGCCGTCGCCGCCGGCCTTGATGCAACGCTGCTGCCGCGGCTCAAATTGAAATGGGCGTTCGGCTTTCCCGATGCGACTTCCGCCTGGGCGCAGCCGACCGTGGTCGGTGGCTGGCTATTCACCGGCAGCCAAAATGGCAGCGTTTATGCGCTCGATGCGAAGAGCGGCTGCATTCGCTGGGTCTTCAGCGCCGATGGTGGGGTGAGGACGGCGGTGAGCGTCGGGCCGCGTGCCGGCGGGGCAGCCGTTTATTTTGGCGACACGGGTGCAAAGGTCTACGCGCTGGATGCGGCAAGCGGTGCGCTGTTGTGGAAGACCAAAATCGAAGAGCACCCGCTCGCGAGAATTACCGGCGCCCCCGCGCTTTATCGCGGCCACCTCTATGTGCCCATGTCCTCTTATGAGGAATCGCAGGGTGCCCGTCCCGAGTACGGCTGCTGCACATTTCGCGGCAGCCTTTCCTCACTGGACGCGAGGTCCGGCAAGATCGTCTGGCGCACTTACATGATTTCCGGCGAGCCACAGCCGCGCGGCAAGAGTTCATCGGGAGCGACTTTGTTTGGGCCCGCCGGAGCGGCCATCTGGTCCGCGCCAACCATCGACACGATGCGCGGATTGATCTATGTGGGCACGGGAAATTCTTATGCCGGGGCTGCCGTGCCGACGAGCGACGCGGTGATTGCGTTGAATCTTGCGGGAAAGATTGAGTGGGTGAAGCAGTTGTTTCCCGAGGACGTCTTTGTCAGCGGCTGTCACGCAAAGAGCGAAAATCCCAATTGCGCCGATCAGCGCGGACCCGATTACGATCTCGGCAACTCGCCGATTCTTGCGATGCTGCCGCATGGCAGGCGTGTGATCGTGGTGGGACAGAAATCCGGCATCGGATGGGCGCTCGATCCAGAGAAGCGCGGCGAGGTCATTTGGCAGTATCGCGCCGGCGCCGGCGGCGCGCTCGGCGGCATCGAGTGGGGATCGGCGGTGGACGGCGAACACGCGTACTTCGCGGTCTCGGATATTTTGGGTGCGGCACCGGGAGGATTACATGCGGTGAGTCTGCAAAGCGGCGAGCGCGCCTGGTATGCGCCACCGCAGCCACCCAGGTGTACTGCCGGTCCGCGCTGCAACGCGGCGCAGGCTGCGGCGATCAGCGTGATTCCCGGCGTTGTGTTTTCAGGATCGAATGACGGCGCCTTGCGTGCCTACTCGACCCAAAATGGGGCGATTCTGTGGGAAACCGATACCAACCGTGAGTTTGAGACCGTCAATGGGGTTGCCGCGAAAGGGGCATCGATGCTCGGCCCAGGTCCTGTCATTGCGAATGGCATGCTGTTCGTCAGTTCCGGCTACGGGGCTTTCGGCGGCCGCGCCGGGAATGTGCTGCTCGCTTACGGTATCGAGTAGCGCGACGCGCTTGGCGCAAGCTCCTAAACTTGCGATCGGCTCCAGGTTAGCCGCTTGGTCACGGCGTAGTTCCACACCGCACCGACTGCGATCCCTCCTAAAGCGGCGACGTACCAAATGCCGCTGACGTCATTCAGATAAGTCGCTAGCCCCACGTTCATGCAGGCACCCAAGCTGCAGGCGATGTTAAAGGACAGCCAGCCGCGCAGCCAGCGCAAGCCCCGCAGGCGCTTGTCGCGATAGGTTAGGACATTGTTGACGGCAAAATTAAAGGTCATGGTGCTGACCGTTGCAATGGTCTGGCCGACCAGAAAACTGGAGTCGGCAAAATATCGCAACAAACTCAAGATGGTGAGGTGAACGGCGACACCCATCGCGCCCACGATGCAAAAGGCGACGAAACGCACAGGAATGATGTGCCCGAACATTTTGTCGAGCAGCAGCATGACGTATTCCCACGCGGTGAGCGAATCGAGCTTGCTGATGCCGGCGTGACGCAGTCGAAAACTGTACGGAAGTTCCTTGAAGCGCAATGGTTCGGGGGAGGAGGCGAACAGATCCATGAGTATTTTTGTGCCGATGTTCGACAACTTTCGCACCGCGCGTTCAAACACCGGCCGGCGCAGCATGAAGAAACCGCTCAGCGGGTCAGTCAACGTCGCTGGCACCAGTACGCGGCTTAAGCGACTGCCCAATTTGCTCAACCGCACGCGGGCCGCGCCCCAATCGCCCGTGCCGCCACCGGCCGTGTAGCGGCTGCCGACCACCATGTCGAAATCGCCCTGTTTAAGCTCTGCCAGCATGTGAGGAAGCAGGCGTTCATCGTGCTGCAGGTCGCCGTCAATGACCGCAAGATAGGGCGCCGAGCTTGCCAGCATGCCCTCGACACAGGCGGAGGATAGACCGCGGCGCCCCAATCTTTGCACGCAGCGAATGCGAGAATCCCGGTGGGCGAGTTGCCGCACCAAGTCGGCGGTCCCGTCCGGCGAGTCGTCGTCCACGTAAACCAGTTCCCACGCACAATCGGGCAGGCAGGCACCAATGCGTTCTGCCAATTCAACGACGTTTTCACGCTCATTGAAGGTCGGAACGATGATGGAAAGTTCGGGGCCTCGAAGCGGTTCGTCCAACTCAATCACTCATTCGTGGGTGCCGGAGTATAGTATAAAGCGAGCCCCTGACCTGGTACGATTGCCGCCCCGCCGAGTCGTCAAGGGTTTCCCGGGGTGTAGCTCAGACTGGTAGAGCGCTACGTTTGGGACGTAGATGTCGCAGGTTCGAATCCTGTCACCCCGACCACTTCACACGAAATCGATCAGCGCCTTAACATTAGTACCGTGTGACCACCACGACGTCGCCGTCCCGGCGCGTCACAGTTACTGCGATGTTGTTGTCCTGGCGATGAAGCAGCAGGTCTACCGAGCCCGTACTCAGGCGCAAGTTGCGCAGTCGCACGTGGTCCAGGAAATCCGGCAGCATCGGGCGATAGAACTTGACCTCGCCGGTCTTGTCGAGCAGCTCCAAGCCAAGCGAGGCCTGCAGCAGGCACAAGGGAGTCGCGCTCGCCCACGCCTGCGGCGAACAAGCCACAGGATATTGGGTCGGTGCGTTGCGCTCGCGGCGTGCGAAGCCGCAGAAGAGCTCAGGTAATCGGCGCAGGTCCATATAGGCCGCCGCGTCGAACAGCGCGCCAAACACCTGCGCGGCCGATTTCTGCAGTCCATACCGCGCAAAGCCCATGGCGATCAGGCCATTGTCGTGCGGCCATATCGATCCATTGTGATACGACATCGGGTTGTACCTCGATTCTGACGAGGCGATCGTGCGTATGCCCCATCCGCCGAATGCTGCCGGCGACAAGAGCGTGGCGGCGACACGCTGTGCGCGTTCAGTTGAGGTAATGCCCGTGAATAGCACCTGTCCGGCGTTCGAGGAGATCACCCGACACGGCTGTTTTGCACCGTCCAGCGCGAGAGCGTAGGTTGAGAGATCCTCGCACCAGAACTGCGTTTCGAATCTCAGTCTCATGGCCTCGGCCTGCCCGGCGAGAGCGGCCGCACGCTGCGGATGTCCCAGAGCCTCGGCGAGCAGCGCAGCGTGTCGCTTGGCGCCGTACACGTACCCCTGGACCTCGCAAAGGGCGATCGGCCCTTCCGCCAACCGGCCGTCATGATGGAAGATCGAGTCGAAAGAATCCTTCCATCCTTGATTCGCGAGGCCTTCCTTGGTCTGGCGATGATATTCGACGAAACCGTCGCCGTCGCGGTCGCCGTAATGATCGATCCAGGCGAGTGCTGCCTCGGCGTTCGGCCACAGCGAACGCACTGTCTCAAGATCGCCGGTGCGCCGGAAATACTCGCCGAGCAGCAGCAAAAAGAGGGGCGTGGCGTCGATGCTCCCGTAGTAGCGGCCGAACGGCACCTCGTGCAGATTTGCCATCTCTCCGTGGCGCATTTCGTGCAAAATCTTTCCCGGCTCGGCGTCGCGTTCCGGCTCGACCGCGGTCGCTTGCGTGGCCGCGAGAAATCCGAGCACGCCGCGCGCAATGGTGGGGTCGAGCCACAGCGTCATCAGCGCGGTAATGATTCCGTCGCGCCCGAATGGGGTGCTGAACCAGGGAATTCCGGCGTACGGGTAGGGCCCCGCGGGCGTATCGGTAATCAGCATGTACAGGTCCGAAACGGAGCGCCTGACGATTTCGTTGTACACGGAATTCGAGCTGTCGATGCTTGCCGCGCGTGCGCTCGACTCGTTGAGCGCGTGGCGGGCGGCACGCATCCTCCGGTAGAACGTACGGCCGGTCCACTCGGACTGTGCCTCGGTCGTACAGCCGATGCGCACAAATATCCTGCGTGTCGCTCGAGGCCTGAGCGATATCTCAAAGCCGGCCCGCGCCGTGGTTAGCGTTTTTGGAGTCGGAAAGAATGAGATCTGCGTGACCCGTTCGATCTGGTCAAGTCCCTTGTAGCGAAGCGCGAGGCCGCAGTCACTCTCGAGCGCGGCGCGGGATTCGCCACGCGCGCTACGGTGTTCGCCGCGCACCTCGAATAGATCCGCGAAATCCGACGCAAAACGATATGTCAAGCGCAGGCATAGCGGGCAATCGCTGAAATTTCTCACTACCAGGCGCTCGTAGCAGGCGCCGTTCCAGATGAACTTCATGCGGTTCAAGTGAATGTTTTCCCGCCGCAAAGCGATCTTGCCATCCTCAAGCAGATCCGGGTTGCTAAGGTCAGCCGTGAACAGCGCGTTATCGTCCTGCGTCATCGAGGAGAGCAGCAGCGGGCGCTCATCCTCGAGAAGCAGCTGCAGCTGCGAGAGCATGCGCGTGTCGCGATGGTACAAGCCTTCTGGATTTCCCGGCTCGCCGCCGATGTCGCCGCGATGATCGAACACCGCGAAAGTATCGCCGTGCTTCAGCGTACGCGTGCGGCGCTGCTGAAGCGTCGCGGACACGGCGATGGCAAATTGCGCCACCGGGGCCTCATCGACCGAATTTGAAGGCGTCGTGGGTTCAAACATCGAGGAGGTATTCATGCGTTGCCCTTCCAAGACAAGAGGATCGGCGTCAGCGAGGAACCTCGGAGCGAACACCGAAGTTCGCAACATGAGAGTTTCTCTTACAACGCTCGGTTCCATTTGCAAGCCGACAACGGCGAAGGGAGCGGATACGATGCGTCCTAGGATAGATTGTATCAGCCTGTGGGGATCAGATGAGGATAGCGCAAGTTGCACCGCTCGCCGAAGCCGTGCCTCCAAAACTGTATGGCGGCACAGAACGCGTGGTGGCTTACCTCACGGACGCTTTGGTCGAGCTTGGACACGATGTTACCTTGTTCGCTTCCGGTGACAGCGCCACAAAGGCGACTCTAGCGCCCGTCTGGCCGCGCGCACTGCGTCTCGACCCCAAGGTAAAGGATCATTTCGCGCCGATGTTCATGCAGCTCGAGACCGTGGCACAACGGGCGCACGAGTTCGATGTAATCCATAGTCACCTCGACTACTTCGGTTATCCGTTGCTGCGTCGGCTCGCCACCCCGTCGGTCACGACGCTGCACGGTCGTCTCGACCTGCCGGAACTGCCGCCACTTTACAAGCTGTACGGCGACATCCCGGTGGTATCGATTTCCAATTCACAGCGCGTGCCGCTGCCGGAAGCGAACTTTGTCGCGACGGTGTTGCACGGCCTGCCTCTGAATCTGTTGAGCAAGGGCGAGGGCCGCGGCGGATACCTGGCGTTCCTCGGGCGCATCTCCCCGGAAAAGGCGCCGGATGCCGCGATTCGCATCGCGGCAAGGGCCGGCATTCCGCTTAAGATCGCCGCCAAGGTTGACCGTGTCGATCAAGAATATTTCAAGACCACGATCGAGCCGCTGCTTAGGCTGGGCGACGTCGAGTTCATCGGTGAGATCCGTGAGGATCAGAAGCAGGAATTTCTCGGCAATGCCGCGGCGCTGGTTTTCCCAATAGCGTGGCGCGAGCCGTTCGGATTGGTGATGATCGAGGCGATGGCCTGCGGAACCCCTGTCATTGCATTCGAGAACGGTTCGGTGCCGGAAGTGCTGGAAGACGGGCTGACCGGCTTCATTGTAGCCAGCGAGGATGGGGCCGTTGACGCCTTGCGGAGCATACACACCCTCGACCGGGCGCGAATTCGGGCCGAATTCGCGCGTCGCTTCACGGCCCACCACATGGCTCAAAACTATTTAAAACTTTACTCGCGCCTCACTCATGCGCGCCAGTTGCCGACCTCGTTCGTTGAGGGTGTGGGAGGCGAAATCGCCGCTCGATCGATGATAAGGCGACGGAAAGCTGCGGGGACTCGAACACAAGAGGGGGTCTCGCATCCCGCGTCTCACAACCCCGGGCGGGAGTTCTCCATTAACACTCGGACCCAAGCGCTACGATCGCGTCAAATAGTTGTTTTACCTCGAAAATCGTAACCGTCCACGCGAACCTCGCGGTGCTTCGAGGCGGCACGGCGCAATGTCCGACCCATCGCGGGCCGGACATTGATCTTATTTAGCGTTTTGCGGTGCCGGTCGACTTGCGGGCTTTCGCGTCGTCTTTGGCATCTTCGCTGTCATTCATGCCAAATTTTTCCATCAACGTGATTTTGCGTTTGAGCATCGTCGCGCCGAGAGCCTCAGTATCGACCTTGGCCTTCTTGGCTTTGGGAAACATGTCTCCTTCTTCTTCCTTTACGTGATGCTCAATCTGCTCGCCCAGCACCGTCACCTTGGCGTCATACAGGTCATCTTCAGGACTCGCGTCTTCCAGCTGAGCAATGAGCTCTTTCGCTCCCGCGTGTTCCACCAGTGCCTCGTCCATCAAATCTCCATCATCAATCGCTTTGCGCACGGCTGGATAGAAAATCTCCTCTTCCAATTCCGTGTGAATTTTTAGTTCGTTGCAAATTTGATCGACGATGGAGGCCTTATCCTCGTCGCTTCCCGCCTCCTTGAGCTTGTCAAAATCGGCAAATAGTTTCTTCACTTTCTTGTGATCGGCGGTCAGCATGGCAATCGCGTCCTGAGCCTGGATGCGGCCGCTGCCTTGTTTCGTGTCGGTATGCATAGAAAATCCTCTTCGTTTAGAATGTATTAGGCAACGCGAGTGGTTGAGCTGGCTGCTTCCCCCGTCGACGCTATGTCCGTCGCGCCGGTTCCTTTCAACAAGTCTTTGGCGCGAGAAATTTGCTCTGACGTATCGCAATGCACTGAGAGCAGTGTCCCGCCGTCCTTTACTTGGCCTTCATAGCGTTTGGCTTCGTACTCCGGAATACCCATCCCAACCAGGGCGCCGACCAGGCCTCCGACTGCGCCGCCAACGCCCAGACCTGCTAAGCCCGCCATGATGGGACCGGCCGCGATCAAAGGACCGACGCCCGGAATCGCCAAGGCACCGATTCCCGCAAGCACTCCGAGAGTACCGCCAATGACGCCGCCCGCGGTGACCCCTGCGGTCGTTCCCTCCGGCGCTTTGGTATCCTTTTGATGCGCAAATTCCTTTGTGCTTCGGCTGTCAGGCAGCAGAACAGAAATGGCTGCGCTGTCGTAGCCGGCAGCAATTAGACTGTCGACTGCCCGTTCAGCGAGTTCGCCTGACTTATAAATGCCGAAAACGGCGGTATTTTTGCTGCTCATGTGATGACTCCAGGAAGTGATGGACGTGACGGCTTGCCCGCCGGTGTGCGCGGAAGATTACGCGCACACCAAAAACACTGGAGTAGGACAAGCGCTATGAATGCGACAGATTTAAGCGCGCAGCGATGTCGGCGGCACTAAGTCAGGCACCGGACTGAAAACTCTTAGTTGATCGCCACAACGCTCGCGGCGCACAAACCTCGGCTGAGGGAGTTTCCGCATTCAAACGCGCCGCAATATTCGCACAAGCGTTAGCCAGGGCGTCCGGACCGTTGCCGCTAACGGCATCACGGGCGCTCTTCATGATTCGCCAATCCAATGGCGAAATTCCTTTTGCGACCTCTTTCTGAAATTGTCGCGTTGAAGATGCCGAGGCGATGGCTGCCGCCTTGAGGCCGATCCAAGGACTCAACAATCGCGCCGTACTAACGAGCGCAACGGTCCGCCAAGCATCGGGCTGCGCAATTTGCTCCGCTAACGCCCGGCTGACCAGGCAAGCCACATGCCCCACGACCGCGCGCTGCCGAAATACAAGCCCTTTTTCACGCTCGACACCAGGAAGCGCGAGGGCCGCCTCGACGATCAACACCGTGGCGCGCACCAGATCGTCGCTATCCTGGGAGATGCCCCGGGGCGCAGGAACTATTCCTCGACCCT
>Ga0210391_10001988_pt1 | contig 18061 bp, 11 predicted proteins | sample IncBWC12OmetaG_FD_160573 | JGI IMG/M metagenome (GOLD analysis project Ga0210391, IMG submission 160573) | Forest soil microbial communities from Barre Woods Harvard Forest LTER site, Petersham, Massachusetts, United States - Inc-BW-C-12-O ... | reverse complement strand
CGGCCGCACCTCGTTTTCCAGAACTACCGCATCGCTCGGCTGCGCCACGGCGAAATACGGCTCGGCCGTCACGATCAACGCAAACGCCTGAAACGCCGCCGCTCCGTCCACCTTCGCTTTCGTCCCGTCCATTTCCAATTCCCCGAGATTCGAAGCCCTCCCCTCCGGCGTCACCGCCCACAGCACATAGGTCAGAAATTGCGGCCCGTATGTGGTCGCCGGCGAAAGCTTTTCGAATTTCGCTGACACGCTGATCACGCCCTTCTTCCCTTCCACTCGCGCCTCGCCCTTGGCGAAGGGCATCAACACCGTGCCCTTGAAATCGATCGGCGTGGATCCCTTGGCATGGCTGTAGTTGATTGCCTTCGTGGTTTTCGCCACGACCGTCACGCGATACAGTGGACTGGATTGGTTGCCCTGCTCCTGCGAAGCGGAGGATGCTGCCGGATTGGACGAATCCGTTTTCCCCGGAGCAGCCGCCTGTACCTGCGTACGAGAGGACTCTTGCGCCAAGGCGAGCCCCGGCATCAGCGCCGCCCCGGCGACGAGCGCCATCAAAATAAATCGACCGAAATTCCGCACACAGCTCTTCATGCCAGCCCCCAGACGCTCGCGAAAAGTCCCGACGTGCAGCCCGGTAAATAGAAGGTTAGCAGGAGCCACGAACCGCACCGGGGGCACCCGCCCGCGCTGTGCTCAACTGTGCAGCGCTCAGTGGCTCACCCCACCTCGCCGGGGTCGGGCCGTTCGGCGATGTTTGTTTTTCTGGAAGGCACCCAGCCATGCCCTACACACGACCGACACATGACCGACACAACGATGACCGACACAACGATTGACAACGAGAACTGCCGGGACTATGTTCGGCGCAAATAACAATCCCAAAACCGGGTCTCGGCGATCTGGTTTGCACGAGAGGTGCTCCGTGTGGAATTTCTCGGCCTTTAGGCATTCGCGGCGCGGAAATCATCGAAACCGTATCGGACGATTCCTGGCGGCGGCCGTGGTACTCGCCGGGCTGGCGATCCCCGCCAGCCTGGCACAGGACGCAGTTCGCGTCACCGGAGTGGATCCCGCCACAGGCAAAGCCAACGACATCGTAACGGTCGCAGGAGAGAATCTCGGGAAGGGCAAAGTGTCCGCGGTTTTCTTGTCCGATGACAAGGACGACCACAAAGCCTCGGTCGTCTCGCAGGAAGCAGACAAAATCGTGATCAAAGTGCCCGACGTAAAGCCGGGCAGCTACAACGTTTCAGTTCAAACCGGCAACTCGATCTTCATCCAACCGATCCGCTTCACGGTTCAGTAAGGCCGGCATCCTGCTGGCATCTTGTTGAAAGACCGGCGCAGTGAATCCACGCGAATCAACCGGATCGCTTCCTCGTCTTCGCGGCGTTGGGAGGTTGGGAACTCTCCCGACTCGCCTTTCGGCGGCAGCCTTTCGAATGGCGCTTACTTCCCCACCCCCAGCAAAAGCTTCTGCACCCGCCAATTGAGAAGTTCCGCCACATACAACTCATTTTCCGAAGGGCAAGCCAATTCGTGTATCCACCCAAACTGTTTCAGCTGCTTGCCCGATTCTCCCAGCATCCCCAGCACTTTACCGTCCAGACTCAGTTTGTAAATCCGCCCGGGAAAGGCGTCGGCGCTGAACAGCACCTGATGCGGCCCCGGCGTGATGCAAATCGCCCAGGGCGCGCCGGGCGCCATCGTCCCCGTCGTCGCCGTCGGCTTCGGCCCGATCGCCGGCCGAGCATCGGGCGGAGCCGGAACATCGATCGTCATCTGCCGCAGGAATTTTCCATCGCCGTCGAAGACCTGAATGCGCCGGTTGCCGCGATCGGCCACGTAGACGTTCCCCTGGGCGTCCGTGGCAATGCTGTGCGGCACGTTGAATTGGCCCGGCCCGTCGCCCGGCTCGCCCCACGATTTGATCCAGTTCCCGTCCTTGTCCACTTTCGCCACGCGCGAATTGATGTAGCCGTCGCTGATGAACGTGTTTCCCGCGGCATCCCAGGCCACGTCCGTCACCTGTCGAAACATTCCATCAACAGGAGGCACCGGGGGGCGCACGTGTTTCACCGGGCCGGTTCCTTCGTCTGAGGCTTCCTGCTTACGCCCGAATACCATCACCACCCGCCCGGCCGGGTTGAACTGGATGACCATATCGGAGCCTTTGTCCGTCACCCAGATATTGTCCTGCGGATCAATCTTCACCGTATGCGCGAACGACCAGGCGTAGAGGTTGTGCCCGATCTCGCGAATGTAGCGGCCGTCGGAATCGAATTCGAACAGTTGCGCCGCCGCCGCCCCGTACGCTGGCCCGGTCGTGTTTCCGCGCGAGAAAACAAAGACGTGCCCCTTGGAATTCACCGCCACTCCGGCCACCTCGCCAAAATAAGCATTCGGCGGCAAACTCGGAAAGTCCTTCACGGATTTATAAGGGATCTCCGGCACCGTCCGAGCGTCCTGAGCCGTCGCCGCGCGCAATGCACCGAAGTGTCCCGCGAACACAAAAAGGGAAATCGCCACGAAGCGTCTCATCACTCCCTCCGATCGTCGCGAGTATACCCCCGGCAGGGACTCTCTCTGCGCCCGCTGCGCGAAAGCTTTTTCTCCGCAGCCTAGCTCCTTGCGTCGGCGCACGTTCCCGCCGTAGGATCAATTCGCTCTAAAGGGAAATTCCGTGACCGACCTGAATCCCCAAGCCCAGCAAATGGCCGACGAATCGATGGTGCGCAACCTCGACGCGCAGGCCCGCGCCATCTGGCCGCAGGAAATGAAAATATTCCGCCGCTATAAGCTGCCGCCCGAGCCGAAAATCCTGGACGCCGGCTGCGGCACGGGCGAAGCATCCTTCCGTCTGGCGAAGCTTTTTCCCGAGGCACAGATTCTCGGTGTCGACATCATCGACGCGCACCTCGAGCTCGCCCGCAAGCGGTACGCAGACTTCGCGCCGCGCCTCGGCTTTGAGCATCAGACTGTCTTTGGGTTAACCGCCCCCGATAAAACCTTTGATCTGACGGTCTGCCGCCATGTCCTGCATTCCATCCCGCATGCGGATCAGGTCATCGGAGAGCTTGCCCGCGTCACGCGTCCGGGCGGCTATCTCCACCTGATCCCCGAAGACTACGGCATGCTCCATTTTCAGCACGCCGCGAACGATCCCAACGATTTCTGGCACGTGGGCATCAAAGCCTTCTCGGCTGCCACCGGCACGGATCTCCACATCGGCAGAAACAGCTTCACGATTTTGTCGCGGATGAACCTCGAGGAAATTTCCGTGGACTATGTACTGGTCGACACGACCCGCGTCCCCCGCGAAACGTTCGCATCGATCATCGAAGCGTGGCGCGACGGATATGCCGACGCGATCGGCCAGCTGACGCCGGTGACGCGCGATCAAGCCGTCGCCTATTTCAACCAAATGGCCGCCAACATCCGCGACCCACACGGCTACGCTCTCTGGATGGTCCCGGTCGTCAGCGCCAGAATCCCGTAGCGCCGGTGTTTTTCTGATGCTCGCATCGATTTCCTGGGGGCGTGCGCCGCCGCTGAACGGCCCTCCGCTCGCGGTACTCTGCTAAAATTCTTCCGTGCTCAAAGGTTCCCTGCTCGGTTCCTGGTTTTTCGCAGCTTGCGCATTTTTCCTGGTTGCTCCGGCGGCCCACGCTTGGGGCTGCAAAGGTCACGAAACGGTCGCCCTCCTCGCCGAAGCCCACCTGACCCCCGCCGCAAAAGCCATGGCCTTCAAAATCCTCAACGCCAACCCGATCGACCCATCGCTGTCGCGCTATTGCAAAGATCCAGGCCTGGACGCCTTCGCAGACGCCTCCACCTGGGCCGACGATGAACGCCAGGTAAAGCCCGAAACCGGCGCCTGGCATTTCATCGACATCCCCCGCGGCGCGCCCGAAAGCATTCTCGGCCAGTTTTGCCCGCCCGCCGCCGGTTGCGTCACCACGGCTCTGGCCGCGCAAATCGAGATTCTTCGCGACCGCAATCGGTCGCCGCAGGCGCGCGCTGAGGCCCTGCGCTTCGTGATCCATTTGGTCGGCGACATCCACCAGCCGCTGCATGACGCCACTAACAACGACCGCGGCGGCAATTGCGTGCCCGTGGAATTCTTCGGTCATGCGCCGAGGGAAACCAACACCACCGCGGAATCCTACAGCCCCAATCTCCACGGCGTCTGGGACACCAGCATCATCGACCGCTTATCCCCCGGCCCGCAAACGCCGCAGCAGCTCGCACAAAGGCTGGACGAGAATTTCGAGCAGCAGGAATCGGGCTGGAATTCGGAGACGATCAATTTCAACCAGTGGGCCTGGGAAGGCCATCAGCTGGCCGAGAGCACGGCCTACGGACGTTTGCCGGTGAACGTTGCGATCGAAAAACCGCTCGACATCCAAAGCTGCGCCGACGACCACCACATCTCCAGGCGCATGCTCGAACTCAACGAAGACCTCGAAGACGACTATCAATCCGCCGCCGCGCCCGTCGTCGAGGAGCAATTGGCAAAAGCCGGCATCCGCCTCGCCGCGCTCCTCAATTCCCTCTGGAAATAGTCCGCGGCCGATCACCGGACTACCGAAACCGTGTCATTTATCCTCCCGCCTCCGACAAATTCTTGATGTGCACCAATACCCGCATGTGAATCCGGTGAATGACCGCCTGCGACCAGATCGTCCAGTACGCCTCGGGCCACACGGACCGTTCGTCGCTCGCTGGTCTCTCATCGACAAGGCGGCGGTGGGCTGACAGGTTTTGGGAACGCACAGGCCGCATTGCTTCTCCACATCGGAGGGAACTGCCGCTACAATGGGGGGATCCGGGAGGAGATGACTCCGTCATGTTGCGCGTGGGACTGATCGGCTGGCGGGGAATGGTGGGCAGCGTCCTGCTGCAAAGGATGCGAGAGGAAAACGACTTCGCGAATTTCGAGCTGGAGCCGGTTTTCTTCTCGACGTCCAACGCCGGCGGCGCGGCACCGAAGGACGCTAACGGAGCGCCGCTCTGCGATGCCCGCAATCTCAGGGACCTCGCGGCGTGCGACGTTCTGATCAGCTGCCAGGGCGGCGAATACACGACCGAGGTTTACGCCCCGCTGCGCAAGAGCGGCTGGAAGGGTTATTGGATCGACGCGGCTTCCACGCTGCGCATGAGCGACGAAGCCGTCATCATTCTCGACCCCGTGAACGCGGACATCATCCGCGCCGGCCTCCTAGGTGGCGTGCGCACATTTGCCGGCGGCAACTGCACGGTCAGCCTGATGCTGATGGCCGCGAGCGCGCTCTTCAAGGCCGGGCACGTCGAGTGGATGTCTACGATGACGTTTCAAGCGGCTTCTGGCGCGGGCGCCGCGAAAATGCTCGAGCTCGTAAAGCAAATGGACATTCTCACGGAGCCCGCGCGCAAATCACCCTCCGACAACGCGCTCGAGGTCGATCGCATGGTGATCGAGGCCCAGCGCGGCCTAGCGCTTCCCACGGCGGAGTTCGGCGCGCCGCTCGCGGGCAGCCTGATTCCGTGGATCGATAAAGACATGCCCGGCGGCCAGACCAAGGAAGAGTGGAAAGGGATCGCCGAAACCAACAAAATTCTCGGCCTCCATCCGCCCGTGCCGGTTGACGGCATCTGTGTCCGCGTCGGCACCATGCGCTGCCATAGCCAGGCTCTTTGTATCAAGCTGACCCGCGATATTCCGCTCGACGAAATCGAGCAGATGCTGGCCGGCGCCAACCAGTGGGTTCGCGTGATCCCCAATAACAAGGACTCCACGATCCGCTGCCTTACGCCGACGGCGGTTTCCGGCACGCTCAACGTCCCGATCGGCCGCCTGCACAAGCTGAACTTCGGGCCCGGATTTCTGGGCGCCTTCACCGTGGGTGACCAGCTCCTTTGGGGCGCTGCCGAACCGCTCCGCCGCATGCTCGGCATCCTCCGCGAACACCGCTAGCAGGGTGTATAATCCCGCGGCTTCCAGCTAAAGGAGCCCGGCGATGAAACGATCCGCCGTTTGCCGGCGTATAGCTTTCAGGAGGATTACATGCACCGAAAATTGATCGCCATGACGATCGCCGTGGCCGCGTTGGCGCTGCCGGGCTTCGCGCAAGACTCGAAATTGAATGGAACCTGGAAGCTCAACATTTCCAAGAGCAGCTTCGGCCAATTCCCGCCGCCGACCAGCGAAACCGACACGCTCACGGTGAATGGCAACGATTTCAAACAGCAGTTCGCGACCGTCAATGCGCGAGGCACGCAGAACGGCCTGCGTTCCTGCACCGTGGATGGCACGGAGGTGACGCTTGCGCCGGACGATCCGCGGGTCCAGATGGGCGCGATCAAGCTGACGAAGATGCAGTGCTCTTGGGAAGGAAAAGCGGTCGTGTTCCTCGAGACCGTGAACCTCAATGGCGGCGTGCTCACCGACAAGCTGACATTCTCCTCCGACGACGGCCAGATGATGACAATGACTTCGCATATCAGCTCGGCGACGATGAACGGCGACCGCAAGCTTGTCTACGACAAGGATGACGGCTCCGCGTCCGCCTCTCCCGCGGCCGGAGCGGCCATGGCCGCGACTCCCGGCGCCGCGGCAATGATTCACACCGGTGGTGGTGCGCCGAATCTTTCCGGCACCTGGAAGCTCAACATCGGCAAGAGCAGTTTCGGCCAGATCCCGCCTCCGGCGAGCCAGACGAACACCATCGACGACAGCGAGCCTTCTGTGAAAGTCGCCGAAGATCAAAAGGGTGGAATGATGGGCGATATGAACATCACTTCAACCTTCGACACCACGGGCAAGGAAACCAAGTCGGCCGGCATGGGCGGCGCGGACGTGACGAGCACCGCGCACTGGGACGGCGTGGCGCTGGTGATCGATTCGAAGACCAGCTTTCAGGGCAACGACGTGAAGATCAAGGACACTTACACGCTGAGCGGCGACGGGAAAACCTTGACGGAGGTCACGCACATCGAATCCGGCATGGGAAATTTCGATACCACCAGCGTCTACGACAAGCAGTAGCCGAAAATAGAAGTCTAGGTCGCAATCACGGCGCGCTCTCGCAACGGGAGCGCGCTTCGCGTTTCAGACCGCAAGATCTGACGCGCTGTATTTACGAACGCGAGCACGGCCGCGGCCTTTTCGCATTTCCGCCAGACCATGTGGACCTGCACGGAGGCGCCCGGTTCGTCAAGCGGCACCACCGCGACTTCGCTGCCCGGTGCCGGCCTGCAAGCGATCTCATCCGGAATAATTCGAATCCCCTTGTGGCAGGTCAGCAGGAGCGACTGAATATCGTTGTTGGGCACCAGCTCCACGGTGACGGAGCTAACGATCGGGTTCACGCCGGCCGCCGCGTACAGTTCAAGAGTTTTGTCGTACAGACCGGGAGCCGACTTCCGATCAAAGAGCAGGAGAGTCTGGTCCACGAGATCCTTCACGCGGAGGCTCTTGCGTTTGGCCAGCGGGTGCGCCTTGCTGAGGTAGACCACCATCGGTTCTTCGAACAGCAGCTCGGACGACAGCTGCACGTAATCGACGCACGGGCGAAGAAAAGCGACATCGATTCCGCCTTCGAGAAGACTTTCATACTGGGCGCAGGAAAGGATGTCGCGGCACTGAACTTCAACCGCCGGATATTGCTTGGCGTGCTCGATCAAAACGCGCCCCACGCGCTCGCCCAGCGCAGGTCCCACTCCGATCCGCACAAGTCCCGCCGAACCGAACTTCGCCATGCGCACCGAGTCGGTGACGCGTCCGGCCTGCGACACCAGGCACTTGGCTTCGCGCAAAAGCAGGCGGCCGGCGTCGGAAAGCGCGACGTGCTTGCGGTCGCGATCGAACAGGCGGACGTCGAATTCCTCTTCCAGCTGGCGAATTTGGCGGCTGAGCGGTGGAACGGTGACGTGTAGCTGTTGCGCGGCTTTTGAGAAACTCAGGTTTTCAGCAACCGCGATGAAATACCGCAGCTGTCGGAGTTCCATGGGTCCCACCCCTTGTTCGGTGGTTATATTCCTAATCGGTAAAAGACGCAATCAAAATAAGAAATAGACAACGAGTGCCAATAAGATATTAGTGCTCTATTGGTTGGACGATTCGGACAGCAATTTCTAGAGGCCAATGGGTGGGTCTCAAATGTGGGGTGGATTACGGCGCGGTTCGAGAGAGCCGTGGTGGTGTGTTCGGCCATTGGGTGGCGTCTGGCGGGTCCTTCCTGATTTCCGAAATCCAGCGTCGTCGGCCTGAAGCGATGGGTGGGGTTCACGATTCTTCCAAGGGGGATGCGATGACGGGACGATTTTCGGCAAGGAACCTGGGTTTGGCCGCGTGGGCGTGTTTCGCACTTCTGCTGGTATGCGCTTCCCTGGTTCAAGCGCAAACCCAGACGGCGACGATATCAGGTACGGCGACGGATCCCTCTGGCGGCGTATTAGCAGGGGCGAAAGTCGAGGCGAAGAACCTCGGGACCAATAGTACCCAGTCCACGGTGACCGACGCGAACGGGCGCTATACGATACCGGATCTGCCGATTGGCAATTACACGATTCAGGCCACCGCGACAGGCTTTCAGACGGTGGTTCACAGTGGGATCACCTTGACCGTAGGCGCGAGTCCCGTCATCGACTTTACCCTGCCAGTTGGAAACGTGACGCAGACCGTTAGCGTGGAGAGCCAGGTTTCGCAAGTCGAAACCACGAACGCGGCCATTTCCTCCCTGGTCAGTTCGGAGCAGGTCTCGGACTTGCCGCTGAATGGCCGGAATTATACGCAGTTGGCCGAGCTGGCGCCGGGCGTCCAGGTCGTGCCGAACCACACCACGGCGGGCCTCGGAGGCCAGGGCGGATTTTACGGCGCACAGACCAACATCTCCGTGGGAGGATCGCGTCCCGAAGGTCAGGCCTATCTGATCGACAACGAGGACGTGAGGGACTTCTGGGAGCATGGACCCGGAGCTGCGGCGCTCGGCACTTCGATTGGAGTCGAGGGTATTGCGGAGTTCCAAGTCTTGACCAATACCTACGGCTCGCAGTTTGCGGGCAACGGAGTGGTGATCAATTCCGCGACGAAGTCCGGCACGAACCAACTCCATGGTTCAGCGTACGAGTTTCTGCGCAATAGCGCCCTGGATGCGAGGAACTTCTTTGACTTTACCCCCACCGGAAACTGTTCCGCGGGCCCAAATACTTGCGGGCAGACCGGCTCGGTTCCGCTGGTCAACTACAATCCGATACCAGAGTTTCGACAGAACCAGTTCGGCGGGAGTCTTGGCGGCCCCGTCATCAAGGACAAATTGTTTTTCTTCTTCAACTACGAGGGCTTTCGCAACTCGCAGGGAGTGACCTACGTTGACTTGGTGCCGGAGCCCTACGTAGCTCTGGGGGAATTGCCATGCAGCGTGCAGGGCCAGGACGGGGCCCCGGTAAATGCTGGCTGTCCTGCTTCCTCCCGTGACACCCCTCCCCCTACCATTGGCAGCGCTGGGAACCCGATCCTAGCGATCCCGGGCGGAATTGGTTCGGGAAGTCCCCAAGCAGCAGACGCGAGAGCCTCTATTTTGGGCATCCTTGGGCTCTATGCCCTGGCCGGCCCGCCAACAGGGGCGGATCAGGGCGGGTATGGATCGCTCAGCACGAGCGGTAGCAATATACAGTCCGAGAACTACTATATTGGCCGCATCGACTACAATTTTTCTTCGACGGATGCACTGTTCGGACGGTACATCTCCGACCGGGCTCATCAGCTTCTGCCCTTTTCCGGGTCGCCCGTTCTGCCTCTCTGGCCGGAAACGGATATCGACAACAACCAGTATTTCACCCTTCAGGAGCGGCATATCGTTTCACCTACGGTGGTGAACTCCGTGCGCGGCATTTACACGAGAACATATGCAAACGCGGCCACCGGAAACCTGCCGAACCCGACCGGAGTCGCTTGTACGGCTGCCGACGGCTGTCCCGATCCTCTTCAGTTCGTCGCGCAGGAACCCTTCCCGCAGAATAAGTTCACGGACGGCAACACTTCCGCGGGATGCCCGGGCTGCGCGCTCCTCGGCTCCAACGGGTTCATCCCGTATTACATCGCGCAGAGCAAGTATGGCGGCGGCGACGATATCGTCTGGACTCACGGGGCACACAGCCTGAAGGCTGGCGTCGCCATTACCAGAGTTCTAACCAATATTTATGCTCCATTTGAATTCGGCGAGAGCTTTTCGTGGTTCACGGAACAGACCTTTATGCTGGGCACGCCGTTTCTGAATCTGGCTACGTTCCCGGGTCACGGAAATTCCGACCGCAACTTCAAGGAAATTGATTACGCCCCGTATTTCGAGGACGATTGGAAGCTATCCAGCAGACTCACGATCAACCTTGGAATCCGGTATGACCTTGGCACCAATCCCACGGGCGGGCCGTTCGCGGTGATCGTCAATAGCCCCATTCCGGACCAAACTCCCTACTTCGCGAATGCCCTCACCGGAGCGGGTCCGGATTTCGCAAATGGATTTACGCCCGTGAAACATGTGTTTCAGGCGAGCCCGAATCTTTTGAATTTCGAGCCCCGAATCGGCCTGGCATTTGATCCATTCAACGACCATAAGACCGCCATCCGCGCCGGATTCGGGCTATTCGACGACTCGGTCGCGCCTCGCACCTACGCATCCCAGTTCTATTTCTCTCCTCCCTACGCGGCTGCTGTCGGTCAAACGGTCCCGACGTTTCCCAATGCGTTCGTGGGTCTCACTCCGGGCGGACCCACGCCGGAAGCCGGCGAAGTTGCCGGAGTCAACTACCTCACCAACCGGGCCCCGTACGTGATGCAATACAACCTGACGATTCAGCGCCAGATTGCCAACGGCACGGTCCTGTCGGTTGGATACATCGGATCGGAAGGACGCCACCTTTTCTCTCCGAACCACCAGAATCCACCGATGTGCAACACACCCGGAACAGCACCGGGAGCCGATCCTACGGATGCGCCAGCCATTTGCGGGTCGTTGACGAATCTCCCAAACTTCTGGAACGGGACAATCGGCCCGGGTGGCCCCGTGGCGAATCCTCGGGTAAACACGACACCGGACCCCTATGTACCAGGCGATCTGCCTTATTTTGGAGACCTGATCACCGAAGACGCGGTAAACACCTCGAACTACAATTCGCTGCAGCTGACGCTGAATCGCCAGTTCAGCCGCGGTTTGCAGGGGCAGGTTTCCTACACTTACTCGAAGTGCATGACGACCGGTTCCGGCACGTCGGGTCTTGAACAATCCAACAACGCGCAGGACGATCCCTACAACCGGCTCTATGACTACGGCCTGTGCTCGTTCGACATTCGCCACACTCTGGTGGTGAATGGCCTGTATTCGTTGCCCTTTAAGGGAAACAGGTTCGTGGAAGGCTGGCAATTCACGACCATTCTGTCGGCCTCCAGCGGTCTTCCGGTCAATGTGGTGGAAGGTGCGAACGGCGACACGGCTCTCATCGGAATTATCTCGGCCGATCGCCCGAACTATACCGGTACGTGCCCAGGCGGCAAAGGCCAGGTGCTGGGCCACTGGTACGAGTGGTTCAACGAATCCTGCTACAGCATCCCGGCTCCGGGAGCGCTGGGCGACGTCCAGAAGTTCTCGCTGGAAGGTCCCGGGCTTCTCGATCTGGACGCATCCATCATTAAGAACACCCGAGTGTTTGAAAGGCTGAACGCCCAGTTCCGCGTGGAGTTCTTTAATATTCTCAACCACGCGAACTTTGGTTTGCCAGCTCCGAACGTCTTTGCGAACCCCGGCGCGCTGGCAATCGACGTGCCCAACGCCGTTGGCAACGCGGGCGATGCCGGCGCAGTCGCGCTGACGAACACGAGCTCACGCCAGATTCAGTTTGCGCTGAAGCTCATCTTTTAGGCAGAAGTTGGCGAGTAGATTGCCGAACACGTCGTGCTGGATCGAAAATCCGGCGTGAAGCGTGCGGCGACGAATGTACCACCCCTGGTACCACCCCGGAAGCCCGGCGCGGAGACTTCGGTCTTCGCGCCAGGTGACCGCCCTTCCCGCAATCATTCGCGAGCTTGCCGATTCATTTCGCTGCTTCCTCGGGCATGTTCTGCTTCGCTGGCGTCCGCTCGTCACTGGAGTTTTTCTACATGATCAATCACACGAACCTCGGACCGCCGAACCCCGCGTTCAGCGCCGTCGGGAATGCAAACGATGCTGGCTCCGTCGGGTTGACGAACACGAGTTCGCGCCAAATCCAGTTTGCTGAAACTGCTGTTCTGACCTGACAAGCCGACACCGATTCGGGATACGGAATCGGCGCCAGCCCTTCGTGCCGTTCTTATGTAGGAGGACATATTCCGAATCGGTAACGAACGGTATCAAAATAAGAAATAGACAATTTCTGTGGATTCGGTATTAGTGTGCTCATGGGGTTGGGGTTTCGATCCTAGCAACGTACCTTTTGGGTGGTTAACCAGATATTTCTCGATGCGTTTGCGCGCCAACGGCTGCGGTTCAGGTCCGCGGATACGTTTGCGTCTGATCTGAAACTTTGGGGGATTAGGATGAACACGCGTTTCGCCGCAAGCAGGATGGTGGTTTCGGCATTGGTTTGTCTGGTTTTGACGCTCCTATGTGCGACGATGGCGCACGCGCAATCGGCCGGGACCGGCGCGATCGCCGGTACCGTGACGGATCCTTCGGGCGGTGCCGTAGCCAATGCGACTGTGACGGCCACCAGCTTGGCGACCAATCAAACGCGGACCGCCGTGACTGGCTCTGCAGGCGACTACAAGTTCAACCTACTTCCCCCCGGTGAGTACCGGCTCAGGTTTAGCGCCGCCGGCTTCAAGACGTCCGAGGTTTCGTCCGTTACGGTGGACGTCACGGAAACCCCGACCGTGAACCAAACGCTGCAAGTGGGCGCGGTGAACCAAACGGTCACCATCGAGAGCAACGTGGAAACCCTGCAGACGGAAAGTTCCACGCTTGGCACAACGGTAACGGGCAACACGGTCACGTCGCTGCCTTTGGCCGACCGCAACTACACGGAGATTCTGGGCCTCTCCGCCGGCACCAACGTTGCTGTAGGCGACGCGACATCGCTGGGTCGCGGCACTCAGGACATGAGCGTGAACGGCAACGACCCTGGCCAAAACAACTTCCAAATGGATGGCGTCGCCGTTAACAATATTGCGAACTCCGGAAGCTCGAACGACGGCACGATCTACGCTGGAATTCCGATTCCGAGCCCTGACGCGATCTCGGAATTCAAGGTGCAGACCTCGACCTACGACGCCAGCTATGGACGCAATCCCGGCGCCAATGTGAACGTGGTCACCAAGTCCGGCACGAATGACTTCCACGGTTCTGGATTCGAGTTCCTCCGCAATTCGGTACTCAATTCGAGCAGCTACTTCTATAACCTGACGCCCGGTCAGCCGCACCAGGTGTTGGATCAGAATCAGTTCGGGGGCACGGTCGGCGGCCCGATCAAGAAAGATAAGTTCTTCTTCTTCCTGAGTTATCAGGGAACCCGTTCCAAGAATGGTGTGTCGGCTGCCGGCTTCACATCCGGTGCCGGCCTGCCTCCCATCCCAGCCGGAGATCGCGGCACCTGCCCCGCCGGCGTAGTTCCGCTCTCTGCTTGTGATCCCACTGCCCAGACTTTCATCACTGCAGTTTCAAACGCGCTTTGCGGACCAGGAGGATTCGGCGGTCCAGCGCTCCTTGGACCGAGTTGCGCCCCGCCATTTGGAGGGGCACCAAATATCTCCATCCAGGGCCTCCACATTCTCCAGCTCAAGAACGCCGATGGCAGCTATTACGTTCCATCGCCAGCATCCGATCCCTCGTGTCTCGCTCCTACGAGTGGTACAACTTATTCATGTACCTTCAGCAGCCCGGCCATCTACAGGGAAAACCAGGGCATCTTGAACGGGGACTACATTATCAACAGCAAGGAGACGCTTGCAACGCGCTACCTTTACACGCATAACCCACAGTTTGACACGCTGAACGGCGACCTTCCGGGCACTCCGGAATCGGTTGTCTGGGGAAACCAGGATGCAGTTCTGAAGCTGACGTCGCTGGTGACCAACAACCTTGTGAACGAAGCTCGGATATCGTATCAGCGGAACGAGGGCCGCGCCTCGAACACCTATCCGGCGGGTTCGACGCCTGCCGATTTGGGTATAGCGCCACTCAATGTCAATAATCCTTCGAACCTGCCGCCCACGTTCGAGCTTATCAACACCGGCGTCGCTCCGTTTGGCATGTTCGGTACGCTCGTGCCATTTAACGGCCCAACGAACCAGATCCAGGCTGCCGACCAGATCTCTTGGTCTCACGGAAGGCACACGATCCGCGCCGGATTCGAATACGAGGATACGCGGTGGCCGTTGACCGACAATGGCTTCACGAAAGGATTCTTGTTTTTCGGAAATCTAAACGACGTCCTGGTCGGACAGGCAAGCCCGGATCCCGGCGTTGGAGCGCCGGGCAGTATTTTCGAATGCCTGTTCTGCATCGAGGGCTACCCGCAGGCAGTGACGCACTTCTACCACCTGCACAATGCCAGCGCCTTCGTGCAGGACGATTTCAAGATTAGTCGACGGTTGACCTTGAACCTGGGATTGCGCTGGGAGTTTGATGGAATGCTCAGCGACTCACTGGGGAACCTGACCAACGTGTGGCTCAGCCAACTGGGACCAAATTCGGCCGTACCGGCTTCGTTGGCGGATGCGCTCGCCGATCCGGCTAACAGCCTGGCCGGATATGTGGTTCCGAGCAATTTCGCCAGACACTATGGCAGCCCGCCTCCCGGCGTTATAACCGCAAACAACAATATTTCGCTGCAAAAGCATCCTCCGTACAGCAACTTCGCTCCGCGTTTCGGGTTCGCCTGGCAGCCGCTGGAAAATTCCAAGCTCGTGGTTCGCGGAGGAGCCGGCATCTTCTACGATCGTGTCGCGCTGGACCGGTTCGTGCATGCCGTGGAGCAAGGCAACCCGTATGCCGTGACCTACGATTACACGTTCGAAAGCCCGCGCGATCTTTCCGCTTCTCTGGCAAGCCCCTACCCGGCTTTGCCGTTTGTGCCGCTGGCTTCGAATCCGAACATCGGATTCACGGCTCGATGGTTCGACCCGGCAACAGTAACGGGATCGAGTTTGACGCTGCCCTTGCTGGACCAGACGGTCCACACTCCGCTGATTCAACAGTACAATCTCGGAGTCCAGTATGAGTTCGCTCATTCGTGGGTGCTGGAAGTGGGATACGTCGGATCGAACGGAATCAATCTGGTCGACATTTATCACAACGTCAACACGGCCTCGCTGGCAACGCCTACGAACAGCCTGAGCGGGCTGTGCACGGGCGTGGCTCCGGACCAGATCTGCAACACCGCCGCCAATGCCATCGGCAGGGTGCCATATCTGGGGTTTGCGGCCAGCGGTTTGACGGACACTCAGTTCAACGGAGCCTCCAACTACAACAGCTTGCAGGTCACACTGCGGCACCAGTTCGCACACGGGCTGACCATGCAAGCCGCCTACACATTTAGCAAATCGCTATCCGACCTGAATGGCGGCGTTGCAAACGGCAACGATGCTTCGGATTTGAGCCAGCAATGGGGCAGGACGTGGTTCAACCGGCCCAATCGCTTCATCGTGAATTACACCTATGAGTTGCCCTTTGGCAAGGGCCTGCAGGGACCGGAGGGCAAACTGATAAGCGGTTGGAGCGTGTCCGGTGTCACGGTGGCGCAGTCGGGCGACGCTATCACGTTCGTGGACTCGACGGGCGGAGCCGCGTATGGTACGAGCGGCAACACCACAACCGCTTACAGCCGAGCCGAACTCTGTCCCGGAGAGACCAACGCGGATACTCTGACTCACGGCACCACGAGGCAAAGGCTGGGCGCATATTTCAATCCCGATGCGTTCTGTGCGGTACCGATCGTACCGTACGGTAACGCCACGGCTACTGGTTTCGGTGATTCGATCCCGGGCGCCGTCACGGGACCGGGCCAGTTCAACTGGGATATTTCGATCCTGAAGAACACCAAAATTACGGAGCGTGTGAACCTGCAGTTCCGGTCGGACTTTTACAACGCGTTCAATCATTCGGAGTTTGCTGACCCGTCCGGTAGCAACGTCGCCCCTACGTTCATCGATGTCGCCGGGCGCGGTGCTCCGGGTTGGGGAAGCATCGACGCCACTATTGCGAATCCGCGGCTCATTCAGTTCGGATTGAGGTTTATTTTCTAGCTCTTCGCGGGCGAAGGTGCCGCGGCTGAAACGAAATGTTGCACGTGCCGGACCTCGGTAGGAACCCGAGCCCGGGGCGTGGCAGCGACGAATGTACCACCCCTGGTACCACCCCGGAAGCCCGGCGCGGAGACTTCGGTCTCCGCGCCAGGTGACCGCCCTTCCCACAATTATTCGCGAGATTGCCAGTTCATTTCGCTGCTTCCTCGGGCACTTTCTGCTCCACTGGCGCCCGTTCGTCACCGCGCTGCGCCGACCTTGCGGACTGCGTGTGCGCAGACAGCGGGCAGGTGTACACTTTGGGCCGGACTGGATTGAGCGAAGCGCAAGGAGGGTGGGCCGATGAGCGCGACAACTCGCACGCCTTCGGCTGCGCAGCTGAACGCGCGGCAGGAATTCTACGATCGCATCGGGCAGCAGAATCTTGCGCCGCTGTGGGAACGCGTGGGAGGGCTCGTGACGCGCGAACCGCAGCCGATAGCGCGGCCGGCGCACTGGAAATATTCCGACGTTCGCGCGTCGCTGCTGCAGGCTGGCGCGCTGCTTTCGGCGGAGGAAGCCGAGCGCCGCGTGCTGATCTTCGAAAATCCGGGGCTCGCGGGACAATCGCGCATTACCGGTTCCCTGTTCAGCGGACTTCAGCTGCTGATGCCCGGCGAAAAAGCGCACGCGCACCGGCATACGGCGAGCGCGCTGCGCGTGTTCCTGGAGGGCTCAAGAGCGTACACGGCCGTGAATGGCGAGCGCACATTGATGTCGCGCGGCGATTTCGTGATCACGCCCGGCTCAACCTGGCACGATCATGGCAACGAAGGCCCTGATCCGGTGATCTGGCTCGACGGGCTTGACGTGCCGATCGTGAATCTGTTTGACACGAGCTTTGCCGAGGGTAGCGAATCGACAGAGATCCCTGTTGTGCGACCCGACGGCGATTGCGAGGCGCGCTACGCGGGAGCCTTGCTTCCCGATGGCGGCAGCGTTCCCGATTCCCTGTCGTCTCCCCTGCTGAATTATCGCTATGCACGCGCGCGCGAAAGCCTGGCGGCGATCGAGCGCAACGGACCGATCGATCCGTGCCACGGCGTAAGGCTGCGCTACGTGAATCCAGTGACGGGCGGATCGGTGATGCCGACGATGAGCGCCGCCGTGCAACTGCTCGGGGCGGGGTTTGAAACGGCGCCGTATCGTTCGACGGATGGGACCGTGTTCGTGGTGGTTGAGGGCAAAGGTCGCAGCCAGATCGGCGAGGCCGCTTTCGACTGGTCGAAAAGCGACGTGTTCGTGGCACCGAGTTGGGCGCCGCAGCGGCATCGCGCCGGGAGCGAGTCCGTGCTTTTCAGCTTTTCCGACCGGGCCGCGCAGGAAAAGCTCGGCATCTGGCGCGAGCAGCGCCCACCGGCCGCCTAGTCAGGTGACAGAAGCCGAGCGTTACGGAGGAAGTCCCCGCGCACGAATGAAGCAACGCAGGGAGGGCGGGCCGCCGTTGACACCCGCTCGCGTGGGCGGTTAGCATTTCTATCGGAGCAGCCACGAAACATATGCAGGTCTTCGACTTCGAAAAATTCCGCGCCACCCCTCTGAACCGCGAGCCCTACGAACATCTGGTGATTCCGGGGTTCGTGACGGAGGAGGCGTTGGAGAAAATCAACGCCGACTATCCGAAAATCGAACACGCCGGCAGCTATCCGCTGGGGAGCCTGCAATACGGCGGGGCGTTCCAGCAGATGGTGGATGCGCTCGAATCAGCGGAGTTCCGCGAGGCCTTCGAGCGGAAATTCGAAATCGATCTATCCAATCGCC
>Ga0210391_10001987_pt1 | contig 18071 bp, 15 predicted proteins | sample IncBWC12OmetaG_FD_160573 | JGI IMG/M metagenome (GOLD analysis project Ga0210391, IMG submission 160573) | Forest soil microbial communities from Barre Woods Harvard Forest LTER site, Petersham, Massachusetts, United States - Inc-BW-C-12-O ... | reverse complement strand
GGAGAGTTGCGCCGTATGTGTCGACCACAGCACTGCGTTCAGCGGCGCTGCGCGACATTAACATAATATCTGTTATCGGACATTACATAACATAGAGACCAAAAGTCACCACTTGCCGGCATGCGCCTCCAAGCTGGAAACCCTTATCCAGTCACCGCCGCCCTGTGACCGCCGCGCTATCTTCCCGGCCACGACCGCCTCATGATCTAACGCAATGGACCAACCGTTCTGGCCGGCGTGTCAGTGATCTTTGTCTCGATGCTGCTTTCGGTCACAGGGCTCTATTGGTGCAACGCTACGTCACCGTCGACTGGAACAGGCGCCATCGTGAACTGGCTGGTTACTATTTCCTGATGATCGGCACGCTCTACGCCGTGCTGGTCGCCTTTGCCATACCAACTTGGAGCACGAGGCGACCGAGGTGGCTGATATGTCGCGGCTGTCCACGGCGATGCCCAGCGAGAGCCGCCGGAACATCACCAATGCCTTGATGGAGTACTTGAACTCGGTCTCACAGGATGAGTTGCCGGCGATGGAACAAGGCCGGAACAGCGACCGCACCTGGACCGCAGTGCAGCGGCTTCGGGATGTCTACGCCAACACGCAACTGAAGACGCCGAAGCTCCAGGGATACTTCAACGAGTCTTTGAAGCATTTGACCTTGTTATCTGACTATCGCAGGACCAGACTGTTCGCCAGCCACGGGACCGTTCCTCCCATCCTGTGATATTTGCTGACCGTCGGCGGCGTGTTTCTGGTCGGCTTCACCTACTTTATGGGACATGAAAGCGTGTGGCCTCAAGCCGTCATGACCGCCTGCCTGACCGGAGTGCTGGCCTTCAGCATGTTTCTCATTCTGACACTCAACCGTCCTTATTCTGGGGCGGCGCGTGTGACGCCGCAACCTTTTCTGCTGGAACTGGCGCACGTGGCCTCGCGCATGCCGAAGTAGAGAACTGTTCCCTTCCGTACAAATTCATCGAATACACATTGTTCCGTCGGTCACCAAGAGCTATACTTCCGGCCCAGAAATCCCTTAAGAGGATTACCACTATGAAACGACTCTTCGCCCTGCTGCTGGTTTTCGGGGGCGCTTTTCTCGCACTGGCGGCTTTTGGCTCAGTGTCCCAGGCCCAGACTTTTAACGTTCTTTATGCCTTCGGTGCAGGCGGTGACGGGGCGGCGCCTTGGGCGGGAGTGACCCTCGATCGCTCCGGGCGCATCTACGGCACCACGGCCGAAGCTGGCCATGGCGGAGCCGGCACCGTCTACATGCTGAAGAACTACCATGGCACCTGGCAGTTGTCGGCTCTTCACGAGTTCTTGCCGGCCAACGGCGACGGCGGCGTTCCACAGGGGCGGGTAGTTTTTGGACCCGATGGCCGCCTCTACGGCACGACTACGCGCGGCGGCGCCAGCGGCTATTGGGGCACGGTGTATCGCCTGGGACCTCCAGCCACCATCTGTGGAAGTATTCAATGCTACTGGGACGAAGCCATTCTTTATTCGTTCATGGGTGGGCACGACGGTGCTGCGCCGTGGTTTGTCGATCCGGTTTTTGACCAGAACGGCAACATTTACGGAACCGCACAGCAGGGCGGAGCCACGGGCAACGGCGTCGTCTTCGAGTTGTCCAAGTCAGGCAACGCGTGGACAGAGAGCGTGCTGCATAGCTTTTCTACTTCGGAAGGCATTCAGCCGTCGGCGAGCGTCCTTCTCGATCCGGCTGGAAATATCTGGGGCACCACCAGCAACGGCATCAACCAGACCGGCTACGGCAGCGTGTTCGAGTTAAGTTCGTCGGGATCGGGTTGGAATGCCAATATCGTTCACATCTTTCAAGGAGAGCCCGATGGCGCCGACTCCGTGAGCTCACTGACGATGGATGCTGCGGGACACCTCTATGGGATGACGTCCTTTGGCGGGCAGAGCAACTCGGGCTCAGTTTTTGAGTTGAGCGCTTCCGGAGGTAGCTGGAGCTACGCGCAGATATATAACGGATTCAGTGGCGGCGGCGGACCGAACGGCCCGCTCGTTGCGGATGCAGCCGGAAATCTTTACGGAACCTCATGGTTCAATGGTGCGCATCAATTGGGTGTGGTGTTCAAACTCACTCCCAACGGCAGCGGCGGATGGACATACAGCAGCGTGCACGACTTCACCGGCGGCGATGATGGCTCGTATCCCTATGGAGGCGTGACCTTCGACGCGCAAGGCAACATGTATGGCACGGCGTCCGGCGGCGGCCGTTATGGCCGCGGCGTGGTCTGGGAAATTACTCCGTAATCAAATCAGCACAACTTTGGGATGAAACAGCGTCCCCGCGACTCGGCTGGCCAGGCAGACCAACTCTGTCTGGCCGGCGAAAACCTTGACCCAGCGCGAGCGTGACATTTCCGGCAGATTCACCGTTCGCCCATTGCGGATCTTAGCTACGTCGGCTTCGGTCGCGGTCACGCAAGGAATTTCCGGGAGCACGCGTCGCGGATGAATCAGGAGTTCGTCCAATTTCGACTGCGCTGCGGCTTCGGCAATCTGCTCGATCGTGTGGCTGTGCTCGATGGTGAATTCGGCCGAAGCTGTGCGTCGCAGGCTCACCAAGTGAGCGCCGCATCCCAGTCGCTGTCCTAATTCGTGCGCCAAGCCGCGGACATACGTTCCAGAAGACACGCGACAACGAAAATCGGCGACTTCTCCTTCCAACGTCGAGACCACGAACTCTTTGATCTCGACTGCGACCGGTTGCAACTCGACCTCTTGCTTGCGACGTGCCAGTTTGTAGGCCGGAACGCCTTGAATCTTTTTGGCGGAAAATGGAGGCGGGATTTGCTGGATGTGTCCCGTCAAGGCGGCAACGGCCTGCCGTATTTCTTCAAGTGATACGTGAACTTCTTGCGGTACGCCCGCGGGCTCACCATCGGCATCATACGTATCGGTCGCGATGCCCAGTCGGATCGAGCCCTCGTAACTTTTCTCCGACGAGTTGTAGAACTGGCAGAGACGCGTCATGCGGCCCAAGACAAGCGGCAAAACCCCGGTCGCCATCGGGTCGAGCGTGCCCAAATGTCCGATGGAGCGCTCTCCCACCAGTCGTCGCGTGCGGGCAACGACGTCATGTGAAGTCCATCCCGCGGCTTTATCCACCACCAACACACCGTTGATTGGCATCTGTCTGCTATCGTGGAGGGAGAGAGGCTCGTTGGTCAAATCGAGTAAGGGTTTGGCCGGGAGCGAAGCTAGGGAAGCCAGTTCCCTGCTGCACCAGCCGTAGCGCCAATATGATTCCGCTGAAAGACGATGCACCCAGAATAAGCACCCCATTCATCAACTACACGTTGATTGCGCTGAATATTCTCGCATTCCTGTGGTCGCTGGATTGGCGAATGAAGCTGCCGGAGCCCCGGCTTGAAATCCTGATCACCTTCGGCGTTGTACCGGCGCGGCTCGCGGTGGTGCTGTTCAATCACGGCTACGTGCCGTGGGACCTAATCTCAGGCCTGGGGACGCGCTTTGTGCCGCCGGTGGCTGTCATCGTCCCGTACGTTACGTCCATGTTTCTGCATGGCGGATGGATGCACATTATTTTCAATATGTGGGCCCTGTGGATCTTTGGCGACAATGTCGAAGATTATTTGGGGCACTCGTTGTACCTGGCGCTGTACATGGTGTGCGGCGTGGCCGCGGCGCTGCTGCACACGCTTTTTAACTTCACTTCCCCGGTGCCGAGCGTGGGCGCCAGCGGTGCCATTGCGGGCGTGATGGGCGCGTTCTTTGTGCTGTATCCAAGGGCGCGCGTACTGACCCTGGTGCCGTTCTTCTTCATCTTTTTCCTGTGGCTGCCGGCGTGGATCGTGTTGGGGTATTGGTTTATCGCGCAGTTTTTGAGCGGGGCAGCGACGTCGATTTCGCACGGGCAGAATGCCAGCGGGATTGCGTTCTGGGCGCACGTGGGTGGGTTTATCGCAGGCGTGTTGCTGATCAAGATGCTTCCCGCGCGGAAGCGGAGATATCATTACGGGTTGTGAACGGCCTGTCACCGGCTGAAGCCGGTTCTTTCCCTTCCTATTTGTTTACCCCTCCCTGAAGGGCGGGGTGTCACCTGTCGCGCCTTCGGCGCTGGTTTATAGCTGGCCAGAAGAGTGATGCTCCCGCCTGTCGCGCCTTCGACGCTGGTCTATGGTACGCAGTCCTACTTCCTTTGGAGTCATTTGGGTACGCGCGTGATGGCTACGTCGTGTGACGCAAATAATGAGCCGCACGAAGTCGCTCGCGCGAGCCGTTGCGGCAGCTTCATGACGGGATTGCGAAGATATCTACTGCTCGGTGTTCTCCACGGCGCCAGCTGATGGGGTGATGAGCAACTCGTCGAGGTTGGCTTCCGGCGGGAGCAGGACCGCGTAGAGCACGGCCTCGGCGACGGTGCCGACATCCATCATGCCGTCGCGTGAGGCGTTGGGCATGCTTTGCTGCCAGATGTCGGTTGACGTCGCGCCGGGCATCAGAGCAGTGACCCGGATGCCGCGCGGCATCAGCTCATCGCGCAGGGCGCGGGTAAAACCGTAGGCGCCGGTTTTCGCGGCGGTGTAGGCGGCGAATTGCGGGAAGACCTGCTTGGCTGCCGCCGAGATGTTGTTGATGATGGTGCCGCCGCGCTTCATCATTGGCAGCGCAGCGCGCGTGCAGAGGAAGATGCTGTTCAGATCAATGTCGATAATCTCGCGCCACATCTCGACTGAGGTATTTTCCACCGCGGTCGGCGCCTGGCTGATCCCGGCATTGTTGATCAGGATGTCGACGTGACCAAAGCGCGTCTGCACCATATCGAAGAGCGCGTCGATGGAGTAGGGCTCGCGCACATCGCACACTTCAGCGACGACCTTGGCGTTGTGCTCCGTAGAAAGCTTGTGAGCTGCGGCTTTAACTTTCTCTTCGTTACGGCCGGTGATGACGACGCTGCAGCTTTCCTTGACGAAGGCCTTTGCGATGGCATAGCCGATACCGCTGCTGCCGCCGGTGATGACCGCAACCTTGCCTGCCAGCCGATGCGTGGAAGATGCCGGGACGTTCTCGCCCATCGATTAAATTCCGTTGCCGTTCCTGGCATGGATGAGCGCGAGGAATTCCTGGCGCGTCTGTTGTGCGCGGAAGGCGCCGAGCATCGACGAGGTGACGGTGGCCGAGTGCTGCTTCTCGACGCCGCGCATCATCATGCAGAGGTGTCGCGCTTCGACCACCACGCCGACGCCCAGCGGCTGAATCACCTTCTGGATGGTCTCGGCGATCTGCACGGTCAGCCGTTCCTGCACCTGCAGTCGGCGCGCAAAGACCTCAACCAGGCGCGCGGTCTTGCTTAGGCCGATCACTTTGCCTTTGGGGATATAGGCGATGTGCACCTTGCCGAAGAACGGCAGCACGTGATGCTCGCACAGGCTGAACATCTCGATGTCTTTGACGATGACCATCTCGTCGTAGTCGACCGTGAAGAGCGCGTCCTTCAGGATCGACTCGGGATCTTCGTGATAGCCCTTGGTCAGATGTTGTAGAGCTTTGGTATACCGTTCGGGCGTCTTGAGCAAGCCTTCGCGGTCGGGATCTTCGCCGAGACGCACCAGCAGTTCGCGCGCAACCTCTTCGAAGCTGGCGCTGGTGAGGGTCGGGGTGTCAGTGGTCTTCATAGTCATTCGCAACTAGCAATTAGCGGCTAGCAACTAGTGAAAGCCATCCTCTGCCGTTTGGATTAGCTGCTAGTTGAAGATTGCTAGTCGCCGCTGTACTCAAAACTGTTCATCGATGTCTCTTCAATCCGTACCTTCTCTAGATGAGCCGCGTTAAAGTTTTGCTGCAAGATGTCGTAGATCGCCTCGCTCAGCCGCTCGGTCGTCGGCACATCGTCAGCGAACTCGCGGCAGAGGTTCAGGTTGACGTGGTCGAAGCGCTCCAGCACTTGCTCCCGCACGGCCGTGTCGAGGTCCACCAGATTGCACACCATGCCCGTCGCGGGATCGACCTGTCCGCTTACCGTTACTTCGAGCGCATAGTTGTGGCCGTGTCCGTGCGGATTGTTGCACTTGCCGTAGACGGCGCGATTCTGTTCTTCGCTCAGGCTGTCCGTGTGCAGCCGATGTGAAGCCGAGAAAATGTATCGCCGTGTAAGATGCGCTTTCATTCTTCACCGTAGAAATCGACGAACAGGTCCGGCAATTCGTAGACACGCACACGGTGTAGCCGCGCGATTTGCAACTTGCCTTCCAACCGCTTCCAGATGGCGATGGCCAGGTTTTCGGTCGTGGGAACCTGATTGGCGAACTCGGGCACCTCTTTATTGAGATGACGGTGATCGAGCGCCTCGAGTACCTCGCGGTTCAAGATTTCCTTTAAGTCTTTCAGGTCGACGACAAACCCGGTCTGCGGGTCGATGTCGCCCTTCACGGTGACTTCGAGGGTGTAGTTGTGGCCATGCCCGTTGAGGTTGGCGCACTTGCCAAAGACGCGGCGATTCTCTTCTTCCGTGAAGTTCGGATTGTGGTAATAATGCGACGCCGAGAATTCACATTTCCGGGTTAAGTAGACCATGAAGACCTATGACGCGGAGCACTTCCGACTCTCCGCCTATTCATTGTACGTTTCCGAAGGCCGCTTCTCCGTGCGCTCGAGATGACGATCGCCGTCCGGCCGTGCGCCTCCTCGGTAGGAACGGCCTTTCCAGTTCACCGTACCTCGATTATGTGAGATGTCGGAATTCAGCAAAAGGAGCGAAAACAGCGGCAGGCCGAAGTAGGCAAAGACGTTTGACTGGGGGTCAAAATGGGCCCTGCGAATGCGGCGGAAGAATAAAAAGCCCAAGACACCGGCTGCTCCTGCGGCCAGGCCGCTCTTCAGGAACTCTCCCCGTTTGGCTTTCGAGAGGGCGATTCCGGCGCTGGCGCCGATGGCGAGAAACTCCAACATTCTCCGCGCGGCAAGCCCGCGAGCGTCGGGAAACAGTAGCGCGAGGTTCTTGGTCCAACCCTCCCACATCTGTGGGAAGGTGCGATACATGCGCGTGCTTACAACGTCGGACTGGCGAAACTGCAGGCGATATCCGGCGTGTTTCAAGACCTTGGCCAGTTCTACATCTTCCAGGATCGCGTCGGCCACAGCGGCATGGCCACCGACAGCTTCGTAAGCGTCGCGCCTGATGAGCAGATACTGCCCGTTAGCCGCGGCCACCGGCGCGTTAGGATCGCTGACCTCTTTCGGACGGTAAGTTGCTGCGAGTTCGGCGAAGATCACGGGCATCAGCGCGCGCTCGGCAAAGCCGTGGACCTCCTGCTTCGGCGAGTAGGAGAGCAGCGCGGTTCCCACGCGTGTGGCCTCTTCCAAGCCAGCGGCGATCGAGTCAGTCGCATGTCGCGTGTCGGCGTCGGTGAAGAGAAGCCACTTCCCTCTAGCGACCTTCGCTCCGGTCCAGACGGCGTTGCACTTGCCACTCCAGCCGGGAGGAAGCGGATCAGCAGTGATGACGCGGACCGGAAACTGCTCGGCGACACGGCGGGTGTTGTCGGTGGAATGATCGTCCACGACGATGATTTCGTGCGATGGACCGTGCTGTTCGACCAGGCTGCGCAGGCAGTCGGCGAGGCAGTCTTCTTCGTTCCTGGCGGGAACGATGACCGAGACGTCAGGTTGGGAGTCGAAGCTCACAGATTCGTTCGTTGGCGGTTCAAGATATCTGCAGCTTTCGTGGTAGCGTTGCTGCGCTAACCCTGACGCTGCGCGCAGTTGAATGGATTATTATAAAAGCGTGAAGCGTTTCGCCTTGTCGATCGTACTTGTTCTTACTACTTGGCTGGCCGGCTGTAACAGCGCTCATCCTCCCCGCATCGGAAGTCCCGCTCCCGACTTCACCATCACCGACCCGGATCGCACCGTTTCGTTAAGTCAGTTTCGCGGCAAACCGGTAATTTTGAATTTCTGGGCGAGCTGGTGTGGTCCTTGCGTCGAGGAGACCCCATCGCTGGTGGAGTTGCAGCGCGAACTCGGGAACCAGGTAACGATACTCGCCGTCAGCGAAGACCACGACCAGGCAGCGTACTCGCAGTTCGTCCGTGATCACAACGTGAACCTGCTGACCGTCCGCGACACCACGCGGCACGCCAACGAACTCTACGGCACTTTCAAATTTCCCGAGACGTTCATCATCGACCGCAATGGCAAGATCATTCGCAAGTTCATCGGTCCGGCCGACTGGACTTCGCCCGACATCCTCGATTACTTAAAGCGACTGTAGCAGCCTCACTACTATTTCCAGTTACCCTTCAATACCAGCAGCAACGCGGAGAACACGGAATCTACAGCAACATGGGCTTCACCAACTACTTCACCGACGTCCCTTCCGGCAGTTGTGGAACGCGCAGCGCCACTATCGGCTGGGACTTTTGCACAGGGGTGGGTGTAGGTCAAGGGCCCATGGGGAAGTAACAACTGGCTGAAACCGGGCACTTCCGCCTCAGCCGTTGCAATTTCGGGATTGCGGCGGCTGATTTCTTGGAGATAACCCGAACATTTTCAGGAATATGGTGCTGACCAGATTGTACTTCTCCGGAACCTGAGTTTCGCTTAAGCTGCGACCTGTGGAACGGAACAGAATCCAATGTTTATGTCATTGAATGATAATCTGGATTCAGCAAGTTCCTTGAAAGTTATATGAGGTCTACGATCCTGCGCCAAGATAGAGCGCGTTGCACCAACTTACTGCTAGTCTTTTGCGTCTCATTGCTGCTTTCCTCGGCGGCCATGGCTCAATCGCAGCAATCTTACAACTCCGACAGCGACGCGGGGGCGGGCATCGCTCCCACTGACGATCAAAAGAAGACGCAGGCGGCGCCAGCTACCGCCGGAACGATTACCGGCACGGTAACGGACCCGGAGGGGGCGCTCGCCGTCGGTGCGCAGATCACCCTCACCTATCCCGGAAGTTCGGCGCCGCAGACTGTCGTCTCCGACGACAACGGCCAATACACCTTCAGCAACGTTACCCCTGGACCATTTCAGATTACCGCTACTGCGCCGGGCTTTCAGTCCAAGACCGTAAAAGGCACGCTGCGCGCGGGAGAGGCCTACGTAGTTCCCCAGATCGCTCTGCCCATTGAAGGCGCTACCACTGACGTGAAGGTAGGCCTGACGGGCGATGAAGCGGCCGAGGTCCAGGTCCAGGAGCAGTACAAGCAGAAGGTCCTGGGCTTTATTCCGAACTACTACGCCAGTTATGTTCCCGATGCCGCTCCCCTTCCGCCGCATCTTAAGTTTCAGCTTGCATGGCATTCGGTGAGCGATCCCATTACCATCCTGGGCGCGGGAATGCTTGCTGGAATTTACCAGGCTGGAGATCAGTTGAGCGGCTACGGGCAAGGCGCCTCAGGATATTTCGATCGATTCGGCGCAGCCTACGGCGACATCTTTTTGGGCACGTTCATCGATAGCGCGATCCTCCCCTCGCTGTTTCACCAGGACCCGCGTTACTTCTATCGTGGCACCGGAACGATCAAGTCACGGCTGGGATACGCGCTAGCCAACTCTGTGATGTGCAGGGGCGACAGCGGAAAGTATGAGTTCAACTATTCGGCCGTCGTCGGATCCTTTGTCACCAGCGGCATCTCGTACACCTACTACCCTGCCGCTAATCGCGGCGGAGGTTTGCTGGTGGAGAGCGCCCTGATCCGCATTGCTGAAGGCAGCCTGGCTGGCGTCTTCCAGGAGTTCGTGGTCAAGAAGCTGACGCCCCACATGAAGAATCATCAGGCGGCGCAGCAGCCCTAGGCTATCGCCGCAGTCAGTCGGTGTGACGGGCGCATCATTTTGCGGGCTTCTCGAAGATCTTCGAGTCTACATCCGGGTTGATCTCCATGGCAGTAAGGGTCATGGTCAGCACGGTGTTGTCGCCCTCATCCAACAACAAATATTTCGTCGGATAATCCAATCCGCCGAATTTCTTCCAATCGGAATAGCGGAACGTCAGGGTCGTCGGCGTGTCCTGGCCGGTGTCGGTGAAGCGCTCCTGGAGCAGCTTTCCGTCCGGCCCGATCCACCATCGAGTGGGGACGCCATCTGCGCTCACGTCCACGACCGTCGCCACGGTGTCGCCGACGTTGCCGTCACCGATCGCGTCGAACGCGTATCTTTTATCGTGAAGATGCTGCAGGACGTTCAAGAAATCGTGTTTGAGAGCGGCCTGTGAAGACGCGCTCTCGCGCGCGGAGAGGTCCTGCACCTTTGATCCCGTGACCATGAAGGCCGAGGTTGGGGTCACGACTCGAAGCACCGTTCCCTGCGGCAGCCTCATTTTCTGCGCTTGCTTGTCGGGATAGACAATCGTCTGATCGCCTTCGATTCGCTGACCCTGTTTCACTATCGTTACCTTCTGACGAAGGGTTTTCACGGCATTCACTTCGTCGGCGCCTCCAAGGGCCTGTAAGAGTTTGGCGGCGGCGGCCTGACCTTGAGCGTTGCTGACCCTGGAATCGAAGTCCAGAACAAGAGTGGAACTGGACGGATTGCTCTGCGAAGTCTTCTGCGACCATGCCAAAGTCGATAGCACCGGCAGCAAAGCTGATATCAAAACTGCGACTTTGAGAAAAGCTGCCTGCAGTCGAATGTGCTTCATCGGACTCCTCGCTAAACGCACTCCTTAAATTGCAGAGGCTGGAACAGTCTTTTGCGACTACTTGACCGACACCGCAGCAGCCGTACCGGCTGAGGGAGTTTGCTTGAACTCCTCGCCCATCCAAGCCTCCAAGGCCTTCATATTTTGTGGACGTCCGAGGAAGTTCTTCACCAGATCGTTCGCGGACATCGATCCGCCTGGCTCCAGTACCTGCGTCCGGTAGCGCATCGGCGCCTCGCCGGCGAGCAGATTCTGCTGGTCGAATTGACCGAAGAAGTCCTCGGAGATCACCTTGTCCCACATGTACGTATAGTACGCGGACGAGTAGCCGCCCAGGTGTGTGAACGAGGCGTACATGTGGGCATCGGAATCGATAGGCTTCAGTAGAGTGTATTTCTCGAAGTTGTAGGGCGTAATCGCATCCATCTCGGTCTGCGCCGGGATGCCTTTGTAGAAGTCATAGGAGATCGCGGCTAGCGCGTTCTGCAGGCTGATGCTGCTTCCGCGTCCAAAGGCAGCGGCTCGATTCATGCGAGCCACCAGGTCGGCCGGAATCGGTTCGCCGGTCTTGTAGTTCTTGGCGAAAGTGGCAAGCACCTGCGGACTGCGCATCCATTCCTCCAGCATTTGCGAAGGCGCCTCAACGAAGTCGGCTTCCATGCTGATGCCGCTGATGCCCGCCCACTGCCGCTGGCCGCCGAGGATGTGGTGCATCAGATGGCCAAACTCGTGGAAGAAGGTGATGACATCGCCGTAGTCCATCAGCCCCGGATCCTTTGCCGAAGGCGGAAGGAAATTACAGACCAGGATCGCTTCCGGTAACTGCGTGCCTAGTACGCCATCGAGGATGGGCGACATTTGTTGATGGCTGTACTTTCCGGGCCTCGGGAACATGTCGAGATAAAATCGGCCGATGACTTTGCCGTTGTCGATAACGTCCCAGGTTTCGACCGACGGGTCCCACGCAGGAACATTCTGTTCCTGCCGGAAGCTGATGTGGAACAGCGAAGCAGCCGTGTTCATGACGCCCTGCTTCACCTGCTCGAAGGGAAAGTAGGGTCGAACGGATTGCGAGTCGAAATCGTACTGTGAACGCCGGACAAGTTCCTGAAGATACCAGTATTGATAGCCGAGGATTTCGGTCGCGCCGGGATCGGTCTTTCGCTTCTCGGCCAGCAGCATCTCAAACTCACGTTGCGCGATGGGCCGGGCTGCCGCATTGAGGTCACCAACAAACTTTGCGATGTTGCTTCCCTTCCCGATCATCTTGTCGGCGGCATTGTAGTCGGCCCAGGAGGGATAGCCGATGATGTTGGCGATCTCGTACCGCGTCTGCATCATGTCGAGCAAGGCCGCGCGGTTCTGGGGATAAGCGCGGGTGTTCCACGCTTGCCAGATGCGGCGGCGCAGGTCGTCGCTTTTGGCCAACTCGAGAACGGGAAACGTATTGGGCTCATCGGCCGGGATGAGGAGATCCCCGTTCGGAGCCCGTTTCTGCTTGTCGATGAAATCCTTGGGCAGGCCTTCGAGCTCCGACGGGTCTTTGACTTCGACGGTTCTGGCGTCGTCGGAGATATTACGATCGAACTTCGACTGATCGTCGGTGAGACGGTCGTTCAACTGATTGAGCTTCTTGCGCGTAGCGTCGTCCTTGTCCACGCCCGCCAGACGGAACTCGAGCAGCTGGCGCTGGACGTAGTAGCGCGTGGCGGAGTCGGCCTTGGAGACATCGAGCGCCGAGAGCGCGTCATAGACGCCGCGGTTGAGCGACAGCGCCGATTGGGCGCTACTAACCTTGGTGGTCATGGCGGTCGCTGTGTCGCGGTAACCCGCGTCAGGATGCACCTGCTGCATCAGCGTAGAGAAGTACACGGCGGCGTTCAGTTCGCGAACCGCCTCATCGTACGGAACCAGCGTGTTGTCGACGGTCCGCGCGTCTTTTACGGCCAGAATCTGATCGATGAACTTCTGCGCGGCGGCCAGACGATCGTTCTCAATCTTGTTGAAAGCCGCGATGTCGGGCTTGGTGGCAAAGACGGTCGGCTGTTTCTTGATGTCCTGAGCGGCGAGAGATGAAACGAATAGAAAAGCCGCGAGAGCACGGCGGCACATAATGCGTGCGAGCATTCCGCGTTCCTCCTGAGAAACGGCTGCGGGTGATGCTCGGAATGTTACACGAAATTGTGGGCGGCGACGGGTAATCGTACGCCGCCCATGTGACGGTTAGTGCTTTTCAGCAGGTGGATGTGCAGCTTCAGGTGGCGGACCCTGCGGGCGCGGAGCCGCCATGCCTTGACGCTGGTTTAGCTGCTGCTGTTGCTGCGCGTGTTTCTGCTCCATCTGCTGCGTCTGCTGCGCATGCTGCTGTTCCATCTGCTGCGTGCGAGCTGCGTTGGCCTGCTGCTGCTGGGCCTTCTGATGGTCCTGCTCCTGCTTCTGCGCCAGTTGCTCATGCTGCTGCTGTTGCTTCTGGTTCAGCTTCTGTTGTTGCTGTGCGTATTTCTGGTCCTGCTTGGCGTTGCCGGTGTTCGGCGGCTGAGGCACCGGATGCGGAGGCACATCCTTAGCGTGAGTCGGCATCGTGGGCTTGGCCGCTTCGGTCTCGGGTCGAGCAGCTTCGGTGGCCGGACGTGCGGGCTCGTTCGGAGGACGATTGTTGGCGTTCGGCGCGGCTCCGCGATTGGCAGGCGGATGATACGGCGCACCGGCTTCCTTAGCTGGTACTGCCTCAGACGTCAGATTGCCAGGACGGGCGGTCGCTGCGATGGGCGGCTTGCCCTGGTTCGCGCTTGCCCGCAGCTCAGGATTGGAGCGCGCTGCCTGGATCTGCTGGTTCTGCGCCGCCACCGGGGGAAGATGCCGATCGCGCGCTGCCGCTTCTTCGGCAGCGGTGGGCGAAGCTCGAACTCCGCCATCGCCTCCGTTGTAGCTGATGTGGTTGACGGTTACGTTGTTGATGGTGGTGTTGTAAGTGTTGTGAATGTTGGTGACGTTGACATTGTTGACGGTGCGGTTGTAATAGAACTGATTACCCTGCCAGCGTCCGCCTTCGTAACCGTTGCCGAAGTAACCGAAACCGTAGTTGATGCCGCCATAAAATCCGACGACCGGCCCCCAATAGCCTTCATGGAAGGCGTAGCCGTTGTTGTACCAACCCCAGTAAGGGGGCGTCCAATAGTAGCCGGGCTGAGGCACCATAACCCATGTGCCGGGCACCCAGTAGTAGTCGCCGTAACCGGGATCGTAGGCCCAGTAGCCGGGCGTCCAGATGTAACCCTCGCCCGGGCAAAGTGGCTGCTCGTATACCGGCAATGCCGGCGGAGCAAAGCTGATCACAACGCCGACCTGCGAAAAGGCAGGCAGCGCGAACAGCATCAGCGTGAATAGAAAGACTGCTTTCAGGGACAGTCGATGCACCAGTCTCCTCCTGCTACTCACCTTGGGAAGATGTTGCAATTCAGCTCTAGGTTGTAGAGGAGTTCGACAGGGTTGCGGAAACAACCAAAAAAAAGGGAGCGGCGTAGTGCCACTCCCTCATTTCCCAACGTATAAAGACTAGTAAAGCCGGAAATTGACTTCGACGTTGATCTGCACGGAGACGGGCTTGCCATCCTTCATAGCTGGCTCAAACTTCCAGTTGCGGACGGCCTCAATGGCCTTCTCATCCAGACCCATACCCAGCGCGCGCGCTACCTTGATGTCGCGGGGCTTGCCGTCCGGACCAACGATGAGCCACAGAACGCAGGTTCCCTGATACTTTGCCTTGCGGGCTTCTTCTGAATATTCAGGATCCGGCGTATCGAGGGCGCGCGGCGGAGAAACGCCGCCACCGACGCGAAACACGCCGCCGCCAATACCGCCTCCACGTCCGGGACCCACACCAGGACCGGTACCCGATCCGACGCCCCCGCCGTTGCCGGAGCCGATGCCGCCGCCACCACCGGTTCCGTTCGACGGCGGACCCGAAGGCACGGCCGACATCGGATTACCGATATTTGGCATGTTTGACGCCATCTTAATCTGAGGAGGCAGAACGACAGTCGGCTCTACAGGCAGCTTGGGATTGTCGTTGCGGATGACCATCGCAGGAGGCGTGATCTGCTCCATCGCAGATTTAGGTAGCTTGCCCTTCGGAGCCTGAAGTTTGTCGTGATCGCCGCCGCCACCACCGCCGCCCGCAGTCTGTGCGGACTTCTTGGTCATGGGTAGTTCCGGAGGTGTGAGGTCAGGAGCAATCAGGTTTACCGTCTGCTTGGGGATTTCTTTAACAACCTTGGCGCCCATGATCGAGATGGCAATCAGACCGCCGATCATGGCCACGTGAACGATGAAAGAGACGCCGGCGCTTTCCTTCTTGTAGCTATCCCGGTCCCAGATTTCGCGGACCTTGACCGGACGCGAGGTCAACTGCAACGGGGGCAATTTTTCTGGGAACAACGCAGCCTTGATGTTGTTCCTCAGCGAAGACCACAAGGACTCGTCCATCGTGGTCGTCGGGAGAAGGTGCAACTCTTCGTCCTGCTGCGGGGGCGGGGGAATCAGCGTCTGATTGGTAGCCATACTCGTCCTAAGTCCTTCGGTCTGCCCGGCCGCTTACGCCGTACCTCGGTTCTTTTGATAAGCACTTCCAGGTCAAGTGCCTCATCAGTGAAACCCATGGTTTCGGATGAGGTTGCGGGCCAAATCACACCTGCCTGTCGCGGTGCGAGTCGCCATTCCTACCCTTAGATGCAGAGCTACACACATCGTTGTTTGATTTCCGCGACATTCTCTCTGACGACTCTGGAGGGTAAAGGCGAGCGCTGTCGAGAGTGACAAACTGGCTCCTATCCCGCTCAAAATGCAATTAGTTGGCGCTCGCCTCGGAGGAGCGAGCATAGACGCGAAATTTTTCGCTCCCTATAATGAAGGGATAGCTGGCTCAGTTATTACGTTCCAGTAATCATTGGCGGGAGAAACGCGTAGTGCCGCTCGACCTGAAATCAACGCTGAATCTACCCAAAACCGACTTCTCCATGAAGGCGAATCTGCCCAAGAACGAGCCCAAGATGCTCGAGCGATGGGAGCAGATGCGCCTCTACGAGCGCATCCGCCAAGCCCATAAAGGCCAGCCTATCTATGTGATGCACGATGGACCGCCCTACGCCAACGGGCCAATTCACCTGGGAACGGCGCTCAACAAGACGCTGAAGGACTTCGTCGTCAAGTCGCGCAGCATGAGCGGCTTCGATGCGCCTTACGTACCCGGATGGGACTGCCACGGGCTGCCCATCGAGATCAAGGTCGACGACCAACTTGGCCGCAAGAAGAACGAGATGGATCCCCTGGCGGTGCGCGAAGAGTGCCGCAAGTACGCGACAAAGTATCTCGACCTGCAGCGCTCGCAGTTCAAACGCCTGGGCGGCATCGCGCGATGGGACGAGCCGTACTCGACGATGAACCCGCAATACGAAAGCGTGGTTCTCGACACTTTCTACAAATGCTATCGCGAGGGTTTGGTCTACAAAGGCCTGAAGTCGGTCTACTGGTGCGTCGTCGACAAGACCGCCTTGGCCGAGGCCGAAGTCGAGTACGAGATGCACACCAGCCCGAGTATCTGGGTGCGCTATGCCCTGACCAGCGATCCGGCGAAGATCGATGCCGCTCTGGCAGGCAAGAAGAACGTCGCGACCATCATCTGGACGACGACTCCATGGACGCTGCCTGCGTCAATGGCAGTAACCTTCGCGCCTGATGCGGAGTATGTGGCGCTCGATACGGGCGATTGGATCTACATTGTCGCCAAAGCGCTGGCGCAGCAGACCATCGAGAATTGCAAGCTGAGTGACGGGAAGGAGATTGCGTCTTTCCTGGGCGCAAAGCTGGAGCACACCGAGTTCGCGCATCCGTTCCTGGAGCGCAAGATCCTGGGCGTACTGGGTGACTACGTCACCATGGACACCGGTACGGGCGCGGTTCACACCGCTCCGGCACACGGCGCTGATGACTTCAACACGGGCGTGAAGTACGGACTGGACTTGCATTCCAACGTGGACGACGGCGGCATATTGCATAACGGGCTGCCGGAATACGAAGGCAAGCAGGTCTTCAAGGCGAATCCGCTGATCGTCGAGTTGCTGAAGAGCCGCGGCGTGCTGCTGGGATACGAAAAGATCGAGCACTCGTACCCGCATTGCTGGCGCTGTCACAATCCCATCATCTTTCGCGCGACCGAGCAGTGGTTCATCTCCATGGAAGGAAAACTGCCAGAAGGTGGAACGCTACGCTCGCGCGCCCTCGACGAGATCAAGAAGGTGAAGTGGGATCCGTCTTGGGGCCAAGAGCGCATTAGCAACATGGTTGCTGGACGTCCGGACTGGTGCATCTCGCGTCAACGGGTCTGGGGTGTGCCCATCGCGATGTTCCAGTGCGAGGTTTGCAAGGAATTCGTCGGCGATCCGGCTGTGCACCAGCTTGTAGTGGATCTCTTCGCGCGCGAGGGTGCGGACGCCTGGTACAAGTACTCGCCTGAGCAGATGCTGCCTGCAGGGACCAGGTGCGGTAAGTGTGGCTCGACGGAATTCCGCAAGGAAATGGACATCGTCGACGTGTGGTTCGAGTCGGGTTCGAGCCAGGCGGCGGTGCTCGGTCATGAGCCTGGCCTGCCCTGGCCAGCCGATCTCTACATCGAGGGCGGCGACCAGCATCGCGGATGGTTTCAGTCTTCCCTGCTTTGCGCGGTAGCGACCAAGGGCGCAGCGCCGTACCGCAGCGCGGCGACCGTTGGCTGGGTGCTTGATCCGCAGGGCCGCGCTCAATCGAAGTCGCTCGGCAACGTTGTCGATCCGGTGGAGATCGCCGACAAAATGGGCGCGGAGATTGTACGCTTGTGGGTGGCGTCGGTGGATTTCCGCGAAGATGTAATGAGCTCGGATGAGCTGATGCAGCGCGTTGCCGACATCTATCGCAAGATCCGCAACACGTTCCGCTACATCCTCGGCAACCTCGACGGCTTCGATCCGACTACGGACGCTGTGCCGTTTGCCGAGATGCAGTCGTTGGACCAGTACATCCTGCTGCGCGCTGCCGAGGTCACCAAGGACGTTCGCGAACATTACGACGCGTATGTCTTCCACCGGCTGTATCAGGGGCTGAAGGATTTCTGCATCGTCGATCTCAGCGCGATCTACTTTGACGTGCTGAAGGACCGGCTATACACATCGGCGCCGAAATCAGTCGCGCGGCGATCAGCGCAGACCGCGCTGTGGCGCCTGGGTGAAGCTTTGGTACGGTTGCTCGCTCCGGTAATGAGTTTTACTGCTGATGAGGTCTGGACTTACTTACCGGCTGCGGATCGTTCGGAGAGTGTACACCTAGAGCACTTCCCTGCTCCTGCTGATCTAACCGGCGCGTTGCCGGACGGATTCGATGCGGGTGCGCTAAATACTGA
>Ga0210391_10001986_pt1 | contig 18071 bp, 9 predicted proteins | sample IncBWC12OmetaG_FD_160573 | JGI IMG/M metagenome (GOLD analysis project Ga0210391, IMG submission 160573) | Forest soil microbial communities from Barre Woods Harvard Forest LTER site, Petersham, Massachusetts, United States - Inc-BW-C-12-O ... | reverse complement strand
CGATCACCTCCCTCACCTTCCAACCCGTCAGCTTCACCGGCCGCGACGAAGCCGTAACCGACGATCGCCGCGCCGCCCAACGCTACACCCTAAGCCACCTGGCCCACGACGTAAAAAATCAAACGGGATTGGGCGAGCCCACCCGCGACTGGTTCCCGATTTCATTCATGGGAACCTTCAGCGACTGGGCAGACTTAATGCACGTCAACGACGTGAAAAACGACTGGGGCCAACTATCTTGCGGCTGCCACCCGAATTGCGGGACTGGGATGGCGGTGATGATTGACAAGGAAACCAAGGAAGCGGTGCCGGTTACGGCGTTTCTGAAGGGCGATCAGCTGGCGAAGGATATTGCCAAGGTGAACGATGCGGCGCGGGGGAAATTCTGGACCGTGTTTGGAATGGCGCTGTGTCTGATGAAGAATTACGATCCCTTCCAGGCGCCGACGCATTTCAAGATGATGGATTTGTTGAAGAAGTTCGACAAGAACTTCAATGCTACTGGCAAGAATTACGGGAAGGTGGGGCCGGACCGGACCGTCGAGGATGTGATGAAGCGGCGGCAGGACCGGTGGAATTTCCTGTTCATCGCGGGGATGTGGTTCCAGGATCTGTTCAATTACGACTTCCGGCGGACGGAGCAGTGCATTATTCCGTATGCGACCCAGGAAGGTGAGATTTCGTTCTGTGCGTATAACACGGGCGTGGGCTGGCGGAACATCATTGAGAAGATGCACATGACAGCCACGCTGACCAAGTGGTACGAAGAGCACGGGCGGCATGAGATTTTTGCGGGCGGCAAGAAAGTGGACATGGAAGACAAGTCGCACTCGCTGCTGTTGCGCGATGATCTGGTTACGACGGAACTGCAGCACGATCTCGACAGCAAGGGCATTGCGAAGAACGCACGCGAAGAGAAGGTACGGGCGCGGGATGCGAAGCAGAAGGCCACGGCGGATGCGAAAGGCGAAGCGCGCGGGCCGCAGATTAACGATGAAGCTTATAACGCGCGCATGGCTGCGATGTATCGCGAAGTCGTGTTGAAAGAGAAGCCAGTGGTTGCCGAGAACGGGTTCATTCCACTGGGGGCGCTGACGAAGCCGAACGGGAATGGAAACGGGGCTCAGTCTGCGAAGCCGGAGGTTGCGGAGCCGGTGGCGGGAGACTAACACCGCTCTTAGCTTTTAGCTTTTGGCTCTTAGCTTAAAACCTTAAAGACGGGCCGCCTGCGGGCGGCCCGATTCTTTTTTAGGGAAGAAATGTACAAATTCGTGACACGGTGCTGACAATGTGTCGGCTGCGGGAGGGCTAGCATGGTGCGGCTGATCAGAGGGACTGCGCGGTCACACCCCTGCCTTTGATCCGACTCAACATTATAAGGAGATCGACAATGCAGCGTCGCACCGCTACTTTCGGACTTGCGCTGGGACTCGCGCTGATATTCGCATCGAGCGCGGCCATGGCACAGTATCAAATCAAGAATCTGGTTTCGAATCAGGCAGGACAAGCCAAACAGGACGATCCGCTGCTGGTGAATGGGTGGGGAATAGCGCGTTCGCCGGGGTCGCCGTTCTGGATCAGCGACAACGGATCGGGGTGGTCGACGCTATACACCGGCGCCGGCGTCAAGCAAGGGTTGCAAGTGACGATTCCGTCGGCGAGCGGGAGCGGGCCGGGCCAGCCGACGGGACTCGTGTTCAACGGATCGGGAGGGTTTGCGGTGGGGGGAAACTCGTCACTCTTCATCTTTGCCACCTTCGACGGAGCCATCGCGGGTTGGGCGCCGGGATCGAATCCAAACGCGGCGATTATTGCGGTGAACAATTCGAGTACGCTGGCACAGTACACGGGGCTGGCCATTTCGACTCACGCATCGGGAAACTTTCTGTACGCGGCCGATGCCTGGAATAACAAGGTCGACATCTACGACAGCAACTGGAACTGGGTGAAGGCGTTCACCGATCCGACCATTCCGGCGGGGTTTGCGCCGTTCGGAATTCAGGATATTGACGGGCTGTTGTTTGTGTCGTTCGCGGCGCAGTCGGGAGCGACAGGTGGAGTGATCGATATTTACAGCGAAGATGGAACGTGGTTGAAGCAGCTGACCTCAGGGCCACCACTGAACCAGCCGTGGGGGTTTGCCGCCGCGCCGAAGAATTTCGGACCTCTCAGCAACACCCTGCTGATCGGGAACGACAATGGCGGAAGTTCGACGATCAATGCGTTCAACGTGCTTACGGGGCAATTCGTGGGCACGGTGAAGGATGTAAACGGGAAACCGATCAAGATCGACCAGTTGTGGGGGCTTGAGTTTGGCGGAGGCACCGCGAAGAACGGGGCTGCGAATCAATTGTTCTTTACGGCGGGGCCAAATAACAGTCTGTCAGGAACGTTTGGGGTGATTTCGTTGGCTCCGTAAGAAAATGCACGAGCGAGGAGTCTCACGCGAAGGCCGCCTGCGAAGGCGGCCTTCGCGTTTTTGACCCAGGCAGAGCGGCGCGTGGAGAGGTACTGCCCGGGTACGGAGAACATCGAGGTTTGTGGTGATTGCGGTTGTCTGCCAGCTACGCTCTCCGGCAACGGCTTTCGGTAGAGCGGAATTAATTTCTTTCTTTCGTTTTGTAACGCGGCCCTGAAGGGCCGCTCTTCCACGTCACTTCCGCTGTTCTGTGGAGCCGGCGTGGAAGAGTTGGGATTCAGCCTGGCGTCGCACGGTCCAGGTGGAGGAATAGAAGCAGATTCCTCCTGTCTCGCTTCGCTCGCGCGTCGGAATGACAAATCGCAAATCACAAACGACAAACGACAAATGACAAATGACAAATGACAAATGACAAGTGGTCGATGAGTGGTTGTGGTACAACCTACACTGTTGAGCGGCTTGGGGGCCTCTGCTCGTGGTCTGCTCATCCTCTGCTGACGCCAAGAGCGATCGGAGTGCCTGCGTTGACGATTCGAGTTGTGCGCTGAGGGTTGCGAATGGAAGCTTTTGATGGAGGACGCATGGGGGCGCAGGTTCGACATGTTACTTTCCTGATAGTCGTGTTGGTTTCGGCTACGTGCATGATGGAAGGTCAGGATTACGCTGTCGGCGCGGATGTTTCGTTCCTTGCGCAAGCGGAACAGCAGGGAGTGGTGTTCAAGGATGGCGGAGTTCCGAAGCCGGGGCTGGAGATTCTTCGATCACATGGGTACAACTGGGTGCGGCTGCGGTTGTTTCATACGCCGACTCAGTTGCCTAACAATTTGGATTACACGATCGCGCTGGCCAAGAATGCCAAGAAACTGGGATTTAAATTTCTGCTGGATTACCACTACGCCGACGACTGGGCGGATCCGGGGAAACAGCCGATACCGAAAGCGTGGCAAGGCAAGTCGCACGCGGATCTGGTGAAGGCGGTGTTCGAGTATACGCGGGACACGATTGCGGCGTTCCGCGATGCCGGGGTTTTGCCGGACATGGTGCAGGTGGGAAATGAAATCACGCATGGAATGCTGTGGCCGGACGGGAAGCTGCCGGAGAACTGGGATAATTTTGCGCAGTTGGTCTATGCGGGCATTAACGGGATAGACGCTGGGCGCGGCAACGGGGTTCGGCCGAGGATCATGATTCATATTGATCGCGGGGCCGATGTGAAGGGGACGAAATGGTTTCTCGACAAGTTGAACAGCTATGAAGTTCCTTACGACGTGATCGGGCAATCGTATTATCCGTGGTGGCACGGGAGCCTGAACGATCTTCGGCAGAACCTGGAATTTATGGCGAAGGAATATGGGAAGGACATTATCGTGGTGGAGGCGGCTTACAACTGGCAGCCGGGCAATTACGTGAACAAGGCGGCGCCGTTTGCGGAATCGCCCGAGGGGCAACGGGAGTTTCTGGATGAGGTGAATCGGGTGGTGATGGAGACTCCTAATGGGCACGGGAAGGGTGTTTTCTGGTGGGAGCCGGCGGTGACGGGGCCGCTCACGATTCGCGGATTTTTTGATGAGCAGCACAATGCGCTGCCGGTGATTACTGTGTTTGACCGGTTCACGCGGAAATAGGGGTCGTGGGTTGGTTTGGAAATCTGCTTCGGAACGCGGCTTCGGCGGGCTAGGAATTCTGCCGGGGAACAGCAGGTTCCTCACCGGGCTTTCAGCCCGGTTCGGAATGACAAAGTATATTTTAGTATGTATTTGCTCAACGAATGACAGAGTAACTTGCTCGATAATGACAAAATGAAGTTGCTCAACTTGGCCCACTACCTAAATAGCCGGTTCTCTCGGCTGGTTCACTCCGCGGGTCGAACTTTGGGTTTATTTGTGTTACTTCTGCTGCTTTCCTTTCTTGCGTCTTCTGTTTGGGCAGCGGAGAGCCCGCTGTTTTCCTACACTCAGCGTTTGTGGCAGATGCAGGATGGCTTGCCGGAGCAAGTCGTGCAGGCGTTTGCGCAGACGGGTGACCGGTATTTGTGGATTGGCACGACGGGCGGGCTTGTGCGTTTCGACGGCGAGAGATTTCTGACGTTTGATCGCGAGAACACGCCCGCGTTCAGCGATAACAATGTTTTTTGCCTGACGGTGGCTCACGATAACACGCTGTGGATTGGAATGGAAGGTGGCGGGCTGCTCCGGTATCGCGACGGAACGTTTCAGGCATTCTCCAGCCAGGATGGCCTGACCAATTCGTTCGTGCGGGTGGTGTACGAAGACAGCCGGGGAAGGATCTGGATTGGGACAGATAACGGATTGTTTCAATTTTCTGACGGGCGTCTCGGGCGAGTCGACAACACGGCGGACATTCCTGGGATTGCGGTGCATGCGATCCACGAAGATCGGCGCGGTCAGTTGTGGGTGGGTGGATCGAAGTTCCTGCGGCTCGCGGGCCATGGTGCTTCTGAGTACAACGCTCTCGAATACAAACTGGGCGGAGAAGCTAGCCAGAATCGGGTGAAGTCGATTACGGAGACGCGGGATGGGACGGTGTGGGTGGGAACGGTTTCGGGGCTACAGAGGATGGGGCCGCAGGAGACTTCGTTTCGGCCGATCAAAGAGATTAATGGAACCGTCAGAGTGTTGCGGGAGATGTCGGATGGGACGCTTTGGATCGGCACGATCGGGCGAGGACTTCTGACTTATCGCGAGCAGCGGTTTTCGGGAATTGCGGTGCCTGATCCGCTGCCCAGCAATACTGTGTTGAATCTTTTCGAGGATGTTGAAAAAAATATCTGGATCGGCACGCAGGGAGGAATGCTGCGGTTGATCAAGACTCCAGTTCGGACTGTGAAACTGCCGGACGCGGCGGATTCGGACGCGGAGACGGTTTATCAGGATCGAAGCGGGGATGTGTGGGTGGCGGCGGTGAACCTGTTTCGGGTGCACAACGGCAAGGCTGAGCCGTATCGATTTCCGGGCATTGCAGGAGTGAGAGTCCGCAACGTATTTCGCGATAACGAAGGAGCGTTATGGATTGGGACAGAGGGGCGAGGAGCGTACCGGCAGATTGGCGAGAAGTTCGTTCATTATTCGACTGAGGAAGGGCTGGTGAATAATTTTGTTCGCGCGTTTCTGCAAGGGCGCGACGGGAGCGTTTGGATTGCGACCGATGAAGGAGTGAGCCGGTGGCGGCGGCAGGGAATTACGAACTATCAGATGCGGGACGGGCTGGCGTATTTCAGCACGCGATCGCTACTGGAGGACCGGAGGGGCGACATCTGGATTGGAACTGATCGGGGAGTGAGCCGGCTGCATGGAGAGTCATTTGAAAGCGATGGTGCAACGGAAGCGCTGAAGAACGAAAAAGTTTGGGCGATTCATGAAGACTCGGACGGCGGGTTGTGGTTCGGAACGCGGACGGGAGGACTGTACCGGTGGCGTTCGGGAACGATGACGCGCTACACGGTGGCGCAGGGGCTGGCGAGTAATGGCGTCTATGAACTGCTCGAGGATGGGAAGAATAATTTCTGGATCAGCGGGCCGAACGGAATTTCAACGGTGAGCCGGCGCGAGCTGGACGCCATTGCGGAGCATCCTTCGCGGCCGGTGGCGTTGACGCTTTATGGAGTGTCGGATGGTCTGGAAACTATCCAAATGTGTGGTGGGGAAAAACCTGCGGGAGTGCTGACTACGCAGGGGGAAGTTTGGTTTCCGAGCAGCAAGGGGCCGGTGCGGGTTTCGATTGGATCGCCGATGCCGTCGAAACCGGCGCCGGTGGTGATTGATCAGGTGATGGCAGATGGGCTGCAGAAGCCGGTGGGCTCGGGAATTACTTTGGGACCGGATAACGCGAAACTGGAAGTGCACTATGGAGTCGTGCTGCTGCGGTCGCAGGAGCGGATTCGGTTTCGCTACATGCTGGAAGGGTTTGACAAGAGCTGGAGCGAGGCTTCGCCGGCGCGGGTCGCTTACTACACCAATCTTCCTCCGGGGCCGTATCAGTTTCGGGTGACGGCGTTTGAGATGAATAGTCCTGAGCAGGTGGCGACTGCTTCGGTGAAGATTGTTCAGGAGCCGCACTTTTATCGGACGGCTTGGTTTCTGAGTGGCATGGTGCTGTTGCTGGCGGCTTCGGTGTGGGGCATTTATCAATTTCGACTGGGACAATTGCGCGGGCGCTTCCAGGCGGTGCTGAAGGAACGCAACCGGCTGGCGCGGGAAATGCACGATACGCTGATTCAGGGCTGTGCCAGCGTGTCGGCGCTGCTGGAGGCGCATTCGAGCCTGGCTCCGCCTAAGGCTGAGACTAATGATGATCTGCTGGATTGCGCACGCACTCAACTGCGCTCGACGATTGAAGAGGCGCGGCAGGCGGTGTGGGGGCTGCGCAGCATATCGGAGCCGACGACGGACATTGGCTCGTTGCTGGGGAAGATCGCGGAGCAGTTTCGTCATGAGTTTGGCGTGCCAGTAGAATTCCGGGTGACAGGGACGCCGTTTGCTCTGGAGCAGTCGGTGGTGCATGAAGTTTTGATGGTCGCGCGGGAGGCGCTGTATAACTCCGTGCGCCACGCTCAACCGAAGAAGGTGGAGCTCAGCGTCAGGTTTGAAGAGAATCGGTGCTGGGTGGCTGTGCGTGATGATGGTTCTGGATTTGATCCGGCCATACTGTCGCGGCTTCCGGAGCATCATTATGGGCTGATTGGAATCCGGGAGCGGGTGGAGCGCATCGGCGGGAAATTCAGTTTGCGTAGCACGGTGGGAGCGGGAACGGAGCTCAGCATCGAAGTGCCGCGCAGTGCGGGCGCTTCGGCGAAGCCGGTTTCGGAGATTGCGTTGTGAGCCCAGGCTTATGAGTCAGGTCGAGAAAATGAAAGTGATGATCGTTGACGATCACCCGCTCATGCGAGTGGGGATCGCGGCGATTATCAACGCACGCAGCGACATGACTGCGGTTGCGCAGGCGGGAACGGGAGAAGAGGCTGTTACTCTCTTCCAGCGGCACAAGCCCGACATCACGCTGATGGATTTGCGGCTGCCGGGGAAGATGGGCGGGGTGGAGGCAATCGCCGCGATTCGATCGAAGTCTCCGCGGGCTCGTTTTATTGTGGTGACGACCTACGATGGAGATGAGGACATTCACCGGGCGCTGGAGGCGGGAGCACAAGGCTATGTCATCAAGGGCATGCCTTACCAGACTCTGGTGGACGCGCTACAAAAGGTGCACAGCGGAGGGCGATTTCTGCCGCCGCCGGTGGCGCGGGCGCTGGCGTCGCGGACTCCTCACTCAGACCTGAGTTCGCGAGAACTGGAAGTGCTGCACTTGCTGGTGAGTGGAAACAGCAACAAGGAAATTGCCAATCTTCTCGGTATCACCGAGGCTACCGTGAAAAGCCACGTGAGCGCGATTCTGATGCGGCTGGACGTGGAGGATCGCACGCAGGCGGTGGTGGCGGCGCTGCAGCGCGGCCTGGTTCATCTGTGATATTGCATCTGTACGTGCCGGGTTACATTTCTCCTGCCCTATTGTCAAGATAAATACTTTCTGTGCATTCCAACTTTCGGCGGATTCGCGGAGTCTGGCCGGGACATAGGATTCTCCACCAGTAGTCGGCGAAGTGTGTACTTACAACTCCCCATCAGGTGGGGATTGCGACTTTCCAGATCCGAGATGAGATGGAGCGCAATCTTGATAGGGAGACAATCTCTGGAGGCTCCGCGATGAGATTCGAGATTCGTCACATGGGACGCATTGCCTTACTGCTGGCTGTGGGGTTGAGCGTCAGCCTGGCATTTGGACAGAACGCGAACACTGGAGAAATACGGGGAACGGTGCAAGATTCCACAGGCGCGATGCTGGAGGGCGTGAAGGTCACGATCACGAACGTGGAGACGGGTGTGAGCCAGGTCTCGAGCACGACTTCGGCCGGCGTGTACGATGCGCCGTCTGTTCCTACCGGTTCTTATACGATCACGTTCTCGAAGGCCGGGTTCAAGGATTTCGTGCGCAAAGGCATCACGTTGGAGATCCAAACCATCGGGGTGGATGCCACGCTGCAAATCGGTTCGGTCAGCGAACAGGTTATCGTCACAGGAGACTCCCCGTTGCTGGAAACCGAGACCTCGGACCAGCACGTGAGCCTTAATGCCGCGGCGGTTAGCGCTGCGCCTATCGTGGGCACCGACTGGCGGGCCGAAATGATCCAGCTCATTCCGGGCGCGAATACCGGTGGAGGCGCGGGCGAAATCAACGGCCAGGGAGCCGGAGTGAATGGAACGCAGGCCTACAACATTAATTTTCTGTCTGACGGTGGACCGGCTACGGCTCCGAGAGATTTCAACGGCAGCAACTACTATATGCCGGTCGACGCCATTGGCGAAGTAACCATTAATTCAGCCAATGCGAACGTGCAATATGGCAGCGGTCTTACATCGATTAATGTAAACACGAAGAGCGGAACGAACCAGTGGCACGGCAGCGGGTATGAATACATTCAGAATACGGCGTTCAACTCACGCGCGTACAACAATCCTACGGGGCCGAAGTCTGTAGAGCACTGGAACACCTACGGCGGCAGCGTGGGCGGACCGGTGATAAAAAATAAACTGTTCTTCTTTTTCCTCTACCAGCGCAACCCTTCGGTGGCTCCGACCTCGGGTAAATATAGCTACCCGAACGCCGCGGAAGAACAAGGAAATTTCTTCGGCACCACCGGCGCTACCAATCCAGCCTTTTTTGATCCCACCACCGGACAGCTGCTGGTGCCGCAGGATACGGTGGCGTTGAATCTGCAAAAGTTCTTCCCGGCGTCGACTGCCCGAGGATGGGTCGCCGGATGCCCAGGGCCGACGAATCCGTCAGCCAGCGTCGCCCAAACCTGTCCGGACACGACGAACGATTTTATATTCAATGGAAGCAGTCCGAATACGGACACGTGGTATACGGGCAAGGCAGACTACAACATCAGCTCAAAGCAGAGACTTTCGTACAGTTTCAATTATTTCCCAACCGTATCGACGTATGTCCCGGCGGATCCTCTATTCCCCAACGATGCGACGTCGACTCAGAAGGGGTTTACGGACGATCTGACCTCACAGCTATCGGAAGTTTATACAATCAGCCCAACGATAGTGAACGAGTTTCGCATCGGCGCAAGCCGCGAGCTCGATAAGTACTCGCCGCCGTCTTTGAATAAGAACGATCCAACGACGATTGGGCTGCAGCCGACTTACGGCACCAATTCTCCATCCAATGTATTTCCTAAAATCCAGATTGATGCCTCTGGGGGAGGAAATGGATCGGGCTGCATCGCTTTGGGCGCGGGATGTGGAGAAAACGGCAACATCTCAGCCGTTCTGGGCGAAGGCAGTTATCTCGTCTCCGACGTGCTTACCCTCATTCACGGCAAGCACACCATCAAGGTGGGCGGGGAGTACGACAGGTTTTACCAGAACTACACCAACTGGGGGGATATCAGCTCGGGTAATTTCGAATTCAACGGTGGCGTCACCGGAGTGCCGTATGGCGACTTCCTGGCGGGCGACGTTTATGGATGGTACGTTTTCAATTCCGACCCGACCAGCGCGCATTCGACAAGTACGGCGTTGTTCGGCAGCGACGACATCAAGATCTCATCGCGCCTGACCCTGAACCTGGGGCTGCGCTGGCAGGTCCAGTCGGGCTGGGGCGTAAAAAACAATCTGTTTGGCAATTATGATCCGTTTCTGCCCAATCCAGCGGATGGGGGACTTTACCACGGGGCCATTCTGTTTGGGGGGCAGGGGGACACGGTTTATGGCGGGCCTACGACGAATATGCGGACCATCCAAAACGCCGACTACAAGGAGTTTGCCCCGCGAATCGGCATCGCATGGTCGCCTCGCGACAAGTGGTCCGTCCGCGCCAGCTACGGTATTTTTGACGCCCCGCGTGATTCCGAGAATTATACCGATGGCGCGCTCGGCCTCGGCTTCAATCCCCACCAGGTTGGCAACAACGGATACAGCAACGGCAGTGCGGTATTCCAATTGGACCAAGGTCCGACTCCGGGCTCCGGTTTGATGGTCGTCTATCCGACGCTGCAAACTCTTTCGTCGACCGTCTCAAACTTCAGCGGAGTGGAGTATTACCCGCGGAGCATGCCTACGACGTACATTCAGAATTTTCTGCTTAGCCTTCAGCACGAGTTCGCGGGGAACATGTTGCTGGACACGAGCTATGTCTACACGCGCGGCAGAAACCTAAACTTTCAGACCAATATCAACCAGGCCCCTATCAGCGCGTTCGGATGCACGGGCTATAACTGCGGCAACCCGAACCCCATCTTCAACGATATCCAGGCTCAGATCTACGACGGTTATTCGAACTATAACGCTCTGCAATTGCGCCTTCAGAAGAGGATGTCGTACGGATTGAGCCTGCAGGTCAATTACGCCTGGTCGAAATGGCTCGATACCGGCACGGGAGGAGGCCACGGATCTGGCATCGATATCTACCAGAACGCGTTTAACCCCACTGCCAACTATGGCTTGTCGGACGGCAACGCCACGAATACGCTGGTCGGTCAGATTGTCTATGATCTGCCGTTTGGCCATGGGCGTCAGTATGCTCTTCGCGGGCCGCTTGACCAGGTTGCGGGTGGCTGGCGCGTCTCCTCTCTTTTCCAGTGGCACTCGGGAACCCCATTTACCCCGGTGATCCAGTCGGGCCTGGCGACTGCTCTTGATCCGGGGCTATCTTCGTCGATCAACAATGGCTCGTCGCTATATCCCGACGTAGTGGGCAGCGCAAGTGTGTCGCATCGTACCAACGCAAATTGGTTCAACCCTGCGGCCTTCACCAATCCGGCGCCTGGGACTTTTGGCGATGCCGGACGCAACATTCTAACTGGGCCGGGTTTCACGAACGTGGACTTCAGTCTGGCAAAAGAGTTTCCACTTCATGAGTCGATAAGTCTTGAAGTCAGAGCCGATATGTTCGATGTGTTCAATCACATCAACTGGGCTAACCCGAATAACGATGTTGGCATCGGTTGTTCGCTCGCGCTGAATTCGCCACCGCCGTGCGGGCCTGGCCAGGGCACGCCCCAATTATCTAATTCCACCGCCGGCACCATCACCGGCACCGAAGGGGGCACGCGCATAGTACAGCTAGGTGCTCACGTGAGATTCTGAGCCCGGCAGGAGTTCGATGAACGCTTTCCTGTGGGTGCGGAAGCAGCTTATCTTCCGCACCCTACGGTTTTTTGGGGTTCGCCGAAACGGTGGGTTTCGCAGTATTGTTGCTGCATGACAAGGTCTCGGCTCGGTAGATTTCTTCAATCCGCGATTCAGGGTGGCAGTTCTCCGTTTGTGGCTGGGAACCCGGTGTGGCGCATCTGCGGGCGGCGGCTGGTCTTGTTTTTGATTCTTCTTGCGAGCACGGTTGCAGCAATGGCTGCACAAACTGGAAGTTCTCAGGCTGCCGAGATTCGCGGGCACCTGGAGAAGGCTGAGGCGTACCTCAAAGCGCAGGACCCGGGCTCGGCGGCGAAGGAGTTCGACGCTGTGCTGGCGCTTGACCCTAAGAATGCCGAGGCATTTGCGAACCTTGGGGTGATTGCGTTTTTTCAGCGGGACTGTCAGACGGCCTCGCGGAAGTTTCGCGCGGCTCTGGCCATTGATCCGTCATTGGCGAAGACGCGGGCGCTGCTGGGAATTTGCAGATGGAGATTAGGAGATCCGTCCGCACGCTTGTTGTTGGAAAAATCTTTTGCCACGCTGACCGACAAGGGGTTGCGACTGCAAGTCGGCAGGGAGTTGGTGGCGCTCTACGATCAGCAAGGGGACACTGAGGCCGCGGCAGCGCTCCTGCGGAAGTTAGTGAATCTTGATCCCGACAATGTGGAGGTTCTGTTTATGGCGCAGCGCCTTTACTCGGAGTTGGCGGATGACACGCTGAATAAGCTGGCCGTGGTTGCTCCGGGATCGGCGCGCATGCAGCAGGTGATCGCCGAGCGGCTGGTGAATGCGGGGGATCTGAAGGGTGCGATCGATCACTACAGAAAGGCGTTGCAGATCGATCCGCGGCTGCAGGGCGTGCATTTTGAATTAGGAGAAGCCATTCTGCAGTCGGCGCCGGGCGATGCTGCAACTCAGGCCGAAGCGCAGAAGGAGTTTGAGGTCGCTTTGAACGTGGATGGCGATTCGGCCAGGACGGAATGTCAGCTGGGAAGCATTGCATTGTCGCAGTCGCAAATGGATGAGGCATTCGCGCACTTCGAGCGGGCTTATCAGATCAATCCGAATGAGGTGCAGGCGCAGATGGGGCTGGCGAAGGTGCTGATGGTGCAGGAGAAGCCGCAGGAAGCCGTTCGATATCTGCGCATGGCGGTTCAGGCCGATCCGCTCAATGGGGCGGCTCACTACCAGTTGGGGATCGCATATCGGCGTCTGCAAATGCAGGACCAGGCACGCAAGGAATTGCAGTTGTCGCAGGAGATCAAGAAGACGAAAGATCAGGTGCAAGAGCTGTATCGGCAGATGAACCGGAAATCATCGGCGGATGAGGTGCCGGAACCCGATCACGATCAGCCGCGTGACCAATCGCAGGACCAAGCTCATCCTCAGTAGTCGTCGATAGTCGATCGATAGTCAATCGATAGTCATCCTTAGTAGAAGGACGCATTCATGATTCGGCGTTCCAAAGTGACTCCACAGTTCGTATTTCTTCTGGCCTTCGCGGTTGTGAGTCTGCTCTGGGAGTTTGGTTGCGGGGGATCTTCCAGTAGTCCGCCGCCTCCGACGAAACTGCCACCTACCATTGCTAAGGCGTTCGGCGGGGCCAGCGTGGCGCTGAATGGAAATACAACTCTGACGTTCACGCTCGCGAACCCCAACAGCAGCTTGTCGCTGAGCGGGATTGGTTTTACGGATGCCATGCCATCTGGGCTTACCGTGGCTTCGCCTAACGGTTTAACGGGGACCTGCGGAGGCGGGACGATTACTGCAGCCAGCGGTTCGACCAGTATCGGTCTGTTGGGAGCCGCGCTGGCGGCGGGGGCGTCGTGCGCTTTTACGGTGAACGTTATGGGCGCGACTGCGGGTGCGCAGAATAACGTGACCAGCGCGGTGACTTCAACGGAGGCGGGGAACGGAGCAACGGCATCGGCGCAGATCACCGTCGTGGGGCCCAGCCAGCAGCCGGTCGAGCCCACCGACATCAGTCCGATCAATGGTGACGTTTATTACGTGCTGAACCAGTTGAGCGGCTTGCAGGCTGACCTGGACAACAACTCGACGACGGTGGGCGACCACATTGTTCAGCAGACGCGAACGTTCACCGACCTGAGCCAGCGATGGGCGTTCACCAAGCTTTCGGGCGGATCGTGGCAGATCAGCAACCTTCTAAGCAATCTTTGTTTCGATAGCGTCACTCAGGCGAGCGTAGTGTACGTGGTACAAAATTCGTGCGCGGGCAGTGCGACGCAGCAGTGGACTCTGGCTCCTGCGGGCGGCGGCTATTATGCGATTACGAACGCCAGCACTGGATTATTGATCGACTTGTATCAGGGTTCGACTTCTTCTGGCACTCGGCTCGACCAGACGGCGCTCTCCGGTTCTCCAACGCAGAGTCAGCTCTGGCTGCTGCGTCCTGCGTTCTTCCGCGGCATTGACAATGCATTGCTCGAGAAACAGGAAGCAGCGCGGGCTTCAACCGGCTTAACCTGGTGGAAAGATGCGGGCCAGCCATTAGACGTGCTTGCCATGCTGAAGAATCATGGCATCAACATGGTTCGTTTACGACCGAGTTCGGCGCCCCCTTACTCCGATCCTTCGCAGACTGGATGCAGTGGCAATGCCTGTTATGCGGAGACTGACGGGCAGGATATGGATCTGGCGAAGCGTTCCAAAAACCTTGGCCTGAGCGTGGAACTCACGCTGCTGTTCGACGGTGGGAGCTCGACCAGCGTGCCGCTGGCGTGGGCAAGCGACAGTCTGGCTCAGCTGCAGAGTGACATTTATAGCTACGTCAAGAGCGAAATCATGATGTATCGCCAGGCTGGTGTGATGCCCGACCTGGTGGCGATTGGGAATGAAGTTGATACTGGATTCCTGGGGTCGATGGGCAGCCCGACAGGAGCTGACTTCGGTGGGTTTGCATCGCTGCAGATACAGGCTCTGCAAGCTGTGGCCGATGCCGCCGCAGATACGTCGATTGGCCCGGCAGTGCCGGCGCCACTGACTTGCATTCACATTACCCCGGCCTGGAATCTGACGCAGTTTTTCACGCTGGCGAACTCGAACGGCATTCACTACGACGCGATTTGCCAGAGCTACTATCCGTTTTTTCATGGACCTTTGACCGATGCGCAGGCGGCGCAGAGCAATCCTCAGAACCAGCCGGTGGAACAGGATGTGCTGGTCGACGCGTCCAATAGCATCGGAAGGCCGATTTTTATTATCGAGACGGGAGAACATTACGAGAACGGAGACGACTCGAACGACCCCTGGTATACGCCGCCCAGCACTGCGGAGCAGCAACAGTTTCTGCTTGATCTGCAGGGCGTACAGGAGGGGCTGCCTGATAATTTGGGGATGGGCATTGAATACTGGGATCCGGCGGGCGTGAATATACCGAGCCTGAGTGGTGGATTTTTCAATGGAGACAATCAGGCCGATGGGATCTACATCTGGAACGGTGTGACCCTGTTTAACAATGCGGACAGCTCGGGAACCACTGACGTAAACGACCCCAACTATTCGGAGCTGCTTCCGGGGATGGATGCGCTCGGGGGAAATCTTGATTCCAATTTGAGCTATAAGTTTGTCAACCGTGGCAGCGGCAAGATTCTGGCGCTTTATCGAGAATCTAATTCCAGCGGAGCGATGTTGGATGCAGAAAGTGACAGTGGTAGTCCGACGGCCAGCCAGCGGTGGCGCATTACCAGCAACCGGGATGGATATTTTCAGATTGCCAGTCTCGAGCCTGGGGCTGGGAGTACGACCAACGCGCTGGGCGACTCCGGAGAATCAACGGCGAACGGAACTGTTGTCGTCCGGTCGGCGGCGAGCAGCTCTACTGGGCAGGAGTGGAGCGTGGTTTCGGCGGGTGGGGGATACTTCCGCTTCGTGAATCGGCGGACCGGGCTGACACTGGACACGAGTGGAGGATCGGGGGCGCTGACGGGATTCGTGGTGCAGAAACCGGCGAGCAGAACGGCCCTGACGCAACAGTGGGAGATCGTCGCAGTACATTAGCCGGTCTGCGGCGCGAAATATTGCCGCGAGATTGTCGTTATGAAGATCGACGCTTCAAGGTCGAGGCTTCAAGATCAGGGCTTCAAGATCAGGGCTTCAAGATCAGGGCTTCAAGTCGACGACGGTTTCGTACTCGGCGACCGTCTGCACTTCGTTGAGCTTCACGACCTGGCCGTCTGGAGAAGGGGCTGGGCGAGCGCCGTTGGGAAGGTAAATCGGCGCCTGGTTGCGCAGGGGCAGGATCTTCAGCACAAGGCGATCCCAGTCGCGGCAAGGGACTCGGTCGAGGCCGATGAGCCAGGGGGCTCCGTTGTAGAAATTGTCGGTGAGCAGCTTGCCGCCAGCGTAGAAGCGCGCCACATCGCCTGTGTAATTGATGCGGAGGAACACTTTCGCGGCCTGAGGCTCCACGCAGGGAACATGGATCGCCCAAGTGGCGGCGGTTTCAAAATCAGAATCATCCGGAGCCAGAGCGATTTCCGCGCCCATCATTTCTTTGCCCATGCGGGGCGGAGGGTCGACGCCGGCGTCACTAATTTTGTGCGTCTGTGCGTTGACAGAAATGAGTTGTGTGCGGGCGGCGAATCGCTGGAAAATTCCGTCCTTGGCGTCGTCGGCGAAACCTGCTGCACGTTCCAGCGGCGGAAAGAAACCCACGGTTAGCTGCGACGGGTCAGGGCTGAGCACGTGCAGGCGGTCGTGATCGAAGTAAAGCTGGGCGGCCGACAGGACGAGTTGCTCACGTTCGCCGACCTTGATCTTCCACGTGTTCAGCGCTTCTTCGCGCGACAGGACAACAATATTGATGTCAGGCCCGTTGTTCTGGCGCAACCGGATTGCGATTTGGGTTCCCGGTTTGATTCCGTCTACGTATGCGACGCCATGCTCGCGGACGATTTGCCCATGCGGGCTCTCGACGGAAATGCCGTCTCTCTCTTCGAAGGCGAATTCGGGGGAGATGCCGGGCCAGGCAAAGAAAATCAGGGTGTTCGAATCGTCGAGCTGGCAGAGAGGTTGCGCCGTCGCAAAACGAAGCCGCGTTTTGCCGACATCGAGATTGATCGGCCAGATGGCGTACGCTCCACTCGGCACACTCACTGGAACTCGCGGAATTTCGACAACGCCCGACGGAAGCTTCAACCTGACTTGGAAATTCTTGTGTTCGGGCAGAGTGTAATTGCGCTCGTAATTGTTGACGAAAATGAAGCCGTGGTCATCCTGAACGCGAGCTGCGAACCGTGGGGTTAGCGTATCGGTCTTGCTTTCCGGCATCTGCCGGGGAAAATAGGATGCCATGGGAGCGAGCGTGGCGCCGAAGTCGCCTAGAAACAGGTTGAGAGTCTTGAGCACACCGTAGGACGGATTCATTTGTCCGAACTCGCCGATCGGCGCCTGGAAATCGTACGACTTCACGGGTACATCGTTGGGGTAGCCGGTGGCTTGCGATTCCTGTATCGTGGTCCGCTTGCCCTCTGGATTGGTGCCTCCGTGAAACATGTAATAGCCATAAAGGACAACGCCGGAGCCGAGTTTCACGACCTCCATGGCCGCCGTGTCGCTGGGGTTTAAGAGAAGCCGCCGGTGATAGGAAAGTTCCATGCCCCCGCCCATTTCAGCGGTGAGAAAGGGATAGGCGAGATCGAGGGCATCGATGTCGGGGCGGGTGGAACGCAGATTGTCGCCGACGTTCTCTTCGCATCGGACGGTGGTGAAGAAGTAGTTTGGACTGGGAGGACGTGCGTCCAGGCTACGCCACCAAAATCCATCGGCGTAGCCACTGAATACCGGGAGCACGTCGCGAGTTGGGATGACTGCATTGTCCCATCCGGTGATGGAATAGAAAGGAGCGTCCAAGCCGGCGTCGCGTGCAAGTTCACGAAGCTTGAGAATGTGATCGGCGCCTTTTCCCGGACCACGCGCACTATATTCATTTTCGATTTGAACGCCAATGATCGGGCCGCCATCCTTCCAGAGCAGGCCGTGAACCTGCTTTCCGATTTCGGCATAAAAGCGGCCAACCGCGGCCAAGTAAATCGGATTGTTTTCACGCGTGAGGGATTTCTGGAGCACCCAATCCGGAAGGCCGCCGTTCCGTGCCTCGCCGTGATTCCAAGGCCCAATGCGAATCCAGACATAGAGGCCATTCTTGCCGCAGAGCTCAACAAAATGGCGCAGGTCGCGTTGTCCGGTCCAGTCGAATTCTCCCTCGGCCTCCTCGTGGTGAATCCAGAAAATGTAAGTTGAGATCACCTGGATTCCGGCGGCCTTGATCTTCTGAATTTCAACTTCCCAATCCGCGGCCGGGTAACGCGAGTAGTGGAACTCTCCCATTACTGGAAACCAGGGTTTTCCATCTCGTGTGAGGAAGCGGTCGTTGGCGGAGAGCACGTGTCCATTGGGGGACGTACCACCAACGG
>Ga0210391_10001985_pt1 | contig 18076 bp, 14 predicted proteins | sample IncBWC12OmetaG_FD_160573 | JGI IMG/M metagenome (GOLD analysis project Ga0210391, IMG submission 160573) | Forest soil microbial communities from Barre Woods Harvard Forest LTER site, Petersham, Massachusetts, United States - Inc-BW-C-12-O ... | reverse complement strand
CACTCGCGTTTGTGTTACCACAGGAGTGTTTGCTTCGCCTTCTACGAGCACCCTATCATCGTGTCTAAAGAAAGTCAACGAAACCCCGGTAATCTTGCCCCGTTCGGCATCAAAAATGCTAGGCGGTCCGCCGGTGAGGACGAACTTGTCGTCTGCGGCTGTGTAAACCAGCGTATTTCCTTCCGCGCGCCGGCCCGGCTGATCGATCACAACCTTGCCTTGGGCGACCATGCGATCCAACCGGCCTGGGCTGGTAAGTGACTGATTGCTGGAGGCTTGGCTTCCGGGGAGAAGGTAAACGTCCATCTCGGCTGAAGTCGCCGTGAAGCCTGTCCCGCGGGCCGTGACTCCACCATCGTAATGCGCCCGGCGCTCAAGGTCGGAATAGGAAAGCCGCGCCGCACTTATGGCGATGGGGCTGGATTCGTCGGTCTTTTCATGGGATTTGTAGTTCGATTTGTGCTTGCCGTCTCGTAGCGTCGGCGTCTCGACGACCTTTGTGCCGACGGGCGGTGCGAGCTCGGGCCTGCTCTCTACCTTCCCTTGAACCAATGTTGTCAAAATCGGCTGCGCCGCAGTACCTTGGGCAACCAGAGATCGCCGGTCACGGTCGAATTCAATCGAAGTTGCTTCGATAAGGTTCGCGTCCTGCCACAAACGTGCGTTGCCCTGATAAAGCGCGAGTGCCGGGGAGTTGTGCGCCGTCATGGTGGCTGCGGTCACATGAATCGGCGAGGCCGAAGCCAGCAGCGCTCCGTCGGGCTGTTCCTTCAACTCGTTGTAGGTGCTCTTCACGTCGCCCTCGGCGATTGCATCATCGGTGGCGCGATTGATGCGGATCGTCCGTGCAGTCGTGACCATGCCTCCATCCGAGACACGCGGGCTTCCGGTAAGCAACAAGATCCGGTCGGCCGGGGTGTAGCGCGCTCTGTCGGCCCAAGCTTGGGTACGCTTTTCAGGAGACATGCCATCGCTGTACGCCACGCTCCCCTGTTGCACGATGGATGCAATCCCTCCCTCGGGGAGGAATGCCGCATCTAGCGTCTGACTCGTGCTCACGCGATCAGGCACGCCGGGAGCGACGTTCAGAATTTTTGCGTTGGGAGCGCCGTGGACGGAAGTCAGCTGGCTCTTCCCGTCGGGCGTCGGGACAAACTTTGCATCGAAGCGGCCGGCAGTAATGATGGTGCGTTGGACAGAAGCTTGTGCACTCGCTGGAGTTGAATTCTGCGCCGGAGATATTATGATCTGCGCCGCGCCGGAAGTTTCGGCGCGGCTGAGACGGCGTCCGTCCGCAATAAAGAAATCCACGATAGGAGCTTTGAGGTCGAAATCCTGTGGCGTTGAACTCTCGACCGCCGAGGCCCGAGCTTTCGATCCCTCGATCGAAGATTGACTCGTGCTCGCGGCGTGCTGCGCCAATCGGACTCCATCTGAGGCGTGCACCTTCTGGAGCTGGTTCTGGCCGCGGAAGTCCAGAACCGCACGGCCGGCATCTCCCTGCATGGGTTGAGATCCGTCACGTTCGACGTGGACATTGCCCGCCAGCGTTGCGGTGCGCAGAAGATTTTGTTTGCCCGTGAGCAAAAGCTCGGCCTCATCGGCGCGGGCACGCGTCTGGTCGGCAACTCCGGTCGCGTTCACCTTCCCGCTCGCCAGCACCCGTTCGACCTGATTGTCTGTGGTAAGGAAGAACGTCGCCTGCTCCGCCTGTACTATTCCGCCCTCGCGGTCGAGGCGGGGATTATCCAACACGACTTCGCGAGGCTCCCGGGTGATTCTGCCATGGCTGGCAAACAGGGTGGTCGCATGCTCTCCGCTCAGCGTCACATGAATTTGTGACGATAGCGTGAGCGTGTTGCTCTTTGCCGCATACTGCACGCCAACCGCCCAGCCGCTGGCTTGCGGCGTGCTGAAATCGACGCGTGCATCGGTAGAGGCGTTTCCACTGTTTTGATTGAAGACCAGATCGCTGGTTTTCAGGTGGATGGGATTTTTGAGCTCCTTTGGAGTCGCCTGATCGGGCGAACTCACGCCCGACGGATTCGCTTCCAGATCGATCTGCACGTCCCCGCGAGCCGTAACGTCGCCCGATTTCGAATCGTAGGTGAAGTCGTCGCCGTAAATCTGATCGAAGCGCGATGTATCGCGGCCGTAAAGAATAATGCTGACATCGTGCAACTCGGTGTGGCCGTTGAGCTTGAACTCCTTCACGCTCTTGGCCCGGATGGAAAAAACCGTGCGGCCGGCTTCCGACTTCGAAAACTGAAAGCCGCTCGCCGTCTGCTTGATGTCGATGCCGATCTTGCCGGGGAATGCCTTGAGGACAGAAAGCTGGCGCAGGCGGGCGTAAAGATACATACCCGCGATGACTGTGATGAAGAGGACCGCGATCACGATCAGCCAGCGTCGCAGGCGGTAGATGGGAAGAGGCATGCTGGCTTAAGTCTAATAGAAGTGGCCGGATATCCGTGGCTAACGGCTAAACTCGGCTCGTAGAGTGATCGTTTAACGCGCGGTTACTGCAGGTGATTACACAATTCAGTTGACATGGGTAGTCGGTAGGTCTGCAATAAACAATTGTGAAGTGGATCGAGCTCGTCTTACTGGTAATCTCGGCTTTGGTTGTGCCACTAACAATGGCACAGGTTCCGCCTGCTAAAAGGAGTGCCGCAGTTATGTCCGACAGGGAACAGCGGGGACTGCGTGGTCCGGTGAGGTCATTCGCTGAAGAGACCACTTATCCCGACGTGACCGATGCCAAAGGCAAGACGGAACCGGGAGTTCGTTTTGAATCTACGACGGAATACGACAAAGATGGTCGCACTCTATCTGACCGTAATAAAAACTCTGACGGCTCACAGTGGGTGAGGCGTTACAACTATGATGCTTCCGGCCGGCTACTGAAGATGGAATCGGAAGATGAACGGCATGCGAGGGCGGTAACTACCTACTCCTACGATCAGCAAGGCAGGCTTCGGAGCATCAGTACTGACGGGGAGCTGGACCGTCCATTTCCCCTTCCTAACAACATTACTTTTCGTTATGACGAGCACGGAAGAAAAACTACGATACTGACTTATGGCCCGCCGCACTACCCTTCAGGTATCTTGTTAGTGTCGTCGTTTGACACTGCTGGCATGATGCCGAGCCTGCCGGGTGGAGGAAGCACCATCACCGTTTACGACGAACAGGACAGGGCCACCGAACTTCAGGAGCGTGATGTAAGCAGCAAGTTGGTCACGCAGACCGTACGAACATACGACGCACAGGGACACGTCCTGGAACAGAAGCAGATTTTGGATGGCCGCCTCGCGCCGTACTCGATTTCCTATCGCTATGACGCCCAAGGCCGCGTAACGCATACAAGCCGCCGATATCCCTATGACGAGGACGAGATCGAAACTACGCACAACGAGCACGGCGACGTGGCCTCGGAGATTACGCGGCGCACCCAACCGCCTGGAGAAACTCATCCAGTTGGACTGCCGTCCTACTCCGAAGAGCGTCACTCCTATCAGTACGATGAGCACGAAAATTGGATAGAGGACGCACGTTCGTATCGCACCAGCCCCGACGGCGCATTCAAGTCGTCAACCGTGCGCAAGCGCAAGCCAACGTATTACTGATTGCTTCGAAAATTCTTCCGTACCATCGGACGACCTAGCACACGCCTGGCCTCCAGTTGATGGAACTGGCTAGGAGCTCTTGAAATCACGCAGCGATAACTCCAGTCCGCCGTACTCGGGGTGATCGTTGTGGCCGATGGTGAAGGCGACATCGATGGCGTCACCGGCTAGCAGCGGCGACTGCTGCAGGCGTTCGGCCATGTGCCAGCCGAGGGCATCTAAAACAGTTCTCAGTTCTCGGTTCTCAGTTCTCAGTTGACGACCACTGCCTTCTGCGGCTTTTTCTACACGTCCAATTGCTACGGCATCGGGATGGCAGCGCGGGGTCGCTAGGATCGCTGCCGCCGCGAGTTCTTTGGGTTGCTCTGTCTCAGAGAACATTAGCGCGCCGGTTCTTTCACCCACTTTCAGCTTCAACTTGATGTGTTTGTCTTTCAGGATTTTTGGTGGTGCGATGAGAGACACACCGCGGGCACAAAATGCGGGCTCGTGATTTCCTGCTCCGTAGGGTTCCAATAGACACAGCATTTGAAAAAGTGCGGGGGTAATTTCGTCAAGATCGAGCTCTGCTTCCACGCCTAACACGGGGTCGAAGTCCGCAAGAGTAAGCCGTGAACGCGCGAATGCATCGAGCTCCGTACGAAGTTGGGCAACGTTCGCCGATGGCATGGAGAATCCGCAGGCGTGAGAGTGTCCGCCGTAGCGGGTGAAAAGATCGCCGCTCGATTCGACTGCTTCGAGCAAATGAAAGGGACGAATCGAGCGGCCGGACCCAAAGGCCTCTTCGCCATTGCGCGAGATGACAATAGCGGGTCGGTGATAGCGTTCGACGACGCGTGTAGCCGCAATGCCGATCACGCCGCGATGCCATCCCTCGCCATCGACCACGATGCAATACGCCTCGCAAAGCGCCGGGTCGCCGCTGACGCGCTCTTCGATGGAGCGCAGAATTCGCCGCTCTTCTTCCTGGCGCTCGGCGTTGAGACGATCGAGTTTGCCGGCAAGCAGCCGTGCTTGATCGGCATCTTTAATACTGAATAAATCGATCACATCGCGAGCAATATCCATGCGTCCGGCGGCATTGATGCGCGGCGCGATGCGAAACGCAACTTCAGTTGAGTTCGGCGGACGCTTCGTGGAAATCTGCGCGACTTCAAGCAGTGCCTTCAGCCCGGGATTCACCGCGCGGCGAAGCTGATCCAGACCGAGCTTGGCGAACACGCGATTCTCGCCGGTTAGCGGCACAGAATCGGCAATCGTCGCGATGGCGACCACTTTCATGAACGACAACAGCATTCGCGACTGATCTTTTGCGTCGAGCCGCCTCTGCATCAATCCCTGCGCGACTTTGAACGCCACGCCGGCACCGCAAAGTTGCTTATATGGATACTCGCACCCAGCCTGATTCGGATTCACTACTGTCAACGCCTTCGGCACGCCGTCTGGACCCGGCAAGTGATGATCGGTCACGATGAGGTCCACACCGAGGCGCTGCGCGGTTTCCGCCGGGGCGAAGGCGCGAATGCCCATGTCGACGCTGATGATCAATCGAATTCCGGCAGCCGCAGCGCGCTCGATCACGTCGTCGCGCAGATCGTAACCTTCACGAATGCGGTGTGGAACATGAAAGTCGGCGGTGCCGCCGCACAGTTCGATAGCGGTCTTCAGAATGATGATTGCCATCGTGCCATCCACGTCGTAGTCGCCGTAGATCAGCATGGGCTCTTTCCGTTCGATGGCCGCGTCCAGGCGGTCGACGGCGGCGCGCAGGCCAGTCATTTGTTCGGGTGCATGAAGGTGATCGAGAGAGGGAGCGAGGAAGCGCGCGGCGGATTCAGGTTCCGCCATACCACGCCGGATGAGCAACCCCGCCAGCGTGTCAAGGTGATCGCGATGCACGCCATTGGCTGAGGCGCGGCTATTGAAAGGCAATCCGGGGAAATCGCGCAGGGCCGCCGCCAGAGTCTGCGACCGAACTGGATCTTGCGCGGCGAGTTCCCAGCGCACCACTAACTCTCTTCGTCCTGATCGTCAATGGGGATGCCCCCGAAATCTTCCGACATTTCCAGCAGGTGCTGGTAGCGGTCGTACCATTCCGTGCTGGTCTCGCACAGAAACATCGACCCCTGATAAGCCCAACCCAGTTGCAGGAATCCAACCTTGCCAATGTGTGCGCGCAACCAACGCGCATCCTCCACGTCATCGCCGTCGGTGAACTCGGAATGGGACAGCCGCTGTACCAGCTCGTCGAGTTCCTCGCGTTCCAGCTTCCAGGAATGCATGGTAAGAAACGCCGTACCGGCGCTTTTGGCCAGCTCAACAAAGTCCTTCCAGCCGTCGGGATTGGTTCCCATCTCCCACATGACGCACTGCACTTCGTCGTAATCCACGTAACCGTGGAAACGGCTCATGCCATGGCCTTCGATGAAGGCAATCATGTCATCTTTAACGCTGGATAAATCGTCTGGGGTGGGTGACATAGTGGACTTTGATTACGAATGATTATTGTATGCCGATTGGGCATGAAGGTGCCAGCGGCGGCGACTGGGGTTGTGGAAAGGCGCTAGGCGCGGCCGGCGAGCGCCTTCCACCTGCCATCCGCCAGAACCACAGAGGTTTCTATCTGACGGTCGGGGATGGTCCAGTACTTCTTGAGAAGCCGGTCTTTCTCCTGCGGAGAAACCATTTGAAAGCCGTGCTTTTCGTAGAAGCGGATTGCCCACTTCGCGGCGGTCCAGGTGCCGATCAGCACCGGGCCGTTTGTCAGCGTCCGCAGGTGTGACAACAGACGCCCTCCAACTCCTCGCTTCTGGCCGCTGGTGCGAACATAGGCATGGCGGATAAGGGTTACGTCCTGGATCGGCTGAATACCCATTACTCCTGCCAGAGTCTCGCCGTCCTCGAAGCCCCAGAACACGACGCCGTTGTTGATTTCGTGGCGCAGTTTCTCTCGAGACATGTACGGTTCGGTCCAGCGATCGGCAGGGATAATTCCTCGATAAGCCTGCGCGCCATCGTTGATGATCGTCCAAACCTCGTCGAAATCGCGCTCATCACACCGGCGAATCACGAATAAGCCGCTCCCATGCTCGATTCGGAGAAAACTGGGGGACTGGCAAACACCGGCGGGATACGTTTGTGCTTGACACCGCCACTTCCCACCACTGTTGTGGAGGTTCGGCAGTTCAAAGCATGGGCCCCCCGGTCCTAATCGCTAAGGCTCGAATACATCCACCCTCATCGAACTCCGGTTGACGGTTAGACCGCAACCAAAATCTTTTTCTTCATCGACGCAGCTAACGTTAAGGTCAATGACATGATCTTGAGAACTGGAGTTCGTCACTGTGGCGATTACGGCGGCTGGGTACTGCGCCACAGATGGAAACAGCGTATCAGTTTCAATGTTTGCGCTGAAAATGTAATTGCCTTGCGCATTCGTTGGTCCGGGTAACGGCGCAGAGCCGTCCACCAGGAACTGATAGGTGTTCGACGGACCTGACGTTCCGAGACAATCCTCTCCGCCACAGGGCAGCGCAATGGTGACCGTCGCATTCAGTGCTATGTGAAATGTGCAAGTCGCGCCGATCGCGGCAGGGCAGGTGATAGGGATTGACGTTAACAATGGCGCTTTCACGCTGCACCCTGCTACAAGGCAGCTTATCTTTACTGGCGTTTTGTTGACCACGAAAGTCGAGGTCACAAGAGTTTCGTTACTGATAATGGTTTGAGCTTTCATGGTGATCGTTGCAAGCAGAACTGTGGCCGCCAGGGCGCATCCTATCAGGCGTGTAAATTTATGGGCGTTTGTCATGATCATCTCCTTTGAGCAAAAAGTAGAGGTACCTAATGGGGAGAACAAATTTACGCGGAAACCTAGTTTCCGTGCAAGAGTCTGGGTGCCTAGCCCATCTTAAAATCAGGTTCAAAACTCTAGGGTGCCCCTCGAGGTGGCTTAACATAACTTGAACCACCCGCGCATTCTCTCCGCTCACAAATCCCGTGTTACACTTTATGATTCAAATACAAAGCCCCTGCTGATACAGGACATTCTATCCGCACATGCTTCTTTCCAAGGAATACGTGGGCTACCTGGCCCGCGAAGTTACCAAGAAACTAATTGCGGGCAAGGCCATCGAAACCACGGCCGTGCCTAAAGTCACCGAGCGCGTGCATGCAGCGCTGCTCGAGGAACTGACCCTCGAAGACCGCATCAACGACGAAGTGCGTGTGATCCTCGAAGCTTATTCTGAAGAGATGAACAAAACCGGGGCCAATTACCAGGAGATGTTCCGCAAGGTGAAGAGCGAACTGGTGCGTAAGTACAAGGCGGTGCTGTGAGACTGAGCCGCGACAAAGTGAACGTGCTGGCACGAGCGGTCGCTGACGCCCTCAAAGCGATGGATGAAGTGGATTTCATCGAAGACCCCAACACCATCCGCCAGGAAACCCGCAAGATCCTCGAAGATTTGCTCAACCATGAAGAGAGAATCGACCAAGCCGCGCGGCAGAAGATCGAAAGCCAGAAGCGCACCATTCTTGAAGGCTCCCAAGAGTGGGACATCCTCTACCGCAAGTATTACAACGAGGAAGTGAAGAAGCTGGGTATATAGTCGCGATCGGCTCAGCGTGCGGTTAGAGCTTTCCAGTTATCGCCTGCACAAACAAGAGCGCTCCGATTCCCGCTAGGCAGAGATAAATGTACTTCAGAAAAGCGTCTCCGTGCAGGCGATGATTGATCGCTCTTCCCAGGAACACGCCCAGCAGAGTAAGCGGCAGCGAGAGCAAATAATAACGAGTTACAGTGCGAGTCCAGAGCCCGGCCAGGGAATAGCCGCCCATGCCGATGATGCTGGCGGGCAGAAAATATCCTTGCAACGTAGCGCGGAAGTGCTGCGCCGACCAGCGGCGCATCGCTCCGTAAATAACCAGCGGCGGACCGTTCATGCCATAGGCTCCGCCGAGCACGCCCGCACAGAATCCGCATACCAGAAGCCATGCGCGATTGTCCCGCTTCAGTTCGAACGGTGCGCGACCACTTAAAGAATAAATCGAGAACCCTAGGATGATGATTCCCAGCGCGCCTTTCACGATCCTTTGATGACTGCTCGTCAGAAGTAAAAGCCCCAGTGGAATGCCGAAGAGAGTGGAAAATACGAGCCAGCCTGTGCTGTGCAAGTGGATGTGCTTCCAGTCCTGGACGACAACGATGCCCGCGATAGTAATTGACACCAGCACCGCCAGCGGGGCGGCGACTTCCAGCGGAATGCAGAATGCGAGCAGCGGAACGGCGACCAGGGCCTCACCGAAGCCGAATGCCGATCGAATCAGCGTTGCGATGAATATGATCGATAAAACAAGAAGAGTCGTTGTGCTGATCGCGATCTCCGGCGGCGAAATTCGTCATCGATTCTCTCATAGCGGACGCCAAAGAACTTTCGGCTAGTCGCTTCGAATACAACCGGCGGGAGTAGGACCTTTTCCAATAAAAAGGCCCCGCGCACTGTGCGCGAGGCCAGGGGTAGCGCCCTCAGGAAGAATTTCAGGCAGCTTCGCGCCGCTTCTGGATGCTTTGCAGTTGTTGGCGGTATTTCTGCGCGTTGCCTACGATCTTGCGCTGCGGCAGGCTGCTCACCCACAAGTCGCGCGCAATACTGCGGCGTTCCCGGCGAGTGCCGACCGCTCCGCGGTTCTGAAGATTGGTCGGATGCTTCTCGGCGGTTTGTTGCTGCCAACCGCTTCCGGAGCTGACATTGAACACGCCAATGTAGCCGTTTGGCAGCAATCCAAACGGAGTGTGAATTTTGTTCATGCGGTCGAACTGCGTCGAGCCTTCGGTGCGAAAGCTTTCGAACCATGCTGGGTAGACGAAATCGGACAACAGAATATTGTTGATCGAATAGCCCAGGCTGTCGTCTTCGCAGGCGTCGCAGACTTCATAGGCGTAGAGAGTGCCGGCGGTATTGCTGTTCTGCACGAACACGGTGAGATTGATGTTGGGGTCGCCAAGCATTTCCAGCAATTCGTGGCTGGCAGTGACGGTCCACGATGTGCCGGCTTTCAGATCGCTGGCGGCGAAGACCTTGCCAATGGGCAGGCTCTCGGAGGTAAGGTCGTGGTAGCCGAGAGCGTTGGCTTGGTCGGAGTCGTCGAGCAATACGAGCCACCAACTTCCCGCGGGCGGCTGTGAACTCTTAGGGACGATGCTGAGTTCGGCATCCACGCCCCAGACCGGTAGGAAGTCACTGCTGACTTGCTCTTGCAGCGCGGCTACGACCGGCACGACATCCGCGTCGGCCAGCACGGTGCTCTCATTGATTACGGAGATTTTGATGGTGGGAGTTTGAGGCTGGGTGGGTTGCGGCATTGATGTTTCTCCTTTTTAAAGAATTCGGAGAACGCGCAATTTTTTCTGTTGCGTGACTCTGTGAGAAAAAGCTTATACGCTGATGACACGAGCGGGACTGCCTTTACAAACAAAAAAGTAGTGGAAGATTCCAAATTGGAACCCTTTTCTTCCGCATTTAGCACGAGGCGAGAACTCGACTAATCTTGATTGGCATTTGCATCCACCATGCTTCGCTCTGCTGAACTCGCCGACATCGTAAGGCAAGCAGCGGCTGACGCTGGATTCGATCTCGTGGGCATCGCTCCAGTCGAAGATGCTTCTGAGCTGGAATATTTTCCGCGCTGGATCGCCGACGGCCACGCGGGAGAGATGAAGTATCTGGAGGCGCGCGACGAGCAGGGACGCCTGAAGCGCGCGTCTTTGGCACACGCCGCACCGTGGGCGCGCAGCGTGGTGGTTTGCGCCATGAACTACAACACGGCGCATCCATATTCGACTGAGGTTTCCGATTCTCCTGAAAAAGACCGCGGATGGATCTCGCGCTACGCCTGGGGCCAGCAGGATTATCACGAGTCAGTGATGCCACGGCTGCGGCGGGTGGAAGAAGCGTTGAGAAAGTCATGCGGCGTGACGGACTGCGGAACGCAAAAGCAAGAGCAAGAAAAAGAAGAAGCACTCGTCACTCGCTGTTACGTCGATACTGGGCCAATTATCGAGCGCGTGGCCGCGAAGTACGCCGGTATCGGCTGGATCGGGAAGAACACTTGCATTATTAATCAGAAGATTGGGTCGTGGATTTTCCTCGGGGTGATTCTTACGTCGCTCGATTTCCGGACCGACGACTTCGGGATCGACGAATTGGGAAGCCGCGCTCCTGCGGGCAACTCTGCCGGATTCGGAGTGCCTGCGCCAGACCGTTGCGGCAGTTGCACGCGCTGTATCGATGCTTGTCCAACCGATGCGCTGATTGCGCCTTATCAGCTTGATTCCAACAAGTGCATCGCCTATCTCACGATTGAAAAGCGTGGCCCGATTCCTGAGGAGCTTCGCGAAGGGATGGGCCGGCACATCTTTGGCTGCGACATTTGCCAGGACGTTTGTCCGTGGAACCGAAAGGCTCCGGCGACGGATGCTGCTGAATTTCAACCGCGCCCGGAGTTGGCGAACCCATCGCTCGAGTGGCTGGCGGAAATCAGTGTCGAAGAATTTCGTAGCAGCTTTCGCGAATCGCCGGTGCGGCGGGCGAAACGCTCCGGCTTGCGCCGGAATGCGGTGATTGCCATGGGCAACAGTGGTGACCGGAAATTTGTTCCGCTGCTGGAGAAACTTTCAGCCGACGAAGACGAAGTCGTGCGGGAGTCCGCTGCGTGGGCGATCAAAGCGCTTAATAATTCTGTAGTTGACTAAGTCTGTAATTGAAACTCTTTCGCCGTTTGCTCCCCAAACGTCTTTAGCCACTTATCTCGTACTTATTGGCCGTGCCAGTTTTTCACGTTGACTGACTCACCTGACAGACGGATAATTACGCCCAAATCTCAAGGAGGGGTTATGAAGCGTTCTCTCCGGTCGGGTAAGCCCTCTGTAGTCTTGGAAGCAATCGGTTCCAAACCCATCGTTTCCGAGTCGAACGTTTCTCAATCGATCCTTTCTCAACCAGCCTTTTCTGAGTCAACTCGTGCACAACTGAACATGTATGCCTTGGCGGCCAGAGCCGCGGGAGTGGGGTTGTTGGCGCTAGCGGTGCCGGCTCGGGCGGAAGTGGTGTATACACCTGCGAATCAGGTGATAGGACACAACGGCGTTTATGGCCTGGACCTTAACCATGACGGAACCGTCGACTTCCTGATTCAACAATGGAATTACGGAAATTGGACCTCGAACAATCAGTTGCTTGCGGACCCGGCTGTCGGCAATGGCGTGGAAGGAATTCGCCGGGCCGCGGCTGTGCTGCAGTCTGGCCAGCCCATTGGACCAAGCCAGAACTTTATTGCTGGCGATCAGAACGGCGAGGTGATGCTCTCTGTTACTCACACCACGACCGGAGGGCCGAGCCATCTTCATGGTTCGTGGGCGAACGTCAGCAATCGTTATTTGGGATTGAAGTTTCAGATTAGCGGCCAAACTCATTACGGCTGGGCACGGGTAAGCGTGCAGCGGAAAGGATTTCACTTTCTCGCGACGCTGACCGGCTATGCCTACGAAACCACGCCCAACACAGCGATCAACGCTGGACAAACTTCGGACGTTGCCGACGGTTCCGCAGGCCAGAGTCCGTCGAATTCGAATGCTCTTCCGGATACAAGGCCGTTCAAATCTCTGGGCGAGCTTGCGCTGGGCGCGCAGAACGCCCCAGTCAGGAGGCAGCCATGACTGCGAACGCGCAACGTTGGAGATTGATTCCAAAGATACTCGCGATCCTAGCCGGAATCCCACTCGCAATCTCGCTTATTGCAACGCCGTCGGCGCAGGCCCAGACATTCACGCTGCTGCACGAATTTGGCCAGCCGGGGGATGGAGCTGAGCCGACATCAGGTGTGATCGTCGATCCAGCCGGGAACGTCTATGGAGCCACTCCTAGCGGCGGCTCCTTTAATTATGGAATCGTCTTCAGTCTGGACGCAGCCGGGAATGAGAGCGTGTTGCATAATTTCCTGGGCGGCGAGGGGCTGTCTCCTGCAGGAGGTTTGTTCCGGGATGGAGCAGGTAACATTTATGGAACAACCGCCGGCGGCGGCACTCCTGAAAACGGAGGATGCGCCCACGGTTGCGGAACCGTGTTCAAACGAGACGCTGCGGGCATTCAGACCGAGCTCTACGCCTTTACCGGCAAGACGGACGGAGGAGCGCCCGACGCCGCGTTGATCCGCGACGCGGCCGGCAACTTCTACGGCACCGGCTCGATAGGAGGCGCGCAATTCTGCTATGGCGTTTTCGGCTGCGGAGTGATCTTCAAGCTCGACCCTGCGAACCAGGAAAGCGTCCTCTACAGCTTCACTGACGGTACAGACGGAAAGTTTCCCCATGGCCTGGTCGCGGATGCGGAGGGCAACTTATATGGCGCAACCTATGACGGTGGCACCTACGGCAAGGGAGGAGTGTATGAGGTGGACCAGGCTGGCACGCTGACCGTGCTCCACAGCTTCACCGGCGGCGCCGACAGCGATAATCCCACCGGCCTCCTAGTGCGAGATCAGGCAGGGAACCTGTACGGAACGACAAACAGCGGCCTTTTCAATGCCTCAGGATTTGGCATCGTCTACAAGCTCGAACCATCGGGTAAACTGACGGTCTTGCACAGCTTTACCGAGGCGGCGGACGGGGAATATCCAAGCTCATTGGTCAGGGACGCAGCCGGCAATCTTTACGGTGTCACACTCGGCGGTGGCACTGGGTCGGGATGCTATTACGGCAGCTGTGGTACGGTGTTCAAGCTGGATACCAGCGGCAATAAGACAGTGCTGCACAATTTCACGGGGAGCGATGGGCAATTGCCCATCGGCTTGAGTATGGACAAAGCTGGAAACCTCTACGGCACAACGTTGGGTGGCGGGAAGGGAAGCCAGTGCGCCTACTACAAGGGTTGCGGCGTGGTGTTCAAGTTGACTCTTTGATGGATAAGGAGAGAAAAACATTTTCATCACGGGATGCCCATCCTTGCCGCGTTCTTTGCGGCAGAGCCTGCCCTGAGCTTCCAGAAGGGGTGGGGACTTTGAATCTTCTACCCATATCCAACTCAGGAGAGCTTTGACGGCCTTTTCGATTGTGGCACCGTTGCGGCTAGGCTTTGCAGTTCGGCCTCCGATTGCAGCTTCGTGAGGAATGCGGGTTCGGCTTCCGCGATGGCGGAGGCACCTAGCTGTTTCAGGCGGAGCCATGCGGCACGCACGATTGCCTTCTGGAAGTCGGTGAGTGGACCGTCTTCGGTGGGCTTGCTGTCTGACACAGCTGGCACGGTGAGGTTTGGAACATCGCTGCTTGGAGCGCCCAGCGTAGGGTTGAGCGGACTGGCCGCGGCTGCACGGTTGCCGAGAGCGTTCGGTTGCACATTCCCTCCCAAGAAACAGTCCATGACCGTGCGCAGCACCGACGTGTGATCGTAGGTCGTGTGGTCGACTGAATGAGGTTGAGCGATGCGGGGCGATACCAACACAGCGGGCACGCGGACCCCGTATCGGTTGAAGAGAAATCCGCTGTAGCCATCCTGGTTGGGCTGGATGATGCGGTTGTCGGGTGGAATAGCAGGGCCGGGCGCCACGTGATCGTAGCACCCTCCGTGCTCGTCATAAGTGACGACCAGCAGCGTCGATTCCCATTGCTGGCTCGGTCCGGTGAGCAGGGCCTGATACACCTTGCGAATTAGTTCGTCGCCATAGAGGACGTTGGATGCCTGGCCGATTTTGAGAACAGCCGCATCGGGATGCATGTCATTCTCATAGCCGTAGATCAGGCTGTTCATGAAGTTGGGCTCGACGAACGAGTAGGCGGAAAGGTTGCCCTTCTGTGCATCGTCGAGAAATTGCTCAAAGGGGTACATCCGTCGCGGGCCGAAATCGAACATGTAGCGCTCGATCTGGCCCTGCCCCAGAAATGTCATGCAGAGAAACCAGTGGCTGCCGTAGTAAACCCGCCAACTTTTATTTTGCGATTCCAGCAGGTTGTAGATGGTCGGCGTGTCGTTGATGAAGATCGGCAGGTGGCCAGTTACGTTGTTGACATATCCCGAGGCGGTGCCCGCGTGGACGAAAGACCGATTGGTAAAAGTCTGCGAGGGCACAGAGGCAAACCAGCGGTCGCAGGTGATGAACTGGTACGCAAGTTGGCAAAGATTGGGTAGCATCGCCGGACGGAATCCATTCATGATGTTTGGCGGCGTCGACCCTTTTTGCGCCGCGTAGTTATTCACGAAGCCGGACATAGGCGGCGGCTGCGGAGGATTCGGAGGGACCGGGGTTGGCGCGGGCGGGGGTGATGGCAAAACATTGTAGAGCTGTTGATAGACGTCGGCGTAAACTTCGCCTGGATCGGGGTACGGGTTGGTAGGATCGGTGGTCGAGCCAACGGGTACCTGCACGACTATCTGCGGGCCGGACTTATTCCACGGGTTCGTCAGATTTTTTCCGGAGACGCCGTCGAAGGTTTGTCCGCTGGGAACCTGGTTGAACGGCGGAGCGTTGTTGCCGTCGTATAGCCAGCCGAGGATGTTATCGAACGAACGATTCTCCAGCATGAGGACGACGATGTGCTCGATGCCGGACAGGATGGGCGCTGTATTTTGGGTCATCGGCGTGAGTCTCTCCCGCAAGTATAAGGTTTAAGTCTGCGGGATACTACGCTGGCTTGCGGGAGTGCTCGGGATCGGGTGCTCTTGTTCGGATTTCGTAACAAAAGAATAATCCGTCGAGAACTCCTTGCCGTTCACGTCGCATTCTCTGAAACGCAATGTTGGAAATACTTGCAAATATCTTCTCCAAAGCTTTCTCGGATTTCGGATGCTGTTTCCGGGTGACACTCCTGTGGCTGGGGTTTAGAATAGCTCTCCCACAATCGGCCCTCTCCCTTGTCGTTAGGTATTTGATCAAGAGGTAAGTATGGAGTCGAGACGGAACCACTCTTTGTACGTTCACGCGGTTCGGGAATTTCTTTCTACAAAAGCAGGCACTATCGATGGGTTTTTTAATGAGCATGAACACGACGTAGTGCGTTTCTTAAAAACCTTCCAAGAACACGATTATGATGAGCGCTACCTGACGCTTGCGAGGGAGTTTTATACAATCATTTGGAGGCCCCGGCTCCAGCAGCCCCTCAGGGCGTGGCTGATCGAAGCGACTATTGAAGAACTTGTTACAGCGCAAAAGATATGGGAGCAGTTCTTTGACCTTTTGCAGCAAGTTCCACCACTAGTAAAGGTGGTGGGTAAGGCTTGGATTTTTCGGTATAAAGCCAATTTGTTCCGCATACAGGCGTCGCTTGCGGCGCAATGGGACCAGGCGTACGACGCCGCTCGACTGTTCCGCGAAGCTGCTGAAGAGTTGAATGCAATCAGCCATCCAACCTTATTTGATCGAGCCAACGCGAGTGGCAACCTTGCGCATGCCTGTGCAATCGCGGGATTCAAGTGCTTAAGACATCGTCCCGCAGCACAATTGAAAATGGCTCAAAGGGATTTTAAAGAAGCATCATGTTTGGCCAAGCGAGGTCAGACTCTGCTGCGATTAGCCGGTAAAGCATCGACACCTCAATTTGTATGGTACCTGCGATATTGGCAACATGTTGCTGCGATTGGGTGGCTGCCGACACAAGGACAATATCGCGCAGCTGAGCGGCATGTCGCTCTCGCCGTTTCATACCTTTCAAGATTGTCCAGTTTTCCACGGCAAAAGTGGTATACGAGTCTGGAGGATTTGGCGAACCAAAGGACTGTAATTAAAGCGTACGAGGCGTTCTGTGAAACGGGCGATTTGCCTGGGGCCTACGCGCTCTTGGCCGAATGGCTCTCTGTGAGTCAATCCATACGTGAAACAGGGCGCTACTGCCGTATCAATGTTAGAGCAAAGGCAGTTGCTGTACTGCTGACGATGAGAAGGGACAGGTCGAAAGCACGGGGAGCCGCTGTTGAGTTGGAGAGATTCATCGCCTCCCGTCGGTCGTTTGGACGTGGCGAACTGTACATCCGAGAAACCATTAGAGCACTGTCAAACGGCCACATTTCGGAGGAAGCTGCAATTGGACAAATTTCCACCGTTTTTGTCCTAGATTCATTACCACCACTATCGTTTCGCTATCTCGACCTGAAAACCGAGGTAGAAAGGCGTTTCAATCAATTGCCTGAAGTCTTCTGGGACTGGCTTGCTGAGGCAGAGCCAGATTCACCGGATATGCAAGAGGTAATGTACGTATTCCTCCTTTACGTCCGTTGTACCGCAGAATTTTGGTGTGGCGTCTACACTAAGAGAGTCCTTGAAGGGAGAATGCAGCCCGATCAGGAATTAAACATACCCATCGACTTCTCTACGACGAACTGGAAGGATTTAGCGGCACTCATACGCGAGATTGCGAGGTTGTTTGACCAAGCGCCAGCATTGCCCTTACTCGCGGACTATCTAGGGGTAATAATTGAATTGTGGGAGCAAGCTATTAGCACCCCAACTTCACAGGTCTATACCAATTTGCGAGAGTCAATTCTGGAAGCTATCTGCAAGACTGAGCAAACTATCTTTCCACACCCTATTTTCATCGAAGAGGTAACGCCGTCGGGACGAGGAAGAATTGCGATCTCGTTCAAGAGATACTGGCGATGCGCCGAACGATCGAGCACCGTAACATTTCGTCCACGGCTTCGTCAGGTCGTAACAATTGGAACGTTCTATCTTTTGAAACCCAAGTACAAACGGATCGAGAGGAAGGAGGACACCGAAGATTTGGTGGTATACCCACTGCATTCTGCAACCAGTTTCGGAGTACCTAGTATTGATCCGGTGGTTTTGCTCGTCGAAGGGCGGAACGATATCTGCGGGTGGAGGGAGCTTTTAGACTCGGCCAATCCTCATTGGCGGGCACGAATTCTTATCGAGGAAGCCGGAGGAGCGAATCATCTCAGTCATCGTTATCAGGACTTGAAAAAGGTCCATGCTGCAGTGGTAGTGGTAGCCGACGTTGTCGGCACCCCGTTAAAGGTCATCGAAGAAATTCGAAAGACAAATGCGAATGTTTTTCTCTTGAACCCTGACTTTGAAGGTGCCGATAGCGAAGCATTGGTACAAGCGCTAGTGGAGGCGCTGCCAAATGTTTGCTTTTCTACTGAGGAGGTTGATGCTGTCTGTCTTAAGGCCAAGCAATCGGTGACCGCCACTATCAGATGCCTTCAACAGTACCAACGCCAACGCGATGGACAAATCCACTTGTCCTTACAAGATGGAGAACGGGTCAAGGCGTTGCTTGCTGCGCCGCTTGCCCGGAAAGCTAGAGAACGGAGCTCGATATCCCCATTTTTCCCCGGATTAAAACGCCTCCTAGACCTCGGATTCAGCAATCACTAAAATTTACCGGCTTTTCACACTGCGCTATCCCTTTATTTTTCTGACAGCTACGCGTAATGCCACTC
>Ga0210391_10001983_pt1 | contig 18090 bp, 16 predicted proteins | sample IncBWC12OmetaG_FD_160573 | JGI IMG/M metagenome (GOLD analysis project Ga0210391, IMG submission 160573) | Forest soil microbial communities from Barre Woods Harvard Forest LTER site, Petersham, Massachusetts, United States - Inc-BW-C-12-O ... | reverse complement strand
ATCCTGTCCGTTCCCCGTATTGAATTTTGCCAGCCGGTAGGCCGCAGCACAGGGGAACAGAAGGACCGGCAGGAATACCCACAGGGGGGTATCGAAGGCCGAAGGCTCCCTGAGGTAGCTCATCCTGAGGAGCTGGTAAAGCAACGCTCCCGGGGCCACCCCGAAGCTGACCAGGTCGGCTAGGGAGTCGAGCTCCTTACCCAGGGGGGAGGCCACCTTCATGAGGCGCGCCACAAAGCCGTCCACGAAATCGACCAGGGCGGCGCAACCGATAAACACCGAACCCATCGTGAGCGCCGGAGGCAAATTGATGTGCAGGACGTTGTTGTCATCGAGGATGGCGATGTTTTCGCCCGGCTGGAGAATGCAAACCAGGGCCAGGCAGCCGAAGACTAGATTCAATAAGGTGACGATATTCGGGATTTGTTTCATATCAATCTTTTTGCGGCGCCGCCGGCCGACTTTTCGGCGTGGCCGCGTGCCGACTTTTCGGCGTGGCCGCGTGCCGTTCAACGCCGCGCCATTGCTGACTCGATCTCTTCGACGGTGATGGGAATGTGCTTCATCAAGTCGGTATTCCCATTCTTCGTCAGCCACACATTATTTTCGATGCGCACCCCCATTTGCTCTTCGGCAATATAAATGCCCGGTTCCACAGTCAGGACCATCCCTTCGGACAGGGGCTCCGTACGGGTCCCCAGGTCGTGCACGTCGATCCCCAGGTGATGGGAAATGCCGTGGTACAGGTATTTCCGGTAGGCACGGTTGTCGGGATCCTCATTCTTCACGTCCGCCTTGGTGATCAATCCCAACTTTTGAAATACTTCCGTGGCTTCATCGCCCACCTTGTCCGTATAAGCCACCAGGCTGATCCCCGGTTTCAGCAGGGACTTCGCGAAGTTGTGCAGGTGCAGGCACGCATTGTATACATCCTTTTGACGGGGAGTGAACTTCCCGTTCACGGGAACGGTCCTGGTCAGGTCCGCGTTATACCCACCGTATTCTGCCCCGAAATCCATGAGCACCAGCTCCCCGTCCATACATTCCTGGTTATTCGAAATGTAGTGCAGGGTGCGCGCACGGTCTCCGGAAGCAATGATACTACTATATGCCGGACCTGTAGCCCGGTTGCGCAAAAATTCGTAGAGGATTTCAGCTTCGATCTCGAATTCCATGACCCCGGGACGAATAAATCCAAGGACCCTTTGGAAGGCCCTGGCCGTAATATCGATGGCGATCTGCTGGACTTCCACTTCGTATGGTGTCTTGATGGCCCTTTGTTCCTTCAGAATCCTGGCGGAGCGTTCGTACTTGTGGAGGGGGTAGTCTTCCCGCATACGGTCGATAAAGCGGTATTCCCTGGAGCGGATTTTTGTGGACTTCCGGTCATTTTCGTTGGTGTCGAGGTAAATCCGGTCGGCCAGGTGGACCCATGGTTGCAGCAGTGGCTCCAGGCTGTCCAGCCAGACGATTGTCTTTATCCCCGAAATCGACTGGGCCTCTTCCTTCCGGAGGCGCTTCCCGTCCCATTTCTCCTTCAGTTCGTTGGGTCTCACCAGGACCAGGACCTCGCGGTACTTTTCCTCGGGATTGCCGGGAAAGAGCACCAGCATCGAGTCCTCCTGGACGATCCCGGTCAGCCAGAACATATCGCTGTTTTGTTTGAAGGGGAAAAGGGCGTCTCCATTGGAGGGCCATTCATCGTTGCTGACGAAGATCGCAATCGAGGAGGGTTTCATGGCCTGGACAAAGCGGCGCCGGTTTTCGGCGAAAAGCTGGGAATTGAGGGGTAGATACTTCATTGGGCTGCTAATTTAAGATGCTAAAAATTTAGCATTCTTTCAATAAAGGCGTCGCAGAACTAACAACCGTTCATATTGGGCATAATTTTTTAAAAATCGTAAAAAAACAATCGATTGTTTTCGAAAATTCTTACAGCGCCCCTAAATTAGGCTCCTTTTTTAGAAAATTTTAAATATTTACTTTTGTCGTTCACCCCAAAATGAACGCGTTGCCATGTCGATTCCCACGATCACCTTATCCCAGGCAAAATTGAGGCAGATGGGTTTGAATCACCTCGACCGGATCCACTATCAATGGACGCCGGATGAATTGGTGGAGGAAACCCTGAGGAGGGGGGAAGGTATCCTGAGCGACAAGGGTGCATTGATGATCCGCACAGGCGCATTTACGGGCCGTTCCCCCAAGGACAAATTCATCGTGCGCGACGCCCAGACAGAGGGTACCGTGAACTGGAATGATTTCAATCTCCCCATCGATGAATCCTTCTTCGAACCCCTCTACCGGAAGATGATGCATTACCTGGACCAGGGGGACGTTTGGGTCAGGGATTGTTATGCTTGCGCCGACCCCGAATACCGCCTGAACATCCGCGTTTTCAACGAAGACCCTTCTGCAAACCTGTTTTGCTATAATATGTTCGGGCGTCCGTCGGATTCCAGGCTGGAAAGCTTTGAGCCGGAATGGCAGGTGATCCATGCCCCCGGCTTCAAGGCCGACCCACCCCAGGATGGCACGCGTCAGTCTAATTTCGCCCTGATCCACTTTTCCAGGCGCATGATCCTAATAGGGGGTACTGCGTATACGGGGGAAATCAAGAAAGGGGTTTTCACCATCCTGAATTACCTGCTGCCCCTGCGCCGGAAAGTGCTGTCGATGCATTGCAGCGCCAATTCAGGTGCCGAGGGGGATACAGCCATTTTCTTTGGCCTCAGCGGAACGGGTAAGACGACCCTCAGCACGGACCCTTCCAGGTCATTGATCGGAGATGATGAGCATGGGTGGACCGAAAAAGGGGTGTTCAACTTTGAAGGGGGCTGCTATGCGAAATGCATCGACCTGAATCCCGAAGGAGAACCGGATATCTATCAGGCGATCCGGGAAGGAGCCCTGGTGGAAAACGCGCGCTGTTACCCCGGAACCCGGCGCATCAATTTTGCGGACAAATCGATCACCGAAAATACCCGCGTTTCCTATCCCTTGCATTATATCGACCACGTCCAGGAGAAGGGCATGGGCCCTACGCCCCGTCACATCTTCTTTTTGACCTGCGATGCCTATGGCGTGCTGCCGCCCATTTCCAGGCTGACCCCGGCCCAGGCCATGTATCAATTCATCAGCGGATACACGGCCAAGATAGCAGGTACGGAAACCGGGATCACCGAACCCAAGGCCACCTTCAGCGCCTGCTTCGGAGCGCCCTTTATTCCCCTTCATCCGGCCAGATACGCGTCCACGCTCGGGGAGCGGATCCGCGCCGCCGGTGCCAGTGTTTGGCTGGTCAACACGGGCTGGACGGGAGGTCCCTACGGACAAGGGGAGCGCATCCCCCTGCACCTGACGCGCTCCATGATCCAGGCCGCCCTCAGGGGAGCGCTGGATCACGTCGCCTACAGTAGGCACCCCATTTTCGGAATCGATATGGTCCAGAAATGTCCTGGGGTGCCTTCCGCGCTATTGTATCCCCGTAGTACCTGGAAGGACCCAAAAGCCTATGATGAGCAAGCGGGCAAGCTGGCGGCATTGTTCATGGGGAATTTCAAAAAGTACGAGGCCGGCGTCAGCGCCGAAATCAAGGCGGCGGGTCCGAACCTCTGACGCGCAAAAAAAGCGGCCGGTCCGGCGCTGTAAAACGCCTTTGCCGCCGCCTGCAAATGTAATTCCATTAGAACCGGACAATCGCGTCCATCGAAAACAAAAACTGATTCGGTTTGGGTGTTCCGATTGCATCATACGGATTCGTCCTGGGGAATTTGCCTCCGATCAGGTTCAGTTGGGTATTCCAGTCATACCTGATCTCCGGCCGGATCTGCAACCAGCTCGTAAAGAAGTAATTCACGCCAAATGTATGGCTGATGTAAGTGGTGGCAAATCCCGTCTGCTGCCCCTGCACGTCTTCGAAGAGGTCGTTGCGCAGGCAAAGGAAGCTCTTCGGGGAAAGCAGCATCTGGAAGTAATTCACGAAACCTATTTGCTGGTTGATCCCGTGCACGATAGGGCCGGGTCCTCCACCCGCATCGTACCGGACGGGACCGTAACTGGCCGATCCACCCAGGGCTCCGTTGTATTGCCATTGGTAATACGCCTCCGTTTGCATATGGAACGTCTTGTTGAAGCGGTGTCCCCAGGTGATGACGATCGCCTGCTTGTTGTCGTGACCCTTCGTGAAATTCGATTCTCCAAGCGTATTGATGCCTCCCCAAAGGGAGTTGTTGTTGTTGGCTGCCACCCACCTCAACATGGCCTGACCATGCAGGCTCGCCGAAGAATCCCAGGCGGCAACGTCGTTTCCGGCGTGGGCCCCCAGGATGAATTGCACCCTTTTGGATACCTTGAAGGTTGCTTGCACGCCCGTGAACGTATAGGCATCGTAGGTGAACATGACCGAGTGGGTGTATAAATAGTTGTTGGTAGCCAGTTGGGCTTCAATATCGGGAGGTGAAATATACCTGCCGATCTTGAGGATCATTCCCTTCCATATCTTAGGGAAGTACAGCATGAAATAAGTTTCCACCGGGTCGTAACCGTAGAGGTTGTTATAGGTGAAAAACTGTGTGCTGAGCCATCCCTTGGCCGTGGTGTACCGGTAGTCCTCACCGAATACGTTGCTGAGGCGGAACCCCCAGTCGAAATGGTCGGTTTGCACGGTATTGGGTTCCCTTTCGATGCGCAGGACCAGTTGGTTCAGCTCAAATGAATTGGGTATGATGTTATAGGAGACCGGTATGTTGATCTCCTTTGAGGTGCTGAGGTTACCGTCGAAATTGACCCAGCCGTACAGCTTGATCCTGCTTTTGTCGTTCGCCAGCCCCAGCGCTTTTTGCAGGGGGCCGTCGGACGCATCCTCGGGTAAGCCGATCAGGGGTTCCCCGTATTGCCAGTCTGTAGCCGGGAAGGGTGGAGAGGGCAAGGGTGAGGGGTTGACACGTGTACTATCGTAGGTTGGATAGTTTTGAGCCCTGGCAGAAATGAAAGCCATAAATAAGGCCAGTCCAAGTAGTATGTATTTCCTTTTCATGCCATGCCCCTGGCCAAAAAGGGATCCCTTTTTGCCAAGATGCTGATAGTCAAATGAATATGCGCCCGAGGCCACGGGCTTGGCCTTTTCAAATTGAAAAGAGCTATTTAAATTGATAAGGTTAAAATAGCCCGAACAACATCGCATCGATCTTCGAGATGATATCCCCAAGGTGTTCGTCATTTTCCGGGAATTTGTTCTCGTCAATATTAATCACTAGAAGTGGCCCCTCTTTGTACAAATCAATCCACTTGTTGTAATATTCATTCAGACGCTTGAGGTAATCCAGGCGGATATTCTCCTCATATTCCCTGCCCCTCTTCTGGATCTGGGCCACCAGCGTAGGCACCGAAGCCTTCAGGTAGATCAGCAGATCGGGGGGATTCACCATGCTTTTCAGGGTCTCGAAGAAGCCGCAATAATTCTGGAAGTCCCTTTGGTCCATCAGGCCCATCTCGTGCAAGTTGGGCGCGAAGATGTAGGCATCCTCGTAAATGGTCCTGTCCTGGATCACGGTCTCGGAGCCCCTTTGTATGTCCAGGAGTTGGTTGAGGCGTCCGTTCAGAAAATAAATCTGGAGGTTGAAACTCCAGCGGGGCATGTCCTCGTAAAAATCATACAGGTAGGGGTTATGGTCAACGTCTTCGAATTGCGGGATCCACTTGTAGTGTTTGCTCAGCATTTCCGTAAGGGTCGTCTTTCCGGCACCGATGTTTCCGGCGATAGCGATGTGCTTCGGTTTCTTGGGTTTGGCCATAACAGGTCGAACAATTTAACGAATTTATGTTGGCGCGGAAGCGCTAAAGGGAAAAATTAGCGCTTCCGCGCCAACTTGGCTAATTATTGTCCCTTCGGACGACGCGCCTCCGGCGCGTCAACGATACTGCATGCCCATAGCTTTGCGGACTTCCCTTAAGGTGGCCGAAGCGCTGACCCTGGCTTTCTCCGCCCCTTCATCCATCACCCGGTGAAGATAGCGCGTATCCCTTTCCAGTTCCCGGGCTTTTTCCCGGATGGGGGCGATAAACCGGATCATGTCCTCGGCCAGCGCTTTCTTCATATCCCCATACCTGATCCTGGCGTCGTTATAATCAAGGTCAAATTTTTTTATCGTTTCATTGGATGAAACCAGGCTCATCAGCAGGAATAGGTTTTCGATATATTCCGGCTTTGGAGTGAAGGGCGCGGTGGGACCGCTGTCGGTCTTGGCCTTCATCACCTTTTTCCGGATCGATTCGTCGTCGTCGTTGAGGTAAAGGGTCGCCATTTGGTTCTCGCTCTTGCTCATTTTCCCCTCCCCGTCGAGGCCGGGCACCCTGAGGAGGCTGGCCCCGAAGTTAAAGGCGTAGGGTTCGGGGAAGACCTCCGTGGAATACCGGTGGTTGAAGCGCTGGGCAAAGTTGCGCGCCATTTCCAGGTGCTGCTCCTGGTCCTTTCCGACGGGGACCTTGACCGCCCGGTGAACGAGGATATCCGCGGACATCAGGACGGGATAGGTGAGCAGGCCCGCGTTTACGTTCTCGGGCTGCTGGCGCACCTTGTCCTTGAAGGAAGCCGTCTTTTCCAGTTCTCCTTTATAGGCCAGCATGTTCAGCAACAGGTAGAGTTCAGCGATTTCAGGGATATCGCTTTGTACGTACAGCACCACTTTGGCTGGATCGAGGCCGCAGGCCAGGTATTCCGCCAGTACACGGTGGACGCTTGCGGACAGTTCACGGGTATCGGGGTGGGTGGTGAGGGAATGCCAGTCCGCAATGAAGAAATAACAGTCGTAACTATCCTGCATGCGGACGTAATTGCGCATGGCCCCGAAGTAATTGCCCAGGTGAAGGACCCCCGTGGAGCGGATCCCGCTGACGACGATCTCCCTTGTTACCGGATTTGACATAGGCCGCGAAGATACCCAAAAGTCCTATTTTTATGCCATGGAAGTAACGGATGCCCTTATCGACAAAATCGCCCACCTGGCCAAGCTGGATTTCCCAGAATCAGAAAAAGCATCCATGAAGCAGGATTTGGAAAAGATGATCCGCTTCGTGGAAAAGCTGGGTGAACTGGATACCACGGGCGTCCAACCCCTGCTGCATATGAGCGATACGGTCAACAACCTGCGCGAGGACGAAGTGAGGGGGTCCATATCCACCGAAGCTGCTTTGAGGAATGCACCCAGGCACGACGAGCGGTTTTTCCTGGTGCCTAAAGTGATCAAAAAATGAGTATTATTCACCTCGACGACCTGCGGAAAAGTTATTACCTAGGGAAACAGGTGTTGCCGGTGCTCAAAGGGATAGAACTCGACATCAGGAAAAACGAGTACGTAGCGCTCATGGGCCCTTCGGGATCGGGGAAAAGCACCCTCATGAATATCATCGGTTGCCTGGACAGTCCTACTTCGGGGACGTATATCCTAAACGGGCAGGACGTGAGCCAAATGGCGGACGACGACCTGGCTGATGTCCGGAACCGTGAAATCGGGTTCGTATTCCAGCAATTCAACCTGCTTTCGGGCCGGACGGCCCTGGAAAATGTCGCCCTGCCCCTGGTATACGCGGGCATTTCGCGGAAGGATCGCAACGATCGCGCCATGGCCCTCCTGGAAAAGGTAGGATTGGCCGACCGCAGTCACCACAAGCCCAACGAACTTTCAGGAGGTCAGTGTCAGCGCGTCGCTATCGCCCGGGCCCTGATCAACGACCCCGCCATTATTTTAGCGGATGAACCCACGGGAAACCTGGATACCAAGACCTCCCTTGAAATCATGGATATTTTCGGGGCGATTCAGGCCCAGGGTAATACCGTCGTGTTGGTCACGCACGAAGAGGATATTGCGAAGTATGCGCACCGCGTGGTTAGGTTACGCGACGGGGTGATCGAGAACGACCAGGTCAACAGGGCAATCCATGTCTAATAAAATCTACACGAAAACAGGCGACACCGGAACGACGAGCCTTTACGGGGGGACCAAGGTGTCCAAGGGGCACGAACGCATAGAGGCCTACGGCACCGTGGATGAGCTCAATTCGCACATAGGCATGGTCCGGGACCTGCTGAGCACGACCGCGTCGCTGGCAGGGCAGGCTATACTGCTGGGGGTCGTGCAGAATCGATTGTTCGATATCGGGTCCACGCTGGCGCTGGATCCCGATGCGGCGAAGCAGCCATGGGTGCCCGAACTCCGCCAAGACGATATAAAGACGCTGGAAAAAGCGATCGATGAAATGGAAGAGCTGTTGCCCCCGCTGAAAAACTTCATTTTACCCGGAGGTCATCCCACGGTTTCCGCCATCCATATCGCGCGCTGCGTTTGCCGCAGGGCGGAACGTGCCGTGGTCCGGCAGGGGGCTACCGAGCCCCTGCCCTACCTGAATCGCCTAAGTGACTATTTGTTCGTGCTGGCACGGTTTACCGCCCACGACCTGGGCACTCCGGAAGTCCCCTGGACGCCCCGGGCCCAGAAGTGAACCCCTCGGTCAGGCGCTGACCAACCCGTCCTTCATATGGACCAGGCGGTCGCTCATTCGCGCCAATTCCTCATTATGCGTTACGATGACAAAGGTTTGCCGGAACTGATCCCGGAGCCCCAGGAAAAGCTCGTGGAGCTCCCGGGCATGGACCGAATCCAGGTTTCCCGTGGGTTCATCCGCAAAAACCACGTCCGGTTGGTTAATCAGGGCCCTGGCCACGGCTACGCGCTGTTGCTCCCCTCCCGATAGGGTATGGGGTTTGCTATCTATCCGGTCTGCCAGGCCCAGGGTGTCCAGGAGCTCGGTTGCACGCTGGACCACCGCTTTTTTCTTTGTCCCGGACAGCCAACCAGGAATACACACGTTTTCCAGGGCCGAAAATTCGGGGAGGAGGTGATGGAACTGGAAAACGAAACCCATATGGCTGTTCCTGAAATCGGCAAGCGCCTTAGGTTTTAGGTGGTCCAGGCGGGCATTCCCCAGGAAAATCTGCCCCTCATCGGGACGGTCCAGGGTACCCAGGATATGTAACAGGGTGCTTTTGCCCGCCCCCGAGGACCCGACGATGCTTACGATTTCCCCCGTTTCCACCTCCAGGTCAACCCCCTTGAGGACGGTCAGGCTCCCAAAGCGCTTGACGATACCTTTCGCATTTAACATGAAAAATCCCCGCTTTTAGGCAAACCTAGGGGATTTCGCTGATTCTCCGGGGGGGGTGTTGCAAATCTCACTATAACCATTACTTTTGCCAAAAAATTAAAAAGGCGATAACCCATGTTTTGGACATTAGAATTAGCATCCTACCTGGAAGACGCACCTTGGCCGGCTACGAAAGATGAGCTGATTGACTATGCCATTCGCAGCGGGGCGCCGATAGAAGTAGTCGAAAACCTCCAGGAGCTGGACGACGAAGGAGAGATCTATGAAGGGGTGGAGGATATTTGGCCCGACTATCCCAGCCAAGAAGATTTTTTCTTCAACGAAGATGAATATTAATCAGGTATCCTAACTCAGTTCTCCAGCTTACCTCATTTCTCCATCTGCTCGATCACTTCCGCGCTCACTCCCGTAAAGGAAAATCCTCCGTCATGGAACAGGTTCTGCATGGTCACCATGCGTGTCAGGTCTGAAAACAGGGTGACCAGGTATGCCGCGCAATCATCGGCCGTGGCATTCCCCAGGGGGCTCATACGCTCCGCATATCCGATGAAGCCGTCGAAACCCTTGACCCCGCTGCCGGCCGTTGTCCGGGTGGGGGACTGGGAGACCGTATTGACGCGGACCTTCTTCCGGCGTCCATAATGGTAGCCAAAGCTCCGGGCGATGCTTTCCAGGAGGGCTTTGGCATCGGCCATTTCGCTGTAGTCCGGGAATACCCGCTGGGCGGCGATATAGGTGAGCGCCACGACGCTACCCCATTCCGCCAGGGCGTCCATCTTCCAGGCCGTTTGGAGGACGCGGTGCAGGGAAATTGCCGAAATATCGAAGGTCTTCAGGGTAAAATCGTAGTTGAGGTCGGTATAGGGATTGCCTTTACGCATATTGACGCTCATCCCCACCGAATGCAGGATGAAGTCCGCGGGTCCCCCGAAGTGCTCCATGGATTGGGTAAACAGTTTCTGCAGGTCTTCCATGTTGGTCACATCGGCGCCAATGACGGGGGCGTTACCACACTGCTCTGCGAGTTTCTTGATTTCCCCCATGCGCATGGCGACCGGGGCATTGGTCAGCACGATTTGGGCTCCTTCCTCATAGCACTTCAGGGCGGCTTTCCAGGCCATGGACTTTTCATCCAGTGCTCCGAAGATGATGCCTTTCTTTCCTTTTAAGAGATTATAGGCCATTGGCGAATTTTGGCCAAAGATAGGGCATGGCGCTGAAGCGCCAAACGCGGCGATTTAATTGAGGATCATTTCCCTGGCGACCTTTAGCGTCCCATCGCTGAACTGCTCCCCGCTCAGCATCCGGGCTATTGCCTCTACGCGTTCTTTTTCTTTCAGGTGCCTGACCCTGGTCCGAATCCGGCCCTCTTCTTCCAGCTTATAGACGAAATAGTGCGCGTCCGCCTTGGCCGCGATCTGGGGTTGATGGGTAATGCAAATAACCTGATGCCCCAGCCCCAATTCCTTCATGATGATCCCCACCTGGCGGGCAGCTTCCCCGCTGATTCCAGTGTCGATTTCGTCGAAGATCAGGGTGGGCAGTTGCATGCTGCCGGCCACCTGGGATTTAATGCTCAGCATAAGGCGGCTCAGTTCGCCCCCGCTGGCTACTTTCCGCAGGGGCTCGAAGCGCCCGCTTTTATTTGCGTCGAAAAGGAATTCGATATGGTCGGCGCCGAAGGGCCCCAGGGCGGCGGCGCTGCCCGAGCCGGTGCCCGCGGGGCGCAGGTCCGCCTTCAGGCGCGCATTGGGCATCCCCACCCTTTGCAGCAGCGCATTCACTTTCTCGGTGAAGGTCGGCAGTATCGCCAGACGACGCGCCGTGAGCGAAGTCGCCAGTTCAGTCGCTACCGCGAGGTGCCGGTCCCGGAGGCGCTCCCATTCTACGATCTGTTCGTCGAGGTGCAGAACATTGTCGAGGCGCGCGGCGATGTCCGCCTGGAGTTGCAGGAGGGCCGCGGTATCATGTACCCCGTGCTTTTTTAGGAGGCGATACCCCAGGGATAGTCGTTCCTGAAGATCGGCCGACCTGGAGGGGTCATACGATACGCACTCGTGCAGGGTTTCGAGTTCCCCCGCGATATCCTGCAATTCGATCTGGACGGTGCGGAGGCGCTCCACCTGGGCGCCCAGGCCCGGGAGCATCTCCGTGTATCCCTGGAGTTGGTGGAGGAGGCTCTTCAATTGTTGAACCATTGGCTCCTCCCCTTCGGACAAAACCTGGCTTGCCCCCGAAAGGGCGCCTTTGATACTTTCCGAATGTTCCAGGAGCTTTAACTCCGCTTCCGCTTCTTCGATTTCGCGCTCGGCGAAAGCGGCCTCGGAAAGCTCCTCGAGGAGGAAGCGGTAATAATCGCCTTCCTTGGCCAGGGCGTCGGACTGGGCGCGCAGGGCCGCGCTTTGCAGACCCGCGGCCTGGGCCTCCCTGAATTCCTGTTGGTATTGCTGAAGGAGCGGGGCGTTTTTAGCCAGGGCATCCACCACGGCTCTCTGGAAATCGGCTTTACCCAACTCCAGCGTATCGAACTGCTGGTGAAGGTCCACGAGGTTCCCTGACAGTTCCTGGAGTTGCGCCAGGGTAACCGGAGTATCATTGATGAAAGCGCGCGACTTGCCTCCGGGAGCAATTTCCCTTCTCAGCATCAGCGAATCTGCGGCGTCCAGGTCATTTTCTTCAAGGAAAAGCCGGACTTCGGACGACGCAGTAGAAAAAGAACCTTCGATCACACACTTTTTTTCCCGGTCACCGAGGACGGTAGTGTCTGCGCGGTCGCCTAGAATTAGTCCCAGGGCGCCCATGAGAATGGACTTGCCGGCGCCGGTTTCACCAGTGATAATATTTAAATTCCGCTCGAAATTTATTTCCAGGTCGTCGATGATCGCGTAGTTCCTTATGTGCAAGTGCGCCAGCATGAATCAAAAGTATTAAAAATTGACCGCCTCCGGAGGCGGGGGTTTGCCGCCTTCGACAGCGGGGCGGCGGAGGCCCCGCTAGGTGCCGTTGCACCGGGCAATCCCCGCCTTGGCCTTCTGATCGAGGGAATTCTTGTATTCGTGGTCCGGCATGTGCAGGCACCGCTGATAAAAAGCGATCGCCATATTTTTATTTCCTCTTCGCTCGTAGATGTAGCCGACCTGCCAGGCAGCCCTGGCCGCGAAATACTCTTTGCGCTTTTCGCCCATTTTGATTGCTACGAGGTAGGCCTGGATGGCGTCGTCGCTACGTCCCAGGTCATCGTAGATGCGCCCGAGACGGTAGGAAAACTCAAGTTGGTCGGCGAAATCCGGAAAATCAGACGAACTTTTACCCGAAAGCAATCGCAGCGCGTCCGCATGGTATCCCCCGTCGCTGAGCAGGCGTGCTTCCACCATGAGCTTGTTGGGCCATGTACCCATTTGGGCGTCCCTAAGCGCATTCTTGTCGGCTTCGGTATGGGCCTCCCCCCTGGAAATGACCAACTTCCGGTAGCGGTTGGCCATGGGCATGTTGCCCTGGAGGTAATAGTACCAACTGATTTTCTGCAAGACGTCCTTCAGGCCCGAATTTCCGTGGTAGTTAGAAAGGAATCTTTCTAGAAATACATTCGCGTCGGGCTGCAGGTGGTCAAGTCGTGCATATCCCATCTCCATATCCCAGATAGGGGTAGACATGAATTCCGGAGAAGGGCTTTTTCCCCGAATGATCGACTCCGTAATATCCGCGCGCTGGTTGTTCAGGGCGAGGTTGGCAACCAGGTAGGCGAAGAGCAGATTGTTGACGGTATCCAGGTGTTCTTCCTCCAGGAAATGAAACACCTCTTCCCGTTCGTTTAGGATGTAAAAGCGCAGGTAAGCATAATAAAATATGCCTTCATCGCGAAAGAGGCGCGCCCAGGGATCCCGGTCATTGATGAATTCGCTTACCATGGCCATGCCGCCCTTGACAGTGCCCGTGAGGCCCATGGCGCTGGCCAGCCACTTGTATCCATCCGGGACCACTCCCACGACCGTTTGCATAGCCCCGTAGATCATCAGGTTGGGCGTAAAGGTTGGATAAAGGCGATGGTTTTCCTTGATTTCAATAAAGGATTTACGGATCCCAAGGGCCGCCCCGACATTCCCCTCGAATTTCATTTCCACCGCCGCCCACTGGAAGTTGATGATGGAGCGCGTGAAGCGGAAGAAGGGCGAATTCTGAGGCCCCTCTTCCATCCGGTCCAGGTTTTCCTCTTTATGCGGGCTCCTGCGCTCGTACTCGGCCGGGTCCTCATTGAAGAAAAGCACGAGGAAATCGATATAATTATCCAGAAAATAGGGGATCAGGTTATCGGGGTGCGCTTTCTTTTCAGTGGCGATGAGGCGGGCGCCTGCATCGATCTTCAAGGATAGGATGTCGTGGTAGGCTTCCTGGCAGGTAGCATTGAAATCAAAGACTTTCTGAGCACTAAGGGAACAGCAAAGGACGGTGAAGACTAGGGTCAACGATAGGCGCATAGAGGAGCAAAGATGGCAAAAAATGGAGTAACTTTAATATTATGGCACGTATAGGAATGTTTTTCGCCTTGTGCATCCTGCTGATCGGATGCGACAGGGTCACCAAGGAGGTTGCCAAAGCGAGAATAGGTGATGGCACCATCCACTCCTATCTCCACGACGTATTGCGCCTCGAATACACCGAGAACACCGGGGCTGCCATGGGCTTGGGAGAGCGCTTGTCCCCGGGGGCAAGCTTGTGGATACTCAGTATCATACCCCTGGTAGTCATGGCGTGTCTTTCCGTGTATGTCATTCGTAAATCGGGGGACATGAACTCGTCGCGGTTCCTGGCGTTCGCCCTGATCATTGCGGGAGGTTTGGGCAATATCGTGGACCGCCTCATGTTCCACCGACATGTCACGGATTTCCTGAATCTGGGGATCGGGGATTTGCGCACCGCTATCTTCAACTTCGCAGACTTCTACATCATGGTTGGTATTGGTCTGCTGATATTCACACGGACGCGGACGCCACAAACAGTCTGATTACTTCACCTCCACGCTATCCGTCAGTTCCTGGTCCACCAGGATGCGCCCGCAGTTTTCGCAGACGATGATTTTCTTGCGCTGTTTGATGTCGCTTTGGCGTTGGGGTGGTATGGCGTTGAAGCAACCTCCGCAGGCGTCGCGGACGATGGGCACTACGGCCAGGCCATTGCGGTAGTTCTTGCGGATCCTGTCGAAGCTGGCCAGCAGGCGCTCGTCTACTTTCCCACGGGCATCGTCGTCCAGCTTCCGGTAGTGTTTTTCTTCCTTTTCGGTTTCGGCGATGATCTTTTCCAGCTCGCTCTTCTTCCCGTTCAACACCGTTTCCTTGCTGGACACGGCTTTTTTTGCGGTTTCCAGGTGGCGGGCTTTTTCGGCGATCTCTTCGGTGGCGTCCTTGATGTGCTTTTCCGAAAGCTTTGCTTCCAGGGTCTGCATTTCGATTTCCTTGTTGACGGCCTCGAACTCGCGGTTATTCTTGACGTTGGTGCTTTGCTTTTCGTATTTCTTGATCAGGGCTTCGGCTTCCTTGATGGCTTCTTTCTTTTGATTGATAAATTCCTGGATCCCATTGACTTCTTCCTCGATACGGCGCTTACGGGCTGACAATCCCTGGATTTCATCTTCCAGGTCGCTGACTTCCATAGGCAGTTCCCCCTTGAGGACCTGTATCTCATCCAGCTTGCTCTCTACTTTTTGAACGGTCAGCAGGGAGGTGAGCTTTTCTTCAACTGAGAAATCTTTGACAGTAGCCATATGATTTTTAATTGTTTAAGTGCGACTCGCCTACGGCGCGTCATATGAAATACCGGACAGGGTTTGTCCGGACCTTCGAAACGAAGAGCGCAAAATTACGAAATTTTTCCCGCAAAATGTCATATAGTAGGCTGGGCGTGAATTGCTCGCTTTCAAAATGCCCAATATCGGCCAGGACGATCCTTCCCTCGGCCCCGAAGAACTCGTGGTACCGGACATCGGCCGTTACCAGCCAGTCGGCCCCTGCCCCGATGGCACGCCCTGTCAGGAAGCTGCCGGACCCACCACAGATGGCTACGGTCCGCACCGGGCGTCCCAGGAGAGGGGAATGACGAATAACTGACAAATGAAACCGGTCTTTTAAAAGGCCCAAAAACGCCTCTTCGGTGCAAGCGATGGGGAGCGTCCCGATCCAGCCCGTACCCACCTCCTGGTAAGCATTTTCCAGGGATACCAGGTCATAAGCCACCTCCTCGTAGGGGTGGGCGTGCAGCATGGCCGTCAGAACGGCCCTTTCCAGGTGGGCCGGGAAGATTACCTCGATTTTGATCTCGGGCTCCTGGTGCAGGGTCCCCACGGTTCCCAGGTAAGGCCGGGAGCCTTCGCCCGGCAGGTAAGTCCCCACGCCTGTCCCATTGAAGCTGCAAGAGGCGTAATTCCCGATGTGCCCCGCCCCCGCATCGAACAACGCCTGGCGAACGGCATCGGCGTGGTCGACGGGAACGAAAACGAAGAGCTTACGCAGCAGGCCTTTTCGAGGTTCGAGAGGTGCGAGCCCCGTCAGGCCCAGCGTGGAGGCGATCCTTGAATTCATCCCGTTGGATACATTATCCAGGTTGGTATGGATGGCGTATATCGCAACCCCATTGTGGATGGCGCTCATCACCGCACGCTCCACGTAAGTTTTGCCTGTGATCCGGCGTAAGGCTTTAAAGATAATAGGATGATAGGTTACGACGAGGTTGCAGCCTTGCGTGACGGCTTCCGAGATCACTTCTTCCGTAGCGTCAAGGGTGACCATCACGCCCGTGCAGGCCCTGTCGGCAGAGCCCACGAGGAGGCCGGCATTATCGAAGGATTCCTGGAATACAGGCGGGGCATACGCCTCCAAAGCCGCAATGATTTCCTGAATGAGCATTGGGTAAGTTACTGATTTTTCGACCCCACGACCTGTTCCAGGTGGAGAAGCTTCCCGTTCTCATCCATGCCCTCCACGATGATCCGGTAATGCTTGCACGCATCGTTGTTGTAAAACCGGACGGGGAGGGTCCTGACTTTGGGGCTGCTGAACAAGTAGGGTTCCCAATTGAGGGTGATCCGGTAGTCCGGCCGGTTCATCCCCGCCGTATCCTTTCGGTTGTAGACAGGCGCGTAAAAGGACCGGATAACATAGTATCCCGTCAGGCTGAGGCGGTTTAGTCCCGGCTCGTCCGCGGCGACGTCTCCGCCACGCTTGGTATAAATCGCTATGGCCCCATGAGGGCCACCCCCGAAGGATCCAACGAAGGGCGGCTCGAAGACCTTGACATAGGCAATATCGGCTACAGGCACGGTCTCCACCATATCCATAGTCGTATTGATTTCGTCCACGAAGAAATCGGGGGTTCCGCCCCGGTAGCGCACCGAGAGGTTAGGGTAGCTACCCGAGATCAGCAGGCCGGGCACCCTGCCCTGCAAAAAGGTCACGATGTCGAAGTAGGAGATCGCCTGCTTATTGTCGTTCACCAGGTCGAAGGAATGTCCGAAGCCCCCGGAAAAGAGTCCGCTGGTATAACGCTCATCCAGCTCATCCACGGGGTTTTTCTTATGCCCCCTGATGATGATCTCCTTCAGTTCCTTGGCGCGCTGGAGTCTCCGGATGCCCGCCAGGAGGTCGGCCTCCTTGTTCCCGGTTCCGATGAAGGCCGTGTCCTCCTGGATCGGGGGGAATACCGCGCCCTTATGCGCCAGGGGATCCAGGGGGAAGCTGGGCCTGGGTTGCAGGCGAAGTTGTACATTCTTACCGGCATAGCCCTTTTTGCTCACCTGGAAATAAGCGGTGGCCGTATCGAAAAACACGAGATCATCCAACGTGAACTGACCCGAAGAATCCAGGGGTAGGATAATCAGTTTCTTGAGCGAATCGGCACCGTAACTCCTGAGGAAAACCGTAAGCATGGTATTGCCCACAATTTTTTTACCCGATTCGGTCCGGGCTTCCCCGTTAAAATTGAGGTAACTATTGCCTTTCCAATGGATTTCCGGAAACTTTCCCTGCTCCAGGGCGGCCCAGTCGTAACGCCTCCACCCCTGGGTCAGCATGACCAGATCCAAGGCAGCCTGGGTGCTGTCAGAGTCGTCGCGAAAATACCATGCCGGGTGATATACATGTCCTCTGATATCCCCGGTTAGCAAAAGGCCGGAAAGGATGGTGGGCATATCCGCCCCGGGTGTCAGGGCATCGGCATCGGTGACCGAGACCGAAAAGTAACCCCTCGTGGTATCGGGTAAATGGACATTCCAGGAATTCAAACCTTTGGAATCCGTATTTAATGTATCCAGGCTTAGCGTGGCGGGTATTCGCACGTCGATGGGGCGGATGAAAACCGCCCTTTCTGCCAGGGGAACACCGTCGGGAGTGAATATCGTAAGGGTCATCACCCCTGTAACGGCCTTGTTCGTGGGAATGAAACCGCTGCTTTCGGGCATGTCCCGGGTTAGGCGCGTCCGCGCACGGAAAACCATGCTGCCGAACATGCTGGCCACGATTTCGAGGGGCTGGTCCAGGAAATGGCTGAGGGTGTCGGCCCTGAGGATGAACCCAACACCCCGGGACGTAACCTTGGCGTTCAGCACAACACCGTCGGCTTTGGCCGCGGGTAAGGGAATTTTCCTTTCTCCAAGAGGCGTTTGCACGATGGCAGTGTAGGTCCGCCCCTCCCAGGGAGTGTACACGAATTGTCCCATGCCGTCGTGCTGCGTGGTGAATTCGGCGGCGAGGGTGTCCTGGTCGTCGACTACCCGACCACGTATGGTAACGGGCAGGCCCTGCTCATCGATGGCCCTGAAGGCGACGTTGGTGAATACGTTTTTCACGGCATCTCCACCTTCGGGGAGGAATTGGATGTCCACGTCCTTCTGCACGGGCGGGGCAGGCGCCGCTTTTGGCCCGGTGGTGGCATAGACAGGAA